>Ga0268266_10007087_pt1 | contig 10179 bp, 10 predicted proteins | sample KBSS13metaG_FD_190356 | JGI IMG/M metagenome (GOLD analysis project Ga0268266, IMG submission 190356) | Switchgrass rhizosphere microbial communities from Kellogg Biological Station, Michigan, USA - KBS S1-3 metaG (SPAdes) (version 2) | ecosystem: Host-associated > Plants > Roots > Rhizosphere... | reverse complement strand
GAACTGGTCTTCCGGCGACTCAATGATGGCAAACCGCTGCCATCGAAGAAGTCGGAGGATGGAATTCGTCTCCGCCGCCTGCTGCTGAAGCGGGAAGGGATCAGGACAATCGACAAATGGCTGGCTGAAGAACGCCTCGGTACCGGCGCAAAATGCGACGACGTGCTCGACGCTTGCGCCGCTGCGATTGCTGCACGCGACGCGACCAGCTGCGTTCCGGAAGGCATGGCGCCACGCGACGCTCACGGCCTGCCGATGCAGATCTGGTCATGACCCGATCGATTGCCTGCGAACCGAAACGATCGGCTCAATTGCAATTCGTCACCTGGTTGGAGCACAGGCTTCGCCACCAGCCGCGCACGCCGTCGTGGCTTTCGACCAGCCCCCAATGGCCGCTGCAGGCGAGCAGGCGTTTCGGGCCGCCGTCGGTATCGAGCGTACCGCCGAGCTTGCGCTGTGCGGGCATCCATTGCGCATCGACGTACGGCGCCTGGAATAGTCCGCCCATGCGCGTGCCGCCGTTGGCATAGTTCGCGCCGACCTTGCTGGCGGCAACCCAGCCGCGACCGGCATAGGGCTTTGGCGCATTGCGTGGATACTTGTTCTCGTCCTCGTATTGTTTGCCGGGCGGCGTCGCGCCCTCGATCAGGAACCAGCCGTCCTTGAAACCGATGATGCGGAATTCGGTCAGCCAGCCGCCGTCGGGCGTATTCTCGCTGCCGCCCATCCGGAGCCGGTAGGGCGGCGGCAGCGTGCCGAGCACACGCGCTTTCGCCGACGGTTCGGCGCGTACGTTGAGACCCTTGGGATCGCGATCTTCCGACCAGGCGCCGAGACTGCAGGGCTCGGTACCCTCAGGGAGCATTGCGCGGCTGCCAGCGAGTTCGGCGTGCAGCTTCTCGAACTGCCGTTCCTCGTTGTCCGGATCGGTCATCGTGGTGCCGCGATTGCCGCTCGTTGGATCAGTGCGCGGTTGCAATTCGGCCGATGTGGCGCGCAGCCCGTTGTCGCCTCGCGTCAGCTTGACGACGAGCACCTGTCGCGATGCGAACACGCTTCCCGGCGATTTCGGATCGTTTGCATTCGCCGGATAGACGGCGAGGTAGCCGGTCATCCCTGCTTCATCTGTGCGATAGGCATCGCCTCCGGCATAACCGGCGGGCACCAGCGCTAGCGCGCTCTTGCGCCAAGCCGGTTCAGGCTCCGGCGTTTGCGCGATCGCCGCACTCACCAGCAAGGCGAGGGCGGCGATCGAAAACAGAACCACCTTGTGCATGGGGTGCGATAACGAGGAGGCGCTGCGGCCCCTCGTCATCGCGATCAGACCCGCGTCCCGGTGAAGGGGAAGCTGCCCATCGGGCCGATGCCCATCTCGCCGGACATGCTGTCGCCGGAGACTTTTCCAATGAACTCGAGGGTCAACGGCATCGGGTTGGTGATCGAGACCTTCCAGTTGACGGCGTCGCCGCTGATGGCGCCGTCAAAGATTTCGGTGGAATTCCCATCGGCGCCCTGCGTGCCCGTCAGCGTACCGCCGGTGGCCAACAGGGTCAGTGTTGCCTTGCGCTCGCCCATCGGCGTGCTCATGGTGAGATTCCAGTTTCCGTCCACGGCCATCTTTGTCTCCCCGACATTTCGTCCCGGCAAACCGGAATGGCTTGCGAGATCCGCTCAACTCGATCGGCGGTATAGCCTATCTCGCCATACAAGCCCAATCGCCTCAAGCGTCCTTTTGACGCGTATTTGTTCAGGCGCGCTGGGCAGCGGCGCGAAGCCGGCCGCCGACCAGAACACGAAACGCGATGTATTGAATTGCGAAGGCGGCAATCTTGGCGCCGACCAGGACGACGGTCACGTAGAACGTCCACAGCTTCATGTCGCCGGTCATAGCGACACCGATGGTACCGGCGGCGAGCGCGAAACACAGTCCGGCCCAAGCATAGCCCGCGAAGGTGACATATTCGGGAATGGTCTGTGACACGATCGGCGGCATATAGCGCAGCATCCAGCCGCGCTTGAGCATGATGACGCCGATCGCAAAGTGTCCGATCGCGGGCTTCGCCAGCACGAAGCGCGGATCATGGGTCAACAGCGTCGCGCTGCCGAGCACGATGACGAGCGCAAGGCTCGCCCAGGTCATATAGCCGAGCTCCTTGCCCTTGATACGCGAATAGATCACCTGTGCGATGGCGCCGGCGATCGCCACGCCCGTTGCCAGCAAGACGTTGTCGGTGGCGAGATAAATCGCGATGAACAGGATGGTGGAGAAAAAGTCGGCGCCCAATCTGGCAAATACGTCCTTCATCGAGTGCTCTCTGCTGTGGTGTTTCGGTTGGAGCGGTATCTCAGTTGGTGCCGGGGAGGGCGTTCGCCGGCGGCGTACCATACTTCGCCTTGCGATATTGTGGATACCAGGTCGTGAAATAGGCGGCGCTGTTGCGCGCGGCGAAGGCGATCACGAGGCTGGACCAGAGCGGAAGGCCGGGAACGTAGATCGTCAGCGCGTTGCCGATGATCATCAGCACGAAAGCGCCGGTCCAGGCCCAGGTGATGGTGTAGGTCGCCTTCAGAAAGCCGGGGAGCTTGGCCGTCTCGGTATCGACGGCCTCGAGTGCGTATTGCAGCACGAACGGCTTGCGGATGGCCAGCGAGCCCAGTGAGATCGCGAGTACGCCGACATCGGCTGCAATCTTCACAGCTGAAACGCCTAGGTTTGGATCGATCAGCGTGACGTAGGTACCGATACCGGAGAACACGACGACGCAGCCGGCACTGAGCATCTTGACCGAGCGGCCACGCGCGGCGTCGATACCGACGACAACGAGACAGATCGCGGTGGTCGCGAACAGGCTGATCTGTGTCGAGGTCACCAGCATCAGCAGGGCAAACGAACCGAAGGGAGCAAGGATCAGGAAGATGGTCATGGCAGCCTCTCAGTTCGATCTTTACATCGTAAAGATAAACTAGAGGCGTGAAAGGAAGCCGTCAAGAGAAATCTTTACACTGTCAAAATTAGGCGCGCAGGCCAAAAATATTCCGATTAATCAATCGCTTGAATTAGTTACTTAGACGCCTGCGATAGCCCGTATCAGGATCGTTAGGGCGCAGGCAAGCAGCAAGACCAGTGTGATCGTGATGCCGCCGACCCGGCCGATGCGGAATTGCAGCGTTTTGGGCGCGGCGTACATGCCGAGCGGATGCAGCAGCCGCGACACCAGCAGCGAGCCCATGAACAGATGGATCCAGATCGCCGCCAGGCCGGACATTTCCAGCATCGCCATCATCAGCGCGATGATTGGCACATATTCTATGAAATTGGCATGCGCGCGGATCGCGCTGCGCAGTTGGAGGCTTCCATTGTCGCCGAACGTCGCTCGGTCACGCTGGCGCAGCCGCCCGACCTGAAGAGCGAGCACGGTGTAGAGCAGGGCGAGAATGGCGAGATAGGCTGACGTGATCGAGGGCAGGTGCATCGGTGGCTCCTCCAGCAACAACGTCATTCCGGGGCGTCCAAAGGACGAACCCGGAATCCAGAAGTGACAAGCTCGAGATTCTCAGATGCGCAATTGCGCACCATAGTTCATCGCTGCGCGACGCCCCGGAATGACGGGAGCAGGCTTTACGCCGCGCCGACCCAATTGCCGTGGAAGCCGTCGGGCACGCGATGGCCGAGATGCACCAGCGCCACCGGACCTGCCTCGACGTCCCGCGCGTTGAATACGGCGAGATCGCTGCGGTTCTCCCGTGCGCGCCAGACTGCTGATAGCAGCCATCCGTCGCCTTCGGCGGCGTCAGCGCCGCGTTCGACGAACACCGGCTCCGAAATGGTGTCGCCGGCCGGCAAGAGATAATGGCCGAGCCGCTTGCCCTTGCCGTCGACATGGACGATGCCGGACAGGGCGCCGAACATTGGCAAATCAGGGTTGGCGCAGGCGTACCAGCCATGGCTGTTGGCCTGTCCGGCGCGGCGGTCGTCGATGCGCGGGAATTCGCCGGTGAGATCGTCGAGATAGGTCTGCGTGAAGCGGTCGGTATTGCCTGACAGGTCGAACGTCCAGCGGCAGTAGCGCGCGCGTGACTTCTTTGGATCGGTCTTCGAACCGTCTGGGTGCGGGAACAGCGGCGCCTCCTCGAACTGCATCACGTCGGCGATGATGCGGTTGCCTTCTTCCCACGCATTCATGACGTGGAAGACGTAGCAGCTCTCGGCGCGGAACCAGACGATATCCGCAGGCGTGCCGTTGCGCTTCATGACGCCGACGTAAGCACCTTTCTCGGGCTCCCAGGCGTAAGGCGGCTTGCCGCGCATCGCGCGCTCCATGCTGCCGGTAATGGGCAGGATCGGAAACAGCATATGATTTTCGGTGACGACGAAGTCGTGCACCATGCTGGCATAGGGGGATTCGAAGCGATCGAACCGCGTCACCACGCCCGCGGCGTTGACCGATCCGAAGGAGAGGGCGGGGGTCAGGGGACCCGCGGCGTTGTAGCCGAAGAACACCATCTCGCCGGTCACGGGATCGATCTTGGGATGCGCGGTGAAGGGGCCTTTGATCGCGCCGTTATAGTCGCAATAGCCAAGACGATTGAGCGTGCCGGGCTCGATCTCGGTCGGCAGATGGCCTTCCTCCAGCGCCAGCAGCTTTCCGCCGTGCGAGATGATGTTGGTGTTGGCGACGCCGCCATCGTCGGTCGTCCCGGCCGGCGCACCCGGCAGCTTGCGGCCGAAGCCGCCGAACAGCGCGCGGCCGGCGTCGTGCTCGGCCAGCCATTTCGGGGTGCGGACCCAGCGGTTGCGGTAGCTGGCGCGGCCATTCTCCAGATGGAAGGCGTGCAGCATGCCGTCGCCGACGAACCAATGCGCGCCGGGCGCATCGAATTGCGGGTTGGGACCGTTGCGGTAGAGCGTGCCGTTGAGCTCTCGCGGTAGTTCGCCGGTAACCTTGAGATGCGGCGCGTCGCATTCCATCGGGATCGGCGCCAGATTGGTCAGCTCCTTCTCGGTCTTCACCTGGTCGAGCATCTAACGTCTCCTCCGATTTGCATCTTTACATCGTAAAGATATCAGTAAGGATGCCGCGAGCTGTCGTCAAGCAAAATCTTTACAGTGTAAAAATTGCAGCTATAAGAAACGCATGGCAAGAACATCACGAGAAACCAGAACGATCCGTCCCGCCGTGAAGCGCAGGCCGGCGAGGGCCGCTGCCGAAAGGCCGGCTCCCCGGCCGCGCCGTCCGGCAGGCGAGGCGCCCTATCATCACGGCGATCTGCACGACGCCTTGCTCGCCGCCGCCGAGCGGGTGCTGGAGCGCGATGGGCTGCCGGGCCTGACGCTGCGGGCCGTGGCGCGCGAGGCGGGCGTTTCGCACGCTGCGCCGACGCATCATTTCGGTGATCTCTCAGGGCTGCTCAGCGAACTCGCCGCGATCGGCTTCCGCCGTTTCAACGAAGCCATGATCGCGGCCGGCAGGACCGAAACTCACCCGCTGTTGAAGGCGCTGGCGCGGGCCAAGGCCTATGTCGCCTATGCGCAGGCGCAGCCCGGCATGTACGGACTGATGTTCCGCACCGAGCGGCTCGACATGACGCGGCCGTCGCTGCACGAGGCGGCGACCGCATCCTTCGAAGGGCTGGCGAGCGCGGTTGGCGCCGGCCGCAGGGAGACCGCCGGGGAGGCTCTGTCGCTCGATCAGGCGGCGGCGATCGCGCGGGCATGGTCGCTGGTGCACGGCTTCACCACACTGCTGCTCGATGGAAGGCTGAAGGACATTCTGCACCGGCTGCCCGAGGGGACTGGTGTCGACGAACTGCTGGATGCCATGCTGCGTTCGACTCCGCCGCGGCCGGCGGGGGCTTGATGCCGCCGGTGCGTCAGGGCTTTACATACGACCAGCCCTGCTCCTGCAATTCCATTACGCGCACGACGCCGGACTTCACGACTTGCGCCTGCGACATGATGGGAACGTCCTTGCCCTCGGCCTTGCGCATGTTTTCCCGGGTGTTGCCGCAGGCCTTGAAGGAGATTTCCGGCGTGCTCAATGCGAGCACCTCGATCCGCGCCTTCACCGGCGAGGTGTCTTCACGCAGCATGTGCAGGCCGGGGCCGAACGTAATGACCTCGATCGACACTTTCTCTCCGAGGTCCTTGTAATACTGCGCGACGTTCGTTGCATTGTTGAGCGCGAGATTCATCATCGCGGGTTCGTTGCTGTTGACCTGCAGGACAAGCTTGTGCGGCTTTTTCTCGGCAACGGTCCGCTTCGGCGCAGTCGCTTGCTTTTTCGCCGCCGCCGCCGCGGTATGAGTCCTTGTTGGCTTCTTTGCCGGCTCTGCCGCCGCCGACGATGCGAAAAAAAGCATCGCAACGACACCCATCGTCGCTCTGACGGCATCTTCAAATCTGATCATCACGCATCTCCCTTGAACGGTTTCCTGTTCTATGCCCCTTAGTTGCGTGGCGTCGCAATGGCTTGCGGCCATTTGCATGCCGCGCCCAGCTTTTCCCGCACCATCTTCAATCCGCCGATCGAAAAATTGCCGTCGCGCGCAACACCCGTTCTTGGAGAGAGGCGAACGGTGATCTCACCCTCTTCGGGCAGCGACTGCAGCAAGCGTACGACGTCGCCCTTGAATGCAACGCCGGATCCGAATGATGGCGTGCCTCCCGGGGTCTGCGCCGGCTGACCGCCATTGACGCGATAGGACACGATGTAATCCTCGCCGCGGCCAGCGATGGCTGATCCGGCGACCACAAGTTCAGTGCGGCCATTGCGGCAATAAATCGAAAGCCGCATCGCGGAGCCTTCCACACCGTTGAGAGAGGGCGTAACGGCGACGACAAACGGCGTGTAGTCCACCGGCGATGTCGTCTCGCTCATAGTCCAGTTGTCGTTCGCTGGCGCCGGGCGCGCCGGTGGTGGTTCCATGCTGCGCGACAGCCGGTCCAGGCATTTCAGCCGCTCCGCGCGCTCCATCTGGGAACAGTCGCGAAGTTGCGACAATGGATCGTTGGTACCTTGGGCGAAAGCAATTCCGCTCACCAGTTCGAACGCGACAAACAGGGGGATCGCCGCGGTCCTCATTGCGCTGCCTGCTTGGGACGCGCCTGACGATCCAGCCATGCCTGCGCCGAAGGGGAGCGGGCCAATCCGGGGACCGTCGCGGCGAGATTGATCGATTTCCATTTCGGGTCGAAGCCGGTCGCCTGCAACCTGTCGATCCGGGAAAACAGGTGGTCGACAAAGCGTGCGACGCGCTGATAGCGGTTCGATTGGGCCGACCAGTTGAAGGCGACCAGAGCGGTCGGCACCGCGATCGTAGACACGCGCTCGCCGGGCTTGATCAGATTGGGATACTCGTTCGACTCCAGTACCGCGGGAAGATAGTAGTCCTCGAACTTGCTCTCGTAGGCGACCGGAAGGAACTTGAAGCCCGGCTCCCAGCGCCCACGCAGGAAAGCGTCAACCGGCTTCGAGGTAATGAAAACGACGGCGTCCATCTCGCCCTTGCGCATCTGCTCCAGCGCGACTTGATGCGGAATGAAGGTCTTTTCCACGTTGATGCCGAGGCGGCTGAAGATCAGCGGTCCCGAATAGGCAGCGGCCGTACCCAGGGTATTGAAATTCACTTTCTTGCCGGCGAGATCCTGCAGGCTCGTAATCTCGGGCCTGACGAAGATATGAAGTTCTGACGGGAAGAGGTTGAGAAGATAGACGATGCGTTGCTGAATCTCGGGTACCTGGACCTTGTACTCTTCGAGCGCGTCGGAATTGATGATCGCCATATCGACGCCGCGCAGATAGAGAAGCGCATTCACATTTTCCGTGGCCCCGCGGGTCACGATGGGCAGTACGAGCATGTTCGGTCCGTCATCGACGACGCGGGCGATCTCGGTCGCAAGACGGATAGGGGCGCCCTCCAACAGGCCGCCGGCGAGGCCGACCGTCCAGGCATTCATTCGCTCTTTTTGCGCCTCAAACGATGGACCGCTTCGCGCCGAGCGGGCGCTCTGCGCCTGCGCACCTGTTTCGGCAAACTGAAGTGCCAGCATCACCGTCGTCAACGTGCCGAGCACGAGCAATAAGCGTGATCTGAAAAGCGTACTCATCCGCAAAACTCCTCTCGCTTAAAATTCGCTTTCAACTAGCCGCCGCTGCCGGCAAGGCCCGTTGCTAAAAAAATTAAAATCGTCTCACCGCGACAATGCGTCGAATCGTGTCTTGGCCTCCTCAATTCCGCCTGCATGAGCCTTCGCATAGAGTTCGCGCGCTTTCGCCGCTTCGCCTCGCGTTCCGTATGTGCCCCACATGGAAAGAATGACCGGATCATACGTCTCCGCGAGCATGAAGCTCGCCTGTGCGCTGCCCATATCGGCAGCGCGCTCAAGGACGGTCCGCGCCGCACCGATATTTCCCTGAGCCAGCAGCGTGCTGGCGCGCGCCGTCAATCTGGCTGCTTCCGGATTATTTTGCGTGTCTGCGGCCGCTGGCGGCACTGACCCGGTTGTCCCCACGGCCTGCGCCGTCTGGGCAATCAGGCTATTCGGAACAGGTTCCGGCGTGCGCTGCGCAGTTGCGGGTTCGCGTGATAATGCCTTGGCCTTGTCGCGCTCCTGCTGCAGCTCCGCCATCGTGCGTTCCGCGGCCTGCCTGAACGCCGCCGCATCCGCGCGCGCCTTGGTCATCTGCGCGGCGCTGGCTTCGCTTTCGCGGCGTGCCACTGCGAGGTCGCGGGACAGCGCCTCGGCACTTTCGCGCTCTTTCTGTCGCTCCGCCGCCGCACTTTCGGCAGCCTGGCTGAGCTTGGCCGCTTCCTCGCGCGCCTTGGTCAGCTGTGCGGCGTTGGCTTCGATTTCGCGGCGAGCCACCGCGAGATCGCGGGACTGGGTCTCGGTATTTTCGCGCTCTTTCTGCCGTTCCGCCGTCGTGTTTTCCGCAGTTTGCCTGAACCTGGCCGCGGCCTCGCGCGCCTTGGTCAGCTCTGCAGCGTTGGCTTCGATTTCGCGGCGCGCCGCCGCGAGTTCGTCGGACAGAGTCTTGGCATTTTCGGACGCCTTCTGTCCCGCGGTCGTCCCATCCGCGACCTGCCGGAACTTCTCGGCGTCCTCTCGCAGCTTGTTCAGCTGCGCTGAATTGGCTTCGATCTCGCGGCGCGCCGTTGCTAGTTCGCGGGACAGAGCCTCGGCGGTTTCGCGCACTTTCTGCTGCTCCGCCGTCGCTCCATCCGCAGTCTGCCTGAGCTTCGCCGCATCCTCGCGAGCCTTGGTCAGCTGCGCTGCGTTGGTCTCGATTTCACGGCGCGCCGTTGCGAGATCTCGCGCCAGAGCCTCGGCACTCTTGCGGTCTTTCTGCTGTTCCGCCGTCGACCCTTCAGCAGTCTGCTTAAGCTGCTTCGCTTCATCGCGTGCCTTGCTCAGCTGTGCTGTGTTGGCCTCGATTTCGCGGCGCGCCGTCGCGAGTTCGCGGGACAGGGCCTCGGCACTCTCGCGCTCTTTCTGTAGCTCCGTTGTCGCCCCTTCCGCAGTCTGCTTGAACTTCGCCGTATCCTCGCGCGCCTTGGTCAGCTGTGCTGCGTTGGTCTCGATTTCGCGGCGCGCCGTTGCGAGATCGCGCGCCAGAGCTTCGGCACTCTTGCGGTCTTTCTGCTGTTCCGCCGTCGACCCCTCAGCAGTCTGCTTGAGCTGCTTCGCTTCATCGCGTGCCTTGCTCAGCTGTGCTGTGTTGGCCTCGATTTCGCTGCGCGCCGTTGCGAGATCGCGGGACAGCGCCTCGACGCTCTCGCGCGCTTTCTGGAGCTCCGCCGTCTTCCCTTCCACGCTCTGCCTGGACTGCGTTGCGTCCTCGCGCGCCTTGGTTAGCTGTACCGTATTGGCTTCGATTTCGCGGCGCGCCGTTGCGAGATCGCGCGCCAGAGCCTCGGCGCTCTCGCGCGCTTTCTGCTGCTCCGCCGTAGTCGCTTCAGCAGTCTTCTTGAGCTGCGTCGCATCCTCGCGCGCCTTGGTCAGCTGTGCTGTGTTGACCTCGATTTCGCGGCGCGCCGTTGCGAGTTCGCGGGACAGAGCTTCGGCACTCTCGCGCGCTTTCTGCTGCTCCGCCGTAGTCCTTTCATGAGTCTTCTTGTGCTGCGTCGCGTCCTCGCGCGCCTTGGTCAGCTGTGCCGTATTGGTCTCGTTTTCACGGC
>Ga0268266_10007085_pt1 | contig 10181 bp, 5 predicted proteins | sample KBSS13metaG_FD_190356 | JGI IMG/M metagenome (GOLD analysis project Ga0268266, IMG submission 190356) | Switchgrass rhizosphere microbial communities from Kellogg Biological Station, Michigan, USA - KBS S1-3 metaG (SPAdes) (version 2) | ecosystem: Host-associated > Plants > Roots > Rhizosphere >... | reverse complement strand
GGGGCCAGCGACAGGGCCCTCCACCGTGCGGCCGCATGGGACGGGTGGAGCCCGTTCTTCGCCTCGGTGAGCAGCAGCAACAAGAACTTCGCGGTACGGGACGTAGCCCACCTCCGCGAGCAGATCGGGCGGTTGACCGAGATGAGGGCGGCAGGGAACCACGACGGTCCCTTCGACGTGTGCCTCAGCGCACGTGTTCGTCCCAGTCCGGAGAACGAAGACGCCGACAGGCTGATGGCCGACATCGCCGAGTTGGAAGCGTGCGGCGTCACGTGGATGTTCCTCGACCCCGTGCACCCCAGTCGGGCCGCATGGCTCGAGTCGGTGCATCGCTTCGGCGAGGAGGTGGTCGGGCCCGTGCGGCGAGGGGGCCGTCGGTAGCGAGGGGCACGCAGTCGGAGCGGTCCGCGCCGGTGGGGTGCTGCGGTCCGGTCGCCTGCTCGCCTTTCCTCGCCCTGACCGTCAGTGTCCGACCGAGTCGATGCAGTCGGGGTCCAACCTGATGTCGATCACGGACACCCCGGAGTGTCCGCGAGTGCAACCGAGAGCGTCCTGCAGCTGCGAGAGCTGTTCCACGGTGAAGCCCTGGGCGTGCATGGAGCTCGCCACCTGGGCGAACTCGATGGGGGCGAGCAACGAGAGAGACGGATCCAGACCGAGGGCGCGGAGCTGGACGTGCTCGGCTCCGTAGGCGCCGTCGTTGAAGATCACGACGATCAGGTTCAGACCCTGCTGCACGCAGTGCGACAGCTCGGCGAGCCCGCTCATGGCGAACCCGCCGTCCCCGGTGAGCAGGACCGTGGTCCGGTCCGGGGCGGCCACGGCTGCACCGACCGCGGCGCCCATCCCGAGCCCGATGGACCCGAAGTCCGTCGTCATCACGAAGTTCGGTGGTCTGGTCACCGTGATCGTGGACAGGCTCACCAGCATGAACCTGCCCGAGTCGGCGACGACGGTCCGATCCTCGGGAAGACCGGCGTTCAGGACGTCGCAGACCTCGTGCAGGTCGAGATTCGGTGGGGTGACGCGCAGCCCCGAGTGCGGGGGCTCGGCCTGCGCCACCGCGTCGCGCAGTTCCGGACTCGCGAAGGCTCGCGGACCCAGCTCCGTCTCCGCGTAGAGCTCACTCATCGCCTCGGCGGTCGCGACGGCGTCGGCCACGATGCCCACCCGCGGGGTGTGCCACCGGCCGATCGCGTCGGCGTCGAGGTCGACGTGGATCACGTCCTTCCCCTCGAGGAGGCTTCCCTTGTCGGTGGTCCATTCGTTCAGGGAGGCGCCGAGCGCGACGATGCAGTCGACACGCGAGAACCAGGTCATGGCCACCTGGTGCGACAGCGTCCCGTGCACCCCGAGGTTGAAGCGGTGGCCTGCGAACAGGTCCTTCGCCAACAGTGTCGTGGCCAGGGGTGCTCCCAGGACCTCCGCCAGACGGATCGCCGCCTCCTTGGCCGCGTCCGATGCCGCGCCCCTGCCGACCAGCACCAACGGCCGGTCCGCCGCGGCCAGCACCTCGATGGCCGCTTCGACGTCCCTCGCCGTCGGTTCGACCACGGGAACCCGACTGTCGGTCACGTCGGACCAGCGATAGTCCGCTTCCAGCCAGGTCAGCTGACTGGGCACGTTCAGCACGACGGGCCTGCGTTCCGTGTGGGCGCGTCGCATCGCACGGGCCAGATCGTGCGGCACGCCGGCGGCGTCGGTGACCTGCTCCCAACCGACGTCCGCGGCCCGTGCGATCGCTCGCTGGTCGATGTCCTGCGGATGCTGCCGGGCGTCGGGCGGTGTGTCCGCGGCGATGAGCACGGTCGCGCTCCGCCCCTTCACACCCTCGACGAGTGCGGTGATCGTGTTCGTGAGCGCCGGACCGTGAGTCACGGTGGCCACCCCGACGCCGCCGGTCAGCTGACCGAAGGAATGCGCTGCCATGACAGCGTTGCCCTCGTGGCTGCTGGGGTGGAAGACGCCGCCGCAGTCGTCCACGAAACTCCGCACGAAGTGCAGGTTGCCGTCGCCCAGGAGGCCGAAGAGGTGCTGCACACCTCGGCTGCGGAGGGCGCGGGCCAGGGCCTGGTGGAAGTACATGGAGTGCCTCATCCCGAGGCCGAGAGCTCGGCCGTGTCCGACACCGAAGGGGCGGGAGTGGGGACGTGCCGGGCCGCAACCCCGAGCGCGCCGGTGGGACGGCGAGCGACCGGAGAGCCGTCGCTCGCCGCCCCACCGGCGCGGGGCGCGGGCACGAACGTCTAGCGCGTCACCTGGACAGCCACACGTTCTCCCAGTAGATGCCCATCAGCGCAGTCGTCGGGACGGCGACGATCCCGTGCACGTCGTTGTGGTACAGGACGTTCGACGCGACCCAGCGGTAGAACCGCAGCGGACCGTTCTTCGAGATCTCGCCCGCGGCGGTCGTGTAGGCCTTGAGCGCCTGGTCGGGGTCCTTCGCCGCGCGGGACTCCTCCATGGCCTTGTCCACGACCGGGTTCGAGTAGTTGTAGAAGTTGAGTGCCCCGCCGGTGTGGAAGAGGTCGTACATCCTGTCCAGGGTGTCCACGGTCGCGTTGCCCTGAATGATCTGGAAGGAGCGCTCCCGCTGGGCCTTCGTGAGGGTGGCGACGTCGACCGGCTGCAGCTTCACCGTCAGCCCCCTGATCTGGCTGATCTGCTGCTGCATGACCTCCGAGGCGGCCTTCTGGACCGGCACGTCCGCGTAGCTCGTGATGGAGATCGATTCGCTGGTCTTGCCCGTGCGGCGGAGGTAGTCGTCGAAGAGGTTTTGGGCCTGGCTCAGGTCGAGGCTGGGGAACACGCCCGCGGCGTCGTCCCGGGCAGGGTTGTCCGACTTCAGCAGTGCGTCCGGCACGGGGCTGCCCGGGTAGGCGGCCGCGGTGACCTGGGAGGCGTCGAGGGCATGCATGATGGCCTGCCGCAGCCCCTGGTCCTGGACCACCGGGTCGTTCAGGTTGAAGGCCAGCGAGGCGCCGCCTTCGATCGGCACCGGCTGGATCGACGTGTCGGGAATGTCCTTCGCACGCGGAATCTCGTTCCACTGCACGGAGTAGTTGACGTCGAGGGCGCCGGACTCGAACACGTTGAACCGCTGGTCGTCCGACGGCACGAAGCCGATCACGAGGCCGTCGACGTAGGGACGGCCCGCCTGCCAGTAGGTCGGGTTCGCCGAGAACTCCATCTGAGACCCTCGGGTCCACGTCTTCATCAGGAACGCGCCCGCACCGACCGGCTTGTTCCCGACGTCCTGGCCCGCCGCCTGGATGGCCGCCGGCGAGCCGATGCTTCCCATCTGGGTGACCAGCACGGACGGGAGCTGGAAGTTGGGGGTCTTCGTCTGGATCTGGATCGTGAGATCGTCGGTCTTCGTCCAGGTCAGGGTCTGGCTGACGGCCGCCGCGGGCGACGCGGTCGCCGGGTTCCTGATCCGGTCCCAGTTGAAGAGGACGGCATCCGCATTCAACGGCGTGCCGTCACTGAACTTCACGCCGTCCCGTAGCCGGAGAGTCCAGTTCTGGCCGTCATCGGACTTGAGGGACTCGGCGAGCTCCGGGACATAGGAGCGGGAGTCGCTGTCGTATCGCATGAGGGTGCTGAAAACCGGCGAGCAGTAGGTGAACCCCACCAGGCTCCCGCACAGCGCGGGGTCCATGGACGGGGTCTCGAACGGCACCGCATAGCTGACGACGCCGCCCTTCTGGGGCTGACCGGACGCCTGTCCGTCGTCCGCGCCCGAGCCGGATGCGCCGCAGCCTGCGGTCGCCAGAGCGAGCGCCACCGTGGCCAGCCACACCGAGTAGCCGCGCTTCACGCGGCTCATCCCTCTACCCTCGACTTCATCATCAGGGCAATCTCCTTCTGACGTGTGCACCATTGCGTCGCCAAGAGGTGGCGCGTGCGGGCGCCCCGCGCTCCGCGGTCGGGAATGAGCGGGCGCTCAACAGGTCCAGCGGGGCGGCGCAAGTTAGCACCGATGCTAACGTGACGTCAATATCGACCCTTTTGGTGGAACTGAGGCGGAGTGCTGGCTCCGGACCTCTTTCGCCTGGGTCGGGCGATCGTCCCGGTGACGAATTGCCTGGTTGGAGGTCACGACGTGGTCTCGTCGAGGCCCCGGAGCGCCCCGGGGTGAGGCGCCGGCGAGGAAGCCGGCCGCGCGACCTTGTTATTAACCTGACGCCGGAATATCTTGGTGCGTGGTGCCCATCGACGGGCTCCATGCTGAGGAAGAGGAGGCGATCGGGTGTCCGGACAAGACGTTGATCTCGACGCTGTCAGGGCCCGGTACCGGGCGGAGCGCGACAAGCGCCTTCGGAGCATCCACGCCGACAAGGCGAGCGTTCCGCTCAACGCACTCCCGGAGTTGGCTGAAGATCACGCCGCGGAGCCGGTCGGCGACCGACCCGCGGTTCGCGATGCCGTCGACGTCGTCGTCGTCGGCGCAGGAATCGGCGGGCTCACCGCGGCCGCGCGCCTGCGGGAGGCCGGCGTCGAGCGCGTGCGGGTGATCGACAGCGGAGCAGACTTCGGGGGCGTCTGGTACTGGAACCGCTATCCAGGGGCTCAGTGCGACGTCGAGTCGTACATCTACCTGCCGATGCTGGAGGAAGTGGGTTAACATACCGGGGAGAAGTACGCCCACCAACCCGAGATCTTCTCCTTCCTGCGGGAGCTCGCCCAGAAGTACGGGCTGTACGAGCACGCGCTGCTCCAGACCACCGTCACGGGGGCGCGCTGGGACGCGGACGAGCACGCGTGGATCGTCGCCACCGACCGAGGCGACGAGGTCCGCACGTCCATCCTGGTGCTGGCCTCCGGCGACTTCAGCCAGCCCAAGCTGCCGGGCATCCCGGGCATCCAGGACTTCCAGGGCAAGATGTTCCACACCAGCCGCTGGGACTACGAGTACACCGGCGGAGACAGCAACGGTGGCCTGACCAAGCTGGGCGACAAGCGGGTGGCCCTGATCGGAACCGGGGCGACCGCCGTCCAGGCGATGCCGCACCTGGCCGAGTACGCCAAGGAGCTGTTGGTCTTCCAGCGGACGCCGACCACCATCTTCGCCCGTGACAACCAGAAGACCGACCCCGAGTGGGCCGCGTCCTTGAAGCCGGGATGGCAGCGGGAGCGGATCAGGAACTTCAGCGCGGTCGTGTCCGGGCGTCCGACCGAGGTGGACCTCGTGGCGGACAACTGGACGAAGGAGTACGCGTCCCTCTCGGGTGCGGGTTCGGGCAACCTGAGCCGCGAGACGTCCGACGGGCCGACTCCCGAGGAGCAGGAGCTCGCCGACTACCGCGTGATGCAGCGGGTTCGCGACCGGATCGACCAGATCGTCGACGAGAAGGACGTCGCGGAGTCGCTCAAGCCGTACTTCCGGCTCCACTGCAGGCGGCCGACGTTCCACGACAAGTACCTGGCGGCGTTCAACCGGCCCAGCGTCAAGCTGGTCGACACCGAGGGGGCGGGCGTCTCGCAGGTCACCCCGAACGGGCTGGTGGCGGGCGGCGTCGAGTACCCGGTCGACTGCATCGTGTTCGCCACCGGGTTCGACACCCTGTCCCGGTATGCCGAGAAGCTGGGGTTCGACGTCGTCGGGACGGGTGGTGTGACCCTGCGCGACAAGTGGAAGACCACGCTCTCGAGTCTGCACGGCCTGCAGACGCACGGTTTCCCGAACTGCTTCATGCTCGGCTACACGCAGACGGCGCTGAGCGTGAACTTCTCGCAGACGCTGCAGGAGCAGGTCGACCACCTCACCCCCATCGTGCGCGAGTTCTTCGACAGGGGGGCGTCCGAGGTCGAGGCGACCGAGGCCGCCGAGATCGCCTGGCAGTCGGAGATGCAGAAGGCCGCGGCCTACAACGAGGAGTTCTGGCTCGCCTGCCCGCCCACCCGCTTCAGCAACGCGAACGTCGCCGACGACAGGCCGAACCGGTACCAGTTGGTGTATGGCGGCAGCGCGTCGGAGTTCTTCGACATCCTGCGGGACTGGCGCGAGGCGGGCACGTTCGAGGGCGTCGAGTTCCGGTAGGGCGCCGGCGCGGAAACCCCCGGGCGTGCGCGCCGCCACGGACGCACGGCCGGGGCCGACCACTCCGCTCAAGGGAACAGGGATTCGAGGAGCAATGCACGTGAGGGCACACAGCCGTGGTCTCGGGTAAGACGGCGATAGTCGGGCTGGGAGTCACCGACATGTCACGGCGTCGCTATGACGTCAGTGCCGTGGACCTCGCCGTCGAAGCGGTGAAGCTCGCGCTGGAGGACTGCGAGCTGCCGAAGACGGCGATCGACGGACTGCTGGTCAACGGCAACATGATGTCGTCGGAGGTCCGGAACAACCTGCAGGACGCCCTGGGGCTGGAAGACCTCACGTTCCTCAACACGATGTCGGCGGGAGGCGCGACGGCCGGGTCGATGGTGCAGTACGCGTCCTTCGCCATCGAGGCAGGCCTGGCGTCGGTCGTCGCCCTCGTGTTCGCGGACGCGCCCCTGCGTCGGGAGACCTCGATCGCGAACTCCCGGTACGGCGTGCCGGTGGGTCCCGCACCGGGGCTGGCGGGACTCGGCCGGACCTACGGTGACCGAGGGCAGGCGGCGGTCCGCTACGCCATGGCCGCCAGTCGCCACATGCACCTGTTCGGCACGACGAGTGAACAGCTGGGAGCCATCGCGGTGGCTCAGCGGGAGTGGGCCTCGCTGAGTCCCCTGGCCCAGAAGCGGGAGCGGATCACGCTCGAGGACCACCAGTCGTCGAGAATGATCGCCGAGCCCTTCCATCTGTTGGACTGCTGTCTGACCTCCAACGGTGCCGTGGCCGTGATCATCACGTCGGCGGACCGGGCCAAGGACGGTCCCCGCCCGCCCGTCTACGTCCGCGGGGTCGGACAGGGGCACCCGGGCGAGCCCGTTCGGCCCGGTCGCGACCACGGGATCCGCACCGGCGCCGTCGCGGCGGGCCCGCAGGCGCTGCGGCAGGCCGAGATCGGCCTCGAGGACGTCGACATCCTGGAGATCTACGACAGCTTCACCTACACGGTTCTCGTGACCATCGAGGACTACGGGTTCTGCCCGAAGGGCGAGGGTGGGCCGTTCGTCGCGGACGGGCGCCTGGGAGTCGGTGGCTCCCTGCCCTGCAACACGGGAGGCGGCCAGTTGTCCGGCTACTACGCCTGGGGCTTCACACCCCTGTCCGAAGGCGTCATGCAGGCCCGCGGCACGGCGGGCGAGCGGCAGGTCGCCCAGCACGACCACATCATGGTCAGCGGGAGTGGTGGCTTCCTGAACTACCATTCCACGGTGATCCTCAGCCCCCTGGAGGGGTCTCGACGAGCGGTCGCCCACCATGCGTGACGAGCAACTGTCCACACGGCCCTCACCGGTTCCGGACCCCGAGTCGGAGCCGTTCTTCGAGGCCGCGAGCCGCTCGGAGCTGCTCGTGCGCCGGTGTCCGTCGTGTGGGGTCTGGTCGTGGCCAGTGCCGCGACTCGCCACCTGCCAGAACTGCCTGGTGCACGGCCTGGAGTGGGCCAAGGCCTCCGGTGCCGGCGTGGTCCACGCGGTGACCCGCGTGCACTACGTGCCCGCGGACGACGATGCGAGCTGGGCGCCCTTCGTGTTGGGCGTGGTGGAGCTCGACGAGGGGGCTCACACCCAGATCGTGGGCCTCCTGCCCCGCCAGGGTGACGTCAAGGTCGGAGATCGCGTCCGGGCGGTCTTCTCGTCCACGCGCGACGACGTGTGCGTCCCGTGGTTCGAGGTGTCGGCGCCGGGTTCCGAGGGGCACGGGCGTTGAGCCGCAGGCTCCGTCGTCCGAACCGCGGGGGCCGAGCCCGTTCGGCGACGGGGCCGGGACAGTCCACACCGAGCCGGACGACGGATAGGGTCGTCCGCCACATGAGGAGCAGCACGTGAAACCCGAAGCGCAGGCCGATGCAGGTGGCTTTCTCGCCGGTGTCCGAGTCCTGGAACTCGCCGACGAGCTCGGCGAGTACTGCGGAAAGGTCCTCGCCGGGCTGGGGGCGGACGTCATCAAGGTCGAGCCCCTGGGTGGCGAGGTCACCCGGTCGTACGGCCCGTTCGCGGGCGACGATCCGGACCCGGACAAGAGCCTGTACTTCTGGCACTACAACCTCGGCAAGCGCGGGGTCACCGTCGACCTCGAGTCCGAGCACGGCCGTGACCGGCTGGCCCGCCTCATCGAGTCCGCGGACGTCGTGCTGGAGACCCGTCCCCGCCGCTACCTCGAGGAGCGAGGACTCGGCTACGAGGCCATGTCGGCGATCAACCCGGGCGTGATCTACGCGCGCATCACGCCGTTCGGGGACGACGGGCCCTGGGCGGACTACCGGGGCAGCGACCTGGTGCACCTGGCGCTGGGGGGAGTGGTCATGAACTGTGGCTACGACCCGACGCCCACGGGGGAGTACGACCTCCCGCCGGTCGCGCCGCAGATGTGGCAGTCGTACCACATCGCCGGTGAGACGACGGCGATGTCCATCGTCGCGGCACTGTCCTACCGGCTCCAGACGGGGCAGGGGCAGTCGCTGTCCACCGCGGTGCACGACGTCGTCGCCAAGAACACCGAGACCGACCTGCCGGACTGGGTCTACCGGCGCGCGCCGCACTACCGGGCCACGTGCAGGCACTCCTTCCCGAGCAACAGCAGCGGCTCGGCGCAGAACCTCCCGGCGACTCCCGGCATCGTGATGACCAAGGACGGGAGGTGGGTGCTCCCGTACCAGTCCTACCTCCCCGGGGTCGGCTCCCCCCTGGGTGGGCTGCTGGCGATGCTCGCCGAGCACGGCTACGGCGAGGAGGTGTCGGGGAAGGAGTTCGAGGACCCCGACTACGTCCGCCAGGCGGCGGGGATCCGGCGCACGAACGCGATCGTCAGCAGGCTCGTGGGCGGGTACACCTTCGACGCGGACCTGTGGCTCGAGGCCCAGGAGCGGGGCCTTCCCTGGGCTCCGGTGCGCAAGCCGGAGGAGAACGCGGACGACCGGCACTGGGCGCAGCGAGGCTCGTTCGTCCGGCTGCCCGAACGGGAGTCGGGCCGCATGATCACCCACGTCGGGGCCAAGTGGGTCTCGCCGGAGGTGCCCTGGCGATGCGACCGCCAAGCGCCCCTGCTGGGCGAGCACAACGACGAGGTCCTCCAGCACCCCGAGGACCGGCCGCGGTTCCCCGACCTGGTGGACGAGACCCGGCACGACGCGCGGGGTGCGGACGCGAGTCGCTGGGGCAAGCCCTGGGCCCTGGGCGGCGTGCGGGTCGTGGACCTGGGATGGATCCTGGCCAGCGCCGGCGGCGGCCGTTTCCTCGCGGCGCTCGGTGCCGAGGTCATCAAGGTCGAGCACTCGTCGAAGATCGACATGCAGCGCATCGGCGGCGGGTTCGTCCCCGAGGGCCTGCGGGCCGAGCGGGACGCCGCGACCGAGCCCGTGCCGTCCAAGCCCACGTCGGGTCTGAACCGCACCGGCGGGTTCATGGAGAACAACACCGGCAAGCGGGCGATCAGCCTCAACCTCAAGAGCGAACGCGGTCGCGAGGTCCTCAAGAAGCTCATCGCCGAGGCGGACGTCCTCGTGGAGGGGTACTCGCCGGGCACCATGGAGCGGATGGGCCTGGGCTACGACGTGCTGCGCGAGCTGAACCCGCGGCTCGTGTACGTCCAGCAGTCCGGCATGGGACAGGTCGGTGTCTACGGACGCCTCAAGAGCTTCGGCCCGACCGCTCAGGCGATGTCCGGCCTCAGCGAGATGTCGGGGCTCCCGGAGCCCGCACCGCCTGCCGGTATCGGGTACTCGTACCTGGACTGGTTCGGCGCCTACCAGATCGCCTTGGCGATGACGGCCGGGCTGTTCCGGCAGAAGACGACCGGGCGAGGGTGCTGGATCGACTCGTCGCAGGTGGAAGCCGGCATCTACCTCTCCGGTACGGCGGTTCTCGACCATTCGGTGAACGGCCGGAGCTGGAGCCGGTACGGCAACGCCTCCCCCTACAAGCCTGCCGCCCCCCACGGGATCTACCGCGTGCGGGGAGTCGACCGGTGGATCGCGATCGCCGCGTTCGACCAGGAGGAGTGGATCCGGGTCGTCCGCGTCCTCGGCGCGCACGAGCTCGCCGATGACGCGCGGTTCGCGACCCTGTCGTCGCGGATGGCGAACGCG
>Ga0268266_10007083_pt1 | contig 10181 bp, 7 predicted proteins | sample KBSS13metaG_FD_190356 | JGI IMG/M metagenome (GOLD analysis project Ga0268266, IMG submission 190356) | Switchgrass rhizosphere microbial communities from Kellogg Biological Station, Michigan, USA - KBS S1-3 metaG (SPAdes) (version 2) | ecosystem: Host-associated > Plants > Roots > Rhizosphere >... | reverse complement strand
CGAACTGGTTCCGGCCTGATCGGCAGGCAACATCCAGGCGCGGAAATAGAGCATGGCCAAGAAAAAACGCGAAGAGGCACATGGCGGTCACGGCTGGTTCGTGACGTTCGCCGATCTGATGGCGCTGCTGCTGTCGTTCTTCGTGATGCTGGTCGCATTCTCCACGCAGGATTCAGCCAAGTTGAAGATCGTCGCAGGTTCAATGCGCGATGCGTTCGGCGTGCAGACCGAATCCCGGTATTCAGGCATCGTCGAATCCGACGGCCTGCCGACGCGGCCGAAACTGAAGAATATCGAGCATATCGCGCCCGAGGACGCCTCCAATACCCCGACGCCCGACGATAAGGACAGGCAGCGTGAGAGCGGCGCCAAGCTGAAGGTCGATCGCGAATTCGCGCTGGCCTCGGCCTCGCTGCGCCAGGCGCTGCAGGACATGCCCGAACTGACCGAGATGTCCAAGCACATCATGTTCGAGGAGACCAAAGAGGGGCTCAATCTCGAAATCGTCGATCAGGACGGCCGCTCGATGTTTGCCGACGGCTCCAAGGTGCCTTACGACCGCACCCGTCGCCTGATTCAGAAACTGGCCGTGCCATTGAAGGCAACGCCGCTGCGGGTCAACATTGTCGGCCATACCTCTGCCGGCTTCGTACCGTCGCGCAGCGATTACAGCGCGTTCGATCTGTCGGCGGACCGCGCCAACGCGGTGCGCCAGATCCTCGAACGTGAGGGACTGCCGTCGTCCCACATTTTTGCCGTCGGCGGCAGGGCCGACAGCCAGCCGTTGTTTCCCGACGATCCGACATTGCCCGCCAACCGTCGTGTCACCATCACACTGATGCGCGAAAATCCACCGCTTCCGCCGAATCTGAAGCCGTAGCGTTTAGGTATAATAACACCATCTTGCCATTTTGATGAAATCTGCTTTGCGTAAGCTCCGCATCGCATGTGGTGCTATGCTTGCTTGACGAGATTGACAGGCAACGCGGAAGCGTCGATAGCCCGGATCAATTCAACGACGAGAACGTTCCTCCTTCATCATGACCGCCAGCGTCACATCTACCGAAGCCCATGAGGGGCAGGTCACCTCAGGCTTTTGGGCCCTGACGCTGGGAAGTATCGGCGTTGTGTTCGGCGATATCGGTACCTCGCCGCTGTACGCTTTCCGCGAGGCCGTCACCCACGCCGCGAACGGCGCGCCGGTGTCGCGCATCATCGTGTTGGGCGTGCTCTCGCTGATCCTGTGGTCGTTGTTCATCGTCGTCACGGCCAAATATGTGCTGCTGCTGTTGCGCGCTGACAACAACGGCGAGGGCGGTACGCTGTCGCTGATGGCGCTGGGGCAGCGGGCACTCGGGCACCGGAGCTGGGTACTGCTGGCGCTCGGCGTGGTCGGCGCCTCGATGTTCATCGGCGATTCCATGATCACGCCGGCGATTTCAGTTTTGTCGGCGGTCGAAGGCCTCAAGCTGGTCACGCCGGCGCTCGAACACTACGTGGTGCCGCTGACGATCTTCATCCTCGTCGTTCTGTTCTCGGTACAGAGCAGCGGAACCGCACGGGTCGCCTCGGCCTTCGGGCCGGTCATGCTGGTCTGGTTTGCGACACTGGCGACCTTGGGCCTGATCCACATCAGTGACGATCCCACGGTGCTCTACGCGATTAATCCCTGGTACGCGATCCAGTTCATGCTTTCTCACGGCGTCATCGGACTGGTGACGATGGGCCTGGTGTTTCTGGCCGTGACCGGCGGTGAGGCGCTCTATGCGGATCTCGGTCATTTCGGACGCAAGCCGATCCAGACCGGCTGGTTCTATTTCGTGATGCCGGCGCTCCTGATCAATTATTTCGGGCAGGGCGCGCTGGTCTTGTCCGATCCGGCGGCGATCGAAAATCCGTTCTACCGGCTGGCTCCGGAATTCCTGGTGTTGCCGATGGTCGTTCTGGCTACCGCGGCGACCGTCATCGCGAGCCAGGCGGTGATCACGGGCGCGTTCTCGTTGATCCGGCAGGCGGTGCAGCTCGGCCTCCTGCCGCGGTTCGAGGTGCGTTACACCTCGGAGACCCATGCCGGTCAGGTCTATTTGCCCCGCGTCAACCGGCTGCTGCTGATCGGTGTCGTGCTGCTGGTGCTGTTGTTCCGCACCTCGAGCGGCCTGGCATCGGCCTATGGCATCGCCGTTTCCACCACCATGGTGGTTGATGGCGTCATGGGCTTTGTCGTTATCTGGAAGCTGTGGAACTGGCGCGCGGCGACGGCCGCAGCCGTCATCCTGCCCCTCGTCGTCGTCGACATGAGCTTCTTTGCCGCCAACCTCTTGAAGCTGTTCGAGGGCGCCTGGGTGCCGCTGCTGTTCGGCATTGCCGTGGCTGTCATGATCTGGACCTGGCGGCGCGGTGCGCAGATCCTGACCGCCAAGACGCGCCGCATCGAGGTGCCGCTGGTGGACCTGGTCAAGAGCCTGGAAAAGCGTCCGCCGCACATCGTCAAGGGCACGGCGGTATTTCTGACTTCCGATCCGAGCTTCGTGCCCACCGCGATGATGCATAATCTCAAGCACAACAAGGTGTTGCACGAACACAATGTGATCCTGACCATCGAAACCGCCCAGACGCCGCGCGTCGACCCGTCCGAGCGCGTCAAGATGGAGACCATCAGCGAGAAGTTCTCCACGGTGCGGCTGCGGTTCGGCTTCATGGAATCGCCGAACGTGCCCAAGGCGCTGGTAATCGCCCGCAAGCTCGGCTGGCAGTTCGACATCATGGCAACGTCGTTCTTCGTGTCGCGACGGTCGTTGAAACCCTCGGCGCAGTCGGGCATGCCGCTGTGGCAGGATCATCTCTTCATTGCCATGAGCCGGTCGGCCAATGACGCCACCGACTACTTCCAGATCCCGACCGGGCGGGTCGTCGAGGTTGGAACTCAGGTAACCATCTGATAAATTTATGGAATTAAATCCATAGAGTCGTTCTAATCCATGCGGATAGCGCATAGCGGAGGCCTGAATTCCGGCTAACCCATGCAGCCGCGCCGGGAGTATACGGCTGCCCTTCTGCATTTGTGCAGTGCGGCAAAACACCGAGGCCCCCGTCTCATGTCAGTCCAGTTTGCGATCCCCGCGGCGGAAACGCCCGTGGCGAATGGGCATGGGGAAGCGCATTCGACCGCCACCTTCAAGGCCTTGATGCTGGGCAGTATCGGTGTCGTCTATGGCGACATCGGCACCAGCCCACTTTACGCGCTGCGCGAGGCCGTCATTGCCGCCGGCGGCGGTGCCGCGGAGGCCACGCCGCTGGCCGTGCTCGGCGTGCTCTCGCTGATCCTGTGGGCGCTCGTCGTCGTCGTCACACTGAAATACGTCGTGATTCTGCTGCGCGCCGACAACAATGGCGAGGGCGGGACGCTGGCGCTGATGGCGCTGGCGCAACGCGCCGTCACCAGGGGCAGCGCTGCGATCGTCCTGCTCGGCATCGTCTCGGGTGCGCTGTTCTATGGCGATGCGGTCATCACGCCGGCGCTGTCGGTGTTGTCGGCGATCGAGGGCATCAAGCTCGTCACCGTGACCTTCGAACATTACGTCGTGCCGCTGACGGTCGTCATTCTGGCGGCGCTGTTTGCCGTGCAATCCCACGGCACCGCCCGCGTTGCCGCGTTGTTCGGACCCGTCATGTGCCTGTGGTTTGCCGTGATCGCGATCGCCGCCGTGCCGCAGATTGCGCGGCATCCGGAAGTCCTGCTGGCGCTCAATCCGCTTTATGCGGTTTCCTTCATGCTTCACCACGGCATGATCGGTTTCGTGACCCTGGGCGCGGTATTCCTCGCCGTGACCGGCGCGGAGGCGCTCTACGCGGATCTGGGCCATTTCGGCAAGCGGCCGATCCAGACCGCGTGGCTCTTCATCGTGCTGCCCTCGCTGGCGATAAACTATCTGGGGCAGGGGGCGCTCCTGATCGCCGATCCAAAGGCGATCGAGAACCCGTTCTTCCTGATGTTCCCGGACTGGGCGCTGATTCCGATGGTGGCGCTGGCGACGGCGGCGACCGTGATCGCGAGCCAGGCCGTCATCACCGGCGCCTATTCGCTGACGCGTACGGCGATCCAGCTTGGGCTGCTGCCGCGATTTGAAATTCGTCATACGTCGGAAGCCCATTCCGGCCAGATCTTCATCCCGCGCATCAACCTGCTGCTGTTCCTGGCGGTGATCCTGCTGGTGGTCCTGTTCCGCTCGTCAAGCGCGCTGGCTTCGGCCTACGGAATCTCCGTGACCGGAACCATGGTGGTCACGGCGATGATGGGCTTTGTCGTGATCTGGCGGGTCTGGAAGTGGTCGCCGATCGCGGCCGCCGCCCTGATCGCCCCGTTCCTGTTTCTCGACGTCACGTTCCTTGCGGCCAACCTTCTGAAAGTGCTCGACGGCGGCTGGGTGCCGCTGGCGCTGGGCGGCATTGTGATGCTGCTGATGTACACGTGGCGTCGCGGAAGCAAGCTGTTGTTCGAGAAGTCGCGCAAGCTGGAATTCCCACTGGCCGACCTGGTGGCGATGCTGGAGAAGCGTCCGCCGCAGCGGGTCCCGGGAACGGCCGTGTTCCTGACTTCCGATCCCGAATGCGCGCCGACGGCGCTGATGCACAGTCTGAAGCACTACAAGGTGCTGCACGAGAAGAACGTTATCCTGACCATCGAGACCGCGCCGACGCCGCGGATCGATCCGGCCGAGCGGGTGCGGCTGGAGCAGCTGAGCGAGACCTTCTCCCGGGTCACGCTGAAGTTCGGCTTTATGGAATCGCCCAATGTGCCGAAGACCTTGGCGATCGCCCGCAGACTCGGCTGGCAGTTCGACATCATGTCGACGTCGTTTTTCCTGTCCCGCCGGGCGCTGAAGCCTGCCGCACATTCGGGCATGCCGCGCTGGCAGGACCTGCTGTTCATCCGCCTCAGCCGTTCTGCCAACGATGCCACGGATTATTTCCAGATTCCGACGGGGCGGGTGGTCGAGGTCGGGACGCAGGTCACGATTTAGGATTAAAACCACAGGTGATGGCCGCCGGCCGATATCCGCTAGCGTTGTCGCAGGACGGCAACAGCTCCGCTGTTTCTTGTGCGGAACAAAATATCTGACTCCACACCGGTCCCGGTTTGGACCAGACTCATGGCGCTGAGGGCGGCGGGTTGAAATTTTACCCGCAGCTGGCCGCAGGGCGCGAATGCCTGCGGCATTTCAGATTAAATGTGGGGTCGTGCTCGGAAACTTGAGGCTGAAGCCTTGAGTGGCAAGCATTCCAATGCAATGATCTGGCATTGTAAGGAGTAGCGCAAATGAGTTTCGTCGGCGCAGACGACCATCCAGATCCGATCGGTCCGGACGATCCGCGGTACTACGCGCCGCGCTCGGAGCGCAGCAGAGTGAACGCGCGATCCAGCGCGGGGCAGCAGACGCGATCAGACCATTTGCCAGCCGAGCCCCCGATGTCTCGCTTTGATGACATGCGCGAGAAGGCCTTCGCCAAGTCGATCCGCCCACTCGAATCGCAATTCGTTTACGAACGCCGCCCGCAACGCGGATTGTTCGCTACTGTCGGCGCGATCGCCGCAGCGATCGGCGTCGCCGCGGTGCTGGCGCTCGTTTTGTTCAACGCGCTGCCAAGGTCAAAAAGCGATCCCGCGGAGCTCGCCGTTTCGATTTCTACTCCGGCATCGGCTACGCCGGCCGCCGAAGCGACCTCCGACGACACCCAGGCACTGCTTCAGAGGTTCAAGCAGTTTCACGGAGGCGAAAACCCGGATCAGGCCGCTGCCGCGGGAGCGGCAAAGGGGCCCGAAAAGTCCCCAGAACTGCTTGAAAAATTCATGCAGTGGCAGGACAAGAAATAGCGTCGCGCAGCACAGCGGGACGGCGGTTTCCGAAAGCCGTCTCGTGACCGAATCCAAAAACCAGCGAAGGCAGCTGGCGTAACGCCTAGCTCAAAGCATAGACCTTGGCTTCCCACGGGAAGATCGGCTCCCGGCCGACCCATTCGGGCGGCACGTCACGATCCTGCGTGATCTCGCGCCAGTGCATGCCCGCCGGGGTCGTCGGCCAGTTCGGCACGCGATATTCGGAAGCCGGCGCGAACGGCAGCGCGGTTTCAAAATCTGAAAAATTGGCGACGACGACCACAGGGCGGTCGATGCCTGGCCGACCCCGCCGCCAGACGAGCACGCGTTTACCCTCCGCGAAATCGACGTGAATGAATGCCGTGTCGTTGACGGCAAGTGCATCGGACTTCGTGCGAAAACGGGTGAGGCGGCCGCAATACTCGAATACGCACCGACGCCACGGGTCCTGCAGGCGATCGAAGTTCACGGGATCGACCTGCTTTTGCGGATGGACGACTGCGAGGTCATGCTGGTCGGCGAACTCTTCGCCTGCAAAAATCATGGGAATGCCGACTGCCGTCATCAGGCAGACAAAGGCGAGCTTGATTCGTCGCTCGGTATTCCAGACGCCATTGTTGTTGAGGAAATTGTACAGACGCTCGTTCCTGAAGCCCTCGACATCATGTGAGGTCACGTAGTTGACCGCCTGAGAGCCATCGGCGAAGCCGAGCAGGCGGCAGTCGATCAGTTTGCGCACCGTCCACTCGAAACTCGGCTCCTTCGCGTCGTTCTCTCCCATGATGGCGTGGCGAACCATCCGCTTGAACTCTTCGTTCCAGAGGCCGTCGAGGCGATTCTGCCGCAGCAGATCAACCGGCACCGCCAGATCCTCTCCGACGACGAGGAAGCGTTCGTCGGCACCCTGTGCCGGCAGGCCCTGCGCCAGCCACCGCGCGCGCCATACCGATCGGGCAAGATCCCTGTACTCCTGCACGAAGTCCCAGTTCATGATGTTGGGCACGCTGTCGATCCTGATGCCATCGATCCGGAAGTCGAGCATCCAGCGCGCAAGGCAGGTCAGCATGAGGCGCCGCGCCGGCACCAGGCGCGCTGTTGCCCCCGCGATCGGATCGTAGCCGTCGGTCAGGAAGTTGTACTTGAAGAGGTCACCGCCGAAATCGTCCCGGCTGTCTTCCTCCGGGTCGCCCGTCCCGCGGTGGACGTGGAAGTCGAGAAAATTGATGTAACGGTACGCATACCGCGTCGCGAAGGCCATCACGACGTCGGCGAAGAACCGAAGGCGATGCCGATGGCACTCGGTCACGAGGGCCGCAAGATCGGTTGACGCCGTCGGCGAAGTATTGCCCCTCGGAAACCCCAGATCAAAATCGGCAGCGAAATAGTTGCTCGTTGCGTAGCCCCATTCGCGATCAACGAAGCTGTCGGCCGGAGGCAAGAGCTCGAGCGCGTTGACGCAGAGGTCTTCGAGATGAGCCTCGCCGGGTGCGAGCGCAGCCACGCCGGCGAAATTGACCGGTGTCGCGGTTCGCTCAACGAGCGCAAGGACATCACGGAAAGTCCCGCCGGCGATGCTGACGGTGCCCTCCGTCTCGATCCGGCTCCACCGGGTCGGCAGCTCGTAGATGACAAGACGATTGTTCTGGGGGAGGGTGTCGAGCCGACAGTCGTTCTGCCAGTCGGGTTGTTCGCCGGCCGGATCGCAGGGCACCAACTCGCTGTCCCGCCACTTCACGACGGCGGCCGGCCCGCGGTCGTCATCCGTGAATGGAGGCGACAGCGGTGGTGCACGCAACCGCCAATCCACCGTCCATGCGGTGGGATCCGTGCACAGGATGCGCGCCGGCGCCGGGATCTTCGGGTTCACGTTGGTGACTTCGAACCAATAGTGATAGACGCGGTCGTCCGCGAGCCCGCAGGCGGCGGCTGCTATTTCCCAGAGATCGGCCGAGACTAGTGAAGCCGCCAAATCGAACTTGTTGATCTGCTGAAAGCGCGGTGGGTTTCCTTCGAGGAACGTGCCGATGACGAGGGCAGGCGGCGGGCTCAGGCTCCCCGGCCGCCAGAGCACGAAATGGGTTCGCTTCCTCTGGAGAAGATCAAAGGGCATCGGCCTCTCCCTGTCTCCGGCTTCGCGCTACCCAAATTATGCGATTGCCAATCCGTGATCGAGACGCTGGCGGCAGAGAAATCCCGCGCAGGTACGCTGCCTGAATATCGCGCGATACCGTAGCCTCACTGCGGAGGTTTCAACTCGATGCCGTAGCGCGCATAGATCCGCGCGATGGTGCCATCGGCCAGCAGGGCCTCGATCGCCGCATCGACACGCGCGCGCAGCTTGTCGTCAGGGCGAAGCAGCCCGGCCGCAATATTCCAGTTCAGATCCTGGTCGCCGTCGAACGCAGGAATCAGGCGCAACCGCTGGTCGGCGTGCTGCAGGTTGAACCAACCGACCGTCATCGCCGTGACGGCGGCCGCCTCGATCTCGCGATTGGCCAAGGCTGCAACGATATCGTCCTCGAACACGAACGGAGACGTGGCGTTGCCGGCCTTGGCGAGCGTCATGGAAACCAGCGAGCCGACCGGCACCCCGACCCGCTGATCGGCACCGAGACTGGCCAGCGACGCTGCCGGTGAGTCGCTGCGCACCGCGAGTACCACGCCGCTGCGATGGTAGGGCCTCGAAGCCTGCACACCGCCCGCGGGCGGCGTATCCTTGCGGGCGATGACGTCGAGCACGAGGTCGCAATCGGCGCGGCGATACTGGATCGCGCTGATCACCCACTCCCGTGTCAGCTTGACACCGAGTTGCTCGGCGATCTTCTCGCCGAGCTCGATCTGGAATCCGGGGATCGGTCCGGTCTTGCTTGCAAACGGCAGCGCATTGGGGCTGGCGCAGAGCGTCAATGCGCCGCGTTCGATCACGGTTTCCAGCGGGCGGGCATCCGCCGAAGCGCTCAAGAATATCAGCAGCGAGAGGCTTGCCGCGTATCTGCCGAGGGAACGTCGCGGTCTCCACGCCTCGTAAAGCGCTCTAGTCATCGAGCCCCCGAATGTAAGCCAGGATTGCGATAATCTGGCCGTCACTGAACACCGAACCATAGGCCGGCATGGCGCCGACCTTGCCCTTCTTGATGCGCTCGACGATGTATTCGTCGCTACGCTCGGACTTCGAAAGCTTTGGACCTCTGCCTGCATGGCGGCCGCCGTCCTGGTGGCAAAAGCCGCAGGTGGTCGCGAACATTTTCCCGCCTTCGATATCGTCCGGCGAGGCCTCCGCTTGCGGCAGCGGATTTGCAGCGCCCACGGGGCTGGATTGTTGGGCAAACGCGGCGCTCGACAGCCATGGCCAGGCGATGACCAGGGAAGCAACAATTACAGACGGTATTCGCATTCCGGCATCCGCATTCACCGCGACGTTTTGATCGTAAGGGCCGCGACGTGCTGACTGCAAGGAGCGGCAACGTGTTGACCGCAAGAAGGCACCGGCAGGGGCGGCAGGAAGAAACGTTCCCCGCCGCCCGCGCCATCGTTATTGCCTGAGCGCGAAGACGACCAGCGCCCCGGTATTCTTCGGCATGCTCTTGAAGGGCTCGCCATAGAGCGCGACAAACTCGTCGGCGACGAGGCTGCCCCAGCCCGCCGGCACGGCGACGTACTGCTTGCCGCCGGCCATATAGCTGATGATGCCGGCGTTGTGCCCCATGCCGTTGTTGCGCGACCACAGTTCTTCGCCGGTATCCGCATTGTAGGCGTGCACGATACCTTCAGAGTCCGGCACGAACACCAGATTGCCCGCCGTGGCGAGAACGCTGGCGAGAGGTGGCTGCTTGTAGGTGACCTCCCACTTCTTGGCGCCGGTGACCGGATCGCGGGCGCTAAGATGACCACGCGCCGGCCCGTCCGGCGGCGGGATGAGCTTGAACGTGGCGCCGATGTTGAGCTGTGCCATCGGCTCCAGGATCGGCGTGGTCTTCTCCACGCTCATCTCCATGCACCACTCCTGCCCGATCCGGTAGAAGAGGCCGTTCTTGGGATTGTAGGCGCCGGAGTTCCAGCTGATGCCGCCGGCAATCGCCGGGCACAGTGGCGGGTCCACCTTGCCTTCCACGAGGTCGCGGCGACCGATCAGTTCGCCGGTCTTCGGATCGATGCTTTTGACGAAGTTGATGTTCTTGACCAGCGGCCAGACGTTCTCGACCTTGGCGTTGGTGCGATCATAGACGAAGATGTATCCGCTCTTATTGGCGTGCACCACGAGCTTCTTGCCGCCACGGTCGATCATGACGAACTCGCCCACGGCAGA
>Ga0268266_10007082_pt1 | contig 10182 bp, 10 predicted proteins | sample KBSS13metaG_FD_190356 | JGI IMG/M metagenome (GOLD analysis project Ga0268266, IMG submission 190356) | Switchgrass rhizosphere microbial communities from Kellogg Biological Station, Michigan, USA - KBS S1-3 metaG (SPAdes) (version 2) | ecosystem: Host-associated > Plants > Roots > Rhizosphere... | reverse complement strand
CGGTGCTCCGCCGCCAGTCGGGCGCACGCGGCCGCAGCGGCCTCGAGGTCGTCCAGCAGCGGCACCAGGGCGCGGTGCGCGACGAGCATCGCCGCGGTGTCCACGATGTCCTGGCTCGTGGCCCCGCTGTGCACGTGGCCCGCGGCCGCGCCCTCGACGCGCTCGGTGAGCGCCTTCACGAGCGGCGCGGCCGGATTGCCGGTGGACGCCGCCTGCTCGCCGAGCTTCGCGGCGTCGTAGTGCGCCGCACCGCACGCGGACGCGATGGTCTCGGCATCCGCAGCCGAGATGAGCCCCGCCTCGGCCGACGCGCGGGCGAGTGCCGCCTCCGCGTCGAGCATCGCCTGCAGCCACGCGGCGTCGCCGACGGCCTCGCGCACGCGTCCGCGGGCGAGGACGCCGTCGAACAACCCCGCCTCAGCCATCGGCACTAGTGGCCCGTCTCGCAACGGTTCACCCGAAACCCCGGGCGCCGATCACCGCCTGGCGGCGTCCTCGGACCTCGATGTGGCGCAGCCACACCTTCGGTCCTGCGTCCTTGCCAGCCGGCGCCGGCATCCCGGGTTTCGAGTGACCCGTCACGGGACGAGCCACTAGACGGCGAAGAAGACCGTCTCACCCGGACCCTGGATGCGCAGGTCGATGTGGTAGCCGCCCTCGCCCTCGGGCTGGGCGAGCAGCGTCGCCCGCCGGTCGGCCGGCACGGAGGCCAGCACCGGGTCGGTCGCGTTCGCGGCCTCCTCGTCGGCGAAGTAGATCCGCGTCGTGACGCGGTCGAGCAGGCCGCGCGACATCAACGTCACCACGAGGTGGGGCGCCTGTGCGCGGCCGTCGGTGTAGGGGACGCTGCCCGGCTTGACCGTGCGCACGCCCCAGCGGCCCTCCGCGTCCGCTGCCGAGCGACCGAAGCCCCGGAACCCGGCGACGCGGCCGCGCGGGTCGATCGGATGGTCGAAGCGCCCGGACGGATCCGCCTGCCAGGTCTCGACGAGGGCGTCGGGCACCGGCTCGCCCGCGCCGTCGTACACCGTGCCGCGAATCCAGAAGGCGCCGGGCGTGTCGTTCGGCACGACGTCGGGGCCGTCGGACCAGGGGAGCCCGATCGCGAAGAACGGGCCGACCGTCTGGGACGGGGTCTGGATGAGCGCCATCAGTCGACGTCCGGGGGCGTCTCGTCGGGGCCGCGCAGCACGATGTCCCAGTGGTAGGCGAGGGCCCAGTCGGGAACCGTCGTGTCCAGGTCGAAGCTCGCGATCATCCGCTCGCGCGCCTTCGGGTCGCGCACGGAGTTGAAGATCGGATCGAACGGGAACAGCGGGTCGCCCGGGAAGTACATCTGCGTCACCAGGCGCTGGGTGAACGACGTCCCGAACAGCGAGAAGTGGATGTGTGCGGGACGCCAGGCGTTGGGGTGGTTGCCCCACGGATAGGCGCCCGGCTGGATGGTGATGAACTTGTAGTTGCCCTCGGAGTCCGTGACCGTCCGGCCGAGGCCGGTGAAGTGCGGGTCCAGCGGCGAGGGGTGCTGGTCGCCGTCATGGCGGTAGCGGCCGCCGGCGTTCGCCTGCCAGATCTCGATGAGCGTGTCGGGGACGGGTCGGCCGCCGGACTCGAGGACCTTGCCGTAGACGATGATCCGCTGGCCCTGAGGCTCCTCGGCGTGCTGCCGGGTGAGGTCGTGGTCCAGCTCACCGATCCGGCCGGGGCCGAGCAACGGGCCGGTCAGCTCGCTCAGCGTCTGGGGAACCGCGATCAGCGGCTCCTTCGGGTGGCGGAGCGAGGTCGAGCGGTACTCAGGTGAGTCCAGCGGGGGATGGACGTCCTCCGGGCGCGGGTAGCGCGGGAGGACCAGGCGTTCCAGCGCGTCGGTCATGCGGGTGGTCTTCTCCTTCCGGCCCGGTCTCCATCCGTGCCGTTCGCACCGTGACCGTATCGCGCCTGCCGCGACGGTACGCTGCCGCCATGAGCACGGAGACCGCGTCGCAGAAGTGGATCTGCGAGTCCTGTGGGCTGATCTACGACCCTGCCGAGGGCGATCCGGACGGCGACATCGCGCCGGGCACCGCGTTCGAGGACATCCCGGACGACTGGTACTGCCCCGTCTGCGGGGCGCGGAAGCAGGACTTCATCCCGTACGAGGAGTAGTGGCCCGCAAGGGCGCAAAGCGCCGTCCGAGCGCCGCGGACCTCCGCGGCGAGCGGCTGTCCTACGGCGAACCCGTGACCGTCGGCGGTCGCACGGTCATCACGGTGACGCGCGTGCGCGCGTCGGGCGCCGGCAAGGGCCGCGCCGTCGACGCGACGCCCGTCGGCTACATCGAGGTGACCGCCGACGGGTCGGCCTACCACCCCATCGAGGACCCGCGCCGCCGGCTGCGGGCGGCCGCGACCGCGGCGACGACGGTCGTCGGGCTGCTGGCCGGCGCACGAGCCATTCGCGCATCGCGCCGCCCGGTCCGGCTGCTGCCGCCGGGCCGCCGCTAGCGTGAAGCGGTGAGCAGACTCACCCCGCCGCTCGGCGTCGTCGTCTTCGTCGTCGGCTCCGCCAGCCTCGGCTCGGAGATCGCGGCCGCCCGTCTGCTCGCGCCGTACTTCGGCGACTCCACGATCATCTGGGCCAACACGATCGGGGTCGTGCTCGTCGCCCTGTCCGTCGGCTACTGGATCGGCGGGCGCATGGCCGACCGCGACGCGACGCCCGCGGGCCTGTACCGGCTCGTGCTCATCGCGGCGGTGCTGCTGGCGATCGTGCCGTTCCTCGCGCACCCGTTCCTGGGTCTCGCCGTCGACGCGCTGGACACCGTCGCCGCCGGCGCGTTCGTCGGCTCGCTCCTCGGGGTGCTCGTGCTCGTGGCGACGCCGGTGCTCGTGCTCGGGATGGTGTCGCCGTTCGCGATCCGCCTCGCGCTGGAGGAGATCGACGACGCCGGCAAGACGACGGGCCGGCTCTATGCGATCTCGACGCTCGGGTCGCTGGCGGGGACGTTCCTCAGCGCTCTCCTCTTCATCCCGCTCGTCGGGACGCGGCGGACGTTCCTGGCCTTCGCGTTCGCGCTCGCCATCGTCGGGTTCCTGGGGATCGCGAGGGCGCGCTGGGCGATCGTCCCCGCCGCCGTCGCGGGTGCGCTGCTGCTGCCGGTCGGGATCGTGAAGGCGCAGAGCGACGCGGGCCGCGTGATCGACGACGCCGACACGGAGTACCAGTACGCGCGGGTCATCCAGTCGCCCGGCGGCGAACGGCGACTGGAGCTCAACGAGGGTCAGGCCATCCACTCGCTCATCCGCCCCGGCTCCTATCTCACCGGCGGCTACTGGGACGACATGACCGTGCTGCCCGCCGCTGCGCGCGGGGGCGAGGCGCCGGGCAGGATCGCGATCCTCGGCAACGCCGGCGGCACCGTGGCGCGCGCCGTCGGCCACTACTGGCCCGACACGCTCATCGACGGGGTGGAGATCGACCGCGAGGTGTCCGAGATGGGGCGCAAGTGGTTCGACATGCGGGCGCCCCGACTGCGGATCTTCACCGAGGACGCACGCCCCTTCCTGCGCGCGACCGACGAGCGTTACGACGCGATCCTCGTCGACGCCTACCGCCAGCCGTACATCCCGTTCTACCTGTCGACGCGCGAGTTCTTCGAGCTCGCCCGCGACCGGCTCAACCCGGGTGGCCGCGTGATCATCAACGTCGGGCATCCCGAGCGATCCGACGCGCTGGAGAAGGTGCTCACCGCGACGATGCGCGATGCGTTCCCCAGCGTCGTGCGGGTGCCCTCGGAGTCGACGAACACGATCCTCGTCGCCGGCGACCGCGGCCTCACGCCCGCGTCGCTGGGCCCCGCGGTCAGGCGGCTGCCCGCCGATCTGCAGCTCCGCGCCCGGACCGACGCGGACATCGCGACGCCCGGCCTGCGCGGCGGTCGCGTCTACACCGACGACAAGGCGCCGGTGGAGTGGCTGGTCGACGCCTCGCTCCTGCAGGTGGCGGCCGACGGCGGCGAGCGTTAGCGGCTAGTCGGGCTTGTGCGCGCGGACCTGGAACGTCGAGAGGAACCGCGTCGCGAACCCGTTGCGCGCCGCCCGCAGGTACAGCCGCCACACGCGCACGCGCTCCTCGCCTGCGAGCTCGATCGCGCGCGGCAGGTCGGACTCGAGGTTGTCCACCCACGCCTGGAGCGTCCGCTCGTACTGGCCGTGCAGCCCCTCGACGTTGTCGATGACGTAGCGCGCCTTCTCCATCGCGAGGATCACGCGCGACAGGTGCAGCGGCGCCCCGTCGGGGAACACGTAGCGCTCCGAGAACGGGCCGGCCTCGGGATCGCCGTGGCGCACGCGGGCGATGCCGTGGTTGAGGAGCCGGCCGCCGGGCTTGAGGATCGCGTAGAGGTTCGCCAGATAGGCGTCGATGTTGCGGCTGCCGACGTGCTCGACCATGCCGATGCTCGACACCGCGTCGAACTCCTCGGCCGGCAGGTCGCGGTAGTCGCGGACCTGGAACTCGATCTTGTCGGAGAGCCCGGCCTCCGCCGTCCGCTGCCGCGCGAGCTCCGCCTGCGGCGGTGAGAGCGTGATGCCGAGGACCCGCGCGCCGTACTCGCGGGCGGCGTGCCGCGCGAACGAGCCCCATCCCGAGCCGACGTCGAGCACGTAGTCGCCCGGCTTCAGGGCGAGCTTGCGGCAGACCATGTCGAGCTTCTCGAACTGGGCCTCCTCGAGCGTCGTCGCGCCCCGGTCCCAGACCGCGCAGGAGTAGGTCATCGACTCGTCGAGGAAGTGCGCGAAGAACTCGTTGGAGACGTCGTAGTGGTGGCGGACCGCGCGCTGGTCGCGCACGATGCTGTGCCGGCGGCCGGCCGGCCGCAGCTCGGCGGCCGGGACGGGCGGGGGCTTCTGCAGCCCCGACGCCCGCGCGGCGGCGAGCGCGAGCTGTGCCTGGGCCTTGCGGTCGATCGCCGGCGGCTTCCAATTCCCGACGACGTCGAGCGTCGAGTCCATCTCGTCGGGGACGATCTCGCCCGCCACGTAGGCCCGGCCGAGACCGAGCTGACCGGGGGCGCTCAGCGCGTACGCGAACGCGCGCGGGGAGCGGATGTCGAACGTGGGACCGCCTCCCGTCGTCGACGGGATGCTCGTCCCGTCCCAGAACCGGATGCTGAACGGGCGCTCGGGGAAGTGCGCCTCGAAGGCCTGGCGGAACGGCGCGGTGGTCGCGAACATCGGGTCAGATCGCAGCGCGGTGCGCCTGCTGGCGCTCCGGCGAGACACGTACGACGTCCCAGACCAGCCCGACCTTCTCCATGCCGCGGATGAGCCAGGCGGAGGGGTCGACCTGCCAGCCCTTCATGCCGTGCTCCGCTGAGGTGGGGAAGGCGTGGTGGTTGTTGTGCCACGACTCGCCCAGCGTCGGTATCGACAACCAGAACACGTTGCGCGACTCGTCCTCGGTGTCGTACGCACGACGCCCGAAGAAGTGGCAGAGCGAGTTGATGCTGAAGGTCGAGTGGTGCACGAGCAGCACGCGGACGAGGCCGCCCCAGAGCATGCCGCTCAGGCCGGTCATGAGCGATCCGCCGATGAGCCAGCCCAGGAGGAAGGGCAGGATGAAGCCGGAGATCGCCCAGACCACGAAGGTCCTGTCGACGAAGCGCACGACCGGGTCCTTGAGCAGATCCGGCGCGTAGCGCGTCTTGAGCCCGCGCTGGGTGTGCACGAACAGCCACCCGACATGCGCGTGCGACAGGCCCGCGAGCGCGCCCTTCAGTCCGTGGCCGAAGTCGACGTGGGGGCTGTGCGGATCGCCCTCGACATCGGAGAAGACGTGGTGCTTGCGGTGGTCGGCGACCCACGAGATGACCGGGCCCTCGATGGCCATCGAGCCGAGGACCGCCAGGATCGCGCGGACGGCGTTGCTCGTCTTGAACGCGCGGTGCGTGAAAAGGCGATGGAAGCCGACCGTGATGCCGAAGCCGGTCAGCAGGTAGCAGACGAACAGCACGATCAGGTCGCTGACGTGCAGCCATTCGTTCCAGAGCTGCCAGCCGACCAGGCCGAGGCCCAGGATCGGGACGATCGTCACCGTCCCCGTGATGATGCGATCACGGGTCTCGTTCGCGACGGGCTGGACGTCGTCGCGCGGGCGGCCGTCGTCGGACGCGCCCTTGGTGGGTGCCTGTACCTCTACGGTCATCTGAAGGTGAGCCTAACGGTTCGTACCCTGCACCGGCCGACCGCAAGCCCTAGGCGGCCAGTCGCGACTCCGCGTCGTACAGCCCGGTCACACGGCGCTGCGCAGCGCGACCGAGCGCCCGCGCCGCGGCGACGAGCTCGGGCCCGGAGTGCGACGACATCACGGCCATCCGCACGCGAGGGTCGCCCTCCGCCAGCGCCGGTGGGGCGATCGGCTCCACGACCACGCCCTCCTCGAGCGCGGCGGCGCAGAAGCGGCGGGCGGCGGCGTCGTCGGCCGCGGCGAGGGACATGACCTGGGTCTCCGATCCCGTCACCTCCAACCCCTCGCCCGCGAGCGCGTCGCGCATGATGCCCGCGTTGGCCTGGAGCTTGGCGACCCGGCGGTGTCCGTCGCCCAGCTGTCCGAGCGCGGCGAGCGCCGCCGCGCTGGCGGGCGGCGACGGCGCGGCGGACCCCGCCAGCGCGCTCGCTCCTGCGGCCACCTCGCGCAGGACGGCGGCGTCGCCGGCGATGACCCCGCCGTAGGAGCCCAGCGCGGTCCCCAGGCTGCAGACCACGACGTCGGCCTCGCCGTCGAGCCCCGCCTCGGCGAGCGCGCCGCGGCCGCCGGGGCCCAGGCAGCCGATCGCATGCGACTCGTCGACGACGAGCCGGGCCCCGCCGCGGCGGACCGCCTCGCACAGCTCGGCCAGCGGCGCGACGTCGCCATCGCGCGCGAAGACAGCCTCCGTCACGACGAGCGCGGGCTCCGGGCCGCGACCGGCCCGGCCGGCCTGCAACTCCCACGCGACCTGCTCGGCGTCACCGTGGTGGTAGGCGACGGCCTCGCCGCGCGCGAGCCGGCAGGCGTCGGCGAGCGCCGGGCAGGCGAGCTCGTCGACGAGGATCGTCGTGCCTGCGCGCCCGAGCGAGGCGACCGCCGCCAGCGCGGCGAGGTAGCCGGAGCCCGCCAGCAGCGCGGCCGGCGACCGGAGGAACCCGGCGAGCCCCTCCTCCAGGCGCCGGTGGATGAGCATCGTCCCGACGCCGGGGCGGGCGGCCCCCGCGCTCGCGCCCCAGCGCCGCACGGCGTCGGCGGCGGCCTCGCGAACGCGAGGATGGTCGGCGAGACCGAGGTAGTTCGCCGAGGAGAGCACGGTCACGGGCCGGCCGTCGAGCACGACGCGCGGGCCCGGGGGCCCGCTCACGAGGCGCATCCGATCCTCCTGATCGCGAGATGGATGCAGGGAAAACTAGGCCCGCGACCGGACGGAGCTACTCGAGGGTGACGAGGGGCTCGCCCTCGCGCACGGCCTGGCCCTCCTCGACATGGATCGCGCTGACCGTGCCGGTGTCCTCGGCCTCGACGGGCATCTCCATCTTCATCGACTCGAGGACGACGACCGTGTCGCCCTCCGCGACCGCGTCGCCGAGCGCGCACTCGATCTTCCACACCGTGCCCGTGATGTGGGCCTCGACGTCGGGCATGCGCGCCAGCGTACCGACCGCGTGGAGGGTGATCGGGCCCCAAGTTCCGACCGCGTGTCGATGGGCGGCCCGCGTTCACGACCGTACATTTCCCGGCATGCGATTCACCTCGCTGCGCCGGCGTCATCCGTCTCCTCCTGCGACGAGCCTCGGCGATGCGATGGGGAGCGTGGTCGTCGTGGTGGCCTGACCCACCGTCACGACGACACCCGGGCTGAAGGGCCCGGAATCCAGGTGGATCGGTCGAGGCCGAGGGGACTCCGGCGGCGGACGGGACAGCCGCCGCCGGAGCCGGCCTCGACCGGTTGCCTGGGCATCGAACAACCGGCGTTCCGGGCGATCCGCACGGGTATCTTCGGCTGCGCATGGATGCGGATATCCCCCCCGATCCCGGCCTCGCGCCGATGCGCGCGCAGGTCTACAAGGATCCTCGGCCTGCCGAGCACTTCGATCGCTTCCACGAGCGTGCACGCACGCGGGAGCCCGACGCGGTCTACGAGTTCGTCCGCGTCCTCACGACGCTCTACGGACGGGCCGCGCTGCGGTTGCGATCGATCTCCGAGGAGAAGGTGCCGCAGCACGGCGCCGTCCTCCTCGCGCCGAACCACTTCTCCTTCCTCGACCACTTCTTCCTGGGTGCCGCGCTACGCCGCAAGGTGCGGTTCATGGCGAAGTCCCAGCTGTTCACGCCGCCGCTGCAGACCGTGTTCACACATGGCGGCGTGTTCCCGGTCCGCCGTGGCCACCGCGACGAGGAGACGTTCATCACCGCGCTGTCGATCCTCGAACGCGAGGGCTGCGTGGCGATGTACCCCGAGGCCGGCCGGTCGCGGACCGGTTCGCTGAGCGATTCGGTGAAGCCCGGCATCGGGCGTCTCGCGCTGCAGTCGGGGGCGCCGGTCGTCCCGGTGGCGATCCACGGATCCTCGCGCGTGCGCAACTGGCGGCGCGGCCAGTTCCCGATGGTGACGGTCCAGTACGGCGACCCGATCCGCTACGCGGTCGTCGAGGAGCCCACGCGCGAGCAGCAGCAGGCTGTGGCGGAGGAGATCTTCGCCGAGGTGCGCGAGTTGTACGACGGCCTGGAGCGGCTCGGCCGCCGCGGGGTCATGCGGCAGGTCCGCGAGCAGACGGCACTCGCGTCGTGAGCGCCCACATCCGACGGTGGACCGCGGCCGCGGTGCTGACGGCGCTGCTCGCGCTTGCCGCGACGGCGGGCGACGCGCACGCGCTCCAGCTCGTCCAGATCGGCGACTTCGCGTCGCCCACCTACGTCACCGCGCCGCCCGGCGACCCCTCGCGAGTGTTCGTGGTCGAGCGCGGGGGGACGATCCGCGTCGTGCGCGACGGCGTCCTGCAGCCGACGCCCTTCCTCGACCTCGGCGCGGGCGCGACGACGCAGGACGGTGAGCGGGGCCTGCTCTCGCTGGCGTTCTCGACCGACTACGCGACGAGCGGTCGCTTCTGGATCTTCTACACGGCGGCCGACGGCTCGCTGCGCGTGGAGGAGGGGCTGCGCGATCCGGCGAACGCCGACCGTTCGCTGCCCAACCGCGTGGCGACCCTCACGCTGCCCCACCGCCTGCAGGCCAACCACAACGGGGGCCAGATGCAGGTCGGACCCGACGGCGCGCTCTACATCGGCATCGGCGACGGGGGCGGCGAGAACGACCCCTACAGCAACGGTCAGAACATGACCGTGCGCGACGACACGGGCGCCAGTGGCCAGCACACCCTGCTCGGGAAGATCCTGCGTATCGCGCCGAACCCGGCCGGCGGCTACACGATCCCCCCGGGCAACCCGTTCCCCGCCCCGGCCGCCGAGGTCTGGGACATGGGTCTGCGCAACCCGTATCGCTTCACGTTCGACCGCGCGACCGGCACGATGGTCATCGGCGACGTGGGGCAGGACAAGGTCGAGGAGGTCGACGTCGCCCCTCCCGGGGTCGGCGGCCTGAACTTCGGCTGGAGCTACCAGGAGGGCAACGTTCCGGGGCCGCACCCGGCACCGGCCGGCTTCGCGGCGACCCAGCCGACGCTCACGTTCCCGCACTCCTCGGGCTTCTGCTCGATCATCGGCGGCGCGGTCTCCCGCGACCCCGCTGTGCCGGAGCTCGCCGGCCGCTACGTCTTCGGCGACTACTGCCTCGGCAAGGTCTGGTCCGCGTCCCTCGAGAGTGGCCAGGCGACCGCGGGCGACGCGGGGCTGCCGGCGGTGCCGTCGCTCTCGTCGTTCGGCGAGGACGCGTGCGGCCGCGTGTACGTCACGTCGCTGGTGGGCCCGGTGTACCGGATCGCCGACGGCGGGGAGTGCGTGCTGAGCCAGCAGGTCGGCGCGCGATCGGGCGACACGCGGCCGCCGTCGCTGCGCGTCCGCGTGAACCACCTGCAGCGGGTTCTGCGGACCGGCATCCTGCAGCTGCGGGTGCGCTGCGACGAGCAGTGCACGGTCCGGACGGGCGGCGCCGTCGAGGTGCGGCGGACGGCGCACAGCTCGGCCGCCACGAGCGCGTTGTCGTTCGCGAGCGTG
>Ga0268266_10007073_pt1 | contig 10188 bp, 8 predicted proteins | sample KBSS13metaG_FD_190356 | JGI IMG/M metagenome (GOLD analysis project Ga0268266, IMG submission 190356) | Switchgrass rhizosphere microbial communities from Kellogg Biological Station, Michigan, USA - KBS S1-3 metaG (SPAdes) (version 2) | ecosystem: Host-associated > Plants > Roots > Rhizosphere >... | reverse complement strand
GCAAGGATCGCCTCGGTGTGGATGGCAAGACCGTGATCCTCACCTTCGGGCTGCTCTCGCGAGACAAAGGCATCGAACACGTCATCGACGCATTGCCGGCTATTCTCGCCGTCGACCCCGATATCGACATTCGCAATTCTGCCGAGGTCGAGTGGGCGCAGTCGTTCCGCGTGAAGCCGCGCGAGGATGTCTTCGTGGTCGACCGGACGGCGGCCGCGCCGCTGGACCCTTACACGGACGGCGGCTTCTCCTCGTCGGTCGGAATCGACGCGACGATGCCCTTCGGCGTCGAGTTCCCCGAGGTCTCGGAGGTTCCCGGCTGGCGGGAGTTCGAGCTTCCCGAGATCGAAAGCCGCAAGACATCATAGATATTCTCATCGGACCGCGGGCCTCCAGGCCCGCCGTCCAATGAGTCGTCCGAATGGAGTTTGCGCCTGGTGATCAGGCGGGCGCGTGCTGGTTGTAGCGGCCGCCGACGCGGAAGCGATCGAGATAGGTCGGCAGGATGGCCTCGGCCGCGGTCGGCTGGATACCGAGCGTCGCCAGCGACTGGGCGCCGGGCCGCACGATGTTGTCGTGCCGCATCAGCTCGACCTGGTCGGCGGTGATCGGCGGGATCAGGCCGACCCGGGCAATCTGTTGAGCAAAGAAGCCGGCCAGCTTCATCAGGCCGGCCGGCACGCCGACGATCGGCTTCTGGCGGTCGATCTCGAGCAGCACCAGGGCGGCGATCTCGCGATAGCTGTAGACCCGGGGGCCGCCCAGCTCGAACACGCTCTTGGCCGTGCCAGGCCGTGCCAGCACCTCGGCGGCGGCCTTGCCGACATCGCCCGCGAAGACAGGCTGGACCCGGGCCGAACCGTCGCCGACCACCGGCACGAACGGCGCTTTGGCGGCGATCGCGGCCATGCGGTTGAAGAGGGCGTCACCCGGCCCGAACACGACGCTGGGGCGCAGGATCGTGGCACTGTCGAAGCCGGTGATCACGGCATCCTCTGCCGCGACCTTGGACTTGAGATAGGCGTTGGTGGAGCTGCGGTTGTCGGCGCCGATGCCGGAGATGTGGACCAGGCGCTGCACGCCGGCGGTGCGGGAGACTTCGGCGATGGTGCGCGCGCCGTCGGCGTGGACGGCCTGGTAGCTCTGCCGGCCGCGCGGTACGGAGATCCCGGCGGCATTGACCACGGCCTGGCTACCCGCGACCGCACGCGCGACCGAGGCGGGGTTGCGCAGGTTGGCCTGCATTAGCATCACCTGGCCGACGTCGCCCGTCGTCTTCACCGGTTCGGCGAGGCCGACGCGGCGCGATGCCACCCGCACCAGATAGCCCTGCTGGGCCAGCGCCCGCACAATGGCGCGGCCGACAAAGCCGCTGCCGCCGAAAACCGTGACCTGCGTGATGCTCATGCTGCTGCCTATAGCCCAACGCCATTACCGTGCAAGTACGACGGAGCGGGCAGCACGGTTGACATCGGGCGAAGCGGGCTTTAGTTCACCGCCCTCTAGCCCGCATGCCGTGCCCAGGTGGCGGAATTGGTAGACGCACTAGTTTCAGGTACTAGCGCTGAAAGGCGTGGAAGTTCGAGTCTTCTCCTGGGCACCATGCGAGGCTGAGAGGCATCCGATACATGGCGATCAAGCTCTATCGCGGCGACCTGCCGGCCGACGTCTCGTTCGGTTCGTCGGTGGCCATCGACACCGAGACGATGGGATTGAATCCTCACCGCGACCGGCTTTGCCTGGTCCAGCTCTCGGGCGGCGACGGCAACGCCCATCTGGTGCAGATGCCGCGCGGCCCTTACCAGGCACCCCGGCTGTCGGCCTTGCTGGCTGATCCGAAGGTCCTCAAGCTCTTCCATTTCGGCCGCTTCGACATCGCCGTGCTCGAACATGCCCTCAAGGTGCGCTGCGAGCCGGTCTACTGCACCAAGATCGCCGCCAGGCTGGTGCGGACTTTCACGGACCGGTTCGGCCTCAAGGATCTCTGCAAGGATCTGCTCGGCGTCGACCTGTCCAAGCAGCAGCAGACGTCGGACTGGGGCGCCGAGACGCTGACCGACGAGCAGATGAACTATGCTGCATCAGATGTGCTGCATCTGCATGCACTCAAGGCCAAGCTCGACGCCATGCTGGCACGCGAGGGCCGGACCGAACTGGCCCAGGCGGCGTTTTCCTTCCTGCCGACCCGGGCAAGGCTCGATATCGCCGGCTGGCCGGAGACGGATATCTTCGCGCACTAAGCGCAATTCCCGGTTTGGCATGGCTTTTGCGTAATTCCCCTTGTAGAAGGTCTCGATGACCTTCGAGGTGGGGGTACATGCGTATCGGTCCGAGTCTGATCCTTGCGTCGCGCCAGACCCTGGCGATGACACCGCAGCTTCAGCAGGCGATCAAGCTGCTGCAGTTCTCGCATCTCGAGCTCGCCGCCTTCATCCAGCAGGAACTCGAAAAGAATCCGCTGTTGCAGGAGGTTTCCGCCGAGGACGGTCCGATCTCGGAGCGCGAAGCCCTTTCCGTCGATGCGCCGGCCGACACGGCGGAAGCGCTGGCTGCGGCGGCGCCCGCCCTGGCCGAAGCCGATGATCGCTGGACGCGTGAATTCGCGGATCGCGGCGGTGACGGCGCCGGCGCCAAGGGGGCCCAGCGCGAGGATGCGCCGGATGCGCTGGATTTCGTAGCAGAGCGGGCGCAGTCGCTGGCGTCCCATGTGCTCGAGCAGATTGAAATCGTCTTCAGCGACCTCGGCGATCGCCGGCTGGCGTTGAAGCTTGCCGAGGGTCTCGACGAAGCGGGCTATTGCCGCCTCGAGGCGTCGGCGATCGCGCAGGCGGTCGGCGTCAGCCTGGAGACCGTCGAACGGGTCTGGGCGCGGCTGCGCCAGATCGAGCCCGCCGGCCTGTTCTCCCGCAGCCTGGCGGAATGCCTCGGCGCGCAGCTCGCCGAGCGCGACCGCCTCGATCCGGCAATGAAGGCGTTGCTCGACAATCTCGACCTCGTGGCCGCCGGCGAACTGGGGCAACTGCGCCGGCGCTGCGGCGTCGACGACGAGGACCTGCGCGAGATGCTGGCGGAGCTGCGCACGCTCGACCCGCGGCCCGGCCAGAAGTTCGACTTCGAGCCGATCCAGCCGGTGCAGCCCGATCTTTTCCTGACGCCGGCCAAGGATCCCGAAACCGGCGAGGACGGCTGGCACATCGAGCTCAACACCGATGCGTTGCCCAAGGTGCTGGTCGACCGCCACTACCATGCGACCCTGATGAAGGGCACGCGCGCCAAGCCCGATCGCGATTTCGTCGCCGAGCGCTTCCAGTCGGCCAACTGGCTGGTCAAGACACTCGAGCAGCGCGCCACCACGATCCTCAAGGTCGCGCGCGAGATCGTGCGGCAGCAGGACGGTTTCTTCCGCCAGGGCGTGAGCGCGCTGCGCCCGCTGGTGCTACGCGACATCGCGATCGCCACCGAGCTGCACGAGAGCACGGTGAGCCGCGTCACTTCCAACAAGTACATCGCCACTCCGAGCGGCATCTTCGAGCTCAAGTATTTCTTCACCTCGGCGCTGCCGGCGCGCACGCCGGGCGTCGTCGTGTCGTCCGAATCGGTGCGCTCGCGCATCCGCCTGCTGGTTGGCGGCGAGAATTGCGCGCAGCCGCTGAGCGACGATCGCATCGTCGACTTGCTCAAGGGCGAGGGCATCGAGATCGCGCGCCGGACGGTGGCCAAGTATCGCGAGGCGATGCGCATTCCCTCGTCCGCCGAGCGCCGGCGGCTGGGCCGGCTGGGCATGAGCCGCTCGCTGCCGGCCACGTCGATGTCCGCGGCGATCGCTGCGCAGGCGCTCTCCGGGCCGGCCGACTAGCGCCTGCGAGGTAACCGATGGGCGGCCTTGACCGGTTCGGACGGCGCGCCTATAGGGGCGCCTTCGCGGCGGCCGGCACGTCCGGTCCGGATCTGCTAACTCGTTGGTGAAAAAGTGGAAATCGCCGATTTGCTAACCGGTCCAGACGCAGTTCTGGCCTGCGTGAAGGCGTCCGGCAAGAAGGCGCTTCTGGCCGAGCTCGCTGGCAAAGCCGCAAATCTCTTCAAGCTCGACGAACGTCGCCTCTTCGACCGCCTGCTGGAGCGGGAGCGCCTCGGGTCGACCGGTATCGGCGGCGGCATCGCCATCCCGCACGGCCGCATGGCGGCGCTTTCCAAGCCGATAGGCATGTTCGCGCGGCTGGGCCATCCGGTCGATTTCGATTCGATCGACGAGCGTCCGGTCGATACCGTTTTCCTGTTGCTCGCCCCGGAAGGCGCGGGCGCCGATCACCTCAAGGCACTCGCCCGCGTCTCGCGCTTGCTGCGTGACCGTACCTTGGTCGAGAAACTGCGCGCCACCGAGAGCGCCGATGCGCTCTACGCCCTGCTCATCGAGTCGATGCCGGCGCAGAGCGCAGCTTAGGCCGTTTTCCCTTCCCTGCTCAGTGAACGAGGGCCGGCTCGAGCTCGTGCTGGCGAATGAGCGCCTGCGCAATCTCGACCGAGGCTGCGGCCGCCATCGGCTGACCGTCGGCCGAGAAAATCGCCGCCGCATGCGCGCCATCGGGCAGGTCGACCGACTTGATGTAGGCGATCTGCTGCGTGCCCAGGGTCAGAAACGCCTCGTCCGCGAGCGGAGTGAAGACCGTGTTGAGGGTGTGATTGTTTTCCATGGCTACCTCCTTGGCAGCGTTCAGCGCGAGCCGGTGCGGCGCGCGGTGATGTCGATCGTGTTGTCCGCCCCGGGCTGCGTGCCCGACTCGATGCGGATGGTTCGGATGCGGGGCTCGGCTTTCGGTCGCACGAGGTCGATCGAGAGCAGGCCGTTGTCGAGTTGCGCCCCGGTCACCTCGATGCCGTCGGCCAGCATGAACGCGCGCTGGAACTGACGGGCGGCGATGCCGCGGTGAAGATAGACGCGATCGGTGTCGTCAGTCTGCTTGCCGCGCACCGAGAGCTGGTTCTCGATCAACTCGATGACGAGGTCGTCGGAGGTGAACCCGGCCACGGCAAGCGTGATGCGCAGGCCATTGTCGCCGATCCGTTCGATATTGTAGGGAGGATAGCCTTCCGCGTTCTTCGCCAGCCGTTCGAGCGAGCGCTCGAGCTGGTCGAAACCCAGCAGCAAAGGCGAACTGAACATCGATATGCGACTCATAGAACCCTCCTCCGAAGAGCGAGTGCCCGGGAACCCGATAAGGCGCCCCCTTGACATCAATTTGGGGTCGCGGGAACGCCATTCAAGGGGTATCGGGGCATCGCCAGAGGCCGCCGGCTACGCTAAAGTTGGCGTCCTCTCAAAAACTCCGCGCTCAACGCGGGGCCAAAAAAGCCAGAAGAAACAATGACCCTGGTCGCTGACGCTAGACGGTCCGGTGAGCCTATGGTTGCCGGATCCCGCCCGATCCGTTCCTCGACGGCCCAGTCGGTTCCGGCCGAGCGCCTGCCTTTGAGCGGCTGGCTGCTGGGCTCGGGCCTCTATTCCCTGACGCTTGGCCAGCGCAGCCCGCGCAGCTTCTTTGCGGTGGCGCCCGATTCGTGGCCCGGCGATGCCGTGGTCGGCATGCGCCTGGTCGCGGGCGAGCTGATGGCGCACGGGCAGGTCGGCGCCGTGGCACCGCAGGGCGAGGACCCGCCCTGGCGGCGTGCCGGAGCCAGCGCGCTGTGGCTCGATGCCCTGAACGGCTTTGCCTGGCTGCGCGACCTGCGCGACTGCGGTGACCCCTTGGCCGCGGCCCTTGCCGCCCAGCTCATCGAGGACTGGAACGCGCGCGAATGGCGCTGGTCGCCGCAGAGCTGGAAGCGGGACGTGCTGGCCAACCGGATCGTCAACTGGATCCGTCACTACGACTGGCTGGCCGCCGTTGCCGATCCCGGCTTCCCGGCGCGTTTCGTCCTCGCGGTCGGCCGCCAGCGCGCGCATCTGCGCCGCGCCGCCCGCACCGGGATGGTCGGCCACGAGGCCGTGGCCGTCCTCAAGGCGATGATCTTCGCCGACCTCGCCTTCCTGCGCGACGGCAAGCGCTTCGAGAAGAGCCTCGAGCACAATCTCGGCCGGCTGGCCAAGTTCGTGAAGCGCTACGTCGGCCATGACGGCGTCGTGGCCGAGCGCGCGCCGCATCTGCAGGTCGCGGTGCTGCGCCATCTGCTCGACGTGCGGGCCGCACTGGGTTCGGCCGAGCGGCGGGCGCCGGCGGAACTGATCGCGGCGGTGGATCGCATGGCGCCGATGCTCCGCTTCTTCCGCCACGGCGATGGCGGGCTGGCGTTGTTCAACGGGAGCTGGGAGGGCGAGCGCAGCCTGATGGACCTGGTGCTGGCGCGTTCCGGCTCGAGCGAAGCGGCGCCGGCGATGGCGCTGGCGAGCGGCTTCCAGCGCATGACCGCCGGGACCTCGCTGGTGATCGTCGATGCCGGCAGCCCGCCGGGCCGCGGCATGGACGGCACTGCGCATGCCGGCACGCTTTCCTTCGAGATGAGCGCCGCGCACGAGCGCCTGATCGTCAATTGCGGCACCTATCCCGGCGCGCCGAGCGAATGGCGCCGCTTCATGCGCTTCACGGCCGCGCATTCGACCGCCGTGGTCGACGACACCAACTCGACCGAGATCACCGATCACGGGTCCCTGGAGTATCGTGCCGGCAACGTGCTGGTCGATCGCGCCGACGACCAGGGCTCGCAGTGGCTCGACATGAGCCATGACGGTTACCGTTCGCTCTACGGCATCATCCATCGCCGCCGCCTCTGGCTCTCGGCCGACGGCGGCGACCTGCGCGGCGAGGACATGTTCGGCGGCCCCGACGGCCGGCCCGTGACGGTGCCGGACCGGCGCTTCATCCTGCGCTTTCATCTCCATCCGACGGTCAAGGCGACCCTGGCGCAGAGCGGTCAGGCGGTGCTGATGCGCCTGCCGAGCGGCCGCGGCTGGCGCCTGCGCGCGAGCGGCGCAGGCATCGGTCTCGCCGAGAGCATCTACCTCGGCGAGGACGGCCGCGTGCGCCGCACCGAGCAGATCGTGCTCGTCGGCCAGGTGCCCGCCGAGGGCACCGCGGTCAAGTGGGCGCTGACCCGGATGGAAGGCTGAGCCCTTCAAGGGGCTTGTGCTGAGGGCGCGCCACTGGAGTGGCGCGCCCTCAGCGAAAGAGCCTCAGGGCTTCAGGAAGCCGACCGTCCGGTAGACCTCTTCCAGGATCGGTGCGGCGATGTCGCGGGCGCGCTGGGCGCCGTCGTGCAGCACGGCGTCGACATGGGCCGGGTCCTTCATCAGCCGCTGCATCTCCGCACCGACCGGGCCGAGCTTGGCGACCGCGAGCTCGGTCAGCGCCGACTTGAACTCGGAGAACTGCTTGCCGGCGAACTCGGCGATCACCGCGTCCTTCTCCTTGTCGGCCAGCGCGGCATAGATGCCGAGCAGGTTGTCGGCGTCCGGCCGCTTCTCGGCGTCCGACGCCGTCTCGGGCATCGGATGCGGGTCGGTCTTGGCGCGGCGGATCTTGTTCGCGATCGCGTCGGCGTCGTCGGTCAGGTTGATGCGCGAGAAATCCGATGGGTCGGACTTGCTCATCTTCTTGGTGCCGTCGCGCAGGCTCATGACCCGGGTGGCGGCGCCGAAGATCAGCGGCTCGGTCACCGGGAAGAAATCCGGCGCGTCGAAGTCGTTGTTGAATTTGATCGCGATGTCGCGCGTCAGCTCGAGATGCTGCTTCTGGTCTTCGCCGACCGGCACGTGCGTGGCCTTGTAGATCAGGATGTCGGCAGCCATCAGCGCGGGATAAGCGTAAAGGCCGAGCGAGACGTTCTCGCGGTCCTTGCCCGCCTTCTCCTTGAACTGCGTCATGCGGCTCATCCAGCCGACCCTGGCCACGCAGTTGAAGACCCAGGCGAGCTGGGCGTGCTCGGGCACCATCGACTGGTTGAAGACGATGTGCCGCTTCGGATCGACGCCGGCGGCGAGGTAGGCCGAGGCGATTTCGCGCGTCTGGCTGCCCAGCAGCTTCGGATCCTGCGGCAGGGTGATGGCGTGCAGGTCGACCACGCAATAGAGACACTCATAGTCGTTCTGCAGGCGCGCGAAGTTGCGGATCGCGCCGAGATAGTTGCCGAGGTGGAGATTTCCGGTCGGCTGCACGCCGGACAGGATGCGGCCCTTGAGCCCGCGCGATTCATACTGCGCGAGATGCGGATTGGGCGCGGCGGCGCCGGTTGTCACGTCAGGCATGGGATGTGGACTCCGCTCGAGGTGGAAGGGCGCGGGGTGTGGACCTCCGCGCACCCCGCCGGTGGAAGGCGAGGGCGGGCGGGTATCGCGCAAGTCGCCGGCAAGGGCAAGGGCGGCGTCGCGGCGACATCGTTATATGTCCTCTCCGTCCGCGAAGCGGGGGGAGAGGAAGGGGACCCACGCGAAGCGTGGGGGAGGTGAGGTGGGTCTTCGTCTCAATGCGGATATCGTTTCTGGTGCAGGCACCACCTCACCTTCCCATCGCTTCGCGACGGCCCCCTTCCTCTCCCCCGCTACGCGGCGGAGCGGAGTGATGGCTGCGATGGTCGCTACCGAGCGTGCTGACGAAGGCGCTCTGCGCAGAATGATCCTGCACCGTTGGGCTCGCCGCGAGGGGCGATCGAACCGGCATTGACCGGCTCTCTCCGGCCTGTTCACATCGTCTGCACGTATCTTGCAAGACAAGCGGGAGCGTCAGGGCGGTTTCAACATCTGGCTGGGAGGGTATCCCATGGACGAACGGGATCTGCGTGGTCTGATCGACCGGGTGAAGGCGGGCCGGCTGTCGCGCCGTGGCTTCGTGCAACGGCTGGCAGCCGTGGGGTTGGCGGCGCCGCTGGCGACGCAGCTCCTGGTCCATGCCGGCGTGGCGATGGCGCAGTCGCGGGCGATCTACAAGCCGACGAAGCGCGGCGGCGGCGGCGCGCTCAAGGTGCTGTGGTGGCAGGGGCCGACCCTGCTCAATCCGCATTTCGCGGTCGGCACCAAGGACCAGGACGGCTCGCGGATCTTCTACGAGCCGCTCGCCGCCTGGGACCGCGACGGCAATCTCCGGCCGGTCCTCGCCGCGACCGTTCCGGGCCGCGAGGACGGCACGCTGGCGGCCGACGGCAAATCGGTTGTCTGGAAGCTGAAGCAGGGCGTGACCTGGCACGACGGCAAGCCGTTCACCGCCGACGATGTCGTCTTCACCTGGCAGTATGCCAGCGATCCCGCCACGGCGACGGTCACCAGCGGCTCCTACAAGGATGTCACGGTCGAGAAGGTCGACCCGTACGCCGTGCTGGTGAAGTTCTCGCAGCCGACGCCGTTCTGGGCCGACACCTTCGTCGGCTGGGCGGGCTGCATCATCCCCAAGCACCTGTTCGCCGACTACACCGGCGCCAAGTCGCGCGAGGCGCCGACCAACCTCAAGCCGGTCGGCACCGGGCCCTACCTGTTCAAGGACTTCAAGCCGGGCGATCTCGTCACCGGCGTGATCAACCCGAACTACCACGCGCCGAACCGGCCGCATTTCGACAGTATCGAGATGAAGGGCGGCGGCGATGCCGTCTCGGCGGCGCGCGCGGTGCTGCAGACCGGCGAGTACGATTTCGCCTGGAACATGCAGGTCGAGGACGAGATCCTCGTGCGGCTGGAGAAGGGCGGCAAGGGCCACGTCGTCATCTCGCCCGGCGGCGGCATAGAGCACATGCAGATCAACAACACCGATCCGTGGACCGAGGTCGACGGCGAGCGTTCGAGCCTCAAGACCAAGCACCCCAGCCTGTCCGATCCGGCGGTGCGCCAGGCGCTCGCCCTGCTGGTCGACCGCGATTCGATCGAGAAGCACATCTACGGCCGCATCGGCCAGGCAACGGCCAACTACATCAACAATCCCGAGCGCTTCCGCTCGAAGACGACGCGCTACGAGTTCAACATCGACAAGGCCAATGCCCTGCTCGACCAGGCGGGCTGGGCGAAAGGGGCCGACGGCATCCGCGCCAAGGACGGCAGGAAGCTGAAGTTCGTCTACCAGACCTCGATCAACCAGCCGCGCCAGAAGACCCAGGCGATCGTCAAGCAGGCCTGCCAGAAGGCGGGCATCGAGATCGAGGTCAAGGCGGTCACGGCCTCGGTGTTCTTCTCGTCCGATGTCGCCAATCCGGACACCTATCCGCACTTCTATGCCG
>Ga0268266_10007071_pt1 | contig 10191 bp, 9 predicted proteins | sample KBSS13metaG_FD_190356 | JGI IMG/M metagenome (GOLD analysis project Ga0268266, IMG submission 190356) | Switchgrass rhizosphere microbial communities from Kellogg Biological Station, Michigan, USA - KBS S1-3 metaG (SPAdes) (version 2) | ecosystem: Host-associated > Plants > Roots > Rhizosphere >... | reverse complement strand
GCACGATCATAATTTACAAGTTCAGTCACACTGCGGTCTTGCGGATCAAATGCTTCAGCCTGAACACCTGAACGCAATAAAGCATCCAGAACTGCCTGACCACTATCTAAAGACACAGCACGCTCAGCCGATTTCCCACCAAATAGCACGGCAACTTTGCCGAATTTTGTAGCATTTGACACGTTTAAATCCTTAACCCGATAATTCAATATTTTTGTTTATTTCACATACAAATGGTGTTGTGCAAGTTCTACAGAAATTGCTCCCACGTTACCCGCACCTTGCGTTAATAACAAGTCATTTGGTTGTAACACATTTTGCATGATGTTTTGCAAATTACCTTCAACCGGATCAACCAAAATCGGTTCCACCTGTCCACGTAAACGAATACTACGCGCTAGAGTACGGCTGTCTGCACCTACAATAGGCTTTTCACCGGCAGGATAAACTTCCAATAATAATAATTGATCGACCTGAGAAAGCACTTCAATAAAGTCATCAAAACAATCGCGGGTACGAGAGTAACGGTGTGGCTGGAATAACATCACCAAACGACGATTTGGATGGCTCTGACGAGCAGCTTTAATCGTAGCTTCTACTTCTTTCGGATGGTGTCCATAGTCATCAACTAACTTAACGTTACCATCGGCAAGTTCGAATTCGCCTTGTACTTGGAAGCGACGACCAACACCACTGAAGCCTGCTAAAGCACGGCTAATTGCGTCATCAGAAACACCTTCATCAGTCGCAACACCAATAGCAGCCAAAGCATTCAAAATATTATGCATGCCTGGTTGATTAATCGTTAAACGTAGCGGCTCACGTCCTTTACGTAACACAGTGAAGTGTGAACGCATGCCATCTTGTTCAACATCAATTGCGCGAATGTCATTATCTTCGTTAAAACCATAAGTAATGACTGGACGGCCTACACGCGGCATAATTTCACGAATGTTGGCGTCATCACCACAAACGACAGCCAAACCATAAAATGGTAAGTTATGAAGGAACTGAACGAACGTATCTTTTAATTTATCAAAGCTACCTTCATAGGTATCCATATGGTCAGCATCAATGTTCGTTACAATCGCTGCCATTGGTTGCAAATAAAGGAAAGATGCATCTGATTCATCGGCTTCAGCTACGATAAAACGGCTTTCACCTAATGCAGCATTTACGCCTGTACTATTAAGCAAACCACCAATAACATAAGTTGGATCAAGGTTTTCTTCAGCCAACATGGTCGTTAAAAGACTTGTGGTTGTCGTTTTACCATGTGTACCAGCTACAGCAATACCATGGCGGTAACGCATAAGCTCACCTAGCATCTCTGCGCGGCGTACGATTGGAGTACGTTGCTCAATCGCTGCTTTAATTTCCGGATTTTCTGGATCAATCGCTGTAGAAACTACAAGCACATTAGCATTTTTAATATTTTCCGCTTGATGGCCAATATAAACCTTGATGCCATTTTGCTCTAATTGTTCTGTAGTTTTAGATGCTTTAATGTCTGAACCGGAAATTTTATAACCTTGGTTACCCAATACCTCTGCAATGCCACACATCCCAGCACCGCCGATCCCCACAAAATGAATGTGTTTGATACGGCGCATTTCAGGCACTTTAATCAGTTTTTTTGCTTGGTTCGCAGCTGTTGATGGAGACATAGTAAATCCGATTACATTTTTTGGATAAGATCAACCACATGCTGAGTCGCATTTGGTTGGGCATGTTGACGCGCTTTCACTGCCATTTCTGTAAGTAGCTGGCGGTTCATCAGCGAAGTGAACAATTCATTTAGAACATCTGGTGTCATAGTCGATTGCTGACAAATTTTTGCAGCACCGAAATCCGCCAGAAATTTGGCATTTGCAGTTTGATGGTCATCAACTGCTATAGGAAGTGGCACAAAAACTGCGGCCACACCTGCTGTTGCAACTTCTGTTACCGTAAGTGCTCCAGCTCGGCAAATAATTAAATCTGCCTCACTATAAGCCTTTGCCATATCTTCAATAAACGGTAAAACGTGTACAGTTAAATTAGCTGGAGCATCTGCATAAAGTGCTTGAGTTGCCTCAACTTGTTGCTGACCGCACTGGTGAAAAATATTAAGTGGAACTTGTAATTGTTTTAATGCTGGAGGTAAGCGTTCGTTGAGTGCTTTGGCACCTAAAGAACCACCAACAATTAGAATATTTAGAGGCTGCCCTGCTTGCGCACGCTCATCATAACGCCACTTTGGGCTTAAAATATCTGTGATTTCATGACGAACAGGATTTCCTGTTGTAACGACTTTTCCACCAGCAGGAAATGTATTTGGAAATGCTTCACACACGACTTTAGCAACACGAGATAACTGCGCATTGGTAAAACCAGCAACCGCATTTTGCTCGTGAATAAGTACAGGAATACCTAACAAACGTGCGGCTAAACCACCTGGGCCTGCAACATAACCGCCAAAGCCTGCAACTGCATCAACTTTAAGCTGTTTCATATAACGCATTGCGCTTAAAGTAGCTTTTAAAATTTTAAAAGGTGCAGCAATTTTACGGACTAATCCATTGCCACGAACACCTTGAATATCAATTTGATATATTGGAATATTTTGATCTTTTAATAACCGGTTTTCCATACCTGTTGGCGTGGCTAACCATGAAACCTGACAACCTTGTTGTTGAAGTTTTTTGGCTACGGCGAGGGCTGGAAAAACATGTCCACCTGTACCGGCAGCCATCATCATGACATGTTTAGGTTTGCTTTGCTGTGAATCGGTCACGGTCTAATTCTTCAACTCAAAAAACAATGGAAATTGTCATCTATTTTTGTAGCCGTTTATTTTAATCCTAAAGCTTCATTAACGAAAAGCTAATTTCACTCGTTTATAACAGAAAGATGTTCTTTTTTGAAAATATGCCTACAAAGCTGTGGTGTATTTAGTATTGTTATTTTATTAATTCATATATTTTCAGGTGATTTCCCATCAATACCGCGAAAAACCACCTGAAATAAATAATTAAGCCGTACGTCCAGCTTCTAATACATCAAATAGATCATCTGCAATTGATGTACCAAATTGAGCATCAATTTCACGAATACACGTTGGGCTAGTGACATTAATTTCAGTGACATAATTACCAATCACATCTAAGCCCACAAAAATCAAACCTTTTTCGCGTAAGAAAGGGCCAATTTTAGCAGCAATCAGCTTATCGTTTTCAGTAAGCGGACGCGCTTGCCCTAAACCACCTGCCGCCAAGTTACCGCGCACTTCACCATTTTGTGGAATACGAGCTAGACAGTAAGGAATAGGTTCACCATTCACCATTAAAATACGCTTATCCCCTTCTACAATTTCAGGAATATAGCGCTGAGCCATAATTGGACGGTTGCCTAGCTCTGTAAGCATTTCTAAGGTAGAACCAATATTTACACCGTCTTGGTATAAACGGAAAATCCCCATACCGCCCATACCATCAAGCGGCTTAACAATCACATCACCATGTTCTTTAATAAATTCACGAATTAAACTTTGCTGTGATGTCACAAGTGTAGGCACTTGTAGCTCTGGAAATTGCGTTGCAAAAAGTTTTTCGTTGCAATCACGCAATGATTGAGGCTTATTAATAATCCATGAACCTTCACGCTCAGCTTGCTCAAGCACGTAAGTCGTGTAGACAAAATTCATGTCAAATGGCGGATCTTTACGCATGAGTACTACATCATAAGCCGCGATAGATTCTTTTTTCTTTTCGCCAAGCTCATAGTAATGATTGTAATCTTCAAAAACTTTTAACGGTGAAATTAGACCGTAAGCCTTACCTTGATCGATATATAAATCTTGCTGTAATGCATAACCTAATTCATGTCCACGACGGCTCGCCGCCCACAACATTGCCATGGTTGAATCCTTTTTAAGGTTTACGGTTTCAATCGGATCCATGACGACAAGTACACGCATGCTCAAGCTCTTCTTAAAATTTAAATTAACATGAGTATAGCTGAGATTTTTCACTGGTTTTTCTTAATTTCAGTAAAACCTTATCTGTTATTTCTTGATCTGGAATTTAAGTAAATTCAGTTAAACTATGAGCATAAAATATTATTTTTTAAAGGCTAAACATGAAACTTTATCGCTATTTAACTGGCCCTGATGACTCTGCTTTTTGTGTACGAGTGACTAAAGCACTGAATCATGGTTGGGAATTATATGAAGCGCCAACCATGACCTTTAATGGCACGCATGTCATTGTAGGGCAAGCAATTTGCAAAACAATTGACGAGAATTATGATCCAGAAATGGATATTTTAGATGTTCTGAAAAATAACGCTTAATCTCAAGGAGGAGTTTTTATTGGTAAAAGCCCCTCTCTAAAACTCAATTAACAAGAAAAACTAATGAGTTAATACACATAGTTTGCTTAATTCACTCATTACATTCCTAAAAAATAGTTATTAAAAAATAAATATGTCATTTTTTGAGGCAATAGTTCTTTTATTCTAAACAATTAAATGATTATAATTATCATTTATACTTTTATTTTTGTTAATTGATTTTATTTTTATGTTAAGAATTTCTATATCATCTCCCCAAATTAAGCGTCTTTTCCCGCTGAGCTTACTCAGTTTAATGATCTTGAATATTCAAGGTGCTTACGCAGAGGAAGCGACTGATTCAGCCGCAAAAGTTGCAGCCACCATGCCTACCATAAAAATTGAGGCCATGAGTGAACTCGACCCAATTAAAAGTTATATCGACTATGACAAAGCCAATGTCACACGCAATGGTTTAGACAAAAAAGATATTCCTCAAACCGTCGATACGATTGATGTTCAGAAATATAAAATTTATGGATCAAATGATTTAAGCGTTATGTTACAAGGCACCCCTGGCGTATCAACCAGTTACGATATGCGCGGTGATGGCATCACGATTCGTGGCTTTGGTGCCGATACAGGTGATATTTACCGTGATGGCATACGTGAAAGCGGACAAGTACGTCGTAGTACAGCAAATATCGAACGTATTGAAATTTTAAAAGGCCCCGCTTCTGTTTTATATGGTCGTAGCGCTGGTGGTGGGGTTGTGAATATGGTGAGTAAGTTCGCCAATTTTGATTCTAAAAGTTCAGTTGGTGCGTACGCAGGTTCTTACGACAACTACGGAACAACGGCTGACATCAATCAAGTCATTAATGACAATTTAGCAGTACGTTTGACTGGAGAATATGGTGAGTCAGGCAGCTTCCGCTCCGGCATTGAAAATAAAATTGAAATGTTTTCACCAAGTTTCACTTATAAAAATGATGATGGTACTCTCACTTGGACCACACAATATACCTATGACAAATTAGGTCGTGTGCCTGATCGTGGTCCAGCATATGAAAACTTGCCTGCGGGAACCTCAATTAAAATGGGATTTGCCCAAGACGGCGATTATGTTGATGATATTTTGCAAGTAGTCCGCACTGATGTGAATTATCAATATGCGCCTGATTGGAACTTTCACTGGGCAGCAAGTTACCGACAAGCAGAACAAAACTTTGACCACTTTTATTTTGGAACTTATTGTGGTTTAGATGGAAAAAACTCAAAGAATGAGTCTTGTACTAAAAAAGGTTATATCAATCAAATTTACTACTGGCAACAAACCAGCAATAAGACCACCACCAATACATTTGATATTAAGGGCAAATTCAAAACTGGTCAGCTTGAACACCAAATCATGATGGGTACAGACTGGACATATGAACAACGAGAGCCACGCTTAGCAAATGAAGCTCAGAATGGTTCTATTTACGGCTACGTCAATCCATTCACAGGCGAACGTGAATATAGCCGTGGCAATGGCCCATTAAAGATAAGACAGCATAACTATAATGAAGGCACAACTTACGGCATATTTATTCAAGATTTAATTGGTCTAAATGACCAACTTAAACTGATGATGGGCGTCCGCTACGATTACTTTGACTTTTCAACCACTAACAAATTAACTAATGAACACCGTAATGTAAAAGATAGCAGCTTTAGCCCAAATGTTGGTTTGGTATGGCAACCGCTTCCGGAACATAGCTTTTATACATCTTACTCTAAGAGCTTTGCACCATTTGGCGGACAAATGGGTGTTAACCAAGTTACTGGAAGCACCGATGTCACAAAAATGGATAAAGAACCTCAATATAACGAACAATACGAAGTTGGGGTAAAAAGCGAATGGTTAGATAGTCGTTTAAATACTCAATTTTCTGTCTTTGATATTCGTAAGAATAATATTCGCTATAAACCAAATCCTAATGAACAACCAGATGTATGGGCAACTGCAGGACAGCATCAATCTCGTGGTCTTGAATTTAGTTTTATTGGTCGCGTACTTGATAATGTCTTTGTTCGCGGTGGTTATGGCTACACAGATGCAAAAGTAAAAGAAGACAAACAAAAGCCTGAACAAGAAGGCAACTATTTAGCAAACACATCTAAAAACACTGGTAATTTATTTGTTCGTTATTTACCAACCGAGCAGTGGTATACCGAGGTGGGCGTGACCTATGTCGGTTCTTATTATCCAAATCTTAATAATCAAGTAAAAATGGAAGGCTTTAACCGTGTCGATGCGGCGATTGGCTATAGTGCAGATCCGTGGAATGTCACACTTGCGGTGAATAATCTAAACAATAAAGAATACTGGCGCTCAGACAGCATGCCAGGCACACCACGTAATGTGTTATTACGTTTGAATTATCAGTTCTAAATAAAAATATTAAAAAGGCATACCCCTATTTAGAGGTATGCCTTTTTCTTTTTAGATACCGTATTTTTCGCGATAAGCTTGCATATTTGCTAGCGCTTCTTTTTCGCCTTTCGCTTCCAAATAATCCATTAAATCTTTCATGGTAATCAGTGCGTGCACAGGAATTTCTAATTCTTTTTGAACTTCTTGAATTGCAGAAAGCTCACCTTGACCACGTTCTTGACGATCTAATGCCACCAAAACACCCGCAATAGTTGCGCCTGCATTTTTCAAAATCGTTACAACTTCACGAATCGCTGTACCTGCGGTAATTACGTCGTCAATAATCCAGACTTTTTTACCCTCAACCGCAGCACCAACTAGAACACCGCCTTCACCATGATCTTTGGCTTCTTTACGGTTAAAGCCCCATGGCACACTTTTGTTATGTACTTGCGACAAAGCAACAGCAGTCGCTGCTACAAAAGGAATACCTTTGTAAGCTGGCCCAAAAATCACATCAACATTTTGGCATTGTGTTAATTTATCAGCATAGCCTTGCGCTAAAAGAGATAAAGCTTCACCATCGTTGAGTAGGCCTGCATTAAAAAAATAAGGACTCACGCGTCCAGATTTTAAAGTAAACTCACCAAATTTAAGCACACCGCGTGATAATGCGAGTTCGATAAATGCTTGCGGGTGAAATGACACAGGCGTTGTCATGAGGTGCTCCAAATTCACAATTGAGGTTAAATTTTCGCATGATACCAAAGGATCAGTATCCAAGTGATGTAAAAATTCTTCGAGTCGTTTCCATTAACGTAAATGGCTTACGTTCTTCAGTAACGAAAGGCTTACTTGAATGGTTAGAACAATCAGATGCCGATGTCGTATGCATGCAGGAAAGCCGCATTACCCATGAACAATGGACTGAAAAATTTAGACCCGAAGGATGGCATACCCATCTCTTTCCAGCAGAGCGTGCAGGTTACGCGGGGACTGCGATATATAGCCGTCTACCCTTCGTCTCTGTTAAAGATGGTTTAGGGTTTGAGCTAGCTGACAGTCAAGGCCGCTTTATTTCTGCGGAATTCGATTTAGGTTTGTCACATCCGGTACATATTGCATCATTATACTTACCTTCAGGCTCAAGTGGTGAAGAAGCGCAAGCACGTAAAGATTTATTTTTAGGTGAATACGCAAAAATCTTGAAACAATGGCGTGACGAAAATAAGTCAGTCATCATTTGTGGTGACTACAATATTGTTCATAAACGAATTGATATCAAAAACTGGTCAGGTAACCAAAAATCATCTGGTTGTTTACCACATGAGCGTGCATGGCTTGACCATATTTACGATGAACTTGGCTATGTCGATACTTTCCGTGTAGTTCGCGCAGAAGCAGAACTTTATTCATGGTGGTCAAATCGCGGTCAAGCTCGTGCAAAAAATGTAGGGTGGCGTATTGACTATCAAGCGTGTTCACCAGACTGGAGAACACGTGTAGCCAACGCATGGGTCTTTAAAGATCAATGGTTTAGCGACCACGCGCCTGTTATTATTGACTATAAAATTCAAGAGTAAGTGAACACTTGTTCACTTGCATTGTCGTTTTCGCTTACAGCATATGTCGTTTTTGAGTATTTTTCTTACACAGCTTTAACGGCATTATAGCTGCACGGCACAGGGAAGCAGTCAGGATGACGCAAAAGGATAGGACGCCGTAGGAAGATAAAATAAACTTATGATAAGTTTATTTGCAAGGATGTGACATTGGACGTTGAAATGAGACCCGCATGATCAGGATGATTAAATGCGGGTTTTCTCTTTTTAAGTCTCTTATTTTTTGCGCTAAGTTCTTTTAGTTTTAATTTCTTCTTATTAAGCTCATTATCGCTTTGTCTTATGACAATAACATGACATTTCTCTTTCGATTAATCATTAATTTTCATTTGTTTTAAAAGTATCGGTATAAAGTAGTGCTTAAAAGCTTTTTGGGTTAGGCTGTGTGCTCTCTCTTTTTGACATGGTCCGATAAAATGTTAAAAATTTATGGAATTAAAAACTGTAATTCAATGAAAAAAGCATTTGATGCTTTGCAAGCCAAAGCGCTTAGCTATGATTTTCACGATTATAAAAAACAAGGCATTGATGCAGATACTTTAAAGATCTGGTTAAAAGAAATTGGGCAAGATACAGTTCTCAATAAAAAAGGAACGACTTGGCGCAAGCTTTCAGAAGAAGAACAAAATCGTGCTTTAAGCAGTGAAGATAACCTTATTGAAGCACTCATTGCTCAACCAAGTTTAATTAAAAGACCTGTTTTACAAACCTCACAAGGTTTCATTGTAGGTTTTGATGAATCTACCTATCAAAACATCCAAGCATAAAAAAACGAGCCATATGGCTCGTTTTTTTATTAAAACTTTTAGTTAGCGCGAATCCATGTTTGGTTACGACCAAGTGCAGAAACGCCAATATAACCACGTAGTTTAAGCTTTTTACCGCCATCGGTTAACTCACCTTTCAGTTTGTAAGTTTTACCAGATTTAGGGTCTAAAATCGTACCGTTTTCATAACTGTTACCACCTACATTTTTTAAATTATGTACAATGGTGACACCTTTAAGTGGTTTGTTTTTATACGGACCTTCACATTTTGTACAAGCGTTTTCTTCGCCCGGTGTCAAAATGTTTTGAATGGTTGCAGTTAAGGTTCCGTCCTTCTGTTCCGTAAATTTCACTACGGCTTTTGGCTTGTTGGTCTGATCATCAATCGTTTTCCATACCGTTCCATTGAGTGAATCAGCCGCATTGGCAAATGCAGCCATACCAATGAGTCCTAAAGCTAAAGCAATCTTTTTCATTTTTGTAATATCCTTGGGTCTTTCAAGATTTTTAGTATTCAGAAGTCGCAAAGATATTGCAATTTTTGAATGTGACTGTTTCGTGTAACCTTGTAATCTTGCAAAATAAAATTTACAAGAAAACAAGAAACTAGCATAAAAATGGATGCTCTATGAATATATCAAATGTTTGGAAATATTATTTTACAGAAACTTTTCTTAAAACAACAATTCGCAAGCCAAGTCAGCTAAATTTGCCGGCTACCGCCTTACGTCCCGTTCTAGATCAGATGTGTCGTGCTTTCCCAAGGCAAAAAAATGTTTCTGTACGCCCAATTCGGTTAGCAGGCATTAAAGGTGAAGAAATCAAACCACAAGATTCTGCCACTCAACTGATTTTTCACATTCACGGCGGCGCTTTTTTTCTTGGTAGTGTCAAAACACATCATGCTTTCATGACGGATTTAGCTGCTCGTACTCAAATGCAGATTATTCATGTGGACTATCCACTTTCACCAGAGCATCCTTATCCTGAGGCAACTGAAGCTCTATATGACATCTATCAATCTTTAGTAGTACAAGGCGTGCAGCCTAAAGATATTATTTTGTCAGGTGAT
>Ga0268266_10007070_pt1 | contig 10191 bp, 9 predicted proteins | sample KBSS13metaG_FD_190356 | JGI IMG/M metagenome (GOLD analysis project Ga0268266, IMG submission 190356) | Switchgrass rhizosphere microbial communities from Kellogg Biological Station, Michigan, USA - KBS S1-3 metaG (SPAdes) (version 2) | ecosystem: Host-associated > Plants > Roots > Rhizosphere >... | reverse complement strand
GGATCTGTCCGTGATGGAAAACGCCGCGGGCGTGCTGCGCGCCAAGCTCGGCCCCGACAAGCTCGCCGCCTTCGACGCGCACCTCGCGAAGCGCAAGGCCGCGCTGCATCGCCAGGAGTGGACGGCAAGCTCGCCGCTCGTGACGTCGAACCCGTGGATCGTCGTCGCGGCCGCGGTGTCCTGGATCGCGTTCGGCTTCCTCGGCATCCTCGACGGCGCGCGCCTCGGCTGGATGGGCACGCTGCCGGTCGTCGTCGGCGTCGGTTTCCTGGTCACCGGGGTGCGCACGCTCAGCGGCAAGGCCGCGACGATCGGCGGCGCCGCCGTCGCGTCGCTGTTGTTCGCGTTCCTCGGCGTGCTCGTGCTGATGACGTACAAGCACGAGTGGATGGTCGCGCCGACCTGGTTCCAGATCGTGCTCTGGGCGAACGTCGGCTGCCTCACGGCCAGCGGCGTGCTCGCGCTGATCGGCGCGGACAAGTACGCGTCGTGGGCGACGGCGAAGGCCGCGAAGCGCTGATACGCTCGCGTCATGGGGCTGCCTGTCGAGGTCGAGCTCGGCGATCGCTACTGGGCGCTCGGGTTGCCCGCGGCTGCGCGCAGCGTGCTCGGCCGCGCGCTCGCGGCGACCGACGACGCGGCGCCGGCGCTGCGGCTTGCCGACATCGCGCTCGCGCAGGGTGATGCCGCGTCGGCTCGCACGTACGCGAGCGAGGCCGCCAAGCGCGCGCCCGGGCCGGCGACGCGGATCCTGCTCGGCCGCGCGCTGCTCGCCGCCGGCGAGCTCTCGGCGGCGCGGATGTCGCTGTCGATCGCGCTCGATGCGCCGAAGGCGACTGCGTGGGATCGCGCGCGCGCGCATCTCGAGCTGTCGCGCGCAGCCGACGCGCAAAGCGATGCGGCCGGCGCTGCCGCACAAGCCGCCGCCGCGTTCGATGCGGTGCTCACCGCCGCGCAAAAGCCGCCGCTCGAGTTCGACGTGATCGAGGAGATCGCGACGGTCGTCGTCGCGCACGGCCGCGCCGCCGATGCGATCGCCGCGCTCGATCCCGTGCGCGGCATGCCGGGCGCGCATGCATGTGCGGCCGCGCTGCTCGCCGCGCGCCAGGGCGGCGGCGACGCCGGCGTCACCGACACGATGATCGACGACGAGCTCGCCGCGGCCCACGCCGAATCGGGCAACGCCGCGCTCCAGCTGCGCCGGCTCGAGCGCCGCGCACGCACGCCGAGCATCGCGAGCGAACGCGAGCGCGAAGCGCTGCTCGCCGAGCTCGACGCGTTCGCACACGCGGCGGCGAACCAGCCGCTCGCCGCGACCGAGCGCGCGCGGCTGTACTTCCTGCGCGCGGGCCTGTGCGAGGACGATCCGCGCACGCGCGACAGCGCCGAGGATGCGTATCGCAAGGGCCTGGCGTTCCAGCCCGGCCACACCGGCGCGGCGTGCCGGCTCGCGCTGCTCGTGCTCGAGCGCGGCGATCACGGCGGCGCGCTCGCCGAGATCGAGCGCGCGCTGCGCATCGACGCCAGCCACGGGCTCGCGTGGCGCAACGCGGCCCGCATGCTCGACGCGCAGTCGCCGCACCTCGGCGCGAGCATCTCGAAGCTGCTCGACGCCGCGAACCCCGGCGCGGGCACCGCGGCTGGCGGCGTCGCGCCGCGGCTCGTGACGGCAACGGCCGAGGTTGCGCGTCACGACGTGCTCGCCGGCGTCTACGCGCACGGCCATCGCGTGAAGAATCTGCTCGGCATCATCGGCGCGCGCACGCGCAGCGTGCGCAAGCTGGCAGCGGGCGAAGCCGACACGGAGGTGGCAAACCGGCTGCGCGAGCTCGAGCAAGACGTGACCGCGCTCTACGAAGAATGGGCGCAGTACCTGCGCTCGATGCAGGCGCCGACGCCCACCGTCGAGATCGTGCCGCTGCCATCGCTGCTCAACGAGGTCGTGGTCGCGGCGCAAGCGCGGCTCCAGCAGGTGCCGATCACGCTCGAGCTCCACGGCTCGATGCCCGACGTGCGCGGAGATCGCATGCTGCTCCGCGAGGCGCTGCTCAACGTCGTGTCGAACGCGGCCGAAGCGTGCTCGCCCGGTCCCGGCGACGTCAGCGTGCGCGCGCGCGCGATCGCACCGCCCGGCGCGTCGGCGGCGCCGATCGTCGAGGTCGTGGTCGCCGACACCGGGCCCGGCATCCCGCGCGCGCACCTCGGCCGGCTGTTCGTGCCCGGCTTCACGACGAAGGAGACCGGCTCGGGCGTCGGGCTCGCGATCGCCGAGCGCGCGGTGTCGGCGCACCACGGTCGCATCACCGTCGAGTCCGAGGAGGGCCGCGGCACGACGATCACGATCACGCTGCCGACCGACAAGCACGGCCTCGCGGTGCTGCCGCGCTGGGAAAAAGCTTAGCCAGTGTGCGCGGCGGGCTCTTCGCCGGCGCGCGGCGACAGATGCAGCTCGCCGTTCACGATCTCCGCCACCACGTGCTCGGGTGCATCGAGCACGTCCTGACACGTCGCACGCCGCCGGTCCGTCACGATCGTCAGGATAGCAAAACCGTGCGACGATGCTCCGCGCATGATCGGGACGATCGTCTGCGTCGACGACCAAGCCGAGGTTCGCCGGCTGCTCGGCGACGTGTTTCGCGCGAAGGGCGGCAACGTCGTCAGCTTCGACGACGGCGAGGACGCGATCGGCTGGCTCGGCAGCAACGACGCGGACCTCGTGATCCTGGACCTCGATCTCGGCGCCGGCCGGCGCAGCGGCATCGAGATCTGCAAGGCGATCCGCGGCAAGCATCCCGACCTGCCGATCATCATCTTGACCGGTCACGGCACGATCGACGATGCGGTCGCCGCGGTCAAAGCCGGCGCGGTCGACTTCATCACGAAGGATCCGTACCTCGAGGACAAGCTCGAGATCTCGGTCGACAAGGTCGAGCGGATTCTCCAGCACGCGATCGACAAGAAGCGGCTCGAGGACGAGAACCGCGAGCTGCGCGCCACCAACGAGCGGCTGCGCAAGGCGACGAGCCGGCGCTGGGCGATCGTCGGTGACTCCGCGCAGATCCGCAACGTGATGACCAAGATCGAGAAGGTCGCGCCGGTGCCGCGGCCGGTGCTCGTGCTCGGGCCGCGCGGCACGGGCAAGGAGCTCGTGGCGCGCGCGATCCACGGGCTGTCGCCGCGCGCGAGCGAGCCGTTCATCACGATCAACTGCGCGGCCGTGACCGAGAGCTTGCTCGAGAGCGAGTTGTTCGGTCACGAAGAGGGCGCGTTCACCGGCGCGACGAAGCAGAAGGAAGGCAAGTTCGAGCTCGCCGACGGCGGCACGCTGTTCCTCGACGAGATCGGCAACATGTCGCTCGAGTTCCAGGCCAAGATCCTGCGCGTGCTCGAGTACCAGCGGTTCGAGCGCGTCGCCGGCAGCGAGTCGATTCAGGTGAACGTCCGCGTGATCGCCGCGACCAACGCGAACCTGAAAGATGCGATGACGGCCGGCAAGTTCCGCCCCGACCTCTACGACCGGCTCGCGTTCGAGGAGATCCACTTGCCGCCGCTCGCGCAGCGCATGGAAGACGTGCCCGTGCTCGCCGCGTACTTCATCGCGCGGTTCCGCCAGGAAGTCGCCGGCATCACGGTCAAGGAGCTCAGCGCCGACGCGCTCGATCGGCTCGCCGCGTACGACTATCCCGGCAACGTGCGCGAGCTCAAGAACGTCGTCGAGCGCGCCGTGTACATGGCGCAAGGCGAGGCGCTGACCGCCGAGAACGTCGATGGCGCGCTGCCACCGGAAGCCAGCGTTGCGTCGTCGCTGGCGATCGCCATGACGTTCGCCGACGATCCGAAGCTGCCGCTGCCCGAGCGCGTCGACGCGTTCGAGGCCTGGCTGTGCCGCGACGCGCTCGAGCGCACGCGCTACAAGCAGAAGGAAGCAGCCGAGCGCCTCGGCATCACGTACGACCAGTTCCGTCAGCGCTATCGCAAGTACGCCTTGGGCAAAGAGTAGGCGGTATAGTCGCAAGCGATGGGCATCTTCTCGAAGATCAAGAACGGCATCTCGAGCAAGGCGAACGCGGCGATCGATAAAGCCATCGATCCCGCGAAGGAGCTCGAGATGGCGATCCTCGAGCTCGAAGAAGGTCGAAAGAAAGCGCTCGCCGAGCTCGTGACCTACAAGGCCACCGCGAAGAACCTCGACAACGACGTCGTCAAGCACAAGGCAAAGGCCGCCGAGTGGGAGAAGCGCGCGATGCTCGCGGTCAAGGCCGGCGACGACGAGGCCGCAAAGATCGCGCTGCGCGAGAAGAAGGCCGCGGAGACCGAGGCGGCCAAGGTCGAGCGCGACAAGCACGAGGCCGCGAGCTACGCGATCCAGCTCAACAAGAGCCGCAAAGAGTTCGAGACCAAGCTGACGATGTTGAAGCTGCGCAAGGGCACGCTCGCGACGCAGCTCGCGTCGGCGCGCTCGGCGGGCGGCGACGCGTTCGGCAACGACTCGTCGGTGTGGGACAAGTTCCAGCGCGCCGAAGACCGCATCGATCAGGAAGCGATCGAGACCGAGGTCGATGCCGCGATGCGCGGCGAAGAAATGGAAGGCGCCGAGTTCGATCGGAAGCTCGCGGCCGCCGCCGGCGGCGCCGAGAAGCTCTTGCCGGCGACCACCGACGATCCGCTCGAGCAGCTCAAGGCGAAGATGGCCGCGCAGAAGGCCGAGAAGCAGAAGCAGCTAGAGGACAAGAAGACGTGATCGTCTCGACCTCGCAGGTTCACGCGCCGCCGCCGTCGGGCGGCGATCCCGACGAAGCCCTGTCGACGCGCCTGCGCGATCTCGCGCTGGTCGAGCTCGACGCGCTCGCGGCCGGGCTCGACGGCGAAGCCGCGCGTCCGCTGGTCGCGGCCTTTGCCGACGACGTCGCCGACGCGATTCGCGCGACACGGGCCCGCATCACCGAGCTGCGCACCGTGTTCGGCGGCCCCGATCCGCTCAACGTCCTCGATGTCGCGCCGCGCCAGCGCGCCTCCGATGCCGGCCAGGCCGGTGCCGAGCGCGCTCGGACCCGGCTCCTGGCGCAGGCCGAGGCCGCCCGTGCGATCGCGCGGCTCGACGAGCTGGCGGCCGCCGTCGTGCCCAAGCTGTTCGAGGCCGATCGCCGGCGTTAGATCCGGCACCCAAAGCCCAGCGCGCCAGCGTTGTCCTATAGTGAGCCGCCATGGCTGACGAGGACCCCGATCTCGACGGGGCTCGGCGTGGCGACCACCAAGCTTTCGGTCGCCTCGTAGGGCGACATCAACGCCGCGTGTACGCGACCGCGCTCCATATCCTTGGCAACCACGCCGACGCCGACGACGCGACGCAGGATGCGTTCGTCCGCGCCTATCGCGGGCTCGCCACGTTCGATGGCCGCAGCGACTTCTTCACCTGGCTGTACCGGATCACGGTGAACACGGCACTCAACGCACTGCGCAGCGGCACGCGCGGCGCCGCGCTGGCTCGTAAGGGCGGGGATGAAGCGGCCCATGTCGGCGGCCGTCCGGAGGCGCTCGGTCAGCCATCCGCCGATCCGTTGAACCAGCTCCAACAGACCGGCGACGTCCAGCGCGTGCTCGGCGCCGTGGCCGAGCTCAGCCCGACCCTGCGGGTCACGCTCGTGCTTGCTACGATCGAGGAGTTGCCGCACAAGCAGATCGCCGAGATCCTCGACATTCCGGAAGGCACCGTGGCCTGGCGGGTGAACGAGGCGCGCCGGCTGCTCCGCCTCAGGCTCGCCGAAGACCTCGTCACAGCGCAGACTTCCAAGGCGAGGCGGTGATGGCGGAGCGCACGGACGACGAGCTGAACGAGCTTTTGCGAGCGGCCATGAAAACGCTGGACGCGCAGGTGCCATCGGGTTATTTCGATGCCCTTGCCAGCCGAACCCTAGGGAGGCTGGCGGCTTCCGAGGGAACCATGCAAACAGGCACGTCCGGCACTGAAGCTACGTCGTCAGGTGTTCCGCCGACCCCGGCTGAGGAAGACTCGGGGCTTCACGACATTCGCAACCTCGCGGAGACCGCGAAGGCACGGATCTCGAGCAAACGGATCTCGACGAGCTCGATCAAGACCGACGACGAGCTGCTCGCGTCGGCGTCGGGTAGCTGGAAGTCGCTGGCGCTGCCGCAACCCGCAGCGATGATCTCGCTCCCCGAGGTCGCCGAAGCGAAGAAGGCCGACAAGAAGCAGGAGAAGACGGACGCTGTTGCGACCGTGGCGACGACGGCGGCCGTGGCGGCGAAGTCGAGCGCGCCGGCATCGACCTCGACCCTGCGCAAGCGCGTCGCGATCGCGGGCATCGGCCTGGCGGCCGCGGCCGGCGTGACGCTGTTCCTGACGATGCGGCCGGACGCCGAGCCGACCGCCGACCGTGCACCGCTCGTCGCGACGTCCGCTCCGGCGGCCGCGCCGGTGCAGCCGACCGTGCAGCCGATCGAGGCACCGAAGCCCGCACCGGTGGCAGCCGCCGCGGACAACAACGAGGCGCCGGCTGGCGGCGCGGCGACCGCGGAGACGACTGCGCTCGCGCCAGCGCCGCAGGTCGCGGCCGCACCCGAGCCCGTGCCGGCGAAGATCGCGACCAAGCACGCGGTGGCCAAGCCGACCGCCCACGTCGCGACCAAGACCGTCGCGAAGGCCGAGATTCCAGCCAAGACGGCGCCCGCGCCGACCCCGGCGCCCGCCACGAAGGCCAAGGCGTCTGGCTCCGACGAGTCGTTCGACTCGCTGCTCAAGGAAGCCGGCGTGCAGGAGAAGAAGGACAACAGCAAGCCGGTGCTCGAGAAGAAAGAGCTGTCGGCGGGCGACTTCAAGACCGGGATGGCCGCGATCCAGAGCAAGGCGGCCGCTTGCTACAAGGGCACGCAGGGCATGGCGCAGGTCAAGCTCGTCGTCGCTCCGAGCGGCAAGGTCTCGCGCGTGACGGTGAGCGGCTCGTTCGCGGGCAAGCCCGAGGCCGACTGCGTGACGGCCGCGGTCAAGACCGCGACGTTCCCGCCGTGGGACGGCGGCCCGCAGACGATGGGCTACTCGTTCCTGCTGTCCGAGTGACCATGTCCGGCAAGGCGTTCAGCGGGCGGTACTTCGAGGATTTCGCACTCGGTCAGCACCTCGTCCACGCGGTGCCGCGCACGCTGCACGGTGGCGACATCTCGACGTATATCTCGCTGACCGCCGACCGCAACCCGCTCGCGTCGTCGACGGAGCTCGCGCGCTCGCTCGGGTTCATGCGCGAGGTCATGCCCGGCCTGCTCGTGTTCCACGTCGTGTTCGGCCAGTCGGTGCCGGACGTCTCGCACAACGCGACCGCGAACCTCGGCTACGCCGACGTGCGGTTCTTGCGGCCCGTGTATCCCGGCGACACGCTCGTCGCCGAGAGCGAAGTGATCGGGCTGCGCGAGGTGTCGAGCGGCGAGGCCGGCGTCGTGTACGTCCGCACGCGCGGCACGAACCAGAAGGGCCAGGAGGTCCTGTCGTTCGTGCGCTGGGTGATGGTGCCGAAGCGCGACGTCGCGGCCGCGAAGGGCGTCGCGCACGTGCCGCAGCTGCCCGAGGCGGTCACGCCCGAGCGCTTGCCGGTGCCCGAGGTGATGAACCTCCAGCGGCTCAACGACCTCGCGTGGGCGATGCCGCCGGGCGCGCGCTGGGAAGCGTACGAGGTTGGCGAGCGCATCGATCATCCCGACGCGATGACCGTCGAGGAAGCCGATCACGTCCAGGCGACGCGGCTCTACCACAACACCGCTCAGGTCCACTTCGATCGCGTCGCGATGGAGAAGTCGCGGTTCGGCAAGCGGCTCGTGTACGGCGGCCACGTGATCTCGCTCGCGATGGCGCTGGCTCAAAACGGGCTCGGCACCGCGCTGCGGATGGCCGCGTGGAACGCCGGCACCCATCTGGCACCGACGTTCGCCGGCGACACGCTGCGCGCGTTCACCGAGGTGATCGAGAAGGTCGACGTCCCCGGCCGTCGCGACGTCGGCGCGTTGCGGCTCCGCATGCACGCCGTGAAGAACGTGACCGCCGAAGAAGCCGCCGCGATCGATCCCAGCAAGAAAGATCCGCGGGTCGTCCTCATGCTCGACTACTGGTCGCTCTGGGGACGCTCTCCACTAGCTCAACCTGAGCCGACCTAACCCTCGAAGATCACAGATCGCTCGAGGGACGGTCTCCACTTCGCAGCTTTCGCGCGAGCGCGAGCGCGAGCACCGCGATCACGACGAGCCCCCCGGCGAGCGTCGCGATCAGCGCGCTGCGCGACCCGCGCTCGACCACGAACGGGCCGACCGCGCGGAGCTCCGGCCGCCTCGCGCCGCGCACGACGAGCACCGTCGGATTCGCGATGCCGGGCGCCGCGGCCAGCACGAACGCGCGCGCGAGCACACGCGTCGCGTCAACGTCGCCGTCGACGACGACCAGCGCGTAGGCGCTCGCCGCCGAGGTCGCGCCGGTGAGTGGATCGCGAACCGCGCGATGGAGCGACGCGCGCGCGGCGATCGCATCGGGCAGGGCGGCGAGCGTCGTCGCGAGGCGATCGCTGTCGGCGAGATCGGCGGCGCGCGCGCGCTCGGCCGGCCCGTCGACGATGGGCGCGCAGGCCGCGAGCACGCACGCGATCACCGCGACCCGAAGCACGCCCGAAAACGCTAACACGTTGTCCGAAGTTTAGTCCGTCCCTCGAGCGATCTGTAATCTTCGCCGGTTAGGTGGGCTCTGGTTGTGCTAGTGGAGAGCGTCCCCATGAATGCGGTCGAGCGCTTCGCCCGTACGTTGCCGCCCGAGAGTCTTCGGCGCGTCGCGAAGCTGGCGGCGAACGCGAACGTCGCTGTCGATCTCGAGCTCGATCTCGATGGTGCCTACGCCCGCGTGGTCACGCGCTGGGGCGGCGACCTGTGCGGGCTGCTCAACGTACTGGTGCGCGCCGAGCTCGCCGCGCTCGCCCGCGTGCATGGCGTCTCGACCGAAGGGCGATCGCCGGAGCTGCGCGCGCGGCTGTGGGATCGCGGAGCCGCGCTCGAGACCGGCGGCGAAGAGGTCGTGCGCGCGTTGCAGCCGCGGCCCGTCGTGCTCGGCGGTCACCTCGTCGTGCAAGCGCCGCCGCGCGGGCTTTACCCGCCGAGCGCCCGCTGGCCGCGCGCCTTGCCGCAGCCGGCGGTGGCCTGCGCGCCCGCCGACGAGCCGGACTCGCTCGACGAGCTACTCGCGGCCGCGGATCGCGCGATCGGCGTGCGCCTGGGACGCCGCGGCGCCGACAAGGGCGCGTGGGGCGTGCGCGCGGCCGCGCTGCTCGGCGTCGTCGAGCGCGGCCTCGGCGAGCCCGACTGGCGCGGCGACGTCGAGATCAAGACGGTGCCGGTTGCGCTGGATCCGTCGGGCCTGTGGCGCGTCGTCGAAGATCCGGCGATCGCGATGACCGAGGAGCGCAGCGCGATCGCGAAGCTGCAGCGGACGCTGTGGCTGGTCCGCGCCGACCTCGACGGCGACGACGCGACGATCATCAGCTGGTACTTGCTCGAGTGGGACGCGCCGCTCGCACGGCTCGCGCGTCGTTATCTGCACGAGCGGCCGAAGGGGCCCGCAGGCACCACGCAGCGCGCGCTGTACTTGCACAAGCGATTCTTCGCCGACGCGGGCTTGCTCGCCACGCTGAACGGACCGGCGTGATCGTCGACGAGCTACGCCTCGTCGGCTCGACGCAGACCAACGTCGTGATGGCCGCGGAGCTCGTCCGCGTCGCGCGCCGCGTGCTCGGCACGAGGCCGCCGGAGCCGCGCAAGGAAGGGCTCGGGCAGCTCGTCTATCCGTTCGATCGCGAGCTCGCGCGCGCCGCGGTGACGTATCTGCGCACGCCGACGCGCGTCGTGTGGGACGTCATGTCGTCGCGCGCGACCCGGCTCGAGCCGCTCTACGACGAGCTCGTGGCCGATCTGCGCGGCGATGCGCGCCCGCTCGTCCGCGACGGCGAGGGCATCTCCGTCGAGGTTCGCAACGTCGCCGCGTTCGCCGCCGGCGAGCGCCAGCTGGTCGGCACGATCAAGAACGCGCTGATCGATGCGGCCGCGCGCAAGGGCATCCGGCTGCACGTCGATCCGCACCGGCCGGCGACGCGCTGGGTCGCGCGGCTCTCGGATCGCGGCGAGCTCGTCGTGTCGATCGATCTCGGCGGC
>Ga0268266_10007063_pt1 | contig 10194 bp, 12 predicted proteins | sample KBSS13metaG_FD_190356 | JGI IMG/M metagenome (GOLD analysis project Ga0268266, IMG submission 190356) | Switchgrass rhizosphere microbial communities from Kellogg Biological Station, Michigan, USA - KBS S1-3 metaG (SPAdes) (version 2) | ecosystem: Host-associated > Plants > Roots > Rhizosphere... | reverse complement strand
GTGTCAACACTCTTATCTGGTCCGCTACTTATGACAACTCGGTCGAGGAGGTTCTTCCCACGATCAAGGAAAAGGGCTTCGACGGAATAGAGTTTCCTATCTTCCGCGCCGCAGATTTATCTCCTGCGCGTGTTCGCAGTGCGATGTCATCAAATGATCTTGAATGTAATACAGTAAGCATTTTTGTCGACGGTTTGAGCGCGATCAGTGATGACGCCACCATTCGCAAGCGGTCCATCCAATGGTTGAAAGATGCTATTGCGATCACGGCAGAGTGCGGTGCAAATACCATTTCCGGCCCACTTTACTGTCCCGTCGGTTATCTACCGGGCAGGCGCCGTACTGCTGACGAGTGGTCATGGGCGATTGAAGCATATCAGCGGGTAGGCGACACGCTGACTGAACACAATGTCTCGCTCGCCATTGAACCCCTCAATCGTTTCGAAACTTTCTTTCTGAACACCGCGGAGGATGCCGCGTTGTTAGCAGAGGAAGTTGGGCATCCAAACGTCGGAATCCTGTACGACACGTTTCACGCAAACATTGAAGAGAAGTGCATCGCAGCGGGATTGCTTAAAGTCGGAAAGTATTTGAAGCTGATTCACGCATGCGAGAACGATCGTGGGATCCCTGGCTCGGGCCATGTTGAATGGGAAAGCGTCTTCGCCGCGATACGCCAACTTGAATACAACGGCTGGCTTACCATCGAGAGTTTTGGGTTCACGTTAGGTGATCTCAGCGCTGCTGCAGCAATCTGGCGAGATATCGAATCCAGTCCATCCGCAATTGCTTATGAAGGAATTCGCTTTCTGAGACAAGCGACTGGCGGGGACAACAATGAATCGAAAGGACACCCACAGAATACGGGTTAGGTAACTTATTGAACCCATATTCAACCCATAACCTTTGTCTTTTTGGGATCACCCATCACTCTAAGCTATTAGAATGATGGCGGGGACGACGGGGCTCGAACCCGCGACCTCTGCCGTGACAGCTAATCCGTGTCGCGTAACTGATTGAAACCAGGCGTAACGGATGGCTCCCTAAGCGCCCTGAATCCCTCATGGCAACGGTTATTGGACCCTTATCGGACCCGCGACCTTTGCCCTCTAAACCTTTGCCTCATCCGCGGCGAGTGGGAAACCGGCGACGAGGTTCGGGAGTACTCATGCGCTGAAGACAACGTCGATGCTCCGTACTTAGGACCGGGGCCAGGCCCCATAGCTAAGGCTTGGATGTTGTGCAATCTCCAAGTCCTCACTGACGAACACGGATAATCCTTTTTCCTTTGATCCGTTCGGTACGGTTGAACGCGGCAACGCCATCGTCGAGAGTAACCTCGTTGCCAATGTTTGTCCGCAGCCGACCTCGCCGCAGCCGGCCTACGAGCTCATTCAATTGAGAATGATCAGGTACGACGACAAAGTCGATGGTCAGGCCGTCAGCGGGTCGAACTTCGGTCGGGCCAGTAACGGTTACCAGCATTCCTCCGGTACGAATCACCCCAGCAGACCGCCTCGCAATGTCCCCGCCGATAACATCAAACACCAAATCAACTTTGCCGACGTCTTCCAGAGCGTTATTCTCGAGGTCAACAAACTCCTGTGCGCCGAAGTCGAGAGCCGTCTGACGGCCGCCGGGCCGCCCAGTACCGATGACGTACGCGCCGGCATCACGTGCAAGCTGGCTCGCCATCGAGCCGACTACACCGGCCGCACCGTGCACGAGGACGCTCTGCCCCGCCTTCAGGCGGCCGTGTTCGAAAACTTCTGACCCAGATAGAGCGCGTTCTGAGCGTGAATGAAACGCCCCAGGTCTCAGTCCAGATCGTCGAAGCTGCTCGCGACAGCCTCGTCATCGGTCAGGCCTAACCCGAGCGAGGCGACAAATAAAACCACAAACCTGCGACAATGAGCACCTCACGCTACAGCGGAGGCGCCACGGTCTTGCAAGCTGCGACATTTAAGAATTTCAATCTTTGTGAACAGCCCAGCTCACTTCCTGACCGCACAAATTCCCCCTGACCTTTACTCCGAGGGAAAACAGCTGAAGGCAAGACTCTATCTACTCTCTAGAGAACAGATAAAGCCCTGCCTTCTATTCGGACGCCATTCAGTCCATCACTGTGGGAGAAAAGCGACGAAGAAATATTACTCCGGCTTCTTTACTTGTATACGAAGCGAATCAAGCTTAAAAAATCACGTGAACGTTTTCGAGGAACATACCGTATGCCACAGGGTTGCACGTATCGCCTGCTGACTCTGGCCTAAAAAGATAAACATTAGCTTCGTGGGTATGGTTAAGAGGTAGGAAGCTTGTACGATCCAGGGGAATATTTGCGGTCCAAAGACCGTTGTACTCCCGTGATCTATCCGAAGCCCATCCGTCGTTCTGGGTTGTCGTCCTATCGACAAAATAAGTAGAAACGGTGCACCCGGCTTCTACGTTAGGGTTGGAAAAAGTAAGCGCAATGTAGTTCATGTCAGAAGGGCTGAGTCCATTGGCGACGCCTGTGATCGGGCAAAATAAGCCGATGGTGCCGGAAGCACCTGGAGCAAAGCTAACGGAACCACTTGCATAATCGATCTTGCTTGGTGCCGAACCTATCGAAATCTGGCAAAGTGAGGCAGGTGAATTCCAACCTACGCTCTCAGAAGGTGGAAATTGATTGATTGCGATTGGGTTTTTTTGTTGGGCAACCATCTGTTCGGTCCCACCCACGATAAATATTGCCGTCAAGAACGCAAAAAACAACTGGGCTTTCATGTGTTTCTCCTTTTCAACATAACAAATTGAGGCTCATTCTGGATAGAGGGCATAACCCCTATCTATATCCAGGGCAAGAGAGTGATGGATGAGTCATGGGTTAAAAACAATATTGCCCACAACGGAGAGTTTGCTTTGGATCATGTCCCCCTGAACCTCCGTAACCTCAAAGTAAGTAGTCGTTGTCTTTCATTAGCCGCGCCGATACTTCGAGCGCTCTCGACAGGAGACTTTACTCTTGAACTCGAAGGGTTACAGAGTTACACGAGTACGAGAGGGCAAGTATTGCCATAAAAGGGGAGGTATCTTTGAGCCCCCTTCCGGCAGAAACCGGCCCTCAAATTGTTCTTTCTATCGCGACTAGCAGCTGCGTTCACTGTCGACCGCAGCTGCTGAAATGGTCCGCGCTTAAAAGAGGATGTAGTAGTCGGTAAGAAACATTCCAAAAGCCACTGGATTACACGACTCTCCGGCTGTTTGTGATCTGGATAGATATACATCGACATCGTGCGTGTGATTGAGTACAGGAGGCAGTACAGGGGGGCCCACGGTCTGACTTATTGGAAGATTGGCAGTCCAAACTCCTTGAAAGTTCCCTGATTTGAGTTTCTCTCCTGTAGCTGCCCCGGTCGTCCTGTCTACCATGTAGACCGAGACATCACATCCCGCCGGAGCATTCGGGTTAGAAAAGGAAAGAGCCAAGCCTGTCATTTTTTTAGGATCCACTCCATTCATGACACCTGGCATGTGGCAGATCAGGCCAATTGTGCCGGATGCGCCCGGAGCAAAACTAACGGCACCCACCGCATAGTCGACGGAGCTTTGTGCAGAGCCTGGCATAGTTTGGCATAGCGAAGCAGGCGAGTTCCATCCAACGAGGCCCACCGGTGCAACGATTGGCTCAATATCTTGAGCGTTGGCCTGATTGACAGCTGTCAATCCGACTGTGATCGCAAGGACAGAGAACAGTAACTTGATCTTCAATGGTTCTCCTTATCGGAAATCGAAATTTAGGGTATGGCGGACGCTCTACCGTAATTAGGGGAACGGAGAATTAGCCGCCGTCACTTGGGTTATTAGCAGCGGTAATCTTCTTTACGATTCCGACTGAGCTAAAAACAGTACCCACGAAATGGCTATATCCCTGAAAGCCTATGCATTTGACTTTCAGGATCTACTACTCGCAAGAATGGCTCCTTTCCTGTGACATGTTTGCTCTACGCGATCGTAGTCAAATTCTGTTTTGTTGATGCATTGGAATTGGTGACAACGAACATCTCCTTGGACAATCTAGGTCATGCACGATGAATTTGGACCAAAGCATCTTCTGTATGCGTTAACTGAGTCCCTCGATTTTTATTCACTCCAGTTGTAAACATTTTTTAAGCTTTCAAGATAGCTTCTCGTGTTCAACTACGAGCCTTCTTGAAACCTGTGTCTCGGCGGAATGTCGACTCCCGGAAATGTGCCTCCATGCCGTTATGCGGACAATCCGCTCGGGTCCAAAATTACTGCGCGGGAGTCAATCTCTGGTCACCCAGTGTCGGGATATAGCAAAATGGTAGGTTATCGAAAGCGATGACGGGCAGACCACAAGGAGACAACTTACACTCGAATCCCAACCCCCGCTATATTTCGTGACTGCAACAAGAAGTTCGTCTTCCCCGGGTCGAGATTGATCTCGGCGTGATCGGTTGTTCGTTGTATTTGCGGATCTGATCTGTGGCTGATCACGGCGTGCCACTGCTTCTGGTTCTCGTAATCCTTCGCCGTCGCGGAGAGTCCAATGCCAGTGTTACCCCACGGATCCTTGTAGCGCATGGCTCCCCTGTAGCTTTCTATTCCGACAAGCACACGGTATTCCGCGTCAACCGGGAGGCTAAAGGATGTCCTAGTGTGACCCAGTTCGGCGTGCTCTTGCGGAGCTGAACATCGAGATCCTCTCCGCCGACTCCAGCCAAGCTAAAGGCTGAGTCGAGCGTGCGAATCGCACATTGCAGGATCGACTTGTAAAAAGAACGCCGAATGGCTGGAATCAGTGATATCGCTGCGGGCAACACGTTTTTACCGGAGTTCATGAAGCACTTCAATGAACGGTTTGCAGTTGTGCCAGCAAACCTTATTAATTTGCATCGCCCATTCCAGATCACAGCGAATCGGCTAAGCGACATCCCCTGCCATCGTGAACAACGTTATTGTTGGTGCAGAACTGACGTTCCACTATGACAGGAAGCAGTTTCATCCTGGAACAGACTGAACTTTCAAAGGGGCGGCCTAGCCGATATGCCGAAGTCTACGACTTCTCCGAGAAGCCCTCGGAGATCCGGTGGCAAGGTCATCTACTTCCCTATCACGTCTTCAAGAAGGATCAACGCGTCAGTCCTGACGCCATCGTCGAGCACAAACGGCTCAGACATGCACTCTCTTTGTCAAAGCCCAACAGGATCGCAGGCCGGCCATCAACATTATGACCAACGCGAGAAGATCGGATACAAGGAGCTGCCACGCCGCATATACAGTCCCATGGTCATCGTTGATGCTAGATACGGTATTTCGTTCTCTGGATATTTAGAGCGGGGTCCGGGAGAGGACAGACGATACAGGATGAGCTTCCGCGTGGCGAACTAGCTCGTAAATCCCTACCTCCGAGCTTTGGTCAAACATCAAGAAACCGGGGGCGCCTTCTGCCTTGAGGAACGATATGGATGATGCGACATTCCATGCGTCTTTCGAACTCTCCGCTGACCAACACAGCTTAACTTTGTACGGATCGTGATGGCGAGGTGAGTGATGTGGAGCTAACTACTTCGCCTCAATATAAGAAAGGCCCCTTTCGTGTCTTATCGCTCTTCCGATCGCAGTGGGAGATCGCCCGTAGCTCACGTACGTTGGCTACGATGACCTCGTGCCCCGACTTTGTGTAAGGCACTGGAGCTGTCACTTTCAGAGTTATTTGGCGTAGTTTTTCAGAGCTATTTGGCGTAGTGTCGATGCATGCAGAAGCTGAGCGGGGTGTCCGAGGCGGCTCGGAATCGTGCGCTGGCGCGCTTCCGCCTGATCCAACCGTATCTAGAACAGCGGCGTTCCCTGCAGTTGGTCGCCTCCGATGCCGACCTCTCCTTTCGTACCGCCCAGAGATGGGTAAGCCAGTATCGGAAGCTGGGACTAGCAGCGTTCGTGCGCAAGGAGCGTGGAGATCGCGGCTCCAGAAAAATCGTATCGCCGAAGATCAAGGCAGCAATAGAAGGCCTTGCGCTTGAGAGACCACCCCTTCCGATCAGTTCCATTTGCCGGCAAGTTAGGGAGTTTGCCGAATCCACGGGCGAGCCTATGCCTCAGTACGGCACCGTTTATAGTCTCGTCCGGGAGGTCCCAACCGGATTGCTTACTCTGGCGCATCGGGGTGGTAAAGCATATAGCGAAGGCTTTGATCTGATTCACCGACGTGAGGCAGCTAGATCGAACGCCATCTGGCAAGTGGATCATGCTCAGTTGGGTATCCTCCTGATTCGGGAGGGTGGGGAGGCCGCTCGACCTTGGCTGACCATCGTAATAGACGACTACAGCCGCGCGATCGCCGGTTATTATCTGGGCTTCGATCCGCCCTCGTCGATGAGAACCGCTCTCGCGCTTCGGCAAGGTATATGGAGGAAAGGTCATCCGCACTGGCATATCTGCGGCATCCCAGAAGTTCTTTATACAGATAATGGTTCGGATTTCACCTCAAAGCACATAGAACAAGTTGCCGTAGATCTAAAAACGCGCCTCGTATTCTCAACTCCGGGCAAGCCCCAGGGCCGAGGCAGGATTGAACGATTCTTTCGTACTGTAAATCAGATGTTCCTTTGCGAACTCGACGGTTACATCAAGAGAAAACGACGTAAGCCCAGCCTGACACTCGATCGGTTCGAAGAGCACTTTCGGACGTTCTTACTTGAGACGTACAACCGCCGCACCAGCATCGAAGGAAGACCAGCTCCTTCGGAACGCTGGGAAGCGGGTGGATTTATACCGCGCATGCCCGATTCGCTCGAGCAACTTGACCTCTTGCTGATGCAGGAAGTTCGTGCCCGCAAAGTGCGCCGCGATGGCATTCACTTTCAGGGCCTGCGCTATCTGTCGCTCACTCTAGCGGCGTACGTAGGAGAAGAGGTGACACTCAGATTTGACCCGCGGGACATGGGTGAGATCCGCGTCTTCTATAAGGATAGATTCCTTTGCCCAGCGGTTTCAGCCGAACTTGCCGGAGAGACAATCCCTCTGCGCGACATCATCCGGGTTCGCAATCAACGTCGGCGCGAATTGAGCTCGGCTCTCCAAGATCGACAACGAGCGGTCGATTCGCTTTTGCAACTAAAAAGAGGCACCGCTCCCAAGGAGATTCATGCAAAAGCCGCCGTCTTGCCCGTATCCGGAGTTCGCATCAAAAGGTATCGAAACGAGTAGACGCGCTTTCGTCGAATACGCTGAAGAATTACGCCAAATAGCTCTGAAACAGAGCGCCACTTACCGATGAAAGCTACAGTCTTGAAGTGGCTAACCATGCCGCGACCTCTGTAACCTGGAAGCTCCTCTATGCATCAGAATGAGCGTGTTAGAGGCAACCAAGCAAAGTCGATGGATAGCGGGTAGACTCGGCTCTATGCAACCGTCTACTACAACTTCGTACGTGCGTTTGGAATCAATAAACTCGCAGATTGAGTCGATCGTGATGCGATTGAAGGGTTTGCGGACTGATGGAAGACCTGGCTCCATCGGACCTGTCGAAGCATCCATTCTCAACATCGAACTTGCCGAGCTCCGGATCGAGTATTCAGGCCTGGTATCCAGGCTACCTATGTAGATTGACCTAATGCTGACACCTTCGTAGCGCAGGAGATACGGGTCGGGGACATCGTCTTACCCCGAGTATCCTTCGCCACTCTCCGGCGGGTAAAAGGCGTATGCTTCAAACAAGGTAAAGGCGATGCAGTGCAGGATTTGTATCCAGTTGGAACAGGCTGCTGCGGAGGCAGTTAGATCGGACCCGCCCAATATCTTGCTTGGACTCAATGAAGCTGGTATACGCAACCGCGCTCGGCAAAAAGAAGAGCGGACACTCAAGGCAGAGGCAGACCTTGAAAAGCATCAGCGATCATGCGCCAAGAGGACAGACGGGTCGGCCTTTTGATTGGTGCTGCGTAGCGACTTCAGAGTGCTCGGCATATCGGTTCACTCAACCCGCATCGCTGTGGGTGAGCTTCCTGAGCTCAGGCCCGTATCTCATGAACACCGGAGTATTGTCGAACTGCGGTTTTTCTCAAAACCGAATGCTCACCTAATAGAGTAGTCAGCAAGCCGCAGCCACTCTAACGAGAGAACAGCCTAGGGTCCCAAATCACTGTTTCTGGAGAAGTCGTCTTGATGCGAACAAAGTCTGAATGATCGGGATTTATGAGAACATTCAATTCCCTGCCTTGCAGGACAACACTTGGCACGAGAAGAACTGCCGAGCGGCGTTCGTCGAGCCATTGATCGCCGAAACGCCGACTCACAATGAGATCATCCGCAGCCCACCCTTCAAGTTCATCGCCGGCGATGGTTTCAATCGAAACATTCTCAGGTATGGAGATTTCGACGACAGCTTGGGTTTTGGGGATAATTCCAAGATTTGCGTGTACTAAAACTTCAAGCAACGCCCCGGCGTAGGTTTGGGCGGCGTAGATGACGCGCTTTCCTGCTGAGTTCCACCTGCCGCCATTGAGGAAAGCACCAGTCGGATCAAAGATGGAATGCCGGCGATCAGCAATGCGAAAGGCAAGCATTAGACAGGTAGGCCGTAGAAGAGTTTATCCAAAACTGCTTCAACGGCACGCGCCCCTAGTTCAGTCGTTGCGACTGAAAGCGGAGTCCGGCCTGCGAGCTCTGAGTGGGGCTGATTCATCCAGGTCCGCGCTTGATCCGGATCGTCCCAAGTATATTCTGCTGCCGCCATGACGCGCGCTAAGCGTTCAGTGCGTTCGCTGACTTGGATTGAAAGGCGCCCCTTTGTCCGTTTCCATGTGGCTGACGGGATGACTTGATCTCGCAGCGCCCGGGCGGCTCTATCGTTCAATGCTATTCGGGCCACAACTCGTACAACGGACTGCTTGGAGAGACCGCGGGAAACAGCACCATCTAAATCAGCAACTGTATGGACTTCACCTTGAATTCCGAGAATGTTTGCTATCGCTTCGGGCTCGATCATGAAATCCTCCACTGGGATCATTATACCCCCAAGTAAGGATCAAGTGAGCTATGTTCGCTCGTCTCAACGTCCATCCTCCGCAATGACGACTAGATCAGAGCCCCAAATTATCATTCACCGCAACTGCGATCTCCTGATCAGAACCCAGATACCTCTCGGTCGTCTGGATCGAAGAATGCCCGAGCAGGAATTTGATCTGCTCGAGGTCCCCGCCATTCTTCCGGCACAGTTTGGCGCAGGTACGACGAAGGTCATGGGCTCCAAAGTGCTCGATTCCGATCTGCTTCGATGACTGTTCAACTACTGACCAGACGGCCCAGTCGCTCAAGGTGTCGCGATTGACCTTCCCGCTCTTCGAGACCGACCGGAGGAGCCGACCATCTTTGATTTCAGCCGCGGTCATCCAGGCATCGATTCCCTTCTTCACCCAGATCGGGATGGCCACCGTCCGGATCCGCCGGCCTTTGCCCTCGAGGTCCGCCAAAACCCACCTGCCTTCTCTTTGCTGAATGGTCTCGACATCGAGCTCGGCCAATTCGTTTCTTCTGAGGGCACAACCGACCAAAAGAGCCAGGATCACATAGTCGCGCTTTCCTTTCAGGGTCGAGCGGTCGGGCACGGTCAGCAGATCCTTGGCTTGCTCCCGGGTCAGCCAGTTTCCCAGCCGGGTTCCCTTATGCCGGATGTTGGGGATGTCGGTCAGACTCGCTGCCTCCTCCCGGCCGATCATTCCGGCCCGGCGAGCTTCGCCGACCATCTTCCGGGCCGCAGAGAGCCGGACATTAATAGTAGAGGGGGACAAAGATTCCAGGGTCGAGCGCCATTCCATGAGCAGCTCCCGGGAGAGAGGTCGGCTGGCACAGAATCGGAACAGGTCATCCAAAGCCTTGGCGTAGTTCCGTCGGCTATGAGGGGAGGAGACCGAGTCGAGTACCATCTTCCGGAGCAAAGTCTGGGCCGGGGTCAGGGCGAGAGGTTCTTCTTCCCTGCTTTCGGGTGCCGAAGCGGCCAAAATGAGCTCAGAGGTCATGAACCGATATTACCCCGACAATCGACATTGTCGGGGGCTATAAACACTGATTCGGGATGGTTTAGCGCGATCCTTGATCCTGTAGTCGCAGGAAAGGCTCGCTTCTCAGGCTCCGTTTGGACCCCAAGATAAGTCATTGGCGACAGAAAGTTATGCCGGAGCACCTTAAGTG
>Ga0268266_10007062_pt1 | contig 10196 bp, 10 predicted proteins | sample KBSS13metaG_FD_190356 | JGI IMG/M metagenome (GOLD analysis project Ga0268266, IMG submission 190356) | Switchgrass rhizosphere microbial communities from Kellogg Biological Station, Michigan, USA - KBS S1-3 metaG (SPAdes) (version 2) | ecosystem: Host-associated > Plants > Roots > Rhizosphere... | reverse complement strand
ATCGGAGATGACTGCGCCATCTACCGCCCGCGGCCCAGCGAAGAGCTGCTGTTTACCACTGACCAATCCATCGAAGGCGTTCACTTTCGTCACGACCTATCCCCATCGATCATCGGCCACAATGCGTTGGCCCGCAGTCTCAGCGATATCGCCGCAATGGGAGGCGAGCCGCGCTTCTGCCTGGTGTCGCTCGCTGTTCCGACCAAGCGCGGCGACAAATTGATCGATGCCTTCTATCGTGGCCTCACGGCCCTCGCACGCCATACGAAAACCGCACTCGCCGGTGGCGACCTCGCGCACAGTGACAAAGTCTATTGCGACGTAATGGTGTGCGGCTCCACCACGCGCGGGCAGGCGTTGCGGCGCAGCGGCGCGCGTCCCGGCGATCTACTGTACGTCTCCGGTCGCCTTGGCAAACCTTGGGGAGGACGCATTCAGCCCCGTCTCGCGCTAGGCAGGGCTCTGCGCGGACGAGCCACCTCTTGCATGGACCTCAGTGATGGCCTCTCGCTCGACCTCCACCGCCTATGCCTCGCATCCGGAGTCGCAGCCGCTGTCGATCGCGTCCCCATTGTGCGCGGGGCCACGCTCGAACGCGCACTTCATAGCGGCGAGGATTACGAGCTGGTGTTTACACTTCCGCCACGCAAAACGGCGCCGCGCGGGACTACCCTCATCGGGACCATTGTCAAAGGCCCCGCCGGAAACGTCCAGTTTCAAGGACAGCCACTGCCGCCGCGCGGCTACGATCACTTCGTATCATGAACGCAATGAGACAGCCAGTCCATGTAGTTTACGGCGGGGCACACTTATTCAAGTCGGATACCACGCGCAAGCTGGGGAGTCTCGCCGTATGCGCTCTAGCCGAGTATGCTCCGGACGTTGCGACCTTTGCTAATGCGATGGGCATTCGCAATGACTTAGCCGCAACGGTGTACCAGCGTGTGACGGAAAAACTGCGCCGTGAGCCGATAGAAGATTACCGCATCGATTTCGAAGACGGCTTCGGTATTCGATCGGACGCCGAAGAAGACGCGACGGTGGACGCAGCCGCCGCGCAGCTCAGCAAGGGATTGGAAGACGGCACGCTCCCCGCATTTATCGGACTGCGCATTAAGTCGTTCGCACCCGAATCCAAGCCCCGCGCTTTACGAACGCTCAGCCGGTTCCTCCAGGCCGCAGGCCAGCTGCCGGAAGAGTTCGTCGTCACGTTGCCAAAGATCACTGCGCTCGACCAGGTCCCGGAATTCATGGACGCCCTGGAACCGTATCCGGATATCGGGGTCGAACTGATGGTGGAAACATCGCTTTCACTTAATAACCTGTCGGAGATGGTAGAACTCACTGAGGGCCGCTGCGTGGGTGCGCATTTCGGACCCTACGATTACACAGCGTCGCTCGGCATCACCGCGCACAGCCAACACCTGTTGCATCCCGCCTGCCATTTCGCGCGTTCGATCATGCTGATGACCCTCGCCGGCAGCGGCATCGCACTTTCTGACGGACCTACTAACATCCTGCCCATACCTCCGCACCGCGGCAGCGCCCTTAACGATTCACAACAGTCTGAGAATCGCACCGTCGTGCACCGGGCCTGGAAACTGCACTACCAGCATGTGCGCGAAGCGCTGTACAACGGCTTTTATCAAGGATGGGATCTCCACCCTGCGCAGCTTCCTGCACGCTACGCCGCCGTATACTCGTTCTTCTTGGAAGGTCTGGATCTCGCGTCCGAGCGCATGCGCAATTTTATTCGTATGGCAGCGCAGGCAACGATGGTAGGCGACGTCTTTGATGACGCCGCCACCGGCCAAGGACTGCGCAATTATTTTCTACGAGCGGTGAGTTGCGGAGCGATCCCGGAAAATGACGTGCCGGACTTGACGGGGTTGACCCTCGAACAACTGCTCTCAGCGCGGTTCTGATTCGGCCAGCGCGTCCACTAGCGTCGCCGTGCGGATGGGCTTCGCTAATACCAGGTTCACCATCTGCGACTCCGGCGTGCCTTCGAGATCGAGCGGCCATCCAGCGAGCACAATGATGCGGACGTCCGGCGCCGCGGCGCGGAACTGGTGGATCAACTCCAGACCATCTTTGGCTTCAGGCATTCGCAGATCAAGAACCACGCTGTCGGGGTGCAGCTCGGCAAACAGCGCGCGCGCGGAGTCCGGTTCGCTGGCCATCGATACCTGATGTCCTTCACGCTCCAGAATCATCTTGCGCAAATCCAACGCGGCGGCATCATCGTCCACCAGCAGCACCCGCGCCATCAGGAAAACTTGACGCCCGCGATCACTAGTTGCGGCATCGCTTGATTCCAGCTTGCCGGCAGGTCATCGAAGGGGAGCCGGAACGATTTTGTCTCGCCGGGTTTCAATCCGCCCATGCGGGGACTAACGATAGCCAACCGCCGCCGTAGCACCAACTGCCCGTAGGGATCGCGGAAGACGCAATAAATCTCCACCGTATCCAGCGGGCGATCGCCGGCGTTGGCGATCTTTCCTTCGATCTCGACGACCGCCTGTTGAAAGTAGTTTTCGCTGGCCTTCATTTCGACGTCACTCAATTGCAGGTTCCGAGCATATGTTCTGGCTTCGGCGGTCAGTGGAATATCGACGTTAGAATGGCGGTCAAGGTAGCGCATGTAGGCCCACCCGGCTACAGCAAGTAACGCCACCACGGCGGCCACATAGTACAGAGGATTTGAGCCCGTACGCGCCGGGCGCTGATCGGTTGCTGGCTCACTGGCCACTGATCGTCATCTCCCGAATTAAAATCGTGGGGGCCGCGATCGAGCCGCGGAATTCGAGATCGGAACCTACCTGATCGATCCCCTGCAACATCTGCTGCATTGTACCTGCGATGGTGATTTCTGAAACCGGAAAGGTGAGCTTCCCGTTCTCGATCCACAGTCCGGCTGCGCCCGAAGAATAGTCGCCTGTAACCGTGTTCGCCCCGCCGCCAATGAGTTCCGTGACGTACAGTCCGCTGGAAATGTTCGCAATGATGTCCGCCGGCGCGAGCGCACCGGCCTCGATGAAAAAGTTGCCGGGGCCGATGCCCGCGTTTCCCGTGATGCCGCGGGATGCATTACCGGTAGTTTTAAGACTGAGTTTGCGTGCCGAGTAAGTGTTCAGCAAATAGCTTTTGAGAACGCCGCGCTCGATGACCATGGTTCGGCGCGACGCCACGCCTTCATCGTCAAAAGGAGTCGTGCCGAAGAGGCCGGGAATGGTGGCGTCGTCGACAACGGTCAAGGCATCAGAAGCGATCTTCTCCCCCAGTTTCCCCGCCAGAAATGACGCATGACGATAGATGGCGCCCCCGTTTACGGCTCCGAAAATGTCGCCTAGCAACTGACCCGCGGTGCGCGGCTCGAAGATGACAGGAACTTTCTGCGTCGGAACTTTACGCGCACTGAGCCGGCGAATGGCGCGTCCCGCAGCAATACGTCCCACAGATTCCGGGCTTTCGAGGCGCGCCGAGTTGCGCGAGGATGTGTGCCAATAATCCCGTTCCATGGCGCCGTCCTGCTTGGCGACCGGAACCACGCTCAAACTGCAGCTCGACGTGCGGTAGCTGCCCAGAAAACCACGTGAATTTGCAAAAATACGGCGGCCGATGTGCGAATCGAAGGACGCGCCTTCGGAGAGCTCAATGCGTGGATCGAAATCGAACGCGGCTTTTTCAGCGCGCATGGCTTGGTCGATTTTCCACTCCGTCGTCATCTTCCCGATGGCGTCGTCGTAAAGATTCAGATCGCCTTCGAGCTTGCCCAGTTCGCTCGTCTCGGGCAAGCCGCCAAAAGGATCGACGCTGGTGATCTTGGCGAGATCGAGCGCCGCCTTCACCATTTTCTCGATGCCCTCCGGAGACAGATCCGATGTGTACGACGAACCTGCCCGCTGCGATCCCTTGTCTCCGGTCAGCACACGGATTCCGGCGCCGCGAGAGCCGGCTTCCTTCAGGTTCTCGACTTCCTGCATGCGCACGCTAACCGAGAACTCCTCCCCTTCGGAGATGGTGCACTCGGCATCGGTAGCGCCACCAGAGAGCGCCTGTTGCACGGCGTCGGAGGCGATTTGCTCTAGCGTCAATTCTTGGGCGGTCACGCTGTCGTGCATTATGCAACGACGCCTCCCACCGTCATGCGATCGATCTTGACCGTCGGAATGCCAACGCCCACCGGCACGCTCTGCCCTTCCTTGCCGCAGGTGCCGATGCCCTCGTCGAGCTTCAGATCATTCCCCACCATGCTGACGTACTTGAGCGCCTCTGGGCCGTTGCCGATCAGCGACGCGCCGCGTACCGGACGCGTGATCTTGCCGTCCTCAATCAGGTAGCTTTCCGTCGCCGAGAAAACGAAATTGCCGCTCGTGATATCGACCTGCCCGCCGCTGAACGTCGTGCAGTAGAGGCCTTTCTTGACCGAGCGCACGATGTCTGCGGGATCGCTGTCACCCGCCAACATATAAGTGTTCGTCATGCGCGGCATGGGGATATGCTGATAGCTTTCACGCCGGCCGCTCCCGCTGGAAGTAGTTTTCATTAAGCGGCTAGAGAGCTTGTCCTGCAAATAACCGCGCAGGATGCCGTTTTCGATCAGCACGTTCTTCTGCGTGGGCATGCCTTCGTCATCAACGTTAAGAGACCCGCGGCGGCTGCCGATCGTGCCATCGTCGATAACAGTACACAGCGGACTCGCCACCTGCTGTCCAACGCGCCCGCTAAACGCTGACGTTCCCTTACGGTTGAAATCCGCCTCGAGTCCGTGCCCCACCGCTTCATGCAGCAGAATACCCGGCCACCCCGCGCCGAGCACCACCGGCATCTCACCCGCCGGAGCATCGATGGCGTCCAGTTGGACGATTGCCTGCCGCGCCGCTTCGCGCGCGAAATCTTCGGGAGTTTTTTCGTTCAGGAAGAAATCGAGAGTTACGCGCCCCCCGCCCCCGGCATACCCATGCTGCGGAGGCCCGTCCGGCTGACGCGCCAGCACCATCACACTCATGCGCGCCATGGGTTGTCGATCGAAACTCAATTTGCCTTCGCTGGTAGCGACCAGCACGTTGCGCAGGCTGTCGGCGTAGGTGGCTTGCACTTGAAACACGCGCGAATCGTAGGCGCGAGCCGCGAGATCGGCGCGTTTGACCAGTGCTACGCGCTCGTCCAGACCCATCTCATTGGGGGCACGAAGCATCGGGTAAAGATTGTGCTGCTGCGCTTCTTCGAAGCCGGTTTTAACAACGCTCGCCGGACCCTTCGCGATCAGCGCCGCCGTATGCGCAGCCTTGCGGATTTTAGCCGGGCTCAAGTCGTCACTGTACGCATAACCGGTGCGCTCGCCCGCGATCACACGCACGCCGGCGCCCATGCTGACGCCCTCGGTGGCACTCTTCACGATCTCCTCGTCGATGCCAATCGAGCTGGTGGCTAGGTATTCGAAATACACATCGGCGTAATCGCCACCGGCAGACAGCGCTTCGCTTAAGTAGGACTCCAGATCATGCTCGGTAATGCCGAACCGCTCCGCGAAAAACGACTGCGAAAAGCTCATACTTCGAGCGTAGCACGCAGGGTTTAAAGCGCCGCTTTGCGGGCTACAATCCGCAGGCGGCGGTAGTCTAAGGTCCAGACTCCATCTTTATAGTGAGTCGCCCGGAGCCTGTCCGCCACTTTGTGTAACCGGTCCTTCGGCACGAAGCGCGCGAACATAGCCAGCCAGTCCACCATGCCATCTTCGCCTTCAACAGGTGTCGGGCGGTCAATCAGCCAGGCTTGCTGCGGCTCCAGACCGTTTTGTTCGAGCACAGTCGCGTACTCGCCGATGCTGGGGTAATACCAGGGCGTTTCGACTGGACCCAGGACTTCGTGAAGAACATAGACAACCGGCTGAATGTTCCCACGGCCGCCGAACTCCGCGACGAGACGCCCGCCCGGCTTGAGCGCTCGCGCGATACACGCCGCAGCGCCGGCGGCGTTCTTTACCCAATGTAATACCGCGTTTGAAAACACCGCGTCCACCGGCTCTTCGACAGTGAAATCCGTCGCGTCGCCCAAACGGAATTCGAGGGCAGGATAATGCGAGCGCGCTTCCGCCAACATTTCCGGCGACGAGTCGATCCCGATCACCGTAGCGCCGGCATCGGCAATCGCCGCCGTCAGCTGGCCGGAACCGCAGCCCAGATCGAGAATCCGCTCGCCCTTTTGCGGCGCAAGTAAGTCCAGCACCGCTTGTCCATATTGAAATACGTACGAGTGCCGCTGTTGGTATTGTTTAGCGTCCCAGGCTGTGCTCATAATTCATCACGGAAAAGTCTTGGCGCAACGGAAACCGATGTCCGGCCCCGAGAAGCTCTCGGGGATAGCGCGGAATTCATACGTGATCGCGGCTGAAAGCGGCGTATCATATGATCCGCCGCGAATCTGGAACCAGCGTTCCTCACGATTCCGCGACGGTGGCGTGACCGGTGTATCGATGAGCTCCCAGGCATTGCCCGCCATCTGATATTCGGGAAGCTTTGCGAAAGACCGCACCGGCATCAGCGCGTGACTCCCAAGTGTGGGGTTGTCCGAAACATTGGCGCGCTTTGGGTCTTCTTCCTTGCCCCACGGGAAGCGCATCGCATCCACGCCGCGCGCGGCACGCTCCCATTCCTGCGCCGTCGGCAGCCGCCGGCCCTTCCACTGCGCATACGCACGAGCCTGCACGATGGTCACACCCACCACCGGTAGATCTGCGGCCGCCGTGGGCGGCGTGCAACCACTAGCGCGGCAGAATTCCGCATATTCGGCGTTCGAAACTTCGGTTTCATCGATATAAAACGGCCCCAGGTTCACCGGCGTTTTGTCGGGACCGAATGGGAACGCTCCGCCCGGATAGTAGATCATCCCCGGGACCGCCAACACCCGGTGAGCCCACAAATAAATCGCCGCCGCCAACGCGATCGCGCCAATCACGGCAACCAGACTGAGCACCACCGGGCGCCCCGCGAATTGTTTCAACGGTGGAGCTTGCATTGGGTTAGATGACATGCGCGAGGCGCAGAGCAAAAAAAATCGCGGTCATCCCCAGCAGCGTAGTGATGCCAGCCAGAAACGCCAAGCCACCTTGCGTGCGCAAAGGCGCGGGGAGAGCCCGCAGAAACCGTGGCAGCTCGTCGTCGGACTGATTCGCGGCCGAAGGCTGTTCCACCACGCCAGCCGCTGGCGCCGGTCGAGGCTGCAGCGCGCCTTGCCTCAACGTTTCCTCGATCGCTCCACAAACGATTCCGAAATTCTGCGGACGCTCCGCAGGCGGCTTGGCCATGCATTTGCGAACCAGGTCGATGGCGGCCGGCGCTACTGCCGCTTCGTGTAGCGGCTCCAGGTTGAGCGGATCGTAAAGTATCTTGTGAAAGATTTTCTCGGAATTCTCCGCCTCAATTGGCTTCTTCCCGGCTAACAGCTCATACAGCAGCACTCCGAAGGAATACACGTCGGCCTGGTTGGTGACATCCTGTCCCAGCACTTGCTCGGGCGACATGTAATACGGAGTGCCCACTGTAAATCCAGTGTTGGCGAGCCGCATTCCCTCGGGCTTAGCGATCCCGAAGTCCATTAATTTGGCGCGGCCCAGCGCATCGACGTGGATGTTCTCGGGCTTAATATCGCGGTGAATAATTTTCTTCAGGTGAATGTATCCGATGGCGCGTCCTACCTGCAGGGCAATCTGGAGGCGCCGCGCCATGTCGCCGGTGCGCCGCTTCTCAATCGCGTCGCGCAGGCTCTCGCCCTCCAGAAATTCCATCACCATGAAGGGACGTCCACCTTCTTCGCCGAAATCGTAAACCGCAATAATGTTCTCGTGCGCGATGCTGGAGGCGAGGCGAGCTTCCTGCAGGAATTTCGCCTTGGCTTCGGGATCGCTCGCCGCCGTCTCGGCCAGAACCTTGAGAGCCACGCGACGCCCTAGGACGCTGTCCTTGGCGCGATACACGCGCGACATCCCTCCACCCAGGTATTCCTCGACCTCGTACTTCCCGATGCGCGAAGGGTGTTCCATCAGCGGGTTACGGAGTAGCACTCCGTGAATATTTCATGCCTCGAAGTTCCACTGTAACAAAGTAAGGCAGGTGTTCTAATGCCTGTGCGGAGTTTGCGCCGTAGGCTGCAAAGCCGACGTGCAATGCGTCTCCGCGAGAATGCACTTCACGTGCTCAAACTGGATCGTGGTGTGCGTGATATGGAAACGTGCGCACAGAACATCGTTAATCCGCCGGAGGATTGAATCGCTTTCCGAAGGCGGCATATCGTCGATCAACACATGGCAGCTCAAGGCGCGCGATTCCGACCCCAAGCTCCAGATATGCAGGTCATGCACATCGATCACGCCCGGCAACTGGCTCAATTCGCTGGAGACGTTCTTCAGCTGCAAACCCTTGGGCAAACCCTCCAAAAGAATATTGAGCGAATCGCGAATAATCCCCCAGCCCGACCACACGATTGCAACGCCGATCAAGATCGAAAGAACCGGATCGATCGCCTGCCAGCCGGTATAGCGAATCAGAAACGCGCCTGCGATAATCGCCGCGCAACTTGCCGCATCGCCCGCCATGTGCAGCCACGCCGCACGCACGTTCAGATCGTGGTGATGGTGCCCGTGTCCGCCAAGCGCCCACGCGATCCCAAGATTCAGCACCAAAGCCACCGCCGCTACCACGATCATGGTATTTGCCGCGACCGGTTCCGGATGCATCAGCCGCTGATAGCTTTCATAGAAGAGGACCACGGCCAGCAGCACCAGCGTCAGCGCGTTGACGAAAGCCGCCAGCACTCCCGCGCGCTGGTATCCGTAGGTTCTTTCATGGTCCCCCGGTCGCGCCTGCAGATAAATGCCGAAAGCCGCCAGCAGCAAGGCGAAGGCGTCCGTGAAGTTGTGTCCCGCGTCAGAAAGCAGGGCCAAGCTGTGCGCGCTAAACCCGGCCAGCGTTTCGAATACGACAAAGCCCATCGTAAGCGCCAGCGAAACGATGAGGACTCGCTTCATCCTGCCGTCATCCCCCACCGGCTGGTGCGTGTGCGGATGCTGATGCGTGGCTTCCACCACCTTCATCTTACAGCGAGTGCAGGGAGGGCTAGTTGCCCTCAGCGTAAACCCGCTGTACGAAGCCCGCGACCCCGTTTATATTGGGCCAGTCGGGATACTTGGTCTTGAACTCTTCTACCAGCCGTTTTCCGGCGTCTTCCGCCGATACGCCCTGAGCCTTGAGCGCCCGTCCGCGCGTCTGCAAGTCCACGATGAACACCCTCTCTTGTGCGATCAAGGACCCACCGCCAGGATCGCTGTGATCCGGCAGAATATGGCGCGGATTCAACGGCGCCAGTTTGTCCAAGACGCCGATCCAACTGGTGGGTGTCCCGCCTTCCATATATATTCCCGGAACACGCTTGTTCTGCACGACGTCGCCCGTAATCAGAGTGCTGTCCGGCTCGACAAGAATCAGTTCATCGCCCTTCGTGTGGGCTTCACCCAGCCACAGCAATCGCGCCGTGACGCCACCAAGGTCCACTTTCGCCTCGGCGTCATAGACGATATCCGGCTGGCGCATTTTCACATTCGCGAGCAACTCGGCCCTTTGTGCAGATTGCTGGCTGAATCGTGTCACCATCTCAGCGCCATGTGCGTCCATTTCCTGCTGCTGCACGCGGTTGCGGATCAGAATCGTTTCGCTCGGGAAACCTCCCTCCCCGGCTGCGTGCTCGGGATGAAAGTGAGTAGTGGTGAGATATAGCAATCCTCCCATCGAAAGCTTCTTCACGACGCGGGCGATCGTCGCTCCGTTGCGTGGGCCAAGGCCCGTATCCACCACCAGCGTGCCGCGCGTTCCCACAACAATGGCAACGTTCGGGAAGCCCTTGATGGCGTAAACGTGCTCGGAAATACGCGTCGTGGTTTCCGGCAACAGCGATGGATCGTTCTGCGCCGCAACACGAACGGCGCTCGCACAAACCAGAACGAACGTGATCAAACACGCTTTTCGCATGTCTCTCATCCTACAACTGTGTTTTACCGCATGCCACGGAGCATGGTCCTCATTTCGGCCTCGTATTGCAGCGCTATGCGAGGCACAAAAAATAGCAGCGGGACGGCGTATAGCAAGCGCCGCTTTTGGAATGCCAGTAACGCGAGCAGGATCAGCAGCGGCGACATGGTT
>Ga0268266_10007061_pt1 | contig 10198 bp, 5 predicted proteins | sample KBSS13metaG_FD_190356 | JGI IMG/M metagenome (GOLD analysis project Ga0268266, IMG submission 190356) | Switchgrass rhizosphere microbial communities from Kellogg Biological Station, Michigan, USA - KBS S1-3 metaG (SPAdes) (version 2) | ecosystem: Host-associated > Plants > Roots > Rhizosphere >... | reverse complement strand
CCCAAAACGTTTTCGTGAGTTTCGTGAGTTTCGTGGCTGATTCACCAGATGCTGCGAATGCGGCCACCGGTCCCGAAGCCACGCGCACCGGCCACTGGAGTGGACAGCTATCGCACCGAGGTGTACTGCACCGTGCCGCCGACGATCGTATAGACCACGGTGGTCGAAGGAATCTGATCTTCGGGCACGGTCAGGATGTCCTTCGAGAAGACCGTGATGTCGGCGAGCTTGCCTGCCCTCAGCGAACCTTTGATCCCCTCGTCGAAGCCGGCGTACGCGGCGTTGATCGTATAGGACTTCAGCGCTTCCATGCGGCTCATGCGCTGATCAGGGTAAAAGACGGTGCCGTCGCTCGCACGGCGCGACACCGACGCGTAGAACGACGGGATCGGATTGATGTCCTCGACCGGCGCATCCGTGCCGTTGGCGATCGTCGCGCCCGACTTCATCAGCTTCTGCCAGACATACGCGCCTTCCTCGGCTCGACGTGGACCGAGCCTGGCGAGCACGTACAGCGCGTCGGACGTGCAGTGGATCCCTTCCATCGAGGCGATGACGCCCAGCGTTCCGAAACGCGGGATGTCGGCCGCGTTGATGTGCTGCGCGTGCTCGATTCGCCACCGGAGGTCGCGGCCGTTCTTTTCGGGGTGACGCTTGAACGTCTCCTCGTAGATGTTCAGCACCTCGCGATTACCCCGATCGCCGATCGCATGGATGGCCATCTGGTAGTCGTTCTTGATCGCCAGCTCGGCGGCCGAACGAATGTCATCGAGCGAATCGGTCAGCATCCCGCTCGTGGACGGGAGGTCGGCGTACGGTTCGAGCATCCAGGCGCCGCGCGAGCCGAGCGCTCCATCGATCTGCCGCTTCGTCGCACGGACCGTGAACCGCTTGTCGCCGTAGTTGACGACGCGATACTTCGGCATGTCGGCGGCGAGCTTGCTCGCGTCTTCGCGCAGCATCATCCACACGCGCAAGGGCAGCTTGCCCTCGTCGACCACGCGCTTCACGACCTCGATGGTCGCGGGAGGCGAGCCCGCGTCGCTGACCGTCGTGAGGCCCTTGGCCAGGCTCTCGCGCGCGGCCAGTTCGATCACCTGTCGCAGATCGGCTTCTACCTGCGCCGGCGTGCGCGTCGCGCGATCTCGTGCGAGCGCGTCGCCCACCAGCGACTGCGCACGCTCGTTGAACAGCCCGGTCGGGTTGCCGTCGGCGTCCTTGAGAATCTTGCCGCCCGCGGGATCGGGCGTCGATTTCGTGACCTCGGCCGCCTTCATCGCGAGCGCGTTGGCAAAGCCGGCATGCCCGCTGGCGTGCGTCAGCCACACCGGGTTGTTCGGCGAGACGCGGCTGAGTGCCTCGTGCAGCGGGAAGCCTTCGACGTTGGGCGACGGGACTTCAGACCATTTTTCCTGATGCCATCCGCGGCCGAGGATCCACTCTCCGGGGCGCGCGGTTTTCGCCGCATCGGCGACCATGCGGACGATGTCGTCCCAGTTCTTCGCGGTGGAGAGCTTGAGGTTGCGCGCCGCCTCGCCGACGCCGGTGAAATGCACGTGCGCGTCGATGAATCCCGGCGTGGCCAGCGCACCGCCGAGGTCGATGACCCTGGTGTTCGCGCCGATGTACGGCGCCATGTCCTGGTTCGAACCGAGCGCGACGATCGTGTCGCCGCGTACGGCCAACGCCTGCGCCTCGGGCCGAGCGTCCTCCACCGTGACAATCCTGCCGTTTCGCAGGACGAGATCGGCGGCGGCGACGGCGGTTTGCGGCGCGGGGCTGTCAGCGGCAGCCGGCGCGGGCCGTGACGCCAGCAGGTGTTCGGAAGCAAAGGCCGCGGCGCCCACCAGGGCGGCGGCACCAATCAATCGTGTCCACGGATTCATGGCATCAAATTGTAGCGGCTATGGCGTTTTTCATTCCCGCGTAGTGCAGGCCTTCAGGCCTGCTCGTCCACGGCGGACCTGAAGGTCCGCACTACTCAAGGCCGAGCGGGTGCTAACGCGTGATGATCAATTTCGATCGGTCCGCGCCGGCGCGCGGTCTGAACTTCTGGACACGGCCGCCGAAGCTGTCGGCGCCGTACAGATTTCCTTCCGAGTCGATTGACATCTGATGCAGTTCCCAGAACGCGCCGGGGAACGTCCCGTAGGTGCCCCAGGAATAGAGCAGCTTGCCGTTCTGATCGTATTCGAGCACCTTCGCGTTGGTGCCGTCGGCGACCCAGACGTGCTGGTCCGCTGAGATCAGGATGTCGTTCGCCTGCCGCAACCCGGGCCACTGATCCAGGAATGTTCCGGACGCGTCGAAAATCTGAATCCGATGGTTCGTGCGATCGGCGACGTAGATACGCCCGCTCCGGTCTGTGGCGATTCCATGCGGGCCGCTGAATTGACCGGGTCCACTGCCGCGCGTGCCCCACGCGGTGACGAACACCCCGTTCTTGTCGAACTTGGCGACGCGCGAGTTGCCCAATCCGTCGGCGACCAGCAGGCTGCCGTCGGGCAGCCACGCGATGTCCTGCGGCCTGCCGAAATGCTTGTCGTCGTTACCCGCGACATCCGCCTCGCCGAGCGTCCGCACCAGTTGCCTGCCGTCGTTCGTGAACTCGTAGATTTGATGCCGCGCATCGTTCACGACCCATACGTGCCGCTCGGGATCGTACGGGCTGATGCGGATCTTGTGCGGGCCGCCGCCGCCCTCGAACAGCTTGTCCCACTGCGTCCACGATTCGATCAGCTTCCCGCTGCCGTCCACGATCACGATGCAGTTGCGCATCTCGGGCTTGGGCTCGGTTGCACGCTGGTTCATCGATCCCCAGATGCCGTTGAATCCCCGGGGCAGCGTGTCCGGCAGCTTCAACTCGCCCCGCGCGGCGATGAAGATGCGGTTCGGAGTCTCGGCGAAGATGCCCGGCTGGGAACCCCAGATGTAGCCTGGCTTCGCCCACGGCGTGGGCCAGTTCTCGACGACGGCGTAAGGGCCGGTCTCGTCCTCTCCGCCTTTTTCCTGAAGGCTGAGAGGAGACGACAGCAGGCTGACGGCGAAGACGAAGGCGAGGGACAACGTGAGCGCGCGCATGGACATCCTTATGCGAGAGAGTGCCCGGAGCGTACCAGCGGGACGCCGGCGTCGCAAGGCAAAAGCTCAGCTGTGAATCTTTGCTACCATGTCCCAGCCGTGATTCCTCAGCGCATCGGCTTGCGAGCGATCGTCGTTGCGCTGACACTCTCGATCGTCGCTCCGCTCGGCGTGCTGTCCGTCATCAGCGTTCAGCGGTCCTGGAGACGTCAGCTCGCCAACGTCGACCGACAGAACATCGCGACCGCGCGCGCGATCTCGGTGGCGATCGACACCCAGATCGAGGCGACCACCGCCGCGCTCCGTGTGTTCGCCGCCCTGCATGCCCTCGACGTTCCCGATATTCCCGCGTTCGACAGCCTGGCCCGCCGTCTCATCGTGCGTGAGCCGAACTGGTCCGCGCTGGTTCTGGCCGACCTCAACGGCCGCGTGATCGCCGCGGCCCCGGATCGCGATGTCGACCAGGTCGTGACGTTGGGAACCGGATGGGCGCAAACCGTCGCCACGCACGACCAGTTCGTGTCGCCGATGTTCGACGTACCAGGTCTGCACGGGCACTTCGTGATGATTGCGGTGCCCATCATCCGCGAAGGCAAGGCGACCCACGCGCTTGGAGCGCGGGTGCGCGCGGATAGTCTCGGCGCCATTCTTCGCCAGCAGCAGTCACCGCCAAACGGCGCCGTCGCCCTCGTCGACGCCAACAACACGATCGTCGCCCGCACCAAGCTGGAGGAGTCGTACATCGGGACGAGAGCCCCGCAGCCGTTCATCGATTTGACGTCACGAATGAACGAGGGTAGCTGGCAGACCGAGACGCGCGAAGGCACGCACGTCTATGCGGCGTTCAGCCGCTCAGGTTTGACCGGATTGACCGTCGGTCTCGCGCTGCCACGCGACGAGGTCGATGGACCCATCCGCCGGATCCTCTGGATCCTGGCCGGCGCGTGGGTCGTGATTCTTGGCGTCGGCGCGGGGCTGGGAATGGCGCTCGGTCAGGTGATTGTTCGAGCCATGCGTTCTGCCTCGCAGTCGGCGCTGGCGCTCGCGCGGGGAGGAGCCGTTGCGGCCGTCCCATCGCGGATCGCCGAAATCGATGACTTGTCGACGGGACTCGTTCTGGCGGCGCAGACGCTCGACGAGCGCAACCGCGAACGCGACGAGGCGAGCCGCCTGAAGGACGAATTCCTGATGACGGTGTCGCATGAGCTGCGCACGCCGCTGACCGCCATCTATGGCTGGGCGCGCATGCTGTCGACGGGCCAGATTCGTGATGGGCAACGGCAACGCGCGATCGACGCCATCGAACGCAATGCCGGCGCGCTGCAGCAGCTCGTCAACGATCTACTCGACGTCTCGCGCGTCGTGTCCGGAAAGCTGCGTCTCGAGGTGGCTACCGTGCAGGTGCCGGAAGTCGTGGGTGCCGCGATTGACACGATTCGTCCCGCAGCACAGGCCAAGAATATCCGGCTCGTCACGACGGCCGGCGAAGGCGAGCTCGTGGTGTCGGGCGACGCCGGACGCCTCCAGCAGGTGATCTGGAATCTGCTGTCGAACGCCGTGCGGTTCACACCTTCCGGCGGCCGGATTGAGGTCGCGATGGCGCGTGTGGCCGACGGCATCGAGATCGTCGTCAGCGACACAGGACCTGGGGTGGATCCGCGGTTCCTGCCGCATGCGTTCGAACGCTTCCGCCAGGGCGCTGCGGGCACGACCCGCGAGTACGGCGGCCTCGGTCTCGGTCTCGCCATCGTTCGCCATCTGGTCGAATTGCACGGGGGAACGGCCTCGGCCTCGAATAACAACCCCGGGCCGGGCGCGACCTTCCGCATCGTCCTTCCCGCTCGACCGATGACGATGGGAGAACTCGACAGGCCTGAGCCCCCGGCAGCACGACTCGGCGCGCGGGCGGCGGTCCGCATCGACGGCGTCCGCGTCCTCGTCACCGACGACGATATGAACGCCAGAGAATTGCTGGCGGCGATCCTGGAGAACGCAGGCGCGGAAGTGCGGGCGGCGGCGTCCGCCGAAGATGCGCTGATGATCCTGCAAACCTGGCGGCCCGATGTGGTGCTCTCCGACATCGAGATGCCGGGCGAAGATGGCTACGGAATGATCGACAAGGCGCGCCGTCTGATCGCGGGCGACGGCCGGCTCGTGGCCATCGCGCTGACAGCGCACGCGCGGCCCGAAGATCGCGTGCGAGCGCTCGAGAGTGGCTTCCAGTGGCATCTCGCGAAACCGATCGAGCCGTCCGAGCTCCTGTCGGTCATCGCCACGCTGCTCGCCAAAGAAAAAGGGCTCGAGGATTTCGCCTCGAGCCCTCTTTGAATTTGGAATTAAGAATTAGGAATTAAGAATCGAATTCTTAATTCGAAATTCTCAATTCTTAATTCTGTCCTGCCGTCCCACGCGTCGCTGACGCCGGCAGCGCGAAGGCGATGTACTCGCCCGAGTAGTTGCCGCCGCTGACGGCGACGATGATGTACTGGCGTCCGTCGACGCTGTAGGTCATCGGCGATCCGCTCTGCGGGGCGGGCATCCAGACCGCGCCGACCTGCGCGCCGGAGTTCTTGTCGTAGGCGCGCAGCATCGCGCCGCGCGGATGCTCCGGCGTGGTCGTCACGCTCGGGTCACCGGCGACGACCAGCGTCTTGGTCACCACGACGCCGACGTTGCCCTGCTGACCGGTCTTCGGAACGTTCACGCCCTTGAGCGCCGGGTGATTGCGCACCGCGTCAGGCGTGTCGCCGTGCGGCGTCGACCACATCAGCTCACCCTTGTCGAGATTGATCCCGACGATCTGGCCGTAGGGCGGCTTCACGATCGACAGGCCCTGGACGGTTGCGCCGAATCCGCCGCCACCGCCGGCAGGAGCGGCGCCGCGTCCGCCAGCGGCAGCCGGCGGAGGTGTCGGAGGCGGAGGCGGCGGTGTCGCGCCGCGCGCCGGGCGCGGAGCGTCGGCCGCTTCGCCTTCGCCGCCGCCCACGATTGGCCTGAACGTGGCGCCTGCGGTGCCCATCACGTAGTCGAGATCCGAGAACTCCTTCGGCGGCGCTACGAGACCGAGCGGCGCGATGCAGGAGTTGCAGGCGTGCGTGAAGAACGCGTGCATTTCAGGATCGTAGGCCGAGCCGGGCCAGTTGACGCCGCCGCTCAGCGTGCCGGATGTCAGTGCGCCGATCGGACCTTCCATCTTGCTGACGACCGGTGGCAGGAACGCGGGTCCGAGACGGAAGCGCTTGGACGCCTCGAGGCCGGCGGCTTTCAGCTCCGGCGTGAAGTCGATCAAGTCGCTCTCGAGGACGCCGTTGCGCGAATACGCCGGCGGCTTGGTCGGGAACGGCTGCGTCGGCGACGTCTTTTCGCCAGGGACGTCGGTCTGCGGGACCGGCTTCTCTTCGATCGGCCACACCGGCTGGCCGGTCACGCGGTCGAACACGTAGAGGAGCCCCTGCTTGGTCGCCTGGGCGACGGCTTTCACCGGCTTGCCGTTGACGACGATGTCGGCGAGCAGCGGAGCGGCCGGCATGTCGTAGTCCCAGATCGGATGGTGAACGATCTGGTAGTGCCACTTGCGCTGGCCGGTCTTCAGGTCGACGCAGACCAGGCTGTCGCCGAACAGATTGTTGCCGGGACGGTGGCCGCCGTAGAGATCCGACGTCGGATCTTCGACCGGCAGATAGACGAGGCCGAGCTCTTCATCGACCGTGATCTGCGACCAGACGCCGGTGTTGCCGTTGATCGCCCACGACTCCTTCTCCCAGGAATCGGCGCCGAACTCACCCGGACGCGGAATCGTGTTGAACGTCCACAACAGCTTTCCGGTGCGAACGTCCCACGCGCGAACCAGGCCCTTGGTGTTGTTGTGCGTCTTGACCGTGAGGCCCTCGCGGAACGACGACCCGACGATGACGACGTCCCTGGCGACCGTCGGCGTCGAGTGGAGGCCGATTTCGCCGGTCTCGAGGTCGATCTGCTGCCCTTTGCCGACGACCGCGCCGACCTTCATGTCGACGACGCCGTTGGTGCCGAAGCCGCTGATCGGTACGCCGGTCTTGGCGTTGAGCGAGACCAGCCGATAACCGGTCGTCACATAGATGACGCGGTCGTCACCCTTGCCGTCGGTCCAGTAGGAGAGCCCGCGGCCGGAGAGCTGGCGAGGCGCGTTGACCGCGCGTGCGCCTTCTTTTTCGGCATGCACCCAGATCAACTCGCCGGTCTTGGCATCGAGCGCGACCACCGACCGGCGCGTGCCGCCGGTCGCATAGACGACGCCCTTGACCATCAGCGGTGTGCCTTCGAGCTTGAACTCGGGACGGGTGCCGAGATTGTCGGTCTTGAAGCGCCACGCTACTTCGAGCTGGTTGAAGTTGGTGCCGTTGATCTGATCCAGCGGTGAGTAGCGTGAGCCCCTGACGTCGGCGGTGTAGTAGGCCCACTCGCCGTTCTTGGTGCTCGGGAATCCCGGAGCCTGCCCCGAGAGGTGGACCGTCAAGCGCGGAGCAGCGGTCATCAGTCCCGCCACGCCCGCGATGGCGGTGGCCGCCAGCACGCTGCGTTTGAATGTTCGTGTCATTTCTGTTTGCCCTTTTTTTCGATGTGAAGAAGAGTGCTTACTGCTGCCCGACGCTCGTGTTGCGCGGCGCGTTCGGCAGCGCGAACGCGATGTATTCGCCCGAGTAGATCCCGCCGCTCACGGCCACGACAATGTACTGCTTGCCGTCGGCCATGTAGGTCATCGGCGATCCGCTTTGCGCGGCCGGCAGCCAGACCGCGCCGACCTCGGTGCCGTTGTTCTTGTCGTAGGCGCGCAGCATCGCGCCGCGCGGCCGTCCCGGCGGCGCAGTCACCTGCGGATCACCCAGGACGACGAGGGTCTTGGTGACCATCAGGCCGACGCTGCCGTTCTGTCCGGTCTTCGGGATGTTCATCCCCTGCAGCGCGGGATTGGTGCGCACGTTGTCGGGCGTGTCGCCGTGCGGCACCTGGAACTTCAGCTCGCCCTTGTCGAGATCGATCGCGGCGAGCACGCCGTACGGCGGCTTCACGATCGGCAGCCCTTCGACCTGGAGCCCGCCGCCTCCTCCTGCCGGCGGGGCAGCCGCTCCGGGCGCCGCGGCTGCCGCTCCGCGTCCCCGTCCTCCGCGACCCGCGGCCGCCGCCGCATCTCCGCCAGCCGCCGGCGGCGCTCCGGCGCGCCCGCGTCCGGCCAGCGGCGAATCAGCCGCGCTGCCAAACCCCGGTCCGAGCGCCTCACGGAACTCGGTGCCTTCGACACCCGACACGTACTTCATGTCTGAGGCGAATGTGGAGGGCGTCTCGCGCAGCGACAAGCCGCTCACGAACGCCATGGCCGCCTGCGCGTACACGGTATGTGTTTCAGGGTCAGCTCCTGCTCCCGGCCAGTTCGTGCCGCCGCTCGCATTGCCGACGTTGATCGCGCCGCGCAGTCCGCCCGTCGTCTTGCCGAGCAGCGGCGGGTTGTACATCCCCGCGACGCGGTAGTTCTTGAGGTTCTCGAGCGCCTGCTCGCGCATGGCCGGCGTGAAGTCGATCAGATCGTCGGGCACCTTCAGCCACGGGCGGCCGTAGGCCGGCGGCTTGGTCGGGAACGGCTGCGTCGGCGACGTCTTCTCCATCGGCACGTCCGACTGCTGCACCGGTTTTTCTTCGATCGGCCAAATCGGCTGGCCGGTGATGCGATCGAAGACGTAGAGATACGACTGCTTGCTCGGCACCGCGACGGCTTTGATCAGTTTGCCGTTGACGTTCGCGTCGAGCAGGATCGGCGCCGACGACATGTCGTAGTCCCAGATCGGATGGTGCACGATCTGGTAGTGCCACTTGCGCTGGCCGGTCTTCAGGTCGACGCAGACGATGCTGTCGCCGAACAGGTTGTTGCCGGGACGATGACCGCCGTAGTAGTCCGACGTCGGATCTTCGACCGGCAGATACACGAGCCCGGCTTCCTCGTCGACGGTGATCTGCGACCACACGCCGGTGTTGCCGTTGATCGCCCACGACTCGTTCTCCCACGTGTCGTTGCCGAACTCGCCCGGGCGGGGAATGGTGTTGAAGGTCCACAGCAGCTTGCCGGTCTTGACGTCGAACGCCCGCACCAGACCCTTGGTGTTGTTGTGGGTCGCGACGGTCATGCCTTCCTTGAATGACGAGCCGATGAGGACGACATTTCCGACGACGGTCGGGGTCGAGTGCAAACCGATCTCGCCGGTTTCCAGCTCGATCTGTTGTCCCTTGCCGGTGACCGCGCCTTTTTTCAGATCGACGACGCCGCCTTCGCCGAATGAGCTGACCATCGCGCCGTTCTTCGCGTTGAGCGAGATCAGGCGATAGCCGGTGGTGACGTAGAGAATGCGATCGTCGCCCTTGCCGTCGCTCCAGTACGAGACGCCGCGGCCCGACAACTGCCGCGGCGCGATCGCGGCGCGGTTGCCTTCACGATAACTGTGGGTCCAGATCAACTCGCCGGTACGGCCGTCGAGCGCCACGACCGAGCGGCGCGTGCCGGCGGTCGTGTAGAGCACGCCTTTGATCGCGAGCGGCGTTCCTTCGAGCTTGTACTCGGGACGCGTGCCGAGGTTGTCGGTCTTGAAGCGCCAGGCGACTTCGAGCTGATTGAAATTGGCGGCCGAAATCTGATCGAGCGGCGAGTACTTGGTGCCGCGCACGTCCGCGGTGTAGTGCGTCCAGTCGCCGTTCCTGGTGCTCGGCAGACCCGCAGGCTGTCCGGTGAGCTTCAGACCCACCAGCACGACGAGCGAGATGACTGCCACCAAGGACCGAAAGACTCTTCGAGTCATCAAGCGCTCCTGCGTGGGTAAGGATGAGAGGAAAACGACACTATTGTACGAGAGGCACAATATATGTCGATAGGGCGCCGCTTCAAGTGAAAACTGGCCAGAATCCGGTTTCCGTCGTTCAGGTTAACTACGCATTCGACAAGGGGTTGACCGACCCGGAGCAGCTGCTCGACCGCTATCACACCCTCACGGGATGGAGCGAGGCACTGCGGCGTGCCGGCGCAGGCCGTGTCGCCGTGGTCCAACAGTTCCATCGAGACAACCGCGTGACACGAAACGGGATCGACTATGTCTTT
>Ga0268266_10007060_pt1 | contig 10198 bp, 10 predicted proteins | sample KBSS13metaG_FD_190356 | JGI IMG/M metagenome (GOLD analysis project Ga0268266, IMG submission 190356) | Switchgrass rhizosphere microbial communities from Kellogg Biological Station, Michigan, USA - KBS S1-3 metaG (SPAdes) (version 2) | ecosystem: Host-associated > Plants > Roots > Rhizosphere... | reverse complement strand
CCCAGCTTCCGCCAGTAGCGAGCCGCCGTCGCTAGCGCACGCTCTGCGCAAAAAACCAGCGGTGGCCTTCGGGATCTGCGACGCCGCAACGGCGGTCGCCGTAGTGTTGATCCGATGGCTTCTCCAGTACTACGGCCCCGGCCTGCACGGCGCGCTCGAACTGTTTGTCGATGTCATCCACGCGTACGTACAGGTACTGCGTGACGTGTCCGAGTCGCTTCGGATTCTGATACTGCGGTCCCGGGCAGCCCATCATGATCACGCCGTCACCGAGCTCCATTTCGGCATGGACGAGCTTGCCGTCTGGAGTCTTGTCGCGCAGGCGCTCGCGGAAGCCGAAGGCCTTGGCGAGCCATTGCAGGGCGCCCTCCAGGTCGGCGTACAACAGGTAGGGTGTGATGCGGGGGGTGGTGTAGCTCATGAGTGATTCCCTTTTGAAACTGTGGGGATGCTGCCTCGGGAGCTCGGCCCCGGGATTGTAAAAAATTTACGGCGCGATCCGCACGTGGTTGGGATTCGCGGTGCGATTACGCAGGTAGGCGGCCGGGCTGAGTCCCGCGAACTCGTGAAAGTCGTGGATGAAGTGAGATTGGTCGAAATAGCCGCAGGCCAGTGCGATGTCCGCCCAGTCGATTTGCGCACCAGGGCGGATACTGCCTATGACACGCCGGAAGCGACAGATTCGCGAGAACATCTTCGGTGTCAGTCCGACCTGGTTGCGAAACACCTCGATGAGCTTGCGCGGGCTCAGTCCCGTGCGCTCGACGACAGCGGCGACTGTCACCGCGGACGGCGCGGTCTGAAACGCATGCAACGCGTAGCGTACAGCGGGATGGCGCTCCGGTGCGTTGCGCAGTCTTTTCAGGAGATGCTCCTCCAGAATAGCGAAGCGCTCCGGGGGTGTTGCCGCCTCGAGGAGCTGCTCGCGCAGTGAGTTGGCTGTAGGCCCCCAGAGAGTATCCAACGCAACACTGGTATTCTGAAGCTCGCCGGCGGGGCAGGGGAAGAAGGGAAAACCGCCGCCTGGCTTGAACCCGACACCCAGGAGTGTCAGGGGTCGTGTCGTACTCAACACCATCGAGCTCGTGCGCGCTCCCGAGCAAAGAGCGCGCCACGGAGTGGTCTCATCGAGACTCACGACGAGATCCATACGCCCCGCCGGGAGAATTCTCTCGGCGGCATGGGGTTGAACGTAGCCTTGCGACAGCCATAGGAAGTCCACGAAATCGGACAACGGCTTGCGCTCGACGATGTGGATCAGACTCATGATGGGCGCAGCGTGCAGATGATGAGCTCAGGGTCCGCGTTGAGCCGGATCGGCAGATTGCTGCAGCCGATGCCGCGGCCGACGATGAGGGGGCCGCGTCCTTCGATATCGAACCGGCCTTGCCCATACGTCCGGGACAGCGGGCCGCACGCGGCCAGTACGGGTGTTCCATCCGGAAACGTGACCTGGCCACCGTGAGTGTGTCCGGCGAACCCCACGTCGAACTGCTCATGGGTCAGAAACAGCAGGCCATCCGGTGAATGAGTCAGGAAGATGCGGATCGGTCCGGCGCCCTCGAAGGCGCGGGGCACATCGACCCTGCCGGTCCAGGGGTCATCGATGCCGCACACCGAAACCTGGTCGAACGGTGGGGGGAGGCCGCGGTTTTCGTTGATCAGGACCGTCGCCCCCGCAGCAACCAGCGCACGTTGGATGTGAGCGTCGTCGGTCCACAAGTCATGATTGCCCAAGATCGCGTATTTCCCCAGGCGGGGCTGGTAACGCGACAGGGCCTCTGACAGGACCGACACACTGTGCGCCGCGCCGGTCACATAGTCGCCACCCAGCAGGAGCACGTCCGGCTTACGGTTGAGCAACTCCTCCAGGAGTGTTGCAAACACCCGGGGGTACGTGGTCGGCCCCGCGTGAAAGTCGGAGGCGAAGGCCAGAACCAACGGCGCCGGGAGGCGCTTCTCGGCGGGAATCCGGATCTCGTGCTCGGTGACACGCAGCTTGCCATGCAGTCCCCAGTGGTAGCTCAACTTGGTAATCCAGCCCCCTTTGAGGGGCGCCGTGAACGCCGCTTCCGAGAAGCGCCGTGAGCGGGTGTTGTGTCGACCTCTGGGTGGCATGGGGCCCGTTTCGCAAAAATACGTGCCCCCTTATGCCCAAGTCGGGCTTGGCTTGCCACTTTCAGTGGTGGCGTCGCGACGCTCGGAGATGGAATATTAGAATATGGCCGGACACATCAGAATCGGCGTCGGCGGGTGGACCTACGAGCCCTGGCGGGGCGTCTTCTATCCGCAGGATCTGGTGCAGAAGCGGGAGCTCGAATACGCCGCCAGCAAGCTCACCTCCATCGAGATCAACGGCACGTTCTACGGCTCGCAAAAGCCCGCGAGTTTCGCGAAGTGGCGTGACGAGACACCGGACGGCTTTGTCTTTTCCTTGAAGGCGCCACGCTACGCCACCCACCGGCGGGTTCTCGCGGAAGCGGGCCCTACGATCCAGCGTTTCCTGCGGAGCGGTCTCCTGGAGTTGAAGGACAAGCTTGGGCCGATCAATTGGCAACTGATGCCCACGACCCGGTTTGCTCCGGCGGATTTCGAAGGGTTCTTGAAGCTTCTGCCGAAGGAGCACGACGGCCACGGGTTGCGGCATGCGGTGGAGGTCCGTCATGCGAGTTTCCGCGTCCCCGAGCTCGTGGACATGGCTCGTCACTATGGCATTGCGGTGGTGATAGCCGGGGATTCTGAGGAGTACCCGCTGATCGCGGACGTCACGGCGCCCTTCGTGTATGCCCGTATCATGGGGACTCAACCCAACGAGCCCCTCGGGTATTCGGCTGCCGCGCTCGATCTGTGGAGCGAGCGGGCGCGGTCCTGGGCGCAGGGCGGCTCACCCGATAGCCTCGAAACCGTGACGCCGCGGAACAGCGGGCCCGCGGCCCGCGATGTCTTCCTATATGTGATCAGCGGTCACAAGGTATCCAACCCGGCCGCGGCCCAGGCGCTGATCGAGCGCGTCAGGTCTTCTGGCGCACCTTCATCCCGGAAACGTGCGGCCCGTTGAGCCAATAAGAGCCGAAGTGCTTGTCGATGGTGACGCTATCACCGACCTTCAGGCTCAGGTCGCCCGCGACGGCCTGCGTCTGTTCCCACGCCTGACCGTTGTCCAGGTGGAGCACCATCGTGTCCGCCGAGCGATCGATGCCGACCACGCGGGCGGCAATGGGTCCAGGTTTGGCTGCCTTGGCTGGTGTCGCAGGCGCTGCGGCAGTCGCCGGCGCTGAGGCTGTCGGTGCTGCCGTTACGGCAGTTGCGGGCGCGGCGTGCTGGGCCGGAGGGGTTGGGGCTGCACCATAGGACTGTGTCTTAGCCGTCTGAGAGGTCGCTTTGGAGTCGTCGGGAAAGCTCGCCACTTCCCTGTCGAAGCAGGCCAGTCGAGTGTCGCGATCGGTCAGCGTGCTACAGGCGCGTACGCTCGGAGGCAGGGTTTCGCCCGCCCAGCCGGGCGTGGGGAATGTAGCGAGTGACAGCGTCCAACCCAGTAGTCCGATGCCCAGTGAGCGGTACAGACATCGCTTCGCCGACGGTTCGAGCATCGGTCTCTCCACGTGCGCGAGCGCACCCTGCGGCCAGGCTTGGAGATTACAGGGAATCGGGCCGGCGTGCCGCTGCTGCAAGAAAGGTCAAGAAGCGGGGCCCCGATTGCGCCTAAACTGAAGCAACAGTGAACACCGATCTCCTGCACCTGCTGCGCGATGTCCGCCGGGATCTCGACGGCGATGTCGCTCTCGAGCAGCTCGCGGGGCGCACCGGAGCTTCCCGGTTCCAGTTCCACCGCGCTTTCAGCAGCGCCCTGGGCGAGACTCCCAAAAGGTTCGTGCAGCGTTTGCGGCTGGAGCAGGCGGCGGGACGCCTGATGGGCGGCGTCGGCTCCGTGTTGGAAATCGCCCTCGCCTGCGGGTTTGCCAGCCACGAAGTCTTCAGCCGCGCCTTCCGGCGGCAGTATGGTTGCACTCCGGTGAGCTATCGGGCTGCTGCGCTGGCGCGGCTGACCGCCGCCGCGCGAGCCGAGCACATCGCCTTCAGTGCGACAATCGGCCCATGCGTCCGTCTTTACCACCTGTCCCTCCACCCTCCCTACAGGAAAGCGAACATGCCTGTTCTATCGATTACACGCGAGGAGCGCGCGGAGCAGCCCGTCCTGTTGATTCGGCGGCGGATTCCACGGACCCAGTTGGCCGGCATGCTCGCCGAGTGCTTCGGCAAGCTCTTCACACATTGTCAGAAAGCGGGCCTGCCGCTGGCCGGTTGGCCGTTGGCCCGCTATGTGGCGATGGGGCCCGGGATGTGGACCGTGGAGGCGGCGATGCCGGTCGCGACACCGGTCGCCGGCGAGGGCGAGATGGAAGCGGGCGTGCTGCCGGGCGGCCCGGTTGCACTGGGCATCCACGCGGGGCCGTACGACCAACTCCCGGAAACCAACGCCGCGATCGAAAAGTGGATCGAGACGAATGGTCTGCGGGTGGCCGGGCCGCCGTGGGAATCTTATGTCACCGATCCGGGCGAGCATCCCGACCCCGCCGATTGGCGGACCGAGGTATTCTGGCCGCTCGAGCGTTGATGGGGGGAATGTGCTCACGGCAGTCATTCTGATCGTCATTCTCGTAGCCTTCGTCGTGGGCACGATGTTGAGCCTGCGACGCAGCGCCAAGTCGGGTATGCCTTCCCGCGACGTGTTGGAAAGAGCCACGCGCCGTGCGCGTGAGCTCGAGGCGCGTGAAAGAGACGAGGGCTCATCGGAGTGAATCGAGCTGTGCCGGACGATTCGTGCAGGCGCTGCTGTCGCAGGCGGATGCCTGCGCGACCCGCTGTGCCGACGCCGAGGTTATCGGCCCGCTGCGCGAGGTGCAGGATCTGCGTTCCTGAAGTCCGCGTTCCAACCTAACTCCGCGACGGCTTTCGTAGTCGTCGCGTAATCATTGGCCGCGGCGATGTTGAAAATGCCTGGCCCTCCGCGATCGATCGCGAGCAGGGCTGCATAGGCGGCGGCGTCGACGTGCACGGAGGCTGTGGTGCCCGGTTTGTCGGCGTGAGTTCCGGGGCCGTACAAGTGTCCGTAGCGCAAAATCACTCCTTCCAGCTCTGGTGCGCCCAGCACCGTTGCCTCGAGGTCTATTACTCCACGTACCGACACCGCGCGGTCGCCTTCGGCGCCTTCATCCAGGGGGTCGGACTCGTTGTGCGGCTCCATTCCCGGCGCGTAGGCCCAAAGGATGCTCTGAGCAATGATTCGCTTTGCGTTGGCCGCCCGGGCCGCCGCGACCAGGTTGCGTGTGCCTTCGCGGCGGATGCGGGCGTTGCGGACCACGGCCGCGGGCATCTCCGCTGGATTGAGGTCCTTCGGAAGGTCGGTGAGTTGGTGAATCACGATATCGGCGCGGGCGGCCTCGACTGCCTCCGTCAGGGCCGGGGCATCAAAGACATCCAGCACGACAGGCTCGGCGCCTAGCGAGCGCAGCTCCCGGGCTCTCTCAGGCGAGCGTGTTGTTCCGACTACGGTGTGTCCGGCGCCGCATAAAAGAGGTATGAGGCGCTTGCCGATCGCGCCCGATGCGCCGGCTAGAAAAATCCGGTGAGCCATTCCCTAGGTCCTCCTGCCCGATGTGGCTGGCGGGAGAAGTTAGCGCGTCTCGGTGGCTCTTTAGAGGAGCCAATATTGGGCAATTCCGGTGGGCCACCTGCGAGGGCCGCTATTTGCCGAAGAGGCCCTTCAGCTTGTCCTGCAGCTTTTGTTGCAATTCGTCCTTGTGCTTGTCGAGCTCCTGCTGAACGCGGGCCTTGGCCAGTTGCTCGAGGTCGGGGCGCACGGTGGGGTTCGTGAGGGTTCCAGTGATGTTCAGCGGAATGTCCGCGAGGGTCTTGCCGGCAGCGGCACCGGCGGTCGGCGCTTCTTTCAGGATCGTCGCCTTGAGCTGGTAATTGATGGCGTCGTTGATGAGGTTGGCTGTGCCTTGGCCGGCCACTCGCAGGTTCTGCGAGTTGATCGTCAGGTCCTTGGTCGTGGCGACGCCGTTGACCAGGTCGGCCGAGACCTTGAAGGCGTCGAACCGGGTCCGTCCGGTGCTCTGGCCACTGGGCATTCCTTGTTTTTGAATCAACGCGACCGCGCGGTTGATCTCGAACCAGAGATCGACGCCTTCGATCGCCCCGTTGTCCAGGTTGGCGGTGACGCGACCGTTCAAGGTTTTCATCAATGCATCGCCGCCGAGACTGTGCGCGGTCAGGTTCGTCGTCACCGTGCCGCGACCGGAGACTCGCTGTGTCTTGGCGAAATCCTTGAGCAACGGTGCCACGTCGATCCCAGTCATGGTCTGGTCGATCTTCAGTGTTGGGGTGGTCTCGCGGTCGTCGATCGTGATGTCTCCCGCGTAGTCGCCCCCATAGAGCTTCGCACGCACCGGTGCGATGTGGGTCAGGCCGTCTTTGGCCGCGATGGTGACGAGCACTTGTGTCAGAGTCACATTGGAAGCCGTCGCCGTGTTGATCGTGAGCGTGCCGTTGACGTTCAGGGTTTTGAGCGGATCACTCGACTGGGCGCTTGCCTTGCCCTTGCCGGAGGCGTGGGTGGGCGCCGGTGCGGCCGACTTCGGGTTGGCTTCCTCCGGGGGGCGGTAGCGATCGAGGTTGATGCGATCGATGCCTAAGTTGAAGTTGGCGGCCTTGGTCTCGAGGTTGGTCACGGCCAGCTTGCCGGTCAGGTGCGTATCATCGAGTTGGATGTTCAGGCCGTTGGCCGCTGCAGCGTTGCTGCCGTATGCGAAGGTGCCGCTGGCAGCGAGCTTTGCCAGCACGTTGGGGTCGCGGGTGACCGGCGGGGTGATTCCGAGCTTTCCCATCAGGTCGCGTAACGATACGGGGTCGAGCTTGAACGTCCCCTTGAAAGCCGGCGCAGCGACGATCTTGGTGCCCTCGAGGCTGCCAGCGAGCTGCGCCGAGGCGAGCTGCGCACTGAAGTTCGGTGCGCTCAGGGTCTGCGCGGCGAGGTCGATGTTCAACTGGGGGACCGAGAATTTCCACGGGAGCGCCGTCGATGATTTTTCCGGTGTCAGGGAGCCGTCGATCTCGAATGGAGCGATGCGATACTGCTTCTTTACAGGGTCGAGTGTGGCTTCCAACTCGGCGTTGAGGGTCATCGGTTTGGCGCCGGCCCCCGTGGTGAGATCCAGCTTCAACTTCACGGGGATGGGCGTGCCCGTCGTGACGTGACCCAACTCGAGATTGACGTGGTCGGCGACCATGTCCTGGTAGCTGAAGCGGCTGTCCTTGATCGCGACGCCGGCGAGGTCCGGCAGTGAGCCCGTGCTGGAGCTCGATGGCCGCTCCGGTTGCGCGCTGTTGCCGCCGAAATTCTGCCAGTTGCCTTCGCCGGAGGCATTTTTCTGCAGGCGCAGGTCCAGGCCGTCGATCTCGATGCGGCCGATCTGCAGCTCCTTGTGCAGCAGGGGCAGAAGCTTCACGCGCACGGCGACGTGCTGCACGGCGGCGAAGGGCTGAGAGCTGAAGCCGGGTGGGTTGCCGAGGCTCGCGGGCCCGAGCTCGAGCGCGATCCACGGGAACACCGAGAGCTTGATGGGGCCGGAAAGGGTGAGCTCGCGGCCCGTGGAGGTCTTGACCTCCCGGGCGATACGGTCTTTGTAGTCGTTCGGATTGACGAACAGCCGCACCGCGAGTAACAGAATGATGATCAGGGCAACAAGGCCGCCGAGTACGATTCCAACGAGTCTCAAGGCCCGCATGTTTGCGTACCCCTTTGCATCGAGCACCTGGCGGACATTGTCGCACAAGTGCCAGCCCGGAAACCCTTCGGTGACGCTACGATGCGCTTTCGTGTATGACAGGAGAGATGCGGTGATCCAGCCCAGACGAGTCGTGACCGGTCATGATGCGAGCGGAAAGTCGGTCGTCCTGTCGGACGGTACCCCGCCGCAGCATCACCCCATGCGCGGTGCCGCTGTGGGCGCCGATTTCTTCGAGATGTGGAACACGCCCCGGCCGGTTCCCGAGCTCACGTCCGTGGAGGGTCGTGAGCCGTCCGAGCGCGAGTTCACCATCATGCCGCCGACCGGCCATCTCTTCCGGATCATTGACATCTATCCGCCGCAGGCCGGCGGTAAGCGTACGGTGATGCACCGGACACAGACTCTCGACTACGTTGTCGTCATCGAGGGTGAGGTGGTGCTCGTACTGGACGACAGCGAGGTTACGCTGACGAAGGGTGATGTGGTCGTTCAGCGCGGGACGGATCACGCCTGGGAAAATCGGTCCGAGCAGCTCGCGCGCATGGCGTTCTTTCACATAAGTGCGGAGTTCAGCGAGGAGTTGCTCGCGAAACTGCCGACGCCCTTGGAACTGATGCGGTGACTCGAGGGAGCGCGAGGTCCAGTGCGGCCTCGCGCTCTATCACAGGCGTACGGTCGGTCGTCTGTCGTCTAGAGAAACATCCCGCCGGACACTTCGATCCGCTGGCCGGTGAGCCAGCGATTTTCCTCCGCCAGCAGGGTTGCGATCATCGGGCCGATGTCATCCGGTACGCCGGCGCGGCCCATGGCGGTCACCGCAGCGATCTGCCTGTTGACTTCGGGGTTATCGCGTACGGCGCCGCCGCCGAAGTCGGTTTCGATCGCACCGGGGGCCACGGTGTTGACTGCTATGCCACGGGGTCCCAACTCCTTGGCCAGGTATCGGGTTAACACTTCTATCGCGCCTTTCATCGACGCGTAGGCGACGTAACCAGGCGTGGAGAATCGGGCGAGACCGGAGGAGAGGTTCACGATCCTGCCGCCGTCGCGGAGCAGGGGTAACAACTTCTGCGTGAGGAAGAACACGCCTTTGAAGTGGATGTTGACCAGGTGGTCGAAGTCCTCTTCCCGGGTGGTGGCAAAAGGGGCATACACCGCGGTGCCGGCGTTGTTGACCAGGAAATCGAACCGGTCCTGGTTCCAGTTGTCTTTCAAGGCCGCGGCGAAGTCGCGAACGAAGGCGCCGAAGGAACTGACGTTACTGGTGTCGAGGCGGAGCGCCACGGCCTTGCGGCCGAGCTCCTTGATCGCTGCCACCGCGCTGTCCGCTTCGGTCCGATTTGAGTGGTAGGTGATGACCACGTCTACGCCTTTTTTGGCGAGGCTCAAGGCCGTGTTGCGACCCAGGCCGCGGCTGGAGCCGGTGATCAGGGCAATCTTTGTGATTGATTCGGATGGGTTTTCAGCGGGCATCGGGTTTGCTCCGAGGTGGTGTGATGGGGGCTATGCTAGCGGGCGCGGGGCTCGATTCGAATGCCGGATCCCGCGAATTACGTGCCTGATCCTCCGGCGGCGGCTTGGGGCGTCGGGGCGGGGCCACTATGATGTCGGCTCCAGCCGCGTGAGCGCCGGCCTGGCTGACCCATTCGTATTTTGGGGAGATCTCATGTCTTCGGAGCTGGCGAGCGCGCTGACTCAGTACATCGATAGCCATGGCGGCGGTGAAGGCGTACTCGCGACGCCGATGGACGGTTTGGTGCTGTTCCGAGCGACCGGTAGCTCCCTTCCGACCCACACCATTTATCGACCTTGCCTTTGCGTCGTGGTGCAGGGTGCGAAGCAGGTGACCTCCGGTCACACGGCGCTCGACTACGACGAGCTGCAATGTCTCATTGTCAGTATCGATCTGCCCGCGTTCGGGCGTGTGACGCGGGGGAGTGTTGAGAAGCCTTACCTGGCCATCGCGCTGGAATTCGACGTGCAGGTCATGCGGACCGTCATGGAGGAGCTCGAGAACCCGCCGCGACCAACTGAGGGTGTCGGACCGGCTATCTTCGTGAATACGATGTCGGCGTCGCTGACCGACTGCATGCTGCGCCTGATCCGGTTGCTCGATGTGCCGCAGGCCGTACCTGTGCTCTTTCCGGCGATCATGCGGGAGATCTGTTTCTGGCTCCTCACGGGCGAGAATGGTGGCGAGGTGTGCAAGCTCGCTTTGCCGGATAGTCATACGCGCCGGATTGCCAGTGCTATCTATCTCTTACGCGAGAACTTCACTCGCGCGATTCGTGTGCAGGAGCTGGCGAGTGCGGCGCGGATGAGTGTTTCGTCGTTTCATGAGCACTTCAAGGCTTTGACGTCCATGACACCGCTGCAGTATCAGAAGCAGTTGCGGCTGCTCGAGG
>Ga0268266_10007058_pt1 | contig 10199 bp, 12 predicted proteins | sample KBSS13metaG_FD_190356 | JGI IMG/M metagenome (GOLD analysis project Ga0268266, IMG submission 190356) | Switchgrass rhizosphere microbial communities from Kellogg Biological Station, Michigan, USA - KBS S1-3 metaG (SPAdes) (version 2) | ecosystem: Host-associated > Plants > Roots > Rhizosphere... | reverse complement strand
CGGTGATCCTCAACCTGCAGACCGCCGACCACGAGCTCTCGAAGCGGATGATCGACTTCTGCTCCGGCCTCACCTACGCGCTCGACGGCGGCATGCAGCGAATCGCCGAGAAGATGTTCCTGCTGACGCCGCGCAACGTCGAGGTCTCCGCCGAGGAAAAGGCGCGGCTCATCGACAAAGGCTTCTTCAACCAGTCGTAGCGCGAAGTAGTCTGCGCCCATGATCGTTGGCTTCGTGGGCTCCGGCAGCATGGCCGCGGCGATGGCGCGCGGCTGGGTCGGCGAGTTCGAGGGGATGCTCTTCTCCGACGGCGGCTCGGGCCGGGCGCGGGAGCTGGCCAGGAACATGGGCGGAGAGGCGGTCTCCAGCGAGGAGATAGCCAGCCGGGCCGACCTCGTCGTCCTCGCGGTGAAGCCGAACCGGCTTGAGGAGGTGGCGCCGGAGCTGCAGGAGGCCAAAGAGGTCGTCTCGGTGCTCGCGATCACCACCCTGGCGCAGCTGAACGCTGCCCTGCCGGCCGCCGAGCACGTTCTGCGGGTGATGCCGAATGTCGCCGTCGAGGTCCGCAAGGGGGTTCTCTGCGCGGCGGGCTCGGCGACCGACCGGGGCTGGGGAAAACTGGCCGTGCTGGGGCGGATGGTCGAGATCGCCGAGGAGGACTTCGACGCCGCGACCGCGGTGATGGGCTGCTCGCCGGCCTACTTCGCGCTGGCGGCCGAGGCGATCGCCGAGGCGGGGGTGAGGGACGGCCTCGACCCCGGCCTGGCCCGCGAGCTCGTCACGGATACCGCCGTCGGCACCGCGGAGCTGCTGCGCCGCCACGAGCCCGCCGAGCTGCGCAAAGCGGTCGCCTCGCCGGGCGGCGCCACCGAGGCGGGCCTGGAGGCGCTCGACCGCGAGGGCGCCCGCCGCGCCTTCGCGGCGGCGGTCGAGGCCTCGCTGGAGAGGATGCGGGGCTGATGGCGCTGGCGATCACCCGCGGCGACCTCGCCGATTACGTCAGCGCGCTGATCATCGTCTACGTGATCCTGATCTTCATCCGGATCGTGGTTTCGTTCGTGCCCCGGATGCCCTACAACCCCTACCTGCGCGCGGTGCTCGACTTCGCCCAGGAGGTCACCGACCCCTACCTCAATTTCTTCCGCCGCCTGATCCCACCGATCGGGGGTGGCGGTTTCGGACTCGACCTCAGTCCGGCGATCGGGTTGCTGCTGCTGTTCGTCGCCCGCAAGCTGCTCGTCGACCTGATCGCCGGGTGAGCGCGACCGCTCGCGCCTGGGCCCTCGCCGGCGTCCTCTGCGCGGTCGTCGTCGCCGCGGACCAGGCGGTGAAGGGGCGGATCGAGGCGCACCTCGTCCCGGGCGAGGAAGTCGACGTCCTCGGCCCGCTGAGCCTGACCCTCGCCCACAACACCGGGGTCGCCTTCGGACTCGCCGGGGGCGCCGGCGTCGGACTCGTCCTCGTCACCCTGGCGGCGCTGGCGCTGATCGCCTACGTCTTCGGCCGCGACCCGGAGAGGAAGGGGATGTGGGTCGCGGTCGGGCTCCTGGCCGGCGGCGCGCTCGGCAACCTGATCGACCGCCTCGTCGCCGGCGAGGTCACCGACTACATCGTCGTCGGCTCCTGGCCGCCCTTCAACCTCGCCGACATCGCGATCACCGCCGGGGTCGTGCTGATGGTCCTGATCTACCTGCGCGAGGCCGAGCCCGGAGCCGAGGGTGGCTGAGCCCGAGCTGCGGGTCGTCCACCTCGACGAGTGGCTGGCGGTGGTCGACAAGCCGGCCGGGCTCGTCGTCCACCCGGCGCCCTCGCACAGCGGCCCGACGCTGGTCGACGAACTGGCCGAGATCCTGGGCGGGGGCGAGGACCCGGAGCGGCCGGGAATCGTCCACCGGCTCGACAAAGGCACCAGCGGCCTGCTGGTCGTCGCCCGCGACGACGAGACCCACGCGGCGCTGCAGGAGCGGGTCCGCGAGCGCGAGGTCGAACGGGTCTACCTGGCGCTGGCCGGCGGCCGGCTCGCCTCGCGAACGGGGACGATCGACGCGCCGATCGGCCGTGCCTCCCGCCAGCGCCACCGGATGGCCGTCTCGGGAGCCGCGTCCCGCCAGGCCCGCACCCATTTCACCGTGCTCGAGCTGCTGCCGCGGGAGAGCTACCTGGAGGCACGCCTGGAGACCGGTCGCACGCACCAGATCCGTGCCCACTTCGCCGCCATCGGCCATCCGCTGACCGGCGACGTGACCTACGGCGGCGCCGACCGCTACGGGCTCTCCCGTCAGTTCCTCCACGCCCATCGCCTCGCCTTCGAGCATCCCCGCACCGCCGAGCGGCTCAGCTTCGAGTCGCCCCTGCCCGGGGACCTGGCGGCGGCGCTCGAGGCGGCCCACGCCGAGTAGGCGCTCCGCTCTACAATCGACGGTCCAAATCAACCCCCGCCCGATGCGAGCCCGGATCCTGCCTGGCCACCAACCAGGTCCCGGTAAGCGGAGCGGGGCGCTGCACCCAAATTAAGGAGAAACACGTCATGCCAGAGGCAGAACTCAAAGAGCTGCTCGAGGCCGGAGTCCACTTCGGCCATCAGACCCGCCGCTGGAACCCGAACATGCGCCGCTTCATCTTCGGCGAGCTGGACGGGATCCACATCATCGACCTGCTGCAGACCGAGGCGCTGCTGGAGAACGCGCGCCGCTTCGTCGGCGAGCTCGCCAGCGGCGGCGGCACGGTGCTCTTCGTCGGCACCAAGAAGCAGGCCCGCGACACGATCCAGGAATGGGCCGACCGCTGCAAGATGCCCTACGTCAACAAGCGCTGGCTGGGCGGTCTGCTGACCAACTTCAACACGATGTCGGGCCGGATCGGCCGCCTGCACGAGCTCAACGGCTGGAAAGAGGAGGGCAAACTCGACCTCCTGCCGACCAAGGAGCGGATGGGGATGGAGGCCGAACTCGCCAAGCTCGAGTTCAACCTCGGCGGCGTCCGCGACATGGACCGGCTGCCCGACGCGGTCTTCGTCGCCGACCTGAAAACCGAGGAGATCGCGGTCAACGAGGCGGCCCGCCTGCGGATCCCGATCATCGGCCTGGTCGACACCAACTGCGACCCGACGCCGGTCGACTACGTGATTCCCGGCAACGACGACGCGATTCGCTCCTGCCAACTGATCATCGGCACGATCGGCGGCGCCGTCGAGGAGGGCTCCAGCTCCTGGCGGGTCCAGGAGGAGAAGCGGATCGCCGAAGAGATGGAGCGGCGCAAAAAGGACGAGGAAGAGCGGAAAAAGCGCGAGGAGGAAGAGAAAGCCCGCGTCGAAGCCGAGGAGGCGAAAAAAGCCGCCGAGGAGGCCGCGAAAGCGGCTCAGGCGACCGCTGCGGCGCAGCAGAAAGCGCAGCAGGTTCAGGGTCAGGCGCCGAAATCGCAGCAGCAGGCTCAGGCTCAGGCCCAGGCTCAGACGCCTCAGGCTCCGCCGCAGACCACCGAGGAGAAACCGGCGCCGACCGTCGCCGGCGAGCAGCCGGCCGCCGAGGATGCGAAACCGTCCGCGGAGCAGCCTCCGGCGCCTCCCGCCGAGAGCGCCGAGCCGGCCGCCGAGAAAGCCGAGAGCGAGGGGGAGTCGAAATGAGCGTTACCGCTGCTGACGTGAAGGCGCTCCGGGATCGGACCGGGGCGGCGATGATGGACGCGAAATCGGCGTTGGTCGAGGCCGACGGCGACGTCGAGCGCGCGGTCGAGCTGCTGCGCGTCAAGGGCCAGGCCTCCGCCGCCAAGCGCGAAGGCCGCGGCACCAACGAGGGCGTCGTCGCCTCCTACATCCACGCCAACGACAAGGTCGGGGCGATGGTCGAAGTCCAGTGCGAGACCGACTTCGTCGCCCGCAACGAGGAGTTCAAGGTCTTCGCCTACCAGGTGGCCCTGCACGCGGCCGCGACCGCGCCGCAGTACGTCACCACCGAGGAAATCCCGGCCGAGGAGCGCGAGGCCGAAAAGCGGGTCTTCGAAGAGAAGGCGCGCGAAGAAGGCAAGCCCGACAACGTCGTCGAGAAAATCGTCGAGGGCCAGCTCAACAAGTGGGCCGCCGAAGTGGCGCTGCTCGACCAGACCCACGTCAACGCCGAGAAGCACGAGGGCAAAACGATCGAGGAGCTGCGCCAGGAGCTGGCGGCGAAAACGGGCGAGAACGTCCGCGTCGCCCGCCTCGCCTACTTCCGCGTCGGCGAATAGAGTCAGCCGCAGTGACCGATTCCCCCGAGCCGCGCTTCGGGCGCATACTGTTGAAGCTCTCCGGCGAGGCCCTGATGGGCAGCCAGGACTTCGGCACCGACGCCGCCGAGGTCGACCGGATCGCCAGGCAGGTCGCGGCGGTCCGCGCCCGCGGGGTCGAGGTCGCGATCGTCGTCGGTGCCGGCAACATCTACCGCGGCCTCGACGGGGCGGCGAGCGGGATGGACCGGGCGACCGGCGACTACATGGGGATGCTGGCGACGGTGCTCAACGCCCTTACCTTGCAGGACGCGCTCGAGCGGCTCGACCTGCATACGCGGGTGATGTCGGCGATCGAAGTCCAGGAGGTCGCCGAGCCCTACATCCGCCGCCGGGCGATGCGCCACCTGGAGAAGGGGCGCGTCGTGATCTTCGCCGCCGGCACCGGCAACCCGTTCTTCACCACCGACACGGCGGCGGCGCTGCGGGCGCTGGAGATCCACGCCGCGGCGATCCTGATGGCGAAGAACGGGGTGGAGGGGGTCTTCGACTCCGACCCGGCGACCAACCCGGAGGCGAAGTTCATCCCCGCGATCACCCACAAGGAAGCGATCGAGCGGGGCCTGAAGGTGATGGACTCGACCGCGCTTTCGCTCTGCATGGACAACGACTTGCCGATCTACGTCTTCAACATGGGCGATGAGGGCAACATAGATAGGATCGTTTGCGGCGAAAAAGTGGGGACGCTGGTCTCTAGCTCCCCCGCCGACTGACGAGGACGGGAACCCTGTGGAGCTGATCGACGAACTGCTCGTAGACGCCAAAGATCGAATGGCCAAGTCGGTCGATTCGACCCGTGGCGAGCTCGCCACCGTCCGCACCGGGCGCGCCTCGCCGCACCTGCTCGACCGGATCGTCGTCGATTACTACGGCAGCCCGACGCCGCTGAAGCAGCTCGCCAACGTCTCGGCCACCGACGCCCGGCTGCTGACCGTGACGCCGTTCGACAAGGGCGGCCTCGGGGCGATCGAGAAAGCGATCCAGGAGTCCGACGTTGGCCTGACGCCGAGCAACGACGGCAACCTGATCCGCCTGCAGATCCCGGAGATGACCGAGGAGCGGCGGCGGGAGATGGTCAAGGTCGTCCACGGCGTCGCCGAGGAGGGCCGGATCGCGATCCGCAACGTCCGCCGCGACATCATGAGCGACCTGCGCGAGCTGAAAAAGGAAGGCGAAGCCGGCGAGGACGACGAGCGCCGCGGCGAGGAGGCCCTGCAGAAGCAGACCGACGAAGCGACCGCCGAGATCGACTCCCTGCTCAAAGGCAAGGAAGAGGAGATCCTCGAAGTCTGAGGATCGAGCGGCCCACCGCGTGACCGCACCTAAATACGTAGCGATCATCACCGACGGCAACGGCCGCTGGGCGCACCAGCGCGGGCTGCCGGTGGTCGAGGGGCACCGCGCCGGCGCCGACACGCTCAAGGCGCGGCTGCGCGACGCGGCCGAGCTGGGGATCGAGGAGCTGACCGTCTACTCGTTCTCGACCGAGAACTGGAGCCGGCCCGAGGAGGAGGTCCGCGGCTTGCTGGAGATGATGGGCGAGCGGATCGGTTCGGAAACGCCGGAGCTGAAGGACGAAGGCGTGCGGATGCGCTACATCGGCCGCCGCGAGGGACTCGACCCGGCGCTGGTCGAGCGGATGCGGTGGTCCGAAGAGGAGACCGCGGCCAACGACCGGATCGTCCTCTACGTCGCCTTCAACTACGGCGGCCGGGCGGAGATCCTCGACGCGGCGCGGAAGTTCCAGGGCGAGTCCGAGGAGGAGTTCGGCCGCCTGCTCTACGCGCCGGAGATGCACGACCCGGACCTGCTGATTCGGACCAGCGGCGAGCAGCGCCTCTCCAACTACCTGCTCTGGCAGTGCGCCTACTCCGAGCTGGTCTTCCGCGACGAGCTCTGGCCCGACTTCGACCGCGCCGCGCTCGAGGCGAGCCTGCGCGAGTACGAGACCCGGCAGCGGCGCTTCGGGAGCCGGGCGTGAAAATCGACCTCTTCGACGACGAGATGTTCGAGGACGAGCCGCAGCCGCCCGAGCGGCCTCCGCGGGAGCCGCGCCGGCCCCGCCGCGGCAGCGGCGAGACGGCGAAGCGGGTGTTCGTCGCGCTGCCCTGGATCGCCTTCGCGATCGCGATCACCGTCGCCGGCGGCGTCGTCTTCGCCCTGGCGATGGTCGCGATCGGCATCGTCGCGATCCGCGAGTACGCGGCGATCGCCGAGCGATTCCGGCCGTTGCTGATCCCCGCCTACGTCTCGGTCGCGGCGCTGATCGCGGCCGCCTACCTCGGCACCTCCTTCAACGTCCTCTACGTGATCGCCGGCACGGTGCCGCTGCTCTTTGCCTTCGCGGCCAAAGCCAGCCATCGCGAAGGCTCCACCGTCTCGCTCGGGGTGACCCTGCTGGGTGTGCTGTGGATCGGGATTCCGCTGGCGCACGCGGTCTTCCTCCGCGAACTGCCCGACCACGGCGCGGCGCTGCTGATCGACGTCCTCGTCGGCACCTTCGTCGCCGACACCGCCGCCTACGCGACCGGGCGGATGTTCGGCAGCCACAAAATCGCCCCCAACCTCTCGCCGAACAAGACGGTCGAGGGCCTGATCGGCGGCTTCGTGATCGGGACGATGGGCTTCTGGTTCGCCGGCCTCTACCAGGACTGGCTCTCCGGCGTGGACGCGCTGATGATCGGCGCTGCGGTAGCCGCGATCGCCCCGATCGGCGACCTCTTCGAGTCCCTGCTCAAGCGCGACCTGGGCACCAAGGACACCGGCACCCTCTTCGGCCCCCACGGAGGCCTCCTCGACCGCCTCGACGCCGTCTTCTTCACGGTCGTGATCGGCTACTACCTCTCCGTCGCCGTCGTCTACTGACGTTTCGCGGTTCAGGTGGCCCCGTCCGTATCCTCTGTCGGGCATGAAGAAGGTCCTCATACTCGGCTCGACCGGGTCCATCGGCACGCAGGCGCTGGAGGTGATCGGGCGCTCTGACGAGCTGCAGGCCGTCGGGTTGGCGGCGGGATCCGGCTGGGAGGCGACGGTCGAGCAGGCGCGCGAGCACGGCGTGCCCGTGCTCGCCCTGGCCGACGCCGAAGCGGCGGAGAGCGCCCGCGGCGCCTGGAGCGGGCGGGTCCTCGAGGGCGAGGAGGGCGTGCGGGAGCTGATCCTCAGCACCGAGCCCGACCTGGTCCTCAACGCGATCGTCGGCGCCGCCGGCCTCGGCTCGACGATCGTCGCCCTGACCGAGGGGATCGACGTCGCGCTCGCCAACAAGGAGAGCCTCGTGCTGGGCGGCGAGCTGGTGATGGCTCTCGCCGAGGCGACCGGGGCGCGGCTGCTGCCGGTCGACTCCGAGCACTCGGCGCTGTTCCAGCTGATCGAGGGGGAGGCGCCGGGAACGGTCGAGCGGCTGGTGCTGACCGCCTCGGGCGGCCCGTTCCGCGGTCGCGACGACCTCTCCGGGGTCAGCGTCGCCGATGCCCTCGCGCACCCGACCTGGCGGATGGGCGGCAGGATCACGATCGACTCGGCGACGCTGATGAACAAGGGCTTCGAGGCGATCGAGGCGCACCACCTCTTCGCCGTCTCCTACGAGCGGATCGGGGTCGTCGTCCACCCGCAGTCGCTGATCCACTCGCTGATCCACCTCAACGACGGCTCCTCGCTGGCGCACCTCGGCTATCCCGACATGCGGGTGCCGATCTCCTACGCGCTGCACTACCCCGAACGGGCCGACGTCGACGTGCCGCAGCTCGACCTCGCCACGGTCGGCTCGCTGACCTTCGAGGAGCCCGATCCCGAGACCTTCGCCTGCCTGCGGCTGGCGCTGGAGGCCGGTGCGGCCGGCGGCACGGCGCCCTGCGTCCTCAACGCCGCCGACGAGGTCGCCGTCGCCGCCTTCCTCGCCGAGCGGATCCCGTTCACCGGCATCCCGGCGGTGATCGAGCGGGTGCTGGAGGAGATGCCGGCCCGTCCGGTGACCCACTTCGACGATCTCTTCGCCACCGACGCCGAGGCGCGCGAGCGCAGCGAGGAGCAGATCCGGGGGTTGACGCCCGCATGAGCTGGTTCTGGGTCTTCGTCGGCTTCTGCCTGCTGATCGTCCTCCACGAGGCGGGGCACTTCTTCGCCGCCAAGGCGACGGGGATGCGGGTCGAGCGCTTCTTCCTCTTCTTCGGGCCGACGATCTGGTCCGTCAAGCGGGGCGAAACCGAGTACGGGGTGAAATCGATCCCGATCGGCGGCTACGTGAAAATCACCGGGATGAACCCGGAGGAGGAGGTCCCTCCGGAGCACGAAGCGAACGCCTACTTCCGCAAGCCGGTCTGGAAGCGGATCGTCGTCGTCGCCGCGGGGCCGGCGGTGAACATCGTCCTCGCCTTCGCGATCCTCTTCGGCGTCTACTGGGTCAACGGCCAGGAAGAAACGGTGCCGCGGGTCTCCGAGATCCGGCAGGGGACGCCCGCCGCGCAGGTGCTGCAGCCCGGGGACGAGATCGTCGCCGTCGACGGCAACCGCTATCTCGCTCTCGGCAGGGAAGAGCGGCTGGCGAAGTTCGTCGAAGACGTCGCCGACCACAAGTGCGACGGCAAGCAGGTCGACGGCTGCGTCGCTGCGACGCCGGTCGCGATCGAGGTCCGCCGCGACGGCCAGCTGAAGACGATCACGGTGCGGCCGCGCTACGACGAGGAAGCCGGGCGGGCGCTGATCGGCTTCTCCTACGCGACGCGGGTCGACGAGATCGGCCCGGGGGAGGCCGCCGCGGAAGCCGGCGACGCGATCTGGGAAGTGGCGTCCGGCACCCTCCACGTCTTCACCCATCTGTTCGAAGAGGAACAACGCAAGCAGGTCTCCGGCGTGGTCGGGATCAGCGACGTCGGCCACCAGGTGATCGAAAAGGGCCTCGAACGGGCGCTCCTCCTGCTCGCCTTCGTCAGCCTCTCGCTCGGCCTGGTCAACCTGCTGCCGATCCTGCCGCTCGACGGCGGCCACATCTTCTGGGCCCTGGTCGAGAAGCTGCGCGGCCGCCCGGTCTCGCTGCGGGTGATGGAGCGGGCGACGATGGTCGGCGTCGCCCTCGTCCTGATGCTCTTCTTCCTCGGCCTCTCGAACGACATCGGCAGGATCACCGGCGAAGGCTTCGAAGTCCGGTAGGGCGGCCCAGGCCGCCGGCGCACGATCCCTTCTCAGTAGGCTTCGAATATGGCTTCAAAAAGGCAAATCTTCGTCGGCAACGTGCCGATCGGCGGCGGCGCTCCGGTCGCGGTGCAGACGATGACCAAGACCGAGACCGCCAACCTGGCGGCGACGATGGAGCAGATCCGCAAGGTCGCCGACGCCGGCGCCGACCTGGTCCGCTGCGCGGTGCCTCGCGAGCAGGACGCCGAGGCGCTGAAGACGATCGTCAAGGAATCGCCGATCCCGGTGATCGCCGACATCCACTTCAACCACACCCTGGCGCTGAAAGCGATCGACGCCGGCGCCCACTGCATCCGGCTCAACCCGGGCAACATCGGCGGCCGCGACAAAGTCGCCGAGGTCGCCGCGAAGGCCAACGCCGCCGGGGTGCCGATGCGGATCGGGGTCAACTCCGGCTCGCTGCCGAAGCACCTCCACGAGCTCGAGCGCGAGGCGCCCGTCGAGGCGCTGGTCGCCGCCGCGATCGAGTTCGTCGAACTGATGGAGGGCCTGGACTTCGAAAACTTCAAGGTCTCGATCAAGTCGACCAACGTGCCGTACACGATCGCCGCCAACCGGCTGCTCTCGGAGAAGATCCCCTACCCGCTGCACCTCGGCGTCACCGAGGCGGGGACCAAATGGGCCGGCTCGCTGAAATCGGCGGTCGGCCTGGGGACGCTGCTCGCCGACGGGATCGGCGACACGATCCGGATCAGCCTCTCGACCTTCCACGCCGAGGAGGAGGTCAAGGTCGCCTGGGAGATCCTCAA
>Ga0268266_10007057_pt1 | contig 10199 bp, 11 predicted proteins | sample KBSS13metaG_FD_190356 | JGI IMG/M metagenome (GOLD analysis project Ga0268266, IMG submission 190356) | Switchgrass rhizosphere microbial communities from Kellogg Biological Station, Michigan, USA - KBS S1-3 metaG (SPAdes) (version 2) | ecosystem: Host-associated > Plants > Roots > Rhizosphere... | reverse complement strand
GATCGAGAACGCCGGCAACAGGCCGACGAGCGTGATGTCGGCGAACAGCCGTGGCGGCAGGCGCTTCCACCAGACGTAGATCGCGAACCCGACCGCGCCGCCGATGAAGCCGCCGTACGACGAGATGCCCTTCCACACCTCGATGAACAGCAGCGGGTCTTGCATCAGGTCGTGCCACTGGTACGCGAGCACGTCGAACACGTGCGCGCCGATGAAGCCGGCCACCGTGACCCAGCCCGTGATGCCGCGGATGTGCTCGTCGCTGACCCCGTGCCACTCCGCGTAGCGGCGGAGCAGCGCAGCGCCAATCAGCACGCCGGTCGCGACGATCACGCCGAACGACTGGATCGGCACGCCGAGGTCCAGCGAACCCAGGTGAAAGTACGGCAACGCGGCGGCTAGGGCTGACATGCGGGGTGAGACTACAACAAGCGCGCTCGCGCGCTATCATCCCCTGGTGATCTGGGGCCCCTTCGTGCTGGCGGTCGTGCTCGGGCTGATCGTCTCGGCCGGCCTGTACTTCGCGTACTTGTGGCCGAGCGTGGAGCCGGACGACGAGCCGGAACGCACCCACGAGGACGCGTGAGGCTCGCCCTCGGAGCGTGTCTGGTCTGCGCGCTTGCGTCCGCGGCGCCCTCGCCTCCGGCGCCGGGAAAGTTCGTGCGCGTCGCGGCTCCGGATCTCGACGCGATGCCGTCGCACGGCCCCAAGAGCGCGCTGGTCACGATCGAGCTGTTTTTCCGGCCGTTCATCGAGTCGCGCCAGGCCGCGTTCAAGGCGATCGAGCACCTCCAGACCGAGCATCCCGGCCGCATCCGCGTCGTGTATCGCGTGATGAAGGTGACGAGCAGCTCGCGCCTGCACTACGCCACCCTCGAGGCCTACGCCGAGGGCCGATTCGACGAGTTCCTGGCCGAGCTCGACGAGCAGCAGAGCGCGAGCTTGACCGACGCCCAGCTGCTCGCGGTCGCGCACGCCGCCGGGCTCGACGACGCGCAGCTCGCCGAGGTGCTCAAGAACGCGCCGCCCGAGTTCGACCGCATCCTCGACGAGAACGCGCGCCGCTACGCCCAGCGCTTTCACAATCACCAGCCCGGCGTGCTGATCAACGGCGAGTTCCTGCCGTCGTCGGACATCAACAAGCCCGCCGAGCTCGAGCACGCGTACGAAGATGCCCGCGAGCGCGCGCTCGACTTGCTCGACCGCGGCGTCGAGCCGTCCGAGCTCGCACAGGCGTTCGAGACCCAGGCCGCGCCCAATCCATTGCTCACGCAGATCCAGGTCAACTCGCCCGACGACACGATCGGCGAGATGCCGAGCTCGCCGAACCTGGCGTCGCCGCCGCTCGAGCTGGCCGGCATGCCGTCGCTCGGCGCGGCCGGCGCGCGCACGATCATCGCGGTGCTGTGCATCCCGTCGACGAGCGCGTCCGGGTGCCGGGCCGCGCTGCGCGCCGCGCAGAAGGTCCAGGAGATCTACGCCAACCGGGTCCGCGTCGTGTGGGCGCCGTTCTTCGACGTGACGCGCGAAGACGCGGCCGAGCTCGGCATCCTCGCGGACGCGGCGCTGTGCGCGGAGCGGGTCGGCGCGAGTGTCAGTGATTTCGGAAGCCCCACGTCGCCGGGCTGGGACTGGCTCCAGGCGACCATCGAGGAGATCTCGCGATTCCACCGCCGGGTCACGGCCGAGCGCGTGCTCGCCGATCTCGCCCCGCTGCTCCACGTCGACGAGGCCGCTTTCGCCACGTGCCGCGCGCACCAGGCCGGCACCGCGATCCGATGGGTCGAGGCAGCAGTGCGCGCGGGTGTGCATGCGTCGCCCAGCACGGTCGTCGGAGGTCGGATCTATCCGCCGATCACCGACGCCAACACCTTGCAGGCGCTGGTCGCCGCCGAGCTCGAGCCGAGCGGAGAATGCGACGGCTGCCTACGCTTGGACTCCATCGTGCCGGCGTGGCGCAGCAGCGATGGGCCGTGATAAGTGATCGTTAGCGATGGAGCTGTCGTTCGCCGCCGCGACCGATGTCGGCCGCCAGCGGAACCATAACGAGGACAACTTCCTCATCGACAAGAAGCTGCGGCTGTTCATGGTGGCCGACGGCATGGGCGGTCATGCGGCCGGCGAAGTCGCTTCATCGATCGCGGTCCACGAGATTCGCGACGCCATCAACACGAGCCGCGAGCTGATCGACCGCTATCGCGTCGACCACCCGGCGGTGCAGGCCTACGAGATCCTTCAGGTGCTCGAGCACGCGATCCAGGCCGCGTGCTCGGCCGTCTACACGCGCGCCCAGGCCGAGCCCGACAAGCGCGGCATGGGCACGACCGCGACCGTGCTGCTCATCGCCGGCACCGGCGACCACCTGCGCGGGTTCATCGCGCACGTCGGCGATAGCCGCGTGTATCTGGCGCGCCAGAACCAGAGCCACATCCTCACCGAGGACCACTCGCTGATGAACGAGCTGGTCCGGCGCGGCAAGCTCAACCGCGAGCAGCTCGAGAGCTCGCCGTACAAGCAGTACAAGAACGCGGTCACCCGCGCGGTCGGCGTCTACGGCTCGGTCGAGGTCGACACGTTCGACTTCGACATCCTGCCCGGCGACCGGTTCTTGATCGCGTCGGATGGCATGTACGCGTACGTCGACGAGGCCACCCTGCCCGGCCAGCTCGCCGGGACCGACGTCAAGGCCGTGCCCAAGGTCCTCGTCGATCAGGCGAACGCCGGCGGCGGCCACGACAACATCACGGCCGTCGTGATCCGCGTCGGCGATGCGGCGCAGACCCAAGAGGGCGACGCGGCGCGCACCACGGACGTCTCGCTCAAGCTCGACGTGCTCAAGGGCATGCAGATGTTCCGCTACCTGTCGTACAAGGAGCTTGTCCAGATCGGCGCGATCGCCGACATGGTCGAGCACGCGGCCGGCGCGACGATCTTCGCGGCGGGCGACGCCGGCGACGCGATGTACGTGGTGCTGTCGGGCAGCGTGAAGCTCGTCGACAAGGGCAAGCCGGTCGCCGAGCTCGCGCGCGGCCAGCACTTCGGCGAGATGTCGCTCGTCGATCGCTCGGTGCGCTCGCTGAGCGCGGTCGCCGGCCCCGAGACCGTGCGGCTCGTCTCGATCGCGCGCAAGGACTTCTACGACATCATCAAGCGCGAGCCGGCGAGCGCGGTGAAGATGCTGTGGGCGTTCGTGCAGGTGCTCGGCCAGCGGCTGCGCAAGACCACGCACGATCTCAGCGACGCGCTGCACGGTGACAAGCACGGCGAAGACACCGAGCAGGAGAACCTATTTCAAGACTGACCGCGCTCGCCGTCGTGCTGGCGGCGTGCGCGGGACCGCGAGCGCCGGCGACAGCGCCGAGCGTCGACGCGGTCGTCATGATCTCGGCGAACGCCGAGTGGCTGCCGATCGCAGCGCATCACGCCGTCGAGCATTCGCCGTACGGCGACTGGTTTGCGGGCGAGCTCGGCGGCCGGCCGGTCGTGTTCATCCACGGCGGTTACGCCAAGGTCAACGCGGCGGGCTCGACGCAGTACGCGATCGATCGCTGGCATCCGCGGCTCGTGATGAACCTCGGCACGTGCGGCGCGTTCGGTCACGGCCTGCACGTCGGCGACGTCGTGCTCGCGAGCGCGACGACGATCTACGACATCTACGAGGCGATGGGCGACGCCGACGAAGCGATCGCGGACTTCAAGACGCAGCTCGACACGTCGCGCTGGCCCGCTCGGCTTGCTGCGCGCGTTCGCGTCGAGCCGATCGTCTCGGCCGATCGCGATCTCGTGCCCGCCGAGGTCGCCGCGCTCGGCGCGAAGTACGCCGCCGGTGCCGGCGACTGGGAGTCCGGTGCAATCGCGTACGTCGCCGCGAAGAACCACGTGCCGGCCGTGATCTTGCGCGCGGTCAGCGACGTGCTCGACGCGAACGATCCGAGCCCGACGACCGGCAACGAGGCGCTGTGGCAGCGCGAGAGCGAGAAGCTCATGGTCGTGCTCGTCGCGCTCGCCGCCGACGCACTGCCCGATCTGCTCCGCTGAGTCATCGCCTGGCACGCGGCGCGCAATGCGCGTCGGGATGCACCGACGACGACAAGCGGGCGTGACGCTGTACGAGATCAACGTCGTGATCGCGATCCTCGCCGTCGTGCTGGTCGTGATGGGGCTCGTGATCGTGACGAAGCTCGCGCGATCGCGTCGCGCGGCGTGCTGCCGGATCTGCTCCGCGGACGCGTTGCGCGTTGTCAGCCTGGCAGCATTCACGTGCGCGCGCTCGAGCATTCGCGGCGTTGCAGCCTGGCAAGCGCCTCGCAATGCGCCGGCAGGATGCGCCGACGACCTCAAGCTGGAATGACGATGCTCGAGATCATGATCGTGCTCGCGATCCTGGCGCTCGTGATGGGGCTCGTGATCGGGCCCAAGGTGCTCGCGCACTATCACGACTCCGAACGCAGGATCGCGCGGCTCGCCGTGCACCAGTACGCCGACCAGGACTATCCGGCGTGGGAGGTCGAGCATCCCGGCGCGCAGTGTCCCGACAATCTCGCGGCGATCTCGAAGTCGCCCGACGGCGACGTCGATCCGTGGGGCACCGATTACAAGATGTACTGCGGCACGACGGCGCCGCGCGATGACGTCGCCTTCGGCGCCGCGTCGTTCGGCGAAGATCGCCGCGAGGCGACGACCGACGACATCCGGTCGTGGCGGTGACTACGGATGCGCGCCGAAGCCGGAGAGGAACAGCGCGTTCTCGTCCATCACCGTGCCCGACGCCGGGCAGCCGGCCTTGTTGGCCGAGATCGCGGTGCCCGCGCCGCCGACCGCGCACTGCTGCGACGGCGGGAAGATGCAATGCGAGTCGGCGATGCACATGCAGTCGTTCGGCACGGCCGACTCGGGAATGCCGAGCACGGTGAGGCCGACCATCGCGACCGTATCGGCCGTGAGCTGGTGCACCGCGATCGGCGCGCCGCTGCCGAGGCCGAAGTTGAACGCGACCGGCGAGTCGGCGGTGCCGCAATCGGCAGGCGCATCGGCGAGGCAGTTCGTGCAGTCGAGCGCGGTGCTCGCGTCGTCGCTGGTGACGATCATGACGTAGGTGCCGGCACCGGGCCGCGTCTTCACGACGTTGACGTCGTACGGCGCGAGGATGTTGGTGACCTCGGCGACGATCGCCGAGATCTCGGTCGCGCGATTGCTGCCGCCGTTGAGGTACGGCGACAGCGTCGTCGGGCCGTCGACGAGCGCGGACTCGTTTTGCGTCGCGTCGTCGGAGCTGCCCGCGGCGAGCGTGACGCCCTCGAAGTTGAGGAAGAGCGTGTGCGTGTGCGGCGCCATCACCGGCGGCGCATCGATCGGCGGCCCATCGGGCGCCGCGGAGTTGTCGCCGCCGCAGCCGATGATCATCACCGCGAGGAGCCACGATCTCATGCGGCTCATTGTAACCACGTCTTCTCGACGGGCGCGCGTGGGAGGTTCGACCCCGCCTTGTCAACTTTTGGATGCGGCGAGCACGTCGGGCGGCGCTTGAACCAATTCGATAAGCACGCCCTCGCCCGAGCGCGGCGCGTCGTCGGAACCCTTGGGGTGGACGAAGCAAACGTCGTGGCCGGCGGCGCCTTTGCGAATTCCACCGGGCGTGAAGCGGACGCCCTGTGACTGAAGCCACGCGACGGCCGCCGGCAGGTCGTCGACCCACAGGCCGATGTGGTTGAGCCGCGGGTCGTGGACCTTCGGCGACTTCGCGGCGTCGACCGGCTCCATGAGATCGATCTCGACGCCGGCGATCGACAGGATGTCCTCGTCGACGTTCTCGCGCTCGCTGCGATAGCTGCCGATCTGCGGCACGCCGAGCAAGTCGACCCACAGCTCGCGCAGCGCGGTCTTGCTCGGATGGCCGATCGCGATCTGTTGCACGCCGAGGATCTTGAACGGCCTCATGCGTTGCGTACCTCGTCGAGCGTCCTGAGGCCGGGCCGCGGCGCGTTGACGAGGATGGCCATGTTGCCCGACGGGTGCTGGTTGTCGCGCATCAGCTGGTGACACGCGGCGGTCTCGTCGAACGCGAACACGCGCGACAGGCACGGATCGACCTTGCCGTCGGCGACGAGCTGGTTGATGCCCTGCGCCTGCTCGTCGTTCGCGAAGTGACTGCCTTGCAGCCGCTTCTGGCGCATCCAGTGATAGCGAAGGTCGAGCGTCGCGTTGTAGCCGGTCGTGCCGGCGCAGATCACGACCATGCCGCCGGTGTCGACGACGAAGCACGACGTCGGCAGCGTGGTCTCGCCCGGGTGCTCGAACACGATCGTCGGGTTCTTCTTCTCGCCGAGCGCCTGCCAGAACGCGGCGCCGAACGCGCGCGCGCCCTTGAGCCACATCCCGTACTCGAGATCGTCGGACCAGCGCGGGAGCTTGCCCCAGTGATCGAACTGGCGGCGATCGATCGTACCGACCGCGCCGAGCTTCGCGCAGAACTCGTTCTTGCTGTCGCCCGAGACCACGGCGACCGGCCGTGCACCGGCGGCGCGCGCGATCTGGATCGCCATCGAGCCGAGGCCGCCGGCGCCGCCCCAGATCAGGATCGGATCGCCGGGCGTCACGACGTTGGGCGCCCAGCCGTGCAGCATGCGATACGCGGTCGCGCCGACGAGCATGTACGCCGCGGCTTCTTCCCACGTCAGGCGCGCCGGCTTGGGCACGCACTGGTGGTCCTGGACCTTCGTGTACTGCGCGAAGCTGCCCCAGTTCGACTCGTAGCCCCAGATCCGCTGGCTCGGCGCCAGCATCGGATCCTTGCCGGCAACCACGTGCGGGTCGTTCGGATCCCACATCCCGCAGTGCACGACGACGTCGTCGCCGACCTTGACGTTCGTGACGTCCTTGCCGACCGCCCACACGACGCCGCTGGCATCGGAGCCGCCGACGTGAAAGTCCTCGAGCTCGCCCTTCTTCTGGCGCGTCTTGATGACGTCGATCGGGATCCCCATCGCCGCCCAGACGTTGTTGTAGTTCACGCCCGCGGCCATCACGTAGACCAGCACGTCGCGCGGCCCGAGCGCCGGTATCGGCAGCGGCTCTTGCTTGAACGCGTCGCGAGGCTCGCCAAACCGCTCGGCGCGGATGACTTGCGCGAGCATCTTGGCCGGGACGACGCCCAGCTCCGGGACGTCTCCGAGGGCGTGGACTTCCTGTGACGACTGAGCTGCGTGGGCGCCTGACGCCATGCGTCAACCGTAGCATCTAATCGGCGTTGTCGGGCTCGATGAAGCTCCACCGGATCTCGGGGATCACGCGCTTCAACTCCCGCTCGAATGCGTTGATGGCCTCGACCAGCTGCGTGGTCTCGAGCCCCGCGCGGAGCTGCAGTTTCATGGCGACCATGATCTCGCCCGGCCCCTGCTGGACGGTGAGCAGCGCGAGCACGCGCTCGATGTCGGGATGCCCCGCGGCGAGCTCCTCGACCTTCGTGCGCAGCGCCGGATCGGCCGCCTCGCCGACCAGGAGGCTCTTCACCTCGCGGGCGAGAAACGTCGCGACGCCGATCAGGACCGCGCCGATCGCGAGCGAGCCGTAGCCGTCCCAGTGGCCGTCGCCGGTCTCGCGCGCGAGCACGAGCGCCGTGGCCGCGAGCACCAGGCCGATGACCGCGGCGCCGTTCTCGCCGAGCACGACGATCAGGTCCGAGTCCTTGGTCTCGCGCACGTAGCGCCAGAACCCGGTCTCGCCGCGGCGCGTGCGGATCTCGCGGATGTTGCCGTAGAGCGACCAGCCTTCGAGCGCCATCGAGAACGCGAGGATCGCGAGCGCGAGGCGAATGTCGCCGACCGCCTCGGGGTGCAGGACCTTGTGCACGCCCTCGCGGATCGAGAACACGCCGCCGCCAAAGAACAGGAGCTGCGCGACGATGAACGAGTAGAAGTAGACGTCGCGCCCGTAGCCGAGCGGATGCTTGGCGTCGGCGGGCCGCCGCGACTTGCGCACGCCGACGAGCAGCAAGAGCTGGTTGCCGCAGTCGGCGAACGAGTGCAGCGTCTCGGCGAGCATCGCGCCCGATCCCGAGATCGCCGCCGCGACCGCCTTCGCGCACGCGATCGCGACGTTCGCGGCGAGCGAACGGACGATCTGGCCCGTCGACTCGCTCATTTGATGAGCTTGGACAGCGCCTTGAACTCGTCGGTGCCGGCGACCTGGAGCAGATCGAACACGCTCGCCTCGGTGGTCGTCGGGATCGCGCCGGACTTCTCGATGAGGTCGAGCCCGATGCGCCAGCTGGTCTTGGTGCGGCTCGACACCGCGTCGGCGCACACGTGTGCTTGGTAGCCGCGCGCGACGAGCCCGCGCGCCGACTGATACACGCACACGTGCGTCTCCATGCCGCACACCAGCCACTGATCGCGGCCGAGCGTCGGCGCGAGCGCGGTGAACTCCGGCGCGTCGACCGCCGAGAATGTCTGCTTGTCGAAGCGATGCACGTGCTCGGCGCCGTCGAGGGCCGACTCGATCGCGAACAGCGTCGCGCCCAGGCCCTTCGGATACTGCTGGCTCACCACGATCGGCATGCCGAGCTGGCGCGCCGCTTCGATCAAGATCCGCGCGTTCTTGACGATCTGCTCGAGCACGATCGGCGGCATGGCGGGCGCGAGGCGCTCCTGGATGTCGACGACGAGCAGCGCCGCGCGGTGGCGAGCCAGACCGATCACGACGTCGCTCCGAGCGTCGCGAGCGCGTCGTGCAAGCGCGCGAGCATCGCCTGCTCCTCGACGAGCCGGTTGCGTTGATACGCGATCTCGTCCTCGGGCGCCTTCGCCAAGAACTCGGGCTTGCCGAGCTTGGCCTCGAGCTTGGAGATCTCGCCCTTGCACTTATCGATGTCCTTCGCGATGCGCTTGGACTCGGCCGCCGCGTCGACGAGCCCGCCCAGTGGCATGCGCACCTCGACCCACTGGCTGACGACCGCCTTCGCGGTGCCGGCCGTGGCCGGGCCGTTCGCGAAGCTCGCCTTCACCTTGGCCATGCGCTCGACGAGATCCTTGAACTTCTCGATCGAGACCTGCGTCGCTTCGGAGGTCACGGCCAGCTCGACGTCGACGCTCTGCGCCGGCGGCAGCTTGTACGTGTGCTTGAGCATGCGGCACGCGACGACCAGCTCCTGGAGCACGCCGATCTCGGCCTCGGCGGCCGGATCGACCCACGACGGATCGGCCTCGGGGAACACCGTGACCATGAGCGACTCGGGCAGTGCCGCCGGCTTCGGCAGCTTCTGCCAGATCTCTTCGGTCACGAACGGCGCGAACGGATGCAACAGGCGCATCGTGGTCTCGAGCGCGCTCGCGAGCACGCCCTGCACCACGTGACGCCGCGCCGCGCGCGCCGGATCCTCGTCGATCTCGGGGCTCTGATGCAGGTGCGGCTTCGCGAGCTCGATGTACCAGTCGCACAGCTCGTTCCACACGAAGTGCCAGATCGCCTGCGCGGCATCGGCGAACCGATAGTTGTCGAGCGCGGTGTCGACGGCTTTGCACGCGTGCTGCAGCCGCGACAGGATCCAGCGCTCGGCGACGCCGAGGGCGATGCGGCCATTCGGTCCCTTGAGCTGCGCTTCGAACCGCGCGGGATCGAAGCCGTCGAAGTTCATCAGCGCGAACCGCGACGCGTTCCACAGCTTGTTGATGAAGTTCCGATACTCCTTGATGCGGTCGACCGAGAGCTTGATGCGCGAGCTGCCGGTGTTGAGTGCGGCGAGCGCGAACCGCAGCGCGTCGGAGCCCATCGCCGGAATGCCGTCGGGGTACTGGCGCTTCTGCCGCTTCTTGATCTCGTCGGGCTCGGGCGGCTTCTCCTCGTCGATGCGATCGAGCAGCGCCTGGAGCGTCGCGCCGTTGACGACGTTGAGCGGGTCGATGACGTTGCCCTTCGTCTTCGACATCTTCACGCCGTTCTCGTCGACGACGGTCGAGGTCAGGTAGACCGTCTTGAACGGGACCTTCCCCATGAAGTGGATGCCCATCATCATCATGCGGGCGACCCAGAAGAAGATGATGTCGGGCGCCGTGACCAGGACGTTGTTCGGATAGAACGTCTGGAGGTCGCGCGTCTTGTCGGGCCAGCCCAGCGTCGAGAACGGCCAAAGGCCCGAGCTGAACCACGTGTCGAGGATGTCGTCGTCCTGGCGCAGCGGGCTCTTGCCGCACACGCTGCACGTG
>Ga0268266_10007056_pt1 | contig 10200 bp, 8 predicted proteins | sample KBSS13metaG_FD_190356 | JGI IMG/M metagenome (GOLD analysis project Ga0268266, IMG submission 190356) | Switchgrass rhizosphere microbial communities from Kellogg Biological Station, Michigan, USA - KBS S1-3 metaG (SPAdes) (version 2) | ecosystem: Host-associated > Plants > Roots > Rhizosphere >... | reverse complement strand
CCCATCTCAAACATTGTGCCTGGGTAGGTGAGGATGTACCGCTGGCTGCCGGTCGGGAGAATTGTCGTAAGTCCGGTGAGCTTGCCCTCGAACTCTCGCACGCCGGAAACGTCAGTGCCACTGTCGAGCAAAAATTGCAACGCCATCTCGCCCAGCGCATCGCTGCCGATCGCCGAGTTAAATCCCACGCGATTGCCTAGCAAAGCCAGATTGTGCGTGAAAATTGCTGACGAACTCCCAAGCGTGATCGTGAGATCCTTCGCCAGGTGTTCGCGCTCCAGTTCGAGCTTGGCCGGCAAACCGGAAAGGATCAGATCCAGATTCAGTTCGCCGACAACACTGACATCAAATTTCGGCATGGCATTTATCCCGGCAACGTCTCGACACGGACTTTTCTCTCCATCTTCCGCACCGCTGACAACCGGATGCGTCCGGGCGAATCGGCAAAAGGATTTGCGCTTCCGCAAGCAACCGCCAGCTTCAACACTTTTTCCGGCGACAATCCGTTGCTTATCCCGCACGCGAAACCCGCAACGGTGGCATCGCCGCTGCCAACTGCAGAACGCTTGCTAACTTCAGGCGCTCGCGCATGAAGTATCGGCTGAGCTTTTCCAGCGCTCCACAGGACGCCGTCTTTCCCAAGACTGATGGCCACACTCCTCGCGCCCATCTCAAGAATCTGCCCCAGTGCTTTTCGCGCCGATGCGACATCGCGAATCTTCACACCGGTGAGGGCTTCAGCTTCTTCGCGGTTCGGTTTCACGAGATCGGGCCGCGCTGCGACGCCGCGCCGCAACGCTTCGCCGCTGCTGTCCAGAATGACTCGGCAACCGGAGGAATGAGCGCTGCGAATCAAAGGCGCGTAGAAATTCGTCGGAACTCCGGGAGGCAAGCTTCCAGAAACAATCACGACCAGTTTCTTCTTTCCTCGCGCGAATTCCTTTTCGCATGCTCTCCGAAATGCTTCCACTTCCCTGGCCGATGGCCTTCCGCCTGGCTCCAGGATTTCGGTTACGATTCCCGCGTCGTCTAAGATTGCAAAGTTCTCCCGCGTTGCGTCTTGAGTGGCTGTCTCCTGCGCACGGATTCCAAGCGCCTTCAATCCGCTGACCAGAACTTCGCCTGTCGCCCCGCCGGCGAATCCAATCCATTGCGGCGTTTCACCAAGTCCTCGCAGTGCCATGGCCACATGGGCGGCCTTTCCTCCCGGCTCGGGAGTCGCTTCTATTGCGCGATTCACTGCGCCGATGCGAAATTCGGTCATGCGAATCTGCTTGTCGATCGCAGGATTTGCGCTGACGCATAGGAACATGAATGTTCGCGGCGCTAGCGCGCCAACTCCGTCGCCGCTTTGCTGTACACATCTCGCCAGGAAATAGCCGCGCGCAATTGTTCATTCACCCGGCGGATATTCTCAACGCCAACATTCATTAGCCACTCATCGAGAGCATTGACGCCATTCTTTGCGTAAATCTCCACGCCGTCCTTCCATGTCGCGCGTCCACACAACACGCCCGAGTAATGCACTCCAGCCTCTGCCGCGAGCTCTAGCGCTTCCGCAAAAGTCTTGTTGCTCACGCCTTCAGAAAGGTAGATGAACGGCTTCTGCGCTGCAGCTGCCGCCTGACGCAAATGCCCCTTCGCTTCCTCTCTCGTATAAGCAAGATCTCCGCTACCCTCGCCGACAAACGCCATGTTCACGGCAAATCCCACTTTAAAAACATCCACACCGTAGCGAGGATTCGAAAATTCCGTCAGGCTGCCGACCACGGTCTCCGGCTTGATGCGAGCAAACTCCAGACTCTTTTCATCCATTTCGTCGTGATAGACGACCAGCTCGAGAAAAAACGGCACATCGAGCGCTGCGCATTCCGCGCCCAGCCGTTCAGCCCACGCGTGCTTCACGTCGTTGATCAACTTCGCGCTGAACGGCGAGTAATAGAGCAACACTTTGACACAGTCCGCCCCTGCTTCAACTAATCGCCGCGCCGACCATTCATCCAGCAAACGCGGCAATCGGCCCGCAACAGCTTTGTCATAACCAGTCTGTTCGTATGCCAGCAGGAGCCCAGACGTCTTCGCTCGCTGGCGCGCAGCAGGAAGCCCATATTCCGGATCGAGCAAGATCGCGCTCGCATGGGGGGTCAGAACTCGGCTCACTCCTTCTTTGAATTCTTCCAGCATCCGTCCCGGAATTTCTTCAGGGGTAACGCCCTTAGCCTTCGCGAGGAGTGAACGCAACGCGCTGCGTTGATCAATCGCGAGCGCGGCGATCACGCCTTCTTTGTTGGAGACGCGCTCGAGTCGTGTTCGCTTTCCGGGGGAGAGAGTCATTTTTCGTCGATTGGCCAGATCAACCCAACTTGCGATTACTTACGATTGCTTTCCAATACTTGTGGCACGGAGGATATCTGTCAAGCCCTTTTCAGGCTGACTTCGTCGCTACATTCAAGGCGCATGCGTACTAGCTTCGCGGCGGTTCGCCGACAATCGTTTCCGCCTTCGGATCGAAGTACACCTTTTTGCCTGACCAATAAGATTGCGCTGCCATCATGCAGGCGACGGAATGCGAAAAACCGTGATGCACGGTGGCGTTCGGCTGCTTCCGGCTGCGCAAGCAGTCGAACCAGTTCGTGATGTGCGACAAATCCTCGTCTGGAATTTCCGTCGGCGGCAACGATGCATCGCCGGGCAATAAAATGTCGCGGCTCTTCCGTTTCTCCTCCACATTGCGGTCGCTTTCGTGGTTGCCGACTTCCTCCACAATTTTCCAGCGAGGACTTCCCTCTCCGCCGGTGTTGTAGAGTGTCGCCTTCTTTCCCATGATCCGCGAGTAGCCGGTCGCGTCATTTCCAAAGCTCGTCGAATAGCTCACGAGAAACCCTTTGGAATAGGTCAGCAGTGCCTGGAAGGTATCGGGATTTTCGCGCCCGTCGTGCCATGCAAAAATTCCTCCGTTGGCGACCACTGACTCCGGATATTTTTCATCCATGAAGTAGTGCACCAAATCGATTCCGTGGCTCATCCACTGATCCGCGATGCCGCTGGAAAAATCCTTGTACAGCCGGTATTCGAAATAGAGTTGAGGATCAAAAGGGCGCTGCGGCTTATTCATCAGCCAGGCGCGCCAATCCGTATCCTGCTCGCGAATCTCTTTTACTTCATGGCGTCCCCGCCATCTCGGCCCGTGGTAGTTCCAGGCGATTTCGTACTTGGTGACTTCGCCCAGCGCGCCTGTTCCGATCAGATCGTGCACGGCAACCTGATAGGGTTCGCTGCGATGCTGAGTGCCGATCTGGACGATCGAATTCTTTGCCAGCACGGCATCGCGCGCCGCTTTTACTTCGGAAAGCACATTTCCCATGGGCTTTTCGCAGTAGGCATCTTTCCCGGCGTCCGCGACCATCTTCAGGAGCAGTGAGTGTGAGTGCTCCGGCGTGGAGATGATGACTGCGTCGATATCCTTTAATGCGAGCAGTTCCTCCATGTGCCGAACGGCGCGCGGCGCCCGCCCGTAATACTTCTGGTTCGCTGCAACTGCCCTGTCGAGGTTTCCAGTCCATAAGTCGCAGACAGCGGTCATTTCGACGTTCTTTGTGGATTTGAGCTCCGCGGTCATCCCATCTAATTCCTTGCCGCGTGTTCCGATGCCGGCATGGCCAATGGAAATCCGGTCATTTGCTCCTGATATACGGCTGTACGACAGCGCTGCGCTTTTTACGGCAGCGCTTCCTGCCGCTGCTATCGCACTCTTCTGCAAAAATTCGCGCCGGTTCATTCTGCTCTGCTTCGTCACTGTCCCTCCTTACCGCTGGGCGCAACTCATCTCGAGTTACAGCTCTGGCGGCGCAACGCACTCTGCGTCTTATACGTCAAGGCTTCAACCAGCGATCACGACCCTCGCGGACAAATTCGTCATCATTCAGTTCGGGATAAGCTCGGTAAACTCGATCAATTTCTTCCCGCTGACCTGGGCTCAGTCCTTCGCTAGGGTCGAGGCACCATATCCCTTCGAGGAGTCCTTGCCGCCGAAGCACTTCATGTAGACCCGCAATGCAGCCGGCAAATTGGTTGGCGGCGTCAAAAAACGCGGCGTTGCTATCGGTGATTTGTGCTGCTTTCTGCAGCATACAAGCGGAGACGGATTGATTCTTTGCGGCAAGTGCGTGGCATTCTGCGAGCAATTCGACTGCGCGCTTCGTCCACACGGCCCAATGTCCCAGCAGGCCACCGACAATGCGGCGCGACGGTTGCTGACTGAAAGAAAAAGGTGTCAGGAGATCCATCACAATGTTGTCGTCGTTGCCGGTGTACAGCGCGATGTCGCGGCCTGATTCGGCGACAGCACGAATGACGTCCAGCGTTTGGTAGCGATTGAACGGCGCAATTTTGATGGCGACGACATTTTCGATTTCCGCGAAGCGCCGCCAAAAGGAATACGAGAGCAGGCGTCCGCCAACTGCGGGCTGAAGATAGAAGCCGATAATCGGAAAAACTTCTGCGACTCCTTTGCAGTGAGAGATGAGGCGGTCGTCATTCCAGTCGGCAACCGCGGCCAGGCTCAGCAAACCCGCATGGTAACGGAGGTCGCGCAGCAGGGTGGCTTCGGCAATAGCTTGCTGCGTTTCACCGCAAATTCCACCGATGCGCACCAACGGAACCGCGCGGTTTGCGTTAGCACGCTCCATCTCTTCGCCAGCAAGCCGCAAGACTGGTTCGAACAATCCGATCTTTGGTTGCCGAATGGCGAATTGGGTTGTGTGCACTCCTACGGCGAGGCCGCCTGAGCCGGCCGCCACGTAGTATCGAGTCAATGCCCGCTGCCTGCGCTCATCGAGACGGCGCTCTTCGGTGAGAGCGAGGGGATGCGCAGGAATCACAATTCCCTTCTTTAGGACCTCATGAACGCGGGCGTCGATAGTATTCGGCATTGGTTCTTCACAAGCTTTGCATTTGTCAAAAATGACCAGCTCGTTCTTCGAAATGAGTCGGCTTGGCCAGAGTCGATCCGCCTCTTACAACCCAGTCGGCGATCCAATCGAGCATCTGGCCGATGCCGACCTCCGGTTTGCCGAACAGCGCGAAGGCTTTGGCGCTGTTGCTGAGGAGGGCGTCATTCGATTCGGTACCTTCGAACGACACGGTCTTGCCCAACCTTGCCGCGAACTCCTCGGCAACTTTCCGGACATGGAGCGTTTCGGGGCCGGTGATGTTCAAAACATTGGGAGGAGCCGAGGCATGCGCGAGCGATTCAAGGCTCATCGCCGAGGCATCGCGCTGCCAGATCGTGTTCAGATAACCCATGGAAAGCGAAACGGGCCGCCCGTCGTACACCCTTTGCGCAATATCCAGCAGGACGCCGTAGCGGAGTTCGCTGGCGTAGTTCAACCGGATGATCGTCATCTTGGTTTGATTCAGCCGGCTGAAGTGGTGGAAGATTCGTTCGCGGCCAAGACAGCTCATCGCATACTCGCCCGCGGGATTCAGTTCGTCCTCTTCGCGCGAGCCACCGCGCGCCACGGGAGAGAGTCCATATACGTTGCCCGTTGAAAAAACGGCGATGCGACTGGATTGATAACGCTCGGCCACCAGACCAGGAAGAAATGTATTCATGGCCCAAGTGCGCCATTCCTGACCAGTCGAACCGAACTTCATTCCCGCCATGTAAACGACGTTTGCAGCATCAGGAAGAGCGGCAAGTGCTGCGCGGTCGAGCAGGTCGCAGCAAATCGTCTCGATTCCCCAGTTCTTCAGCCTCTGCTGGAGTGCTGGCGACGAAAATCGCGAGACTCCGATCACGCGGCGCTTCACGCCTGCGGCGGCAGAGGCACGCTTGGCCATTCGCGCGAGTGTTGGGCCCATCTTTCCGGCTACGCCAAGCACGACGATGTCGCCGGCAAGGGTTTTCATCGTGCGAAGGACACCTTCGGTCGGGTCGCTAAGGAGCTCTTCGAGATGAACTTCGTCACGAATGGAATGGAATTCCGTCTTCATGTTCGTCTTTGACCTGTTGCACCGTTCGCACGGCCTGAGGGATTGTACTCAAAATGAGTATTGGGCGTAGGAGAGATTCAGGTATTCTCGGCGAGTCTCGCCTTGATTTTTCTTGGAGCAGCTTGATGCAACTCCGTGTAATGACACCAGACGATATTCCGGGCGGAGTGCGGCTAAATACGCTGGCCGGATGGAATCAGACTGAGACCGACTGGAAACGTTTTGTGGATGCGAGCCCGAGCGGCTGTTTTGTGATGGAAGATGGCGCGAGGGTGGTGGGGACGGCGACGACTGTTTGTTATGAAGACCGCTTTGCGTGGATCAGCATGGTGCTTGTCGACCCTGAGTACCGAAATCGCGGAATTGGAACGAAGCTTTTGGAGCGGACCATCGAGTATCTGGATGACGCCGGCATACCGACGATGAAGTTGGATGCGACTCCGTTGGGGAAACCGCTTTACGAAAAGCTGGGATTCGTCAGCGAGTACGCGATTGAACGCTGGGTTTTGAATAGAACGGTGAAAACGGACCGCGTCGCGAGTGCCAGTCACCTTAATAGCGCACAGCGGGCTGAAATACTTGCGCACGACCGCGAAGTTTTCGGGGCGGACCGCAGCGCGCTGCTACGATCTCTCGACGAACTTGGATCCGATCTCAGCCTGGCCGTGGACAGCGGCACAGACTTGCAAGGGTATGCTTTCGGTCGCCACGGCCTGTTTGCGGATCACCTGGGGCCGTGGATGGCGCGCGACAGAGAGGCCGCGGCAAAATTGCTGACGGACTTCCTGCGGCAATCGTCGCGGGCGACGGTTGTTGTGGACAGCTTGAAGTCCAACAGCACAGCCGCTGAGCTCTTGCGCAATGCCGGATTCTCGGTCGCCCGGCCATTGACGCGGATGTACCGGGGATCGAATGCCTTTCCGGGTAGGCCCGACCTGCTGTGCGCCATCGTAGGTCCAGAATTCGGATGAAATCACGACCAAAATCGGGTTAAGCTTCGCCCCCGTGAAAAATCTACCTGAAAGTGCAGAACCGATTGAAACAAACCGGCCGGTTGGGACTGACAATAGCTTCTATTACGGCTGGTGGATCGTACTTGCAGCCTTCCTGAACCTTTTCTTTGTGGTCGGGATTATTTTTTATGGCTTTCCGGTTTTCTATCCGTACTTTGTGGAAGCGCTCGGGTTTACCAGAGCGCAGCTGACGCAAGGCTTTCTGCTGGGTTTTCTCTTCGCCGGACTGCCGTTCGGAGTGCTTGCGGGGGCGCTGATCGACAGGATCGGGGCACGCCTAGTGATTCTCGCCGGTGTTGTGCTCGTCGCGGCTTCACTGATCCTGATGAGCATGATGACACGTTTCTGGCAATTCGAAGCGCTGTGCATTGTGGAAGTAGTGGGCTACGTATTTGCGGGACCGATTGCCAATCAAGTATTGATCGCCCGATGGTTCGAACGGCGGCGCGGGCAAGCCATGGGCTACGCGTATCTCGGGCTCGGCATAGGCGGCGTCATTGCACCGATGCTGGTGAACTACCTGGCGCACAGTCTCGGATGGCGGCACGCGCTCGAACTGATTGGCGTGGCGATGTTGGTAGTGCTGGTTCCGACGGGGCTTTGGATTACGCGTTCGAAACCGGCGGATCGGCGGGTTGACCCGTCGCTGTTTGGCGAGACATTGAAAGGTCAGGGCGCGGCTGATGGTCCGAACGCGAAGTCTTTGAAAGTAGACCAAGCCGTTCGAACTGTGCCGTTCTGGCTGATCTTGTTTGGATCGGCGCTGGCCATCGGAGCGATCGGCGCCGTCATCCAGCATTTCATTTTGTTTCTGAAAGATTCCGGATACTCGGCAACCGTCGCCGCGCGATATATGAGCATCCTACTGCTGGCCGGCTTGCCCGGACGTGTCATCGTCGGCCACATTGCTGACCACTTTCGCAAGTCTTACATCATGGCCGTATTTTATTTTTTGATCGGCGCCTCCGTATTTTTGCTCGCCTACCCTCAGTCGACGGTGGCACTTTGGTCGTTCGCGCTGATCTTCGGCTTCTCGATGGGAGCGGACTACATGCTGATTCCGTTGGTTACGTCAGAAAACTTTGGCACTGCCTCGCTCGGGAAGATTCTCGCGCTGATCATCATGGGCTATTCCATCGGACAGTGGGCCGGACCTTGGCTGGTAGGCAAGCTATTCGATACGCGCCACAGTTACGATTTTGCATGGAGATTGATCGCTGTGCTGGCGGTGATCGGCGCCGGCGCCATCATGGCAATTCCGCGTCCGAATCGCCTGCAAACCCATCGCTAGATTTTCAGGAAGAGCTTTTGCCGGTACATCCAGAGCAGAATCAGCCAATAAAGAAGAAGAATGGTGGCGCCTTGGAAGAAGGGTTCCAGACCTGTCCCAGCGAAGGCGAAGAAATGTGCGCCCAGATGGATCCGCAGGCTGCTGTTCAGGAATTCTTCGAACAAATGAGCGATGCAGTAGGCGGCAATAGAATTCATCCCAATGACGATCAGCGGAAAGGCCCACTTCCTGTAGCCCTTGACGTCGATGATCCAGGCGAACGCCGCGAGAAACAGAAAGCAGATTCCTCCGCTAAAAATCGTCCATGAGGGTGTCCAGATCCGCTTCACGACCGGGCAAATATGCGAGTAATGCAACGCAAGCCCCAGCAGCATTCCGGCTGCACCGGCAACCAAGAAACGCTTCATCGGGAATTTGGGTCGCGATTGGCGAATCCAAACTCCAGCAATGAGTCCCAGGATCATCGTGCCTAGTGTGGGGATGAAGCTTAGCGTCAAGTAGCCGCCTTCGTTATATTCGAACCGGCTTTCGCGCGGGAACAGATTCAGGAACCACTGGTCGAGGCGATTTCCGAAATTGAAATTCTTGTTCCAATGCGCCGCGAATCCAGTGTAATTGTGCTGTGCGTTCCACTCCGGAGAAACACCCACGCTGTTCCAGTCGAAATTCGCTGGCGCCGCCGGATACACAGCCCACAGCAACCAGTAGCCGACCAGGAGCACCGCCAGTGCGACCCAGACCCACTTCATGCGTCCCGGCTTCGCTCCGAAGAAGGCAATCAGAAAGAGTAGCGGATATCCCAGCCCGATCTGCGAAAGCGTGTCTTCAAAGGTGAAGTAGGTTATGGAATGGTGCATCGAGCGCAGGAACACTCCGAGAGAGACGAGCACGAGTGAACGCCACAACGTGTGGCCGAGCAACTCCGCAAACTGCGCTCCCTTTGCGATGCGGCTGGCCAGCGAATACGGAAGCGCCACTCCTACCAAGAAGGAAAATCCTGGTTGAATGGTGTCGTGCAGAGAGCAACCGAACCACTCCACGTGCGTCTGGTTGTATGCGAGAACTTTCCAGAAAATGCTGGTCGGATAAGCCGCAGCAACTCGGGAGAGCTGCAACACTTCAGCCATCATGAGCAGCATCACGAAGCCGCGATAGGCGTCGATGGCGATATTACGCGGCGATGCTGAAGCCTTCGCGTTCGCCATTTTGACTTGTGTTTGCGCTCCGACGCCTGCTTCAGCCAACGTGGCCATCAGAAACTCCAGTTGAAATTGCGGCAAGCATACACGCAAAACGGGCGAAAAGTGCACAACCCCCGGTTTTCAAAAAGTACTAAATGCGACACCGAGGGCACTGCATCACGGTGCGGCCGTATGGCTACGCACGGCAATCAGCGACATCTGTTCGAGGGTCGGGTACTCCCCTTCCGCATTGGCTTTTCGATCGCCTGGGACGAGCTGTTGCAGTGTCGTTTCGGCAGGGAGCGAACCCTTGAAGTATTTCTTGTAAATATTATGAAAGGCTTGTGATTCCGCGAGGTTGTCGAGGTAAATCGTGGTGAAGACGACCTGAGCAAAGTTCAAGTCCGCTTCCTCGAGGTTGTCGAGGAGATTGCGCATTGTCTGGCGCGTCTGGTTGGCCGTTTCTGCCATGTAGATCCCCCCATTAGGTCCGGGGATGAATCCACTTTTTGCCGAACAGTAGAGCGTGTCGCCGGCGAAAACGCACGGACTAGCGGTCGGGCTCGGCGGCATGTTTTTGGGGCGAATCGCACGGCGTTGAGCGACGTCGCGAACGGCGACGCCGGTGTACGCAATGTGCGCGCCTTCGGGCAGGGCGGATACCTCTATGGTGGCGCGAGCGGGCGTGTTGCCGAATTCAAAGCGGCGAGCATAGTGCTCG
>Ga0268266_10007054_pt1 | contig 10203 bp, 10 predicted proteins | sample KBSS13metaG_FD_190356 | JGI IMG/M metagenome (GOLD analysis project Ga0268266, IMG submission 190356) | Switchgrass rhizosphere microbial communities from Kellogg Biological Station, Michigan, USA - KBS S1-3 metaG (SPAdes) (version 2) | ecosystem: Host-associated > Plants > Roots > Rhizosphere... | reverse complement strand
AACAGTGCAGGGATAGCGCGCCAGCACTTGGGCAAACACTGGCAAATCCTCGACGTTGCGCAAATGTTCCGGGTAGTTACCCAAAACAAAAACATCGCGATGCATTGCGCAGGCGCCGTTTGAAATCGATACGGTCTTGCTCAACAGGTAGCCCTGCAAGCGCTGCCGGGGCGTCACAGGCAACGGCTTGGCCGCTTGCAAGCTGCGTCGCCCGTCGGCGAACACCGACCAGTGTGCACCGATCACCATCAGACTTTGCGGGTTGCTGGCAATGTGCCGAGAAAGCGCAGCCAGTGCGCCGGGAGCCATTTCGTCATCAGAGTCGAGGAATACCAGATACCGCCCGGTCGTCTCCTCAAGCCCACGATTGCGCACCGACGACAAGCCGCCATTGCTTTTGCGCAGCGCACGAAAACGCCCGCCATGCTTGAGCAGGAGCTTTTCCACCACCTCAGGCGTATCGTCCGTCGACCCATCGTCGATGACCAGCAGATCCGCCGTCGTTTCATCCAGTTGCGCCAACACCGACTCCACTGCACGTGGCAGGGTTCGCGCATAGTTGTAAACCGGAATGACGACGCTGATCAGTGTTTCAGTCAAGTTCGTATCCTTTTACACCCGCTTTTACGACCAGAATATCTTCCATGATCAGGTATTCCAGGTCAGAACCGAAAAACATGTTCAGCGCGTCGGTCGGCGAGCAGATCATCGGTTCGCCACGACGATTGAGCGAGGTGTTCAGCGATACGCCGTTACCGGTCAGGTTTTCCAGCGCCTTCATCATGTCGTAGTAGCGCGGGTTGTATTCACGCTTGAGCACCTGAGCGCGAGAGGTGCCATCTTCGTGGACGACTTCCGGCACGCGGGTCTTCCACTCTTCTGCCACTTCGAACGTGAAGGTCATGAACGGCGCCGGGTGATCGATCTTGATCATCTGTGGCGCAACGGTGTCGAGCATCGACGGGCAGAAAGGCCTCCAGCGCTCACGGAACTTGATCTGGTGGTTGATCCGGTCAGCCACACCGGCCACGCTCGGGCAACCGATGATCGAACGACCACCCAATGCACGCGGACCGAATTCCATGCGCCCCTGGAACCAGGCAACCGGGTTGCCGTCGACCATGATTTTGGCGATCTGCTCAGGCATGTTGTCGAGCTTGCGCCAGGTCGGCTTGCTCTCGTGACGGGCGCAGGCGGCGATGACGTCTTCGTTGCTGTACGACGGGCCGAGGTAGACGTGTTCCATCTTCTCGACGGGTACGCCACGAGCGTGAGACACATAGGCAGCAGCGCCAACCGCAGTGCCGGCATCGCCGGACGCCGGTTGCACGAACAGCTCCGTGATGTCGTCGCGGGCAATGATTTTCTGGTTCAGCTTGACGTTCAATGCACAGCCACCGGCGAAAGCCAGCTTGCCGGTTTCCTTGAGTACGTCGCCCAGGTAGTGGTCGATCATCTGCAACGCCAGTTTCTCGAACAGCGCTTGCATGCTCGCGGCGTAGTGAATGTACGGTTCGTCAGCGATGTCACCTTCGCGCTTCGGACCCAGCCATTCGATCAGCTTTGGCGAGAAGTAGAAGCCTTTGCCCTTCTCTTTGTAGCGACGCAGGCCGATGACGTTGGCGTAGTCGGTGTTGATCACCAGCTCGCCGTTCTCGAACGAGGCCAGACGTGAGAAATCGTATTTGCTGGCATCGCCGTACGGCGCCATGCCCATGACCTTGAACTCACCGTCGAGCATCTCGAAACCGAGGAACTCGGTGATCGCGCCATACAGGCCGCCGAGAGAGTCAGGATCGAAGAATTCCTTGATCTTGTGGATCTTGCCGTTTTCGCCGTAGCCGAAAAAGGTCGTGGCGTACTCACCTTTGCCGTCGATACCGAGAATCGCGGTTTTTTCTTTGAAACCGGAGCAATGGTAAGCGCTGGAGGCGTGAGCCAAATGGTGTTCGACCGGCTCGATCTTGATTTTTTTCGGATCGAAACCCAGTTGCTCAAGGCACCAGACGATCTTGTTGCGATAGCGCTTGTAGCGACGGTTGCCCATCAGGATCGCATCGAGGGCACGATCCGGCGCGTACCAGTAACGCTTGGCGTAGTGCCAGCGCGCCTTGCCGAACAGGCTGATCGGGGCAAATGGAATCGCAACCACGTCAACATCGGACGGCTTGATGCCGGCCTGTTCAAGACAGAACTTCGCCGATTCGTAGGGCATGCGGTTCTTTGCATGCTTATCACGTACGAAACGCTCTTCTTCAGCCGCCGCCACCAGCTTGCCGTCGATGTACAAGGCTGCTGAAGGGTCATGGCTAAGGGCGCCGGACAGGCCAAGAATCGTCAATGCCACAGGGGTCTAGCCTCTTTAGTCTGCGTGCAGGCGCGATGCGCCTTGAATATTGATGTGCCCTCGCACAGGGCGAGTGACAGCTAAAGGGCGGGATTATAGCGTTAATCCCGCCGGGTTTGGGATTCGCAATCGCTAACCTGATGCCAGCAATCCAATGCGCCCACTGCGCAGAGGTGGAACCTCTGAAAAAGAAAGTCACCATGAAGTTGCGGCTCGATTTCCGTTTGTTCAAAAAGGATCCAGTGAGCATCAAAGCGGTCTTGATTAGAACAAAAAAAACTAAAAACCTGTCAACTTTGACAGTTACGCAAATTGAACCTGCGCGGCTTACTCCCTGTACCCGGAAATACCGGGCAACCGAGAACAAGGAGCAATGCATGGACACTCTCATTTACAGCAATAAGGACGTCGGCTTTTCGAGCAAGCTGAGCTCCCCCAATTTGATAAAAGCGCCACGCGTGAACAACGGGAAAAGCCTGCATTAGGCTTCCTGGCATTTATTTCAGGCGAATTTGTGGTCCTCAGAGAAACGGAAAAATGGGGTGCAGTTTTGCCAATGGAGATCATCAAAACCCTGCCAGTAATGATGGCTGTCAGTACACGAAAATCTGATATCGGCGCACGCATTACCCTTCACTGGGTCAGTACTGATGATCTCGCAAAAGCATCGTTCGGCCCCTTCGATGTTTCAGTAGCCGGAAATGTTGAGTTCATCAGACTCTCACTCGAACAACTGGAGCCGTTCAGCGGCAAGTCCGTGAACGTCACCGCTGAAATCAAACTACCCCATGGAGTGATCGAAAACTCTCCTGCCCTGCTGACAGACGTCACACCTGAACTGAACTATCAGCCTGCAATCATTGAGGGTCTGGTGGATGGTGGCATCGATGCCGGCACCCATCCTCAGGGACGCCTCATTACCATTCCGGTCATCGAACACTTGCGTCCATACAACACGCTCCTGCTTCAATGGCGTGTCTACGCTGGAAACGAAAAGGTGTTCGATCAGTCCGTCGAGCTTCAGGCCAACCGACCTGAAGAAGCGTTCATGTATTCCCTCCCGGCTCAAGCCTACAGCCCCTTCAAAGGCTTCAAGGGAGAATTCCAGTGTTGGATTCAATTGGGCACCGAGATCGACTCGCGACTTCTGTGGAGCACCGGAATTTCCTTTTTTGACATTCGCTGAATAGCCCTGCATGGATAGCCTGCGTGACCGGCTTTCCATGCATTATCCGCACTCAATAACCACCCTTGCGCCAGTAAATACCAAGATTGCCGTCAGTGACCTGACGATAAACCGTATAGGGCAGAGCTACCGTATCGAGTACACCGGACAGTGGCAGATCCAGCAGCACGAATGGCAAAAGAACCCCACTCGGATCGGGAGGCGCGTTCAACACGCAGAAATCGAAGGCCAGACCGCTGTAAATACGCGGAATGGATTGGCAGTAGGTTTTTTGTTTGCGCAGGTCACGGGCGACGTCGGCATCGTCCTGCAGTACGCTCAGGACGCTGCCGCAACCGGCTAAAAGCCATGAAAAAACACCCAGCGTTACAGCCTGTTTGATGGTCAAGATTTGCCCTCCAAGGTCGTCGGGCAAATTAGCATCGGCGCTGTGCAGGGCACAGTTCATGGTTTCTGTAGAAGCCGTAGGACAAGTCGTTAAATCTTGTCCTCCGGCGTTTGATTCAGGCCGCGCTGGAAATGTCTTTCGGCAGACGCTGATCAATAACCTGATACAGCGCGCTGCTTTCCGGCCAGTTACGCATGAATCGCGCACGGTCACGGGCATAGGCCGGGGCAAAACTGCCCACAGTCCCATGCTGGCACATCGAATCCAGATCGATCAGCGCCCAGCGATCCTGCTGCCAAAACAGGTTGTGGCCCTTGAAGTCGCCATGGCTGATGCGCTCGTCAATCAAGCGCGCGAACAGTCGGTCCAGCGCCTGCAACTCCACTTCTGGTGCGTCACCATTTTCAACGTACGGCGCAAAACGCTCGATGATGTCCGGCCCGGGGAGGTACTCGGTCACCAGATACGCCCGACTGCGCAGCCAGAAAAAGCGCTTCTCCAGCACCGCCAGCGGTTTCGGTGTGGCGATACCGAGAAACGCCAGGCGATTGCCTTCGCGCCACGAATGCCAGGCCCGACTCGGCCGCCAGAAACGCTTGAGCCAATGCGCAAAGCCCTTGATGTTGTAGCGCTTGATCACCAGCGTACGCGCACCGGCCTGAACCTTGCCAACGCTCGCCGCGCCACCGGTCTTGTACAGATGCCCCTGATCGAGCAACGCATCGGCCTGCGCAAGCACCGGCAGCATGGCCGGTTCTTCTTCTCGACGAATTGCGCGCAGCCCGAACGCTCCACGCTGCACACTGAACAGCGTGCACTCGCGACCGACCTTGATCAGAAAGTCTTTCAAACGCCAGCGGCGCACCTTGTCGATCTGCTTCTGCAAGGCTTCCAGCGGCAACGCGTGCTCACTGTTGCTCAACAGGTAATACACCAAAAGCTCTTCGGTAAATGGCTCCAGCGCTTTGGGCAACTGGGCGAAAAATACCCCGAGGTTTTCCAGGACTTTCTGTCGCGACAGCGGCTGGCCGGCGGTCTCGGCACAAATACCGGCACCATCAATCAAGTACAACTGGCCGCCGTGACGCAGCAGATTGTCCAGATGCAGGTCTTCCTGCCAAAGCCCCTTGCCGTGCAACCGGGCAATGGCGCCCAGCGCCTCGGCCAACACCGCCGATTGCTCGTCGGCCAGTACCGGCAGCGACTCGACTTTCGCCCAGGCATCACCAAGGCTTTCGGCACCCTCAAGGAAATCGAACAGCAGCCAGCCACCTTCGCCATTCTTCAAACCATCGGCCAATAACAGCGGTGTCGTCAGGCCTTGTGCGGCCAGCAAGCGCACGCCTTCCAGCTCACGCTGAAAATGCCGCGCCGCCTTGCCGCCAACCAGCAATTTGGCCAACACCGGACGACCGCGCCAGACACCGGCACCGACGTAACGCTGCCCCGGCAGCACTCGCAGCAGACTGAGCAATTGCAGATCCGCACTGCCGGCAGCATCGGCCAGGGTCACAGTCAGTGGCAGTTGCGGGGTTCGCCCGACACCGGCCAGCTCGGACAATTGCATCAGCGCGTCTCCTTGTGACTGCGGCGCGCGGTCAGCCGGGCCAGCCAGCTGTCGAGCAGCGAGCTATCGGTGGGCTGATCGAGATAAGCCGCCAGCAATTCACGCAGTTGCGCCTCGTTCCATTCCGGCGCGCGGCGTTGCAGCGGCTCCAGATCCTTGATCCGGTCACGCATGCCGAACAATAAAGGACGGGTTTTTTCCAGGTCGATCAATTGCGCCTGATACCCGTCACCGCTGGCCCGCAGAAAAATATGCTTGGGGTAGAAACAGCCGTGTACCTGACGCACACCGTGCAGATGCCGAGCCAGCAAGCCACAAGCCTTGAGGATGGCTGAATGCTGTGCAGCACTGAGCTGCACCCAACACTGCAACAGCGATTCCAGATCGCTCCAGCCATCGAGCGCGCGGGTCAGCAGGATCGCGCGGACTTCGCCGTCGACTTTGCGTTCACCGAAGAACGCCGCTTGCAGCGCCGGGATACCGAGCTTGCGATAGCGGCTGATGTTGCGAAACTCGCGGGCAAAACTCGGTTCACCGAAAGGCGCGTGCAAGGTGCGCGTCAGGTAATTGCTCTGGCGCTTGAGGTAATAACCCTGCCCTTCCAGGTCCAGGCGGAAGACGCTGCTCCAGCCGCCACGGGCGGTATTGGGCTCGTCCACAGCCTCAAGCTGCTTGGCCCACAATGCGTCGAAAGTGCCGAGGCCATGGCGCTCAAGCAATGCGCGGTCTTCAGCGGCGAGAAAATCAGTCATTCGCGTCCCTCGAAAAATCTCACCACGTGCCGAATCCGTTTCTTGTCGGCGCTATCAAGCCGATCGCACTGGCGGTATTGCTTATAGAAGCGCAGGCGTTGGGTATTGGACAGGTGGTATTTGGCGAGTTTATCGAGACAGGCCAGATCCTTGGTGATCCGATACTTGAGCCAGAAGCCACGCCAGAACTCGCCGTTGGGGCAATCGATCAGAAATATCCGCGCCTGGTCATCGATCAACAGGTTGCGCCATTTCAGATCGTTATGGGTAAATCGGTGATCATGCATCGTCCGGGTATAACCGGCCAGTTGCCGACTGACAGCGTCGACCCAGGCGCGATCCTTGAGCTTCGGATCCTTGCGCTCGGCGAGCGCCGAGAGGTCTTCGGTGTGCGGCAGTTCGCGGGTGATCATCGCGCCACGATCATACGCCGCACCTCGACGCTCCAGGCCCCAGGCCACCACTTCAGCGGTGGGAATGCCCCACTTGGCGAAGCGCTTGAGATTCTGCCATTCCATCTTCACCCGCGGCTTGCCGAGGTAACGGCGCAGGCCTTTACCGGCGCCGACATAGCGTTTGACGTAATAGTTGACGCCATTGCGCTGCACGCGAATCACTTCTGACAGCGGGTCGCGGGTCAGGCGTTCGCCTTGCAATGCGAATACAGCTTCGAGGCTGCCAAAGTCTTCGGCGAGTTCGCTGTATTGCGGCTCGAGAGTCCAACCCGCCATCAGAGCGCATCCCCGTAACGCTGCTTACGCTCATAGAGCTTGTTGGCTTTGCCTTCCAGCCAGTTCAGCAGCGGCGCTTCTTCAGCCAGAATCTGGCGCAGCGGTTGCTGGAAATAGCCTTTGAGGAAGCGCAGCTTGTCGCGGCGGGTCAGGCCGATGTCCAGCGCGGAAAAGTACAGCGCCGCCAGATCCTTGTTGCGCCAGCGCTGCGTGATTTTTGCGCGGGTCTGGGCGCGGTGCAGGTCGATCACCGAGAGCTTGAAATCTTCCGGTGTCACCGGTTTATCGGTGTGCAGCAGGAAGTGGCAGATGTAGCAGTCGCGATGGTTAACGCCGGCGCGGTGCATCATGCCGGTCATGCGCGCGACTTCGGCGATCAGCGCGCGCTTGAGTTTTGGCTCGGGCGGCTGCTTGACCCAGTCGATACTGAAGTCTTCCAGGCTGATAGTCGGCGCCAGTTCTTCAGTGACGATGAACGAATGCTGATCTGCCGGGTTGCTGCCCTTCTCGCCGTACGCGACGGCAGTCATGGTTGGCACGCCGACTTCCTGCAGACGCTGGATGGCTTTCCACTCCTGGCCTGCGCCGAGTACCGGCAGCTTGGCGGTCAGCAGGTTTTTGAAGATTTCGCCCCAGCCGATGCCACGGTGGATCTTGACGAAAAATCCGTTGCCATCGACTTCCGTGCGCAGTGTCCGACGCGCTTCCAGCTCGCGGTATACCTCGCCCTGCAAGCCTTCGACCTCGGCGAACGGATCGCGCCCGGCCCAAAGGCTTTTGAACGGTTCAGCCAGCATCAACTTCATTAAGCGTGCTCCGCCAGAATCACATCGGCCGCGTGCTGCGGCATGCTGTAGAGGTCGGCCGTCTCGGCAAAAGCCAGACCATTGCGGCTCCAGGCCGCCCGTGCAGCGTCGTCTTTCAACATGTCAGTCAGGTATTGCGTCAGTTGCGCCTGATCGAACGGCTCCTCCAGCACTCGCCCGGCGTCGGCCTCGGCAATGTAATGGGCGTAACCGCAGACCGCGCTGACCAGCACCGGCAAACCGGCGACCAGCGCTTCCAGCAACACGGTACCTGTGTTTTCGTTGTACGCCGGGTGGATCAACAGATCGGCGCCAAGCAGGAAACGCGGGATATCGCTGCGTCCCTTGAGGAACGTCACGTTATCGCCCAGACCCAAAGTGGCGCTCTGCATCTGGAACAATTTGGGGTCATCCTGGCCGATTACAAACAGCCGCGTACGCTTCTTCAGTTCGGCAGGCAATGCGGCCAGCGCTTTCAGGCTGCGATCAACGCCTTTGGTCTTGAAGCCGGAACCGATCTGCACCAGCAGCAGTTCGTCATCCTTCAGATTGAATTCCGCACGGAAACCGGCGCGGATTTCGTCGGCATCTGCCGGACGGCGGCGATCCTGAGCGATGCCCGGTGGCAGCAGGTGAAAGCGTTCGATCGGCGTGTCGTAATGCTTGATGAACAACGGTTGCTGCACTTCGGAAATCATCAGCACTTCAGTCTTCGCGTCTTTGGCGAACACCGCGCGCTCGTACTCGGCGAAGTGACGATAACGGCCCCAGCGGCGGTACAGCGAGTTGCGCAGGTTCTGCGCCTTGTCTTCAAAGCAGCCGTCGGCGGCGTAGTAGACGTCCAGCCCCGGCATCTTGTTGAAACCGATCAGGCGATCGACCGGGCGCTTGGCCAGATCCGCTTCCATCCATGCGCTGAGTTTTTCATTGCGACGATGGTTGAAGAACGCCTTGACCGGCGCCACCAGCACCTCGAAACCGGGCGGCACGTCGCCTTCCCAGATCAGTGTGTAGACGCGAATCTGATGACCACGCTTCTGGCATTCGAGGGCGATGCGCATGAAGTCGCGCTGCAAGCCACCGAACGGGAAATATTTGTACAGGACGAATGCCAATTGCATCAGCGCAGCTCCTCAGCCATTAACAACGTGCTCAGTCGGCTGGCGACACGCTCGGGGTTCAGACGCGTGAAGCACAGAGGCTGTTCACGCTTCAGGTCAAACTGACGGGCATCCTGCGCGGTCGGTTGATAGGTACATTTCTTTTGCAGGCACGGCGCGCACGGGAAGTCGCTGGCCAAGTGAATCTGCAATTTGCCGTAGGCGCCGGTCAGGCCCGGATTCGTCGGGCCGAACAGCGAGATGGTCGGCACGTCCAGCGCGGCGGCCAAATGGCCGAGACCGGTATCCACCGCTACGCACGCTTGCGCGCCGGCGAGGACTTTGCCAACACCGGCGAGATTGAGTTTTGGCAGCACTTCGGCGTGTTTGAAGCCTGCGGCAATCCGCTCGGCGCGAGCCTTTTCCTGCGGGTTGCCCCACGGCAGTTTGACGCCGACGCCGAGGTAACCGACGCGTTCGGTCAGTTCACGCCAGTAGGCTTCCGGCCAGTGCTTGGTGTCCCACGTGGTGCCATGCAGGAACACCACAAAGGCGTTTTTGCGCGGCAATTCGACCAGACGTTCAACGTTGAGGCCGTAATCGCCCAGACCTTTGGGCAAGTCGTAACCGAGGGCGATGGCGAACAACTGCCGCACCCGCTCGACGGCGTGCTGACCACGGGCCACGGCCAATTTGCGATCGTAAAAACGCGAAGCCATCGGCTCGCGGGCCGAACCTTTGTCGAGACCCGCCACCGGGGCTTTGACGTAACGGGTCAGCCAGGCACTTTTCAGCAGGCCTTGAGCGTCGATGACCAAATCGTATTTGTTGGCACGCACGCTTTGCTTGAAGCGTTTCCATTCGCCACTGGTGATGGTTTTCCAGATGTTTTTGCGCCAGCGGCGGATCGCCACCGGGATCACCTTGCCAACGGCCGGGTGCCAGGTCGGAATCTCGGCGAAGCCTTCTTCCACGACCCAGTCGAATTTGATCCCGGGAATGGCCCGGGCGGCGTCGGTCAGCGCCGGTAACGCATGAATCACGTCGCCTAGCGATGAAGTCTTGATCAACAGTACCCGCAACTTATTGAACCTCGACCACAGAGCCCTGCAACTTCTGCAAGGCATCGTTGACCGCGTCCGGCATCAGCTGGCGCAGGCAGTTGTAATGGCCGAAACGGCAGGTACGGTCGAAGCACGGGCTGCAATCGAGGCCCAGACGGACCACTTCAACGTGCTCGGCCAGCGGCGGAGTGAAACCCGGCGAGGTCGAGCCGTAGACGGCGACCAATGGACGGTTCAGCGCAGCGGCAACGTGCATCAGGCC
>Ga0268266_10007052_pt1 | contig 10204 bp, 5 predicted proteins | sample KBSS13metaG_FD_190356 | JGI IMG/M metagenome (GOLD analysis project Ga0268266, IMG submission 190356) | Switchgrass rhizosphere microbial communities from Kellogg Biological Station, Michigan, USA - KBS S1-3 metaG (SPAdes) (version 2) | ecosystem: Host-associated > Plants > Roots > Rhizosphere >... | reverse complement strand
ATGTCGGCGGCGTTCTCGGCCAACGAGAAGGCGATCGCCTGGCGCGCGGCCAGCGGCTTGCCGAACGTGACGCGCTCGCGGGCGTGCTCGATCGCGAGCTCCTGCGCCCTGCGCGCCAGTCCGACGCAGGTCATCCCCACCGCGATGCGGCTCGGGGTCAGGAAGCCGCCGAAGGCGACCTCGAGGCCGCGTCCCTCCTCGCCGAGGCGGTTCTCGACCGGGACCGGCGTGCCGTCGAAGACGAGGTGCGCGTGGTCGGTGCCGCGGACGCCGAGCGACTCGCCCATGTCCACCGCCTGCACGTTCGGGCTGTCGCGGTCGACCATGAGCGCGACGGTCCCGTCGCTGCCGGTCGTGCCCTCCATGCGCGCGAACAGGAGCCAGCGGTCGCAGGTCAGACCGAAGGTGATGAGGTGCTTCTCGCCGCTGAGGAGGTACGTGTCGCCCTCGCGGCGCACGGAGCAGCGCAGGTCGGCGCCGGTGCCGGCGGTCGGCTCGGTGAGCGTGAAGGCGACGACGCCGTCGCCGTTGACCGCCGGGAGCACGAAGCGCTCACGCTGCTCGGGCGTCGCGAACTGGTCGACCGCGCGCCAGACGCCGTTGGCGACGTGGACGATCATGCGCAGCGACGCGTGCGACATGGAGAAGAGCTCGAGGAGCTCGAGCCAGCGCGAGAACGGGATCCCGCGGCCGCCGTACTCCTCCGGCGCAGCGATCGACAGGTAGCCGCGGGCCTGCAGCTCAGCGCGCAGCCCGGGCGGCACCGCGCGCTCCTCCTCGATGCGCCGCGTCCACTCCTCGCCCTCGTTGGCGACGTACGCCGCGATCTCGTCCTTCAACGAGACGAACGCCTCTTCGTCCACCCGTCCTGAGACGGCGGCGGGCTGGGTCATCGGACGGACTCCTTCAGGGTGGACGGCTTCAGCCCGGCGGCGAGCTCGCGGAGCAGGAACTTCTGGATCTTGCCGCTGGCGTTGCGGGGGAGCACCTGGATGGGCTCGATCCGCTCGGGCCAGTACTGGCGGGCGACGCCGAGCTCGTTGAGGTACTCCCGCACTGCAGACAGGTCCGGGAGGTCGGCGCCCACCAGGAACGCGCACGCGCGCTCGCCCAGCCGCGGGTCGGGCATCGCGACGATGGCGACGTCCTCGACGCCCGGATGGCGATGCAGCAGCTGCTCGATCTCGGCGACGGGCACCTTCTCGCCGCCCCGGTTGACGACGTCGGTGATCCGCCCGCGGATCTGCAGGAAGCCGTCGCTGTCGATGGTGGCGAGATCGCCCGACCGGTACCAGCCGTCGGGCGTCAGCGCGGCGGCCGTGAGGTCCGGGCGGTCGAGGTAGCCCTCGAACAGGCAGCGGCTGAAGACCTCGAAGTTGCCCTCCTCGCCGGCGCCGAGCGCCGCCCCGTCCGCGTCCGTGATGCGGATCTGGGTCCCGGCGAGTGCGCGCCCGTCGGTGCCCCAGCGCTTCGCGGGCTCGTCGCTGGGCGCCGCGAGCGTGCCCAGGCAGGACTCCGTCGAGCCCCAGGCGCCGAGGACCGCCGTGTCGAGCACCGAGGTCGCGTGCTCGGCGAGCGCGCGCGGCACCGCGGCGCCGGTGACGACGAAGATCCGCAGCGCCCGCGGTCGCGGCTCGCCCTCCTCCACGACGCGGACGAGGTCGGTGAGGAACGGCGTCGCGGCCTGCACGAACGAGCCGCCCCACGCGCGCAGCGCCCGCGCGGCACGCACCGGCTCCCACACGTCCTGCAGGAGCTGCGTCGCGCCGAGCACGAACGCCTCCCACATCCCGTAGAGGAACCCGGTCTGGTGGGCGAGCGGCGAGGGGATGAACAGGACGTCGTCGCGCCCGAGCCGCAGGTGCTCGATCTCCATGGCCGCCGCGCGCGTGAGCGCGTCGAAGCGGTGCAGCACGCCCTTGGGCTCGCCGGTCGTGCCCGACGTGAACAGCAGCTGGGCGATCGCGTCGGGCTTCGGCGCGCGGGCTGCGATCGCCTCGACGTCGGTCTTCTCCTGCTCGGTCGCCGTCGCGAGGTCGTGCCACTGCATGCCGCTGCGCGACAGCAGGTCGACGTGCTCGCCGGCGCCCGCCACGAGCACGTGCTCGACGGCGAGGCCCTCCTCGTCGGCGAGCAGGACCTGGGTCTCCGACAGGTGGTCGCGTCCGCGGAAGCGCTCGGGCACGATGAACACGCGCGCCTTCGAGCGGCGCAGCGCGTGGGACACCTCGCGGCGCCCGAAGATCGGCATGAGCGGGCAGCACACGGCGCCGATGCGCAGCGTCGCGATCGTCAGCACGACGAACTCGCCCCAGTTCGGCAGCTGGTAGGCGACCGCCTCGCCCGGCTGCACGCCGAGGCGCAGCAGGAGCGTCGCCGTCCGGTCGGCGGCCTCGTCCAGCGCGCTCCAGCTCCATGCGCGCGTCCCGTCGGCGCGGACGTCGACGATCGCGGTCTCCGTCGGGCGCTCGCGCGCCCAGCGGCGCACCCACTCGGGGATCGGGATCTCCGCCGCCTGGTCGATCGCGACGGACTCGATCTGCAGCTCGTCGCCGGCGGGGCGGCGTTCGCTGCGCTCCGCGATCTCCATCGGGATCCCGATCGCCGTCATGTCGTCGACGAAGGCGGGATAGGAGATCCGGTGCGCGTTGGGGTACGTCAGGCTGCTCGGGCCCTCCGCGCGTGACGCCGCGATCGCGAGCGCCATCTCGACGCGGTGGTCGTTGTAGCTCGACAGGGCGGCGCCTGTCATGCGCCGAACGCCGTCGATGACGAGCGTGTCGCCGACGAGCTCGACGTCGCCGCCCATCCGGTTGAGCTGCAGCATGGAGACGACGCGGTCGGACTCCTTGAGGCGGACGTGCTCGACGTTCTCGAAGACGGTCCGGCCGGTCGCGAAGGACCCGAGCGTCGCGAGGATCGGCAGCATGTCGGGCATCGGCCGGCAGTCGACGCGCACGCCGCGCAGCTCGATGCCGTCGTGACGCACGCGCACCCCGCCGGCCTCCTCGTCGAGCTCCATCGGCAGGCCCATCTCGGTCAGCACGTCGAGGACGTGCGCCTCGGGATGGTCGATCTCGCTGCCGAGCGTCGTGCGCATCCCCCGGAAGAGGACGTCGGAGGGATGCAGCGCGCTGGCGGCGAGCCCGAAGGCCGCCGAGCCGATGTCCGGCGGCAGGACGATCTCCGTCGCCTGCGCCTCCTGGCCGGGCTCGATCTCGAAGCGCCGCCAGTCGTCGGAGACCCCGACCTCCAGGCCGAAGTCGCGCATCATCCGCACGGTCAGCTCGACGTAGGGCTGCTCGTTGAGGACCCCGTCGACCTCGACGACGGTCGGCCGCGTGGCGAAGGGCGCCAGGAGCAGCAGCCCGGAGATCCACTGCGACAGCGTCCCGGAGATCCGCACGTGGCCGCCGGTGGGGCGCGACGGCCCGACGGTGATCGGCGGCCGGGCGTCCTGGGACTCCAGGCGCACCCCGAGCTGTGCGAGCGCGCCGAGCAGCGGCCCGACCGGGCGGCGCTGGAAGTACTTCTGGCCGGTCAGCGTCACCGGCGCGTCGGCGAGCGCCGCGAGGCCGATCATGAAGTAGAGGGTGGTGCCCGAGCTGCCGACGGACACCGAGCTGCGGCGCGGGCGGTAGGGGCCGCCGTGGACGACGAAGCCGGTCTCGTCCTGCTCGATCCGGGTGCCGAGGCCGCGCAGGACCTCGATGGTGGAGCGGACGTGGCGCGCTCCGGAGGCGCCGATGACGCGAGTCTCCCCAGGGGCGAGGGACGCGAGCATGAGCGCGCGGTGCGCGTGGTACTTGGAGCTGGGGACGGCTATCTCGCCCCGGAGCGGACTTCGGACGTCGCCGACGAACAGGTGCACGGCGCGGGAAGACTAACCGCTCGGGAGGCGACCTCCCGGTCCGGCGATGTGGGATCGTCGGATGGATGAGCGTCGGCGGTCCGTTCCACGGCGTCCGAGTGGTCGAGCTCGCGGGTCTGGGGCCGTCCCAGCACGGGGCGATGTTGCTCGCCGATCTCGGCGCCGACGTCGTGCGCGTCGACCGCCCGCCGGACGGCGACCCGGATCGCGACACCGCCCGCCGCACGCTGCTCAACCGCGGCCGGCGTTCGGTCGCCCTCGACCTCAAGGACGACGCCGACCGCGAGGTCGCGCTGCGGCTCGTCGACGGCGCCGACGTCCTCGTCGACCCCTACCGCCCCGGAGTGCTCGAGCGCCTGGGACTGGGTCCCGACGTGGCGCTCGCCCGCAATCCCCGCATCGTGGTCGCGCGGATGACGGGCTGGGGCCAGGACGGACCGCGCGCAGGCCACGCCGGGCACGACATCGACTACATCGCCGCGGCGGGCGCCCTGCACGCCATCGGGCCTCCCGGCGACGTGCCGGTCGTCCCGTTGAACCTCGTCGCCGACTTCGGCGGCGGCGGGATGCTGCTCGCGTTCGGGATCGCGGCGGCGCTGATCGAGCGCGAGCGGTCCGGGCGCGGCCAGGTGGTCGACGTGGCGATGGTCGACGGTGTCGCGTCGCTCATGAACTTCGCGTGGCAGGAGCGGGCGATCGGGCGCTGGGCGCCGGAGCGCGGGAGCAACTGGCTGCAGGGCGCCGCGCCCTGGTACCGCGCCTACGCGACGGCGGACGGCACGTTCGTCGCCGTCGGCGCGTACGAGCCGAAGTTCTACGCGCAGCTGCTCGAGCGCCTCGGCCTGGACCCTGCGGCCTGGCCGCAGTGGGACCACGACCGCTGGGCGACCCTGAGCGACGTCCTCGCCTCGGTCTTCGCGTCGCGGACGGCCGGGGACTGGGAGCGCGAGCTCGCCGGGGCCGACGTCTGCTTCGCCCGCGTCCGGTCGCTCGACGAGGTGTTCGAAGATCCGCACATGGCCGCCCGCGGCAGCTACGTCGAGCGCGACGGGCTGCGGCAGGCCGGGGTCGTGCCGCGCTTCGACCGCACTCCGGGCGGGCTCGCGCGCCCGGCGCCGTGGCCGGGCGAGCACGACGCCGAGCTGCGGTCCGAGCTCGACGTCGATCGCTGACGCGCGCCAACTCTCACGCGCCTCTCACGATGTTCGCTGGCCACCCCGAAACTCCAGGCTCTGCCGCGAGTTCCATCGAGCGCCCCCGGCAGGACTCGAACCTGCGACCCGCGGCTTAGAAGGCCGCCGCTCTATCCAGCTGAGCTACGGGGGCGGGCGGTTTGTAGGGTACGCGCGCTTGGCGGGAACCAGGACAGGGGGACAGCAGTGCGTTCACGGAAGAGCAGGCTGGCGCTGGCGGCGCTGACGTTCGGAGCACTCGCGGTGCCCGCGAGCGCGAACGCGGCGACGTTGTCGATCACCGGCGACGACGGGGTGCCGCAGGCGCTGAGCGGCCAGACGATCCGCAACATGTCGCCGCAGCTCGCGGTCGGCATCAACGGCACGACCGAGCGGTCCTACACCGTGCAGGTCATCGGCCCGAACGGGATCTCGGCCGCGTCGGCGACCTGCCTGAGCTCGCCGACGCCGCGCACCGTCAACTACCAGGGCAACGGCGTCTACACCGTCTACGTCGCGATCTACACGACGCTGCTCTGCACCGACACGCCGACGACGGGCTCGCTGACCTTCGCGATCGGCGCGGGCGTCGCGATCGCGACGGACCCGAACACGCCGCTGCTCACCCGTCAGCCGGGCGAGTTCGCGACGATCGAGCATCGACTCCCCGTCACCGGCAACCCCGGCGCCGACACGTACGACGTCCTGTACTCGGGCAACCCGGCCCTCGCCCCCGACGGCGGCCTCGTCGGCCCGTCGCAGAACGCGTACGTCGACGCCGCCACCGCGACCGTCCCGATCCGGTTCTCCGAGCCCGGGAAGTACAGCGTCGTCGCGCGTGCCCGCGTGTACGGCGGCGCCGCGACGCCGTGGACCGCGCCGCTCGCGCTGCGGGTGTACGCGCCGTTCGACTTCTCGACGTCGAGCTTCCCCGACTCGCGCGGGCCGAGCTACCGGCTGCGTGTCCGCCTCCGGGAGGAGGACACGCGCGGCGGGGTGCGCATCGCGGTGGCGAAGCGCTGGAGCGGCAACGCGAAGTACCGCACGCTGGGGACGGTGCGGATCCGCAACGGCTCCTTCACCAAGCGCTTCACGCTCTCGAGCCCCGGCACGTACCGCCTCCGGTACCGGTTCCAGGGCTCGGCGACCACGGCGCCCGGCACGGTCGTGGAGAAGGTCCGCATCCGGCGCACCGTGCGGTTCTCGTCGGTCGACGCGGCCGACCACGAGCTGACCTACGGCAGGTGAGGCGGACGGGCCGGCCGGATCGCTCCGGCCGGCCCCGACGCAGCTAGGCCCTCGCGCCCACCGGGGCGTGCTGCGCGAGGAACGCGGTGAGCTGCTCGACGTAGTCCGCCCGGTGCGCCTTCTCGTCGTGGATGCCGTGGCCGGCGCCCGCCACGCGGACGACGGTGACGTCCGGGTGCGTCGCCTTCATCCGCTCCTCGTGCTCGGGCTTGAAGGCCGGCTGGACGCCCGCTGCGAGGATGAGGACGGGCACGCCGACCGGTGCATCGACGTCGGTCTCGCCCAGCGTCCTGTTGTCGGCGGCCATCGTCAGGACCTCCGGGTCCATGACGAGGTGCGCGTGCGCGCGGGCGAGGATGCCGTCGGCCATCATGAGGTCGCCCATCGTGACGCCCTCGCCCATCGGCGCCGCCGCGAGCCGCGCCGCGGCCGCGTCGTCGTCCAGCCCCTCCTCGCGCATCGCGATCGCGTTGTCGCGGATGGCGGGGAACATGGCCGCTGCCGGGTTGTCGGCGTGCTCGGCGGGCTCGCCCATGTAGAGCGGCGGGTCCTCGAGGAACGCGCCCGAGAGCAGCTCGGGCTCGTTCTGCGCCAGCCACCAGCCCGTACTCCCGCCCAGCGAGTGACCGACGACGACCGCGCGGCCGCCGCCCACCGCGCGCAGGATCGCGGCGACGTCCTCCCCGTAGGTGTGCAGCAGGTAGGTTCCCGACGCGTGGTCGGAGTCGCCGTGCCCGCGCAGATCGATCCGGACGATCCTCCGCCCGTCCGTGATCTCCGGCGGGAGCCAGCCGTACGTGCGTGAGCTGCCGGAGACGCCGTGGAGGAACGCCACGACCGGGCCCTCCTCCGCGCCCTCGACCTCGACGTTGAGTCCGACGCCATCGTGCTCGACCCGCATGCAACCTCCTCGTGGTACGGCAGAAGGCGCGAATCTTCCTGGATCGTGTCGGAGCGTGGCGACTTGACGGGCGAACCGGACGGGCTGCGGGCCCTGCGGCGCCTCGCCGCGATCGTCAGCGGCTCGCAGGACGCGATCCTCGCGAAGGACCTCGACGGCGTCATCACGGACTGGAACCCCGCGGCGGAGCGACTGTTCGGGCACACCGCGGAGGAGGCGATCGGCCGCCCGGTGTGGAGCATCATCATCCCGCCCGATCGCGCCGAGGAGGAGCGGGTCCTGCTGCGGCGCGCACTCGCCGACGAGCCCGTCCAGGGCGTGCTGACCGAGCGGCTGCGCCGGGACGGCTCGCGCGTGCAGGTGTCGCTCACGATGGCGCCCATCCGCGACGAGGACGGCCGCGCGATCGGCGTCTCGACGACGGCGCGCGACGTGACCGAGTCGCTGCGCGCGGAGGCGGAGCGCACGCGCCTGGCGGCAATCGTCCGATCGACGAGCGACGCCGTCATCGCCATGGACCTCGAGGGCCGGATCACCGACTTCAACACGGCGGCCGCCGCGATGTTCGGGCTGGCCCCGGACTCGATCGGCACGTCGGTCCTCGACGCGGTCGGCGCGGACGAGTCCGCGCGCGCCCGGCGCGCCGACATCGTCCGCCGGGCGGGTGCGGGCGAGACACTCGCCTACGAGGCGCGCCGACTCGACGGCACGGGCCGGGACTTCGTCCTCGCGAACACGATCGGCCCGATCCACGACGACGACGGTGAGATCACCGGGATCGCGGCGATCGCGCGCGACGTCACCGAGCAGCGCAAGGCGCAGGAGCAGCAGCGCTGGCTCGCGGCGGTCGTCGACTCCTCGCGCGACGCGATCATCGGGCTCGGGCTCGACGGGACGATCGTCTCCTGGAACCCCGGGGCGGCGCGGATGTTCGGCTGGCCCGACGAGGAGGCGATCGGCAGGCCGGCAGCTGACATGTTCGTCGAGGAGGGACGGCGCCGCAGGCACATCGAGCTCATGCGCGGCGTCGCCGCCGGCGACGCCTTCGAGGACGAGGCGGAGCGCGGGCGCCGGCGGGACGGCGCGACGTTCGCGGCGACCGTCACCGGCTTCCCCGTCCGCGACGCGCACGGGACCGTCCACGCGGCGGCGTTCATCGTCCGCGACGTCACCGAGCAGCGGCGCCTCGAGGAGCAGCTGGAGCAGGCGCGGCGCATGGAGGCGGTCGGGCGCCTCGCGGGCGGCGTCGCGCACGACTTCAACAATCTGCTGACGGTCATCTCCGGCTACGCGGCGCTGCTCCGCGCCGAGGACGACCGCGAGTCCACCGAGCTCGAGGAGATCGACCGCGCCGCGCGCCGGGCGACCGAGCTCACCGGCCAGCTCCTCGCCTTCTCGCGCCAGCGCGCGGCGAACCCGGTGCTCATCGACCTCGCCGATGTCCTCGACGGCGTCGTGCCGATGCTCGGACGGCTCATCGGCGAGCACATCACGATCTCCGTCGTGCACGACGGTGGTCTCGAGCCCGTCCTGGCCGACGCGGGCCAGCTGGAGCAGGTCATCGTCAACCTCGCGACGAATGCCCGCGACGCGATGCCCGACGGGGGCACGCTGACCATGGAGACGCGGATGCTCGAGCTCGACCAGCCCGTCGTCTGCCTGACGGTCACGGACACCGGGGGCGGGATCGCCCCGGAGGTGGCCGACCACGTCTTCGAGCCCTTCTACACGACGAAGGAGCAGGGTCGCGGCACGGGGCTCGGCCTGGCCACCGCCCACGGGATCGTCACCCAGGCGGGTGGCCGGATCCACGTCTACTCCGAGCCTGGGCTCGGGGCGACGTTCCGCGTGCTCATCCCGGCGGCGGACGGCGCGGCGACCCCGATGTCCGACGCGCCGTCCGAGCCCGACGAGCTCGAGGGCACCGAGTCGATCCTGCTGTGCGAGGACGAGGACGCGCTGCGGTTCATGGTCGGGCGCATCCTCGGCGACGCCGGCTACACCGTGCTCTCGGCGCCCGGCGGGGCCGAGGCGCTGGAGATCGCCGCGGGCCTCGACGAACCCGTCGACGCGCTCGTGACCGACGTGATCATGCCCGGCCTGTCCGGCCCGGAGCTCGCCGAGCGCATCGTCGTCGACGGGCGCCCCCGCACCCTGTTCCTGTCGGGCTACACGGCCGACGCGCTCCGCGACCGCGCGAACCTGCCGCCGGGCAGCGCGTTCCTGGAGAAGCCGTTCGCGCCGGCGTCGCTGCTGCGCGCGCTGCGCACCCTCCTCGACGGCGACTAGGCCACTACACGCCGGGCTGGGCGATGGCCCGGACCCGCGAGAAGTCGCCGCCCCGCAGGTCCTCGTCGGTGATCCAGACGTAGAGGCGCCCGGCGTCGCCGCCGAGGTTCCACGGCCCCTCCGCGCCCGCCGTGAGCTGGGCCAGGAGCCGCCAGCGGCCGGCGCGCGCGCCGACGTCGTCGTCGGCGGTGCCGAGGTCGACCGCGTCGCGGCCCGAGGCCGTCAGCTCGCACGTCACGGGCATCAGCCCGCCGGTCTCGTTCGGGTAGCCGAGGAACCGGTGGTAGGCGATCGGCCGGCCGAAGCCGTCGTCGAGCTCGACCCCCTGCATCGTGGCGATCCTGCGGCGCAGCTTGAGGTAGCCGTCGTGCTCGACCGGGTCGAGGCCAAGCGCCTGGACCGGCGCCGCCCAGACGCGGGGCAGCGTCAGCTCGACGGAGAGCCGCGTCGCCGGCGAGGCGCCGCCGGGCGTGGGGACGTGCAGCACGCGGGCGGCGCCGGCGTGCGCGGCCAGCTGCCCGGACGGCGCCCGGACGGCCGCCCAGAGGACGAGCAGCCGCCCGGCGATGGGCAGCGGCAGGTCGATGTCGCGCAGCGCGGGATCGGTCAGGTCCAGCTGGGCGACGAGCGTCAGGCGCTCGCCCTCCCACAGCGGCCACACCGACTCGTCCAGGAGGCCCTCGGTCGGCTCGAACAGCCAGCTGCCGACGGGGTCGTCCTGGA
>Ga0268266_10007051_pt1 | contig 10204 bp, 8 predicted proteins | sample KBSS13metaG_FD_190356 | JGI IMG/M metagenome (GOLD analysis project Ga0268266, IMG submission 190356) | Switchgrass rhizosphere microbial communities from Kellogg Biological Station, Michigan, USA - KBS S1-3 metaG (SPAdes) (version 2) | ecosystem: Host-associated > Plants > Roots > Rhizosphere >... | reverse complement strand
GCCGAACAGCTCTCACCGAAGTCTGCGTTCGTTCAACGTAACAAGTCGGCTCTGGAGTACTCACACCGTGAGCTCGCCCGGGTCGATGTCGCTTCCAAGTGAGCACGGCTCAGCCCAACTCATCAATCGTTCGCGGCCAATCATCCTTGAGCAACCGCGATAAGGACCGGTCGGCGAGTATTCGCCCTCCGGTCTGACATTTGGGGCAGTAGTTGGTCTCATTGTCGGCGTAGCGGATGCGTTGCACCGGGGCGCCGCAGGTGGGACAGGGCTTGCCGAAGCGGCCGTGTACCGCCATTTCGGGGCGGAATGCGGTGACACCTTGCGGGAAGTCCTGGCCCGCGTCTTTTTGGAGACGTTCGATCCACTCGGGTAGCACCTCGCGTATCGCGTCGTACAGGCGACGCACAGCCGGCTCGTCGAGCTTCTGCGTCAGAGTGACGGGTGATAGACGCGCGCGGTGAAGGATTTCATCTGAGTAGGCATTTCCGATACCGCTGAATGTTTTCGGGTCGGTCAGGGAACGCTTGAGCGTGTGATTCTCGGCTAGCAGCCGGTTCCGAAACTCTTCATAGGGAGCCTCCAGGATCTCCAGGCCACCGGGATCCTGTTCGCTGAGTTGTTTGCTGCTGCCAAACACCCAGAGTGAAGCACGGCGCTTGGAGCCGGCTTCCGTGAGGGTGAGTGTGCCTGTATCAAATACGAAGTAGGCCAGCGCGGCGCGGCCCGTCTTGGTTGCACCTGCGGGAAACCAATGGAGGCGACCGGCGATCATCAGATGCAACATCAGCCATTGATCACCCTCGAAGCCGATCGCCACGCGTTTACCAACGCGCCGCAGGTCAATGACGCGACGGCCGTAGAGTAAAGATATCGGCGGGTCGAATGTGCGCAGCAGAAAGGGATGGGTGATGCGGGTGGATTCCAGCTTCGCACCCAGGATGCGCTCACGCAGCGCCTCAATGTAGACGGTGATATCGGGTAGTTCGGGCATCAGTGCCCGAAGTCGGGCTGAGTCAGCGGCATCTCCGTGATGGGACCGTAGCGACCTACCTGATCGCGCAACACGTCTGCATCGCCAATCAACACGATGGCTACCGCATCCGGTGAAGGAAATGCCGTCTCAATCACTGCCTGCATCTGCGGCAACGTGACGCTCTGCAACTGCGCGCTGTAGGTTTCGATGTACCCGACGCCCAGGCCGTACAGCTCGATTTCGCCTAGTGCGACGGTCCAGTCCATTGCAGTTTCAAAGTCCAGGGGGTACTGGCCCAGGACATAGGCGCGGGCTGAATCCAACATTTCGGCTGTGACGGCGCCGTGCTTCAGTTGCTCGAGGGTCTGCAGCGCCAGATCGAGCGCCTTGCCCGTGTCCTGTGTTTGAGCGAACGAGCGGATCGAGAACTCGCCCGCGACGCTGCCGCGAGTGAAGCCGGATCGAGCGCCGTACGACAGGCCGGACTTGACCCGCAGCTCTGTATTCAGGATGGAGGTGAACCGGCCACCGTACAGCGTGTTCACCAGATCCAACGCGGCGCGATTCGGATAGTGGCGATCGACGCCGACATTGCCGATCCAGAAATAGGTTTGCACCGAGCCCGGAGAATCCACGAGCAACACGCTGCGCTCGCGCACGCGCGTCGGCTGCGGGAGGATCACCGGGGGCCGCGTTGATCTCGGCCAATCCGAGAATGCTTTTGCGACGGCTTTCTTGAGCCACGCTGAATCGACGTCGCCGGCCACGACCAATGTCAGTTGGTCGGCGCGGAAGTAGGTGTGATAGTAGTCGACGATGTCCCTGTGTGTCAGGGCCGCGAGTGATGACTCGCTGCCGATCACGGGACGGGCATATGGGTGACCCTTGAACAGATAGGCGCGTCCGTAGGTGCCGATCAATTCCGATGGGTCGGAGTCTTTGGCGGCCTTGATCAGCTCGATCTGGCGGTCGCGCAAGTTCTCCAGCTCTTCGAGCTTGAACCGCGGGCGCAGGAGGGCGTCGGCCAACAGCTCCAACATGAGTTGTTGGTCGCGAGCCAGGAACTGGCCCCGAATGGCGATTGATTCAGGGCCGGCAGCGGCGTTGAACGTGCCGCCGACACCTTCCACGGCGTCCACGAAGCCAAAGGCGTCCCGCTTGCCGGCGCCTTTCTCGAGAAGCCCGGCAACCAGGGAGGCAACGCCTGACTTTCCCGGCGCCGCCGCCGATTCGCCACCGCGCAGGACGGCGTTGAATGAAACCAGGGGGATGTCATGGCGGGGCATGACGATCAGGGTCATGCCGTTGGGAAGGACGATGCGCTCGTGAGCAGGGACCCTGACGCCGCCGACTTGAGCGTCAGTCACGCCAGCCGCCATCGAATGTGCAATGGCAACGCCGGGACTCGACGCCGCGACATGCGAACCGCCGCCGACATGGGAAACACCCGCTCCGGCTGATACACCTTGCGCGCTGGCGGCCGACGCCGTCGCTTGCGTCGGCGTGCCGTGCGAGCTTGCCAGGCCGGCGACTGCTGCCGCGGCCTGCGTGTTAACGGGGTTGGCGCTCACGCCTCGTCTGCCTCGGCGTCCGTGCCCTCCTCCGGCACGAGCACGCCAATCGTCCGGCGGCGCTTGTCCAAAATCTCTCGGGCAACCGCCTGGATCTCCGCACGGATGACCCGATCGAACTGCGCCGGCGCATCAAACAGCTTGCGCCAGTCGCCGTGGAACACTTCGTATTCCCCGAGTAGCTGCGCCTTGCCATCAATGGTTGCCAACTTCTTCCAGAAACCGGCGGCCGTCATGTTCTTGGCGCGGGCCAACTCGGCCTCGGTCACGCCCTGTTCGACGACGTTTGCCAACTCTGCATCCACGGCTGCCTGCACTTCAGCGGGATCTGTCCCTTCGGGCAGCGTCAAGAACAGCCACAGCAAGCCTGGGTCGAACCCTTCCTGCCAGTGACCGCCCACTTCGATGGCGAGCTGGCGCTCCTCCACCAACAGCCGATGCAACCGGGAGGAATCGCCGTCCACGAGAATCGAAAGCAACAGGTTGACCGCAGGCGCACGGGCGTCAGCCGCAGCGGGCGCCTTGTACGCGATCTGCACCAACGGGGTCTGCGCCTTGCGCTTGATGACGAAATGGCGTTCGCCGAGTTGCTCAGGCTCTACCGCACGAACCTCCTGCGGGGGCGCCTGGCGCGGAATGTGCTCGAAATAACGTCGTGCCAGCTCGAACACGCGCTCAGGGGCCACATCGCCGGCGAACACCAGCGTCAGGTTGTTGGGCGCGTAGTACGTCTTGAAAAACTTCTGCAGGTCTTCCATCCGCCAAGACTGAATGTCGGCGGGCCAGCCGATCGTGGGAAATCGATACGGATGTGAAACAAACGCGGTCGCCTGCACGTGCTCGCTGAGCATACCCTGGTTGTTGTCGTCGACGCGGAGACGGCGCTCGGACCATACGACGCCGCGCTCGCTCTCGATCACGCCCGGCGCGAACGCAAGGTTTGCCACGCGATCGGATTCGAGATCGAGCACCAGCTCGAGTGCATTGCGGGGAAACCAGTCCTGATAGACGGTGACGTCATCGCTGGTGAACGCGTTGTTGGCTCCGCCCTGCGCCTCCATCAGGCGATCGAATTCGCCCGGTTCGCGGCGGGTGGTGCCGTTGAACATCATATGTTCGAAGAAATGCGCGAGCCCGGTGATGCCCGGGGCCTCGTTGCGGCTGCCTGCACGCACCCAGTTGTTCATCGCAACACTGGGAATGTTGTGCACAGGCCAGACGACGATCTGCAGTCCATTGGCCAATGTCGTGGCGCGCACGAGCTCACGGCCGGGCACGGGCGACACATCCGGCTCAACGGCGGCGGTCAGCGAGCCTACGGCGAGGAAATGCGAGCCAAAGCTTTTGTTCATGCCCGAAGTCTACCGGTCCCATCGCGTGTCACGCGTTATCAAACCTAAAGTCCGCATCTTGCGTACTTTTGTGCCGCCCGGTGAGGGGCGGACCTCTGTCAGCGCAAGAGGATGGGTACGAAAGGCGGGAGGTGCAAGAGACATCGGACCGGCTGCGCAGTTCGCTCCGCTGCAAAGTCTCAGCCAAAAAAAAGCGCCGCGAGCAGGGGAAGATGCATCGCGGCGCGCAGTTTAGCGAACACCGGGGAAGTTATTCGCCATTCAAGCCTTACACGGCTTAGCTATAGCAAGGGGTATGCCAGGTGAGGCACCTCTAACTAAAACAATGACTTAGTTGCCAAGTGTGAACTCGTTCCAGGTGACGAGATTTGTCACCTTCAGACGGAGCGCAACCCAGGCCGCACCCTGTTCGTCAGTGTGGCAAAACGGCGACGCAGGCTTGACCGTGCTGGCGGAGCTGATCGCAGATTGCGCGGGCGCGACCTTCGTCACCAACGGTCGCTTGGAGTCGGTAGACGCGGCCAGAGGCGGTGCCGGCTGGCACGACGTGCTGCGTGAGGCCCTGCAGTTGCGAGGCGTACTTGGCGCTCAGGGTGCCCCATTGGGCGGAAGCGCTGGCTTCGCTGCTGAAGGCGCCGAGCTGGATGCCAAAGCCACCTTGGGCAGCCGTCGCTTGGGGCGGCGCTGGTGCATGAGCTGCGGCGGCGCCTGCGCTGACGGTGGAGGTCACGCTCGGGCTAGGCTTGGCTGCTGAGGCCGCTGCAGCACCAGCCGTGGAGACTCCGGATGCGCTGGCTCGCGAAGCGACAGGCAGCGCCGGCACGGCACGAGCGCCGCCGACGGCCAATCCGGCCCCTGCGGACGCGTTCGCCGTCGAGGTTGCGCTGGGTGCGGCGCGAGTCGCACCGCCCGCGGCTCCGGTGGCTTGGGTGGCGGCATCCGTTCCCGCCTGCTCGCCCAACGAGAAATTCTGGATGCGGATGTTCGCCTCCTGCGCCCACTTCCCACTGGGATGCTGCGAAATGAACTCCCGGTAGGCATTCACAGTGTCAGCGCTGCCAGCCCGCTGCCAATCCCGGTCTTCGCCAAGCTGAGCAACGCGCGTGCGCGCCTGCGTCACGAGCTCGCTCTCAGGGTGGCGCTGTATAAATTGCCCGTAGCTGTCGATGGTGTCGGCGGCCTCGGCGGAGCGCCAATCCTGCTGCTCGCGGCTACAGCCGGAAGTCAGCAGCACCAAACACAAACCAATCGCAGCACTTCCTGCCCGGACTGTGATCATCGTCAGCACCTTCCCCTCGCGGCTACTGGATATTGTAACGATGCCCTGACCGCGCAGGGTCTTACCGCGTACCCCGGAGCAATGATGAGCGATATGCCGAAGCGACGTCTGATTGATCAGCTCGGAAGCTCACCGACGTTTGTGGCGGAGGGGTGTCACCTGACTGGCGACGTCGAAACCGGTGGGCCGCTGGTGGTCTGCGGGGCCATCCGAGGGGATGGCAAGGTTGGCGGAGCCCTGAGCATGGCTGCCAAGTCCCAGTGGGAAGGTGAAATTCACGCCGTGGCCGCGGTCATCGCCGGGCGCATCTTCGGCAAGTTGGTCGTGGAGAACAAATTGGAGGTCGGCGCCACCGCTGTCATCCACGCCGACATCATCGCCAAGAGCATCGCTATCGCCAAAGGCGCAGTCATCGACGGCGCAGTCACCGTGACGAGCGGCCAACCTGTCGTGCAATTCGAGGAGAAGCGCGGCTAATACGTCGCGGCGCAAGCCGCCCCGTACGCGCGCGCTGGCCGACGCCCCCAAACAAAGCTACCGCCCCACACAAAGCCGTGCCGGCCGGGACAACCCCGGCCGGCCACGGCCATCGGCGCACGCCACGCCGCGCCGGCCGCGACCCCGCGCCGAGCTCATGACCGCGGCCGTCAACCCCAGCCCGCACCAACAACCCAAGGTCCGGCACACGCGCTGTACACGCAAACAGCGTACCCCGCGTGCAACACTGACCAAACCAACACTGGCGCCGCACGGCGACATAGAGCCTATTTGGCCGAACCCATCTACACTCAATCGACTTTCGTCTGCGCGTGTGTTTCCAGTGAAAGCGATGCGGTTGTTACATCTGGTGGGCTATCGGGGCAACTCAGCGGAATTCCCTGAGAACACCCTCCCTGCGTTGCGCTCGGCCATTGCGTTGGGCGTTCGATTCATCGAACTCGACGTGCACCTGTCAGCGGACGGCGTGCCGATGGTTTGCAACGAGCAGCAGCTCGCTCGTGTAACCGGTGCCGATACCGACGACACCGATTTGTCAGGCGCCCAGATGCAGGCGCTCGACGTCAGCCAAACCAACATCTTCGGCGACAAATTCCTCGGCACGCTGATCCCGACCTTGACGACAGCGCTGCGCCTCCTCGAAGGCCGTCCGGAAATCACCGTCTTCGTGGTGTTGGGCCGCGCCAGCATCGCCCGCTTCGGGCACGACCAGGTGATCTCGCAGGTTGTCCGCGCGATGAAGCCCTTCCGGTCACGTTGTGTGTTGGTTTCGAAGGATCTGGCCACCATCCACACGGCACGCACGCGCGCCGACTACCCGGTTGGCTGGATCCTGAGCAACTACGACGGCCACACCCAGATCAAGGTCGAAGCATTCAAGCCGGAATACGTGTTCTGCGACCTCGAATTGCTGCCCCCGGGCAAACATTTGTGGAAAGGCCCCTGGCGCTGGGCCATCTCCCACGTGGCCGATCTCGACACTGCGTTGCACTTGGCCACGCGCGGTGCTGACTTCGTCGTAACCCGCAACGTGCGCAAGTTGGGCGAAGCCATGCGCGCACACGCAGCCACGCGCGCAGCCCACATCGCGTCAATGACCACAGCAAACGCCGTGTCACAAAGCCCAGGAATCTCACGCGCCGAAGTAATCGCGCACGTGACGCAGGCAAATGAGGAAGCAGTGGTCGGGGCGGATATTGGCGCACGAGCGAGCGCACCGGTGCGCACTGACTCGGCGTCGCGCACATTCGCGGAGCCAGGCGCATCCGTACACGCTCACGCAGCAAGAGAGGCACACGGGGCAAGGCACGCAAGCGCGTCCCCAGAGGCCCACGCGGCAAGAGAAGTTATCGCCGCCGCGGAGGCGCGAGCTTCAGCGGAATGCCGCGGGTCAGCCGAGACCTACACGTTCGAATTCGACATGGAAGTCGCGGTTCCGGCCTGAGGCAGTTTTTCCCTGGGCGGCGCCGAAGCCGCCCCACTCTCAAACTCCTCAACAATCTTCCCCTCAACCCAACTGGGTCCCGATAGCCGTTCCAGAAACCCGCAATGACCGCCGTGGCGTGTCACAGTGAGTTGAAGCGCCTCCGGGTTCGCAAGCCGCTGCAGGCTCTGCGCCGGAATAATCGGATCGTCCAACGAAGTGATGATGCGCGAGGGCACGACCAAACGTGCGAGGTGGGACCCGGTTATGGCGTAGCCATTCAGGTAGTCCTCCAGCGTCGGAAACTCGGTGAAGCGCTTTACCAGGTCCGCCGTCATCCGCCGCAGATTCGACATCTTCCCCAGCTCGCGGAAGTCGTAGATCTTCGGCCACACGGCCTGTTTCTTCAGCAAAGAGCGCATCCACTTGCGCACAAAATAGAGCTGATAGCCCGGAAATGACTCCTCCAGCGCCACCAGCGTCTCCTCGGGATCGAGCACCGGAGAGACGGCCACCACTTTGGCAATATCCAACCCGACCTCGCTGGCCTGGGCCGCGGCGCGCAGCACGAAATTTCCACCCAGCGAAAACCCCGCGAGCCGCAACGCCTGCCCCGGATATAAATGCTGAATTGCCCGCAAAGCCCCCACTACATCCGACAATCGGCACGAGTGAAACAGGTCCCGATTCAAGTGATGGGTCTCACCGTGATCGCGCATATTGAGGCGCAGAACCTCAAAACCGCGCTCAAAGAGCTGTTGTGACAGTGACAGGATGTAGAGGGACTGCGCGCTGCCTTCCCATCCGTGCAGGATGACGGCAGGACGGCCGGTGCTGTTGGGAGGACTGGAAACGAAACACTGCAGCCTCACCCCATCGCCACAGTCGAGAACCATCTCTCTTTCCGCAGCAACCATGGGTGCGGTACGACGCGCAATGGACCCACGCCGCGCGCCCGTGCTGGCCAGCATCGATTGAACGTGCCGGTTGCGCAGCCAGCGAGGTGGCAGAAAGTCTTCGTCAGGTCGAAACGGCACGGGCGAAATTTTTGCAGACGCAGCCACCAAAAACCACGCTTTTTGGGGGACCGCCCCAGGCTGACGTCAAAGGACCCGGGCTCCCCGCGGCCGCACCCGTGAACCACAACGGCAGCCACTCAAAACCACGCTTTTGAGGGGGCCGCCTCAGGCTGGCGGAAACGAAGCCCGGGCTCCGCACGGCCAGTGCCGCGCCAATCAAACTAATGAACGCGTATCTCAACTCTGTTGTTGGCGCTGCCGGCGCGATTCCATTCGCCCGCCGTGAGTCCGACCGACACCGCCGGATAAGGTGCAATGACGTTGGTCGGGTCGCCTGTGGAGGGCTGCACCTGGACCGCGCCATGCGAGGCATTACGGACGCCGCCCGCAATGTTCGCGAACTGCAGCGGAATGCGTTGAGCGGCGGATAGCGCCTCGTCCGACGGATTGCCGACGACGTCGCATTTGGAGAATGGAGTCTCGTCCGGAGCAAGCGAATACCCATCGTTAACATTGCCCATGAGGCAGAAACGACCCGCGAACGATTTGATGTCCACCACCCCGCTGTGATTCTCCTTCACCAGCCGGTCGAACAGTTGCCGCATCAAATCTAGGCGTGGGCCCCCCAGCGCATCGGCGCCGTACGGCACCGATATCACCAACGGCTTAGCCTCCGTCGGGAGTGCCCGCGGAGGTGATTGGCCGCCGTTCCCGTTCGTGGGAACGGCCGGGCCGGGCTTCAACCCCTCGCCCGCAGAAGTTTCCCCGTCCAGGGCCCCCATTTTCTTGCTGAGATTCGCATCAGCCATGCTTGAAGGGGGAGGCGAACTCGCCGTATCGGCCTGCGCAGCAATCTGCCGACGCAACCCATCAATCTCGCCGCCGAGGGCTTTGAGCTGTGAAGACTGCTGCCACCACAACGCGGTGGTAGCGAGCGCGATACCCAGCGCGATGCAGGCGACAATCCATGGAAATTGCACCGGCTGCCGTGGCGGCGTCGGTGGCTGCGCCTGCTCAATCGCAACCGGAGGAGTAGGCGGAAGTGCCTCCAGCAGCAGCGCACGCACTTCCGCAGTGATCCGCTCCGTCTGGGTATCGACACCGGCGACGAGCGCCCGGCGGAGTTCTGCAAACTGCTCCCTCAGTGCCGACTCAGTGAGCACTTTGGGCAGCACGCCGGAGTCATTGGCCGCACTTTGATCAACCGGAGCCGGGGCGCCGGCCGACGGCATATTGAGCGGCCGGAAACTGCCCTGGAATTCGCTGCGCCGATCCGCCAGCAGGTGCAGTTGGTATAAGACCTTCGAGACGTCCGTCGGCTTGATCTGCTTCGGCAACACGCCCACTGCGCCGAGCGCGCGGGCCTGCCCCAGGTACAGCTCTCCTTCCTGGGAGGTGTACATCATGATCGGAATCGTCGCCGTCAGCGGATTGTTCTTGATGGCCTGAACAGCCTGGAAACCATCCATGCCCGGCATGAGGTGATCCATGAAGATCACGTCGGGGCGATGGCTGGCCAGATACTCTATGGCCGCTTCGGCGTTCTCCGCGTTATCGACGTCAATCTCGTACTTCTCGAGTATCCGAGAGAGAAACAGCCGAGCAGACTTGGAGTCGTCGACAATTAGCGCGCGCTTGGCCCCCATGCCTGCTCCAACACCCGATTAACACGTACGTGTGTGTCAGAGAAAGTGTAGCGCAGAACGAGCTTACTGCCAGCGTTGTCGCACAGGCGCGACGAGCACCGCGTCACGCAATCGCGCGTTCGGTTCCGGGAGATACCCGCAAGGATTCATACAGGTCAGCCAGCCTGCGGGCCATAATGGCGGACGACCATGTGCGTGCATAGCTTCGACCGCGCTCTGCGAGATCGGTTCGAAGCGATTCGTCCTGAAGCACACGCACAACGGCATCGGCGAACTGCTGCAACTTCTCCTCGACGACTAGCGCGCCGCAACCGGGCTTCAGTACCGAGCGGACGCCCAGCTCCGCAGTGGATACGACAGGGGCCCCTTGTGCCATCGCCTCGAGGAGCACGAGGCCTTGAGTCTCTGTACGCGACGCGAAAATGAAGACGTCCGCCGCG
>Ga0268266_10007047_pt1 | contig 10208 bp, 7 predicted proteins | sample KBSS13metaG_FD_190356 | JGI IMG/M metagenome (GOLD analysis project Ga0268266, IMG submission 190356) | Switchgrass rhizosphere microbial communities from Kellogg Biological Station, Michigan, USA - KBS S1-3 metaG (SPAdes) (version 2) | ecosystem: Host-associated > Plants > Roots > Rhizosphere >... | reverse complement strand
CGCGCCGCCCGCAAGGCGATGATCCCCGACAATTATATCGAGCGGGTGGTGAGCTTCGCGCGCCAGGGCTTCAAGGAGATCGAATTCCCCAGCTATGACACCGATTGGGATTCCGATGCCTATACCTCCGTATCGGGACAGAATTCCAACAACACGGTGCGCGTGACGGACGAATTCCTGGAGGCCGTGCTGGCGAACCAGGATTGGCACCTCACCACGCGCGGCGGCAACCGGGTCGCCAAAACCATTCCGGCGCGCGAATTGTGGGACAAGATTTCCTACGCTGCTTGGGCCTGCGCCGATCCGGGCATCCAGTTCCACACCTCGATCAATGACTGGCACACCTGCCCGGCCGGCGGCGCGATCCGCGCTTCCAATCCGTGCAGCGAATACATGTTCCTGGACGACACGGCCTGCAATCTGGCGTCGCTGAATTTGATGCAGTTCCGCAAGGAACAGGACGGCGCCAAGATTTTCGACGTGCCGGCGTTTGAACATGCGACCCGCCTCTGGACCATCGTCTTGGAAATCTCGGTGATGATGGCGCAGTTCCCGTCCAAGGAAATCGCGCAGCTTTCCTATGACTACCGCACCCTGGGCCTGGGCTTCGCCAATATCGGCGGCCTTCTGATGGCGGCCGGCACGCCGTATGACAGCCGCGAAGGCCGCGCCATTGCCGGTGCGATTTCTTCCGTGATGACGGGCGTAGCCTATGCCACCAGCGCGGAGCTGGCGGGTGAACTGGGCCCCTTCCCCGAATATGCCGCCAACCGCGAGGCGATGCTGCGCGTGGTACGCAACCATGCCCGGGCGTCGCGCGGCGAAAGCGCGGGATATGAACGCTTGGCGATTGCACCGGTCCCGCTGGACGTGGCCGCGATCGTACAGAAAGACCTGGCCTATGCTGCGAGCCGGGCCTGGGACGACGCTTTGGCGATGGGCAAGGATTTCGGCTTCCGCAATGCCCAGGCCACGGTGATTGCGCCAACCGGCACGATCGGCCTGGTGATGGATTGCGACACCACAGGCGTCGAGCCGGACTTTGCCCTGGTGAAATTCAAGACCCTGGCGGGCGGCGGTTATTTCAAGATCATCAATCGCTGCGTGCCCGAAGCCTTGGCCAGCCTGGGCTATAGCGAGGCCGAGGCCGACGCCATCGTGGCCTATGCGGTCGGCTATGGCTCATTGGAAAGCTTCACCGGCCGCCTCAACCTGGACAATCTCAGGGCCAAAGGTTTCGGCGAAGAGCAGATTTCGGAAATCGAAGCGGCGCTGGAATCGGCTTTCGATATCCGGTTCGTCTTCAACAAATGGACCTTGGGCGAAGAATTCTGCCGCGATGTGCTGAAGCTGAATCCGGCCGACATGGATGCGCCCGATTTCGACATGCTGAAAAGCCTGGGCTACACCCGCGCAGATATCGACGCCGCCAATCTTTATGTCTGCGGCGCCATGACCCTGGAAGGCGCGCCACATCTGAAGGCCGAGCATCTGCCGGTGTTCGATTGCGCAAATCCCTGCGGTCGGGTCGGAACACGCGCGCTGAGCGTGGAATCGCATATCCGGATGATGGCGGCGGTGCAGCCCTTCATTTCCGGCGCGATTTCCAAGACCATCAACATGCCCAATGCCGCATCGATCAAGGAATGCGGTGACGCCTATATGCTGTCCTGGAAACTGGGACTGAAAGCCAATGCTCTTTACCGCGACGGCTCCAAGCTGTCGCAACCTTTAGCCACAACTGCCTTCAACTTCGAGGACGACATGGACGATCAGATCGCGGATATGCCGCACCAACCCACCGTGCAAACCATTGTAACCGAGCGCATCGTCGAACGGGTCGTCGAGAAAGTTCGCGCCCGGGAGCGGGAAAAGCTGCCCCATCGCCGCAAAAGCTATACCCAGAAAGCGATCGTGGGCGGCCACAAGGTCTATCTGCACACTGGCGAATATGAAGATGGCCGGCTGGGCGAGATCTTCATCGACATGCACAAGGAAGGCGCGGCGTTCCGCAGCCTGATGAACAACTTCGCCATCGCGATTTCGGTCGGCTTGCAATATGGCGTGCCGCTGGAAGAATTCGTCGAAGCCTTCACCTTCACCCGCTTCGAGCCCGCGGGCCTGGTGATCGGCAATGACTCGATCAAAAACGCCACCAGCGTGCTGGATTATATTTTCCGCGAATTGGGGGTTTCCTATCTGGGCCGCAATGATCTGGCCCATGTCGTACCCGCGGCCGATGAGGATCTTGGTGATGGATCGGGTGGGGGCGCGGCTGCGGAAGTGGCGATCGCCAAGGTGGCTTCCACCGGCTATCTGCGCGGCCATCTCAAGCAGATGGCGGTGGTGAAGGGCGGCGCCGCGCCGCGCATGCTGGCACTGGAAGAACATGAAACCTTCCAGATCCATGAAGGCGATTTCGAGGACGAACGGGAGATGGTCGATCTGTCCGAGATCAAGGCCAGCGTCGAAGCCCAGATGGCGCCTGCCGCAAATCCCGTAGGCGCGCAGGTTGCGTCGCTGGAAGCGGCATTGTCATCCAAACAGGCAGCGCGCGAGGCCCATGCCCGCCGTGTTGCGGAAGCGCGGATGAAAGGCTTCGAAGGCGACAGTTGCGGCGCTTGCGGCAACTTCACCCTGGTGCGCAACGGCACCTGCATGAAGTGCAACACCTGCGGTTCAACCAGCGGCTGTTCCTGAATCTTGGGTAGAATTTTCGGCCAAAAAATAAGGCGCGGCTGTTTCAGCCGCGCCTTTTTGTTTGTGAGGGAGCAAAATGGCTTCTCTGCCGTTCTCTCCACATGCCGTATCTGCAATCTGAAATGATCGAAACCGCCTCCTATGACGAAGAGGCCCATCTTCTGACGATCAAGTTCCGTGCGGATGGCCATGTGGCCGTCTACGAGAACGTTCCCCAGGAAATCTACGATTCCCTGCTTTTCGCGAATTCCGTCGCCGAGTTCTTCGAGACGCACATCGCCGGCATTTACCGGGTGCGGGAGGGATCCTCGGGCGGCCGGGACGCGAAATGGTCTTCCAGCTTGGCCGCTTCACTCTCCAAATCCCGCGCAACATTCAATAACCGCGCGCGATAGCGCGGCTGGGCGGTTTCGGCGGCCGCATGACGAAAATTCGACGCCATCGCATAAAGTTGGGTCGCCCTCTCGGCGTCAGACACAACCATGGATTGGTAATTCCTGCCTCCGGAATGGGTTCCCGAAGGGTTGGCATGACGCTTGCGACGGAAGGGACAGATGTTCCGAGTTGAAGCACCATGACGCGCTTTTTGGCCCTTTCCGCCCTGTTTCTGGCCATTTCTGCCCTGGCACCGGCTCAGGCTGACCCAGCTTTGAAGGCCGATCCCAAGGCGGTGGCCCGCCTCGAAGGCGGCATCGTGGACTGCCCTGGCTGTCAGCTGGCGGGCGCCAATCTGTTCAACACCTGCGTCAAGGCCAAGAATTTGCGCGGTGCCAATTTCGACGGCGCCAACGCCACCCTGATGTGCATGTCTTTCGCCGATTTTAGGGGGGCCAGCTTCCGAGGCACCATCCTGGACGCCGCCAATCTTGGCAGCGCCAAACTGGATGGCGCCGACATTACGGGTGCGCGCACCCACATCACGTCATTCGCCGGCACCGATCTCACCCGCGTGAAGGGACTGACCCAGTCCCAACTCGATGCGGCTTGCGGCGATACCAAGACCAAGGTTCCCGCAGGAATGAAAGTTCATTTCTGCAGCTGATTTTGCGTGTGTCTCCCCTGGCAACTGGCCTCGTCGCGCAAGTGACGGGGCCTTTTTCTTGGCCGATTGCTTTTGCGGGCGTACGGATTGACGCTGACCGCAACTGGAATCGATGGGGCCGCCGATGAACATGCAATGCGCCGCGCTGCTTCTGATGCTGGCATCAACCGGCTCAGCCCAGGCCTTCGTCCAGACCAAATTCGCCAGTGAAGAAACCGCGCGCCAGTGTTGCCCCACCGACATGGTGGTGTGGCTGACCCTGCCGGGGAATACCTTCGTGGTCAAAGGCGACCCGCGCTACGGCACGACCCAACGCGGCGCCTATATGTGCGAACGCGACGCCATCGCCGCCGGCAATCGCGGCGCCCATTGACGGTCCGATATCACTCCGCCGCTTGCGGCAAGGGATCGGGCTTCCAGCGCAACACGGGTTTGCGAGCGGCCGCGGTTTCGTCCAGCCGCCGACGGGGCGCGTAACGGGGCGCGCCTTCGAACCGTTCGCGTTTGCCTGCTTTGGCTTCCTCCGCCAGGCCGCGCAGAACGGCGATGAACCGGTCCAGCGACTCTTTGGATTCCGACTCCGTCGGCTCGATCAGCATCGCGCCATGCACCACCAGAGGAAAATACATGGTCATGGGATGATAGCCTTCGTCGATCATCGCCTTGGCGAAATCCAAGGTGGTGACGCCGCTGCCTTCCAGGAAACTATCGTCGAACAAGGCTTCATGCATGCAAGGGCCATCGCCGAACGGCGCACTCATAACGTCCTTGAGCGAAGCCAGGATGTAATTGGCTGACAGCACGGCATCCTCGCTGGCCTGGCGCACGCCGTCGCGGCCATGGCTGAGCATATAGCTCAGCGCACGCACGAACATGCCCATCTGGCCGTGGAAGGCGCACATGCGGCCGAACGGCTTGGCGCCGGCCGGCAATTCGTCGCGATCCTCGACCAGGCGGAATCCGTTGGCATCCGACACCAGCAGCGGTAGAGGCGCATAAGCCGCCAGACGTTCCGACAACACCACCGGCCCTGCCCCCGGACCGCCGCCGCCATGCGGCGTGGAAAAAGTCTTGTGCAGATTGATGTGCATGGCGTCGATGCCCAGATCACCCGGTCGCACCCGCCCTGCAATGGCGTTGAAATTGGCGCCGTCGCAATAGAAATAGGCGCCTGCGGCATGCACCGCCTTGGCGATCTCCACGATCTCGCCTTCGAACAGACCGCAGGTGTTGGGATTGGTGAGCATGATCGCCGCCACATCCGGACCCAATTTGGCTTTCAGGGCTTCGGCATCGACCCGGCCATTGGGCTTGGCGGGCACCTCGTCCACGACAAAGCCCGCAAAGGCCGCCGTGGCGGGATTGGTGCCATGCGCCGATTCCGGCACCAGGATACGATTGCGCTTTTCACCCCGCGCTTCGACGGCGGCGCGGATCGCCAGCAGGCCGCACAATTCGCCATGCGCGCCCGCCTTGGGCGACATCGCCACGGCGGGCATGCCGGTGAGCGTGGTGAGCCAGTTCATCAGTTCGGATATCAGCGCCAGCGCGCCCTGCGTCGCCGCCCGCGGCGCCAAAGGATGCAAATCGCCGAAGCCCGGCAGCCGCGCCATTTTCTCGTTCAGGCGCGGATTGTGCTTCATGGTGCAGGAGCCGAGCGGATAGAGGCCCGCGTCGATGGCATAATTCTGGCGCGACAGCCGTACATAATGGCGGATCACTTCCGGCTCGCTGAGCCCCGGAAGGCCGACACCCTTGCGGCGAAGTCCGCCCAATCTTGCGTCTTCCACTTTCACGTCCGGCAGATCGACGCCGGTAACGCCGCCGCGCCCGATTTCGAAGATCAAACGCGCTTCCAGATCCAGGCCCCGGTCGCCCGAGATGGTGGGCAGATCATTGTCCTGCGCCGTTCCCGGCTGCGACGGACGGCCCTGATTGTTCATGCTCATGCCAGAACCTCTTTAAGCGCCGCTTCGAACGCCGCAAAATCGTCATCGGTATTGGTTTCCGTCGCCGCCACGATCAGCAGATTTTTGGCGACAGCTTCATGCGGCATCAGGCGCGATGCGGGCACACCGCCCAACACGCCCTTCGCCGCCAAGGCATCGACCACGGGAGCCGCCGGCTTGGGCAGTTTCAACGTGAATTCGTTGAAGAATGTCGGCGTCATCAGTTCGACCCCGGCGACACGCGACAGCCTGTCCGCCAGCGCACAAGCTTTGGCATGATTGACCCGGGCCAGACGCGTCAGTCCTTCCTCACCAAGAAGCGACAGATGAATGGTGAAGGCCAAAGCGCACAGGCCGGAATTGGTGCAGATATTGCTGGTCGCCTTTTCACGGCGGATATGTTGCTCGCGGGTGGACAAGGTCAACACAAAGCCGCGCTTGCCCGAAGCGTCCACGGTCTCGCCGCAGAGCCGGCCCGGCATCTGACGGAGGAATTTCTCCCGCGCCGCGAACAGGCCCACATAAGGTCCGCCGAAATTCAGGCCATTGCCGATCGACTGGCCTTCGCAAGCCACGATGTCGGCACCCTGGGCGCCCGGCGATTCCAGCAAGCCCAGCGACACCGCTTCGGTGACCACCGCGATCAACAATGCGCCTTTGGCATGCGCCGCTTCGGCGATGGGACGCAGATTGCGGATCAGGCCGAATAGGTCCGGGCTCTGCACCACCACGCAGGCGGTTTCATTGTCGATCAGCGCGGCAATGTCTTCCGCCGCGCCTGGCGTCACTTGTGTGCGCGCGACCACGCCGGACAAGCTCGCCACCGTCTCGACGGTCTCGGCATAATGTGGATGCAATCCGCCAGACAGGATCGCCTTGTGGCGCCGCGTCAGACGCTGCGCCATCAGCACCGCTTCGGCGGTGGCGGTCGAGCCGTCATACAGCGACGCATTCGCCACATCCATCCCCGTCAGCAGCGCCACCTGGGTCTGGAATTCGAATAGCACTTGCAAAGTGCCCTGGGCGATTTCCGGCTGATAGGGCGTATAGGACGTGAGGAATTCGGACCGCTGGATCAGATGATCCACGGCGCTGGGGACATGATGCTTGTAGGCACCTGCCCCGCAGAAGGATGGAACCGCGCCTGCCGCCACATTCCGCGCCGCCAGCTTGGACAGCGCCCGCTCGACCTCCAGCTCACCCTTGGTTTCAGGAAGATCGAAGGCCGACAGCGGCACCACCGCTTCGCGCGGCACATCCTTGAACAACGCGTCGATATTCGACGCGCCGATCTTGGCCAGCATGACGCGGCGATCATCAGGGGTAAGCGGCAGATAACGCATGACTCAAAGTCCCTTCACGAATTCCTGATAGGCAGCTGCATCCATCAGCTTGGCGAATTCGGCCTTGTCGCTGAGTTTCAGCTTAAAGAACCAGCCCGCCCCTTCCGGGTCTTCGTTCACCTTGGCGGGCTCGGCTTCCAGCGCGCTGTTGGCTGCCGTGACTTCGCCGCCGACTGGGGCATACACTTCGCTGGCCGCCTTGACGCTTTCCACCACCGCGGCTTCACCGCCGGCGCCGACCTTGCGGCCAGCCTGCGGCAATTCCACGAACACGACATCGCCCAGTTGCTCGGCGGCATGGCGGGTGATGCCGACCGTGGCCTCATCACCCTCGAGCCGCACCCATTCATGCTGGTCGGTGAAACGCACTTCACTCATATCGAACTCCTTTTTATTTCTTGGCCCGCTTGTAGCGGTTCGGAACGAACGGCATTGCCACCACTTCGGCACCCAGCGCTTTGCCGCGCACGATGAGATCGAGCTTGGTGCCGTTGGCGGCAAATTCTTTTTCGACATAACCCATCGCCAGGGGCGCATTCAGGCTGGGGCCGAAGCCGCCGGAGGTGACGCGGCCAATGACACGGCCGGTCTTATCCGCGATCTCGGTGCCTTCACGCGCGGGGGCCCGGCCTTCGGGCCGAAGGCCGATGCGCTTCTTGCCCGCGCCGTCCTGAAGATGTTTGCCGATACGGCCGGCGCCGGGATAATCGCGTGCTTCCTTGCGGCGCTTGCCCATCGACCAGAGCAGATTGGCCTCGACCGGGTCGATGCTGTCGTCCATGTCATGGCCATAGAGGCAAAGCCCGGCTTCGAGCCTGAGGCTATCGCGGGCGCCGAGCCCGATCGGCAGGACTTCGGCTTCGGCCAAAAGCGCGCGGGCGACCTTCTCCGCATCCTTACCGTCGATGGAAATCTCGAAGCCGTCTTCGCCCGTATAACCGGTGCGGCTGACGATGGCGGGAGCGCCCGCAACCGTCACGCGCTTGGCCTGCATGAAGGTCATTTCCGAAATGCCGGGCGAATGGCGTTCCAGCACATCGGCCGCCAGCGGCCCCTGCAATGCCAGCAGCGCCCGCTCCGGAGCAGGCGCGAGCTGCGCCTGCCCTTTCAGCATCTGGGCGATATAGGCGAAATCCGCATCCTTCATCGCGGCATTGACCACCAGATAGAGCGCAGGCTCGCCAGCCAGGCGCGTGGTCATGAAATCGTCCTTGATCCCGCCTTCATCGCTCAGCAGCAGGCCATAGCGCTGCATGCCCTCGGGAATGCCTTGAATGTCGGCGGGCGTGACGCTTTCCAGCGCACGCGCCGGATCGGATCCGCTGAGGAACGCCTGCCCCATATGCGAGACATCGAACAGGCCCGCTTTCTCGCGGGTGTGAAGATGCTCCTTCAGGACGCCGGCCGGATACTGCACCGGCATGGCATAGCCCGCGAACGGCACCATCTTGCCGCCCAGCTCCAGATGGAGCGCGTGCAGCGGCGTGAATTTCAGATCGTCGTTGGTGTCTGTCATCGGGTCCCGAAACGAAGAATGGAGTCCCGCACCCACCGGAATGGCGGTACGGACCCCTCTGTCATGGGACCTGAGAGATTTCCCCCGGACCGCGGATGGCGGCGGGGTTACCCCTTCGGTGAGGGCCACCCGTCAGGGCGGCGCTGCTTTCCAGAAGTTCATCTCCTGCGCGGTCCATTTGCCTGAGAGTTTCCGGGGTGGTTGCTCCTTCGGCGCCTCAGCAAAGAGGGCTCTCCCGCGCGGGATCATGTGTTGGCCAAGGATGCGGCGCCTCACGGCGGATACCCCTGTCGCGGCCCATAATAAAGAGGGGGCTTTTCGAGTCAAACCAAAGCGCCAAGCCCCGGAAGTTACTCACATTCTTTCGGGAACCGCGATGCCCAGGATCCCCAGGGTGCCGGTCATCACCGCCAGCACCCGGGCGCAAAGCCCCAGGCGGCTGGCGCGCAGGGCGGCATCCGATTCGGACAGAATGTGATGAGCGGCATAAAAGCGGCTGAAATTCTGGGCCAGGGTAAAAGCATAGTCGCAGAGGATGTTGGGCGCGCGCTTCTGTTCCGCCGCCAGCATGGCGTCGCCCAAGGACAGAAGCTGCAACACCAGGTCGCGCTCTTCGGGTGTATGGACCGCAAGCGTTCCCGGCGTATGCCCCTCGTCTCGCGCCTTGCGCAGGATCGATTGGATGCGCACCGCCGCATATTGCAGATAGGGGCCAGTCTTGCCTTCGAATTTGGAGAACCGCTCCAGATCGAAAATATAATCCGTGGTGCGGTGGTTGGAGAGGTCCGCGAATTTGATGGTGGCAATGGCGATCTGCTGCGCGATGGCTTCGCGCTCTTCAGGGGAATAATCGTCGCCCAGCCCCTGCTCGGCCAGACGCGATTTGGCTTCCACCACCGCCATGGCGATCAGGTCGTAGAGCTTCATCACCCCGCCGACGCGGGTTTTGAAAGGTTTGCCATCGGCGCCGTTCATGGTGCCGTAACCGACATGCTCCAGATGGGCCTTGCCGTTCAGCGCGGCTTTTTCCGCGGCCCGGAAGACCTGCTCGAAATGGCCGTGCTGGCGATGGTCCACCACATAGAGAACCAGGTCGGGATTCTGTTCGCGTGTGCGCTCGACCACCGTCGCCATGTCGGTGGTGCCGTACAGCACGCCACCATCGGATTTCACCAACAGCAGCGGTGGCATCGGTTTCTTGTCGTCTTCGCGTGCCACCGGAATGACCAGCGCGCCCTCGTTCATTTCGGCCAGCCCGCGCGCCTTCAGATCGTCCAGCATGGGAGCGATCAGGTCATGGACGCTGGATTCGCCTTTCCACAGATCGAACGTCACGCCCAATGACGCGAATTCCCGCTCGAGCCCGACTTCGGAAACTTTCACGAAATGCCGCCACAAGGCACGATAACCGGGTCGGCCGTCCTGCAATTCCACCGTGGCGCGACGCGCGATTTCCAGCCGCGCCGGATCAGCCTTGCAGGCGGCAGAAGCGGCCGGATATAGCTCTTCCAGATCTTCCATCGTCACCGGTGATTGTTCCGGGTACGGACCTTTGAAGGCCGTGTCGAAATAGAGAGGTGCAATGCCCTTGATCTCCACTTCCGAGATCAGCTGACCCATCTGCAGGCCCCAATCCCCCAGATGGATGTCGCTCACCA
>Ga0268266_10007044_pt1 | contig 10209 bp, 6 predicted proteins | sample KBSS13metaG_FD_190356 | JGI IMG/M metagenome (GOLD analysis project Ga0268266, IMG submission 190356) | Switchgrass rhizosphere microbial communities from Kellogg Biological Station, Michigan, USA - KBS S1-3 metaG (SPAdes) (version 2) | ecosystem: Host-associated > Plants > Roots > Rhizosphere >... | reverse complement strand
CAAGCTGATCGCGCAGCTCCAGAAGCTCGTCACGTCGCTGCGCGCCAAGGGGAACGAGTACCTCGAGATCCCGAAGATGGGCCGCACCGAGCTGCAAGACGCGGTGCCGATGACCGTCGGCCAGGAGTTCCACGCGTTCGCGGCCTCGGTCGAGAGCGAGATCGCGCTGCTCCAGAACGCCGAGAAGTCGCTTTACGCGATCAACATGGGCGCGACCGCGATCGGCAGCGGCATCAACGTGCCGAAGGGCTATCCGCAGGCCGTCGCCGAGGAGCTGTCGCGGCTGCTCAAGAAGCCGATCGTGCCGGCGAAAGACCTGTTCGCGGCGACGTGGGATCAGCAAGGCTTTGTCATCTACTCGGGGGCGCTCAAGAGCCTCGCGATCAAGCAAGCGAAGATCGCGAGCGACCTGATCTTGCTCGCGTCGGGGCCGCGCGCCGGCCTCAACGAGATCGACCTGCCGGCGCTCCAGCCCGGCTCGTCGATCATGCCGGGCAAGGTCAACCCGGTGATCCCGGAGCTCGTCAACATCATCGCGTTCCGCGTGATGGGCAACGACGACGCGGTCGGCATCGCGGCGCAGTCGGGTCAGCTCCAGCTCAACGCCTACGAGCCACTCGAAGGCCTCGCGATGTTCGAATCGCAAACGCTGATCGACCGCGGCACCGACGCGCTGCGCGAGAAGTGCGTGGACGGGATGTCGGTGAACAAGGACGTCCTCGAGCACTACATGGAGACCACCGTCGGAACCGTGACCGCGCTCGTGCCGGTGCTCGGCTACGAGAAAGCCACCGAGCTCGCCGACGAGGCCTACAAGAGCGGCAAGGGCCTCATCGAGGTCGTGCGCGAGAAGCACGCGCTCACCGAGCAGCAGATCAAGGAGCTCTTGAATCCGCAAAAGCTCGCCAACCTCGACAAGCGGCTCTACAAGCGGTGAGTCGCGCACTCGTAGCTCTGGTGTGTCTGATCGCGGCGGCGGCACCGGCGCGTGCCGATCGCGGCATCGATGACGAGCTCGATGCGTCGGAAGCCGACGACGCGGAGCCGGCGAAGGAACGCTCGCACTGGAACGAGATCAACCTGAAGGTCTTGACCATGCGGTTCGGCGGCGGCGTGCTGCTCGACTGGGCGACCTACGAGCAGGATCTCGCGAGCGAGGCGCAGATGCCGGTGAGCGCCGACGAGGGTCTCCGCGACTTTCGGCTGCTGCTCAAGGGCAAGTTCCTGTTCTTTCCACGCGCGAGCTACTCGATCGGCTACATGTGGGACGGGGTCAATCATCAATGGCGGTTTCGCCAGACGGGCGTCATGGTCGATGTGCCGGAGCTCGAGGGAGAGGTGTTCGTCGGCCGCACCAAGGAAGGCTTCTCCACGAACAAGCTGATGGTGGGCTACAACGGCTGGACGATCGAACGCGCGGCCGCGAACGAAGCGTTCCTGCCGATCCTCGCGGACGGCATCAAGTGGACCGGTCGCTTGTTCGGCGGCAAGCTCGTCTACAACGCGGGCTGGTTCATCGACACGCTGTCGGACGACGAGTCGTTCAACAAGAACGACAAGCAGTTCGCGGCGCGCGCGGTCGCGCTGCCGTTCGCGCACACCAACTCGTCGACCGTGTTGCACGTGGCCGCCGAGGCCCGTTACGGCGCGTCCGACGACGGCTTCTTGCAGTTCAAGTCGAAGCCGGAGTCGTTTCTCGCGCAGAGCTTCGCGGTCGACACCGGCAAGTTCGCGGCGGACTCGACCACGATGGCCGGGTTCGAGCTGTACTACCGGCCCGGTCCGTTCATGTTCGGATCGGAGTACTTCCTCAACTGGGTGCAAGCCGAGCAGTCGCGCGATCCGTTCTTTCACGGCGGCGAAGCGTTCGTGTCGTACCTGTTCACCGGCGAGGTCCATCCGTACAACGAGAAGGGCGCGTTCTTCGAGGGCGTGGCGCCGACGCACCCGGTGATCGACGGCGGCCTCGGCGCGTGGGAAGCCGTGATGCGCATCTCGTACGTCGATCTCGACGGCGGCGCGATCGAAGGCGGCAAGTTCTGGCGGCTCACGCCGGTCGTCAACTGGTACCTGACCAAGTTCCTGCGGCTCGACGCCGAGTACGGCTACTCGAAGCTCGATCGCGAAGGCCTGACCGGGACCACGCAGTACTTCCAGGCGCGCTTTCAGCTGCAGTTCATGTAGCGACCATGTTCTCGCTCAGCTATGGCGGGCCGTTTTACAAGCTGACGAACAAGCTGCACGTGCGCGCCGTGCATCTCGCGCTGTTCGCGTGGCTGCCGATCATGGCGGGCGAGGCCGTGCGCGCGATGTTCGACCTGACGCCCGATCCGACGGTGTTCGACATCTCGCTGCACGTCCGGCTGCTCGTCGCGATCCCGCTGTTCATGCTCGCGGAGTATCTCGTCGACTCCGGGTGCCGGAGCGCGATCGCGAGCGTGTACTCCGGCAAGCTCGCCGAGCCAGCGAGCGTCGACGCGATCGTCGCGAGCGGCGAGCGGCTGCGCGACGCGTTGTGGCCCGAGCTCGTGATCGCCGGCATCGCGATCGTCGGCGGCCAGCTCGCGCTGTGGAAGGTCGTCGGCGGCACCGGCGTGTTTCACGGCGAGACCGGCGTCGGGCGCTTCTCGTTTCCGCGCCTGTGGTACGTCGCGATCGCGCTGCCGCTCATGCAGTTCGTCATGATTCGGTGGCTCTGGCGCTGGGCGATCTGGAGCTACATGCTCGCGCGGCTCGCGCGGTTGCCGCTCGTGCTGCTCGCGACGCACCCCGACCGCGCGGCGGGCCTGTCGTGTCTCGCGAGACCGGTCAGCGGGTTCTCCGGCTTCGCCGCCGGGGTCGGCACCGTGCTCGCGGGCGCATGGGGCACGCAGGTGCTCGGGCATCGCGCGATCCCCGAGTCGTTTCTGCCGCTGTTGCTCGTGCTGGTCGTCGCGTTGCTCGTGATCGCGGTCGCACCGCTGGTGTTGTTTAGCGGCCACCTCTATCGCGTGCGCCGGCGCAGCCTCGCCCAGTACGGCGATTTCGCGAGCGGCTACATGCAGGACTTCCACGCCAAGTGGATCGATCCGCGAACGACGCGCGAAGGCCCGCTCGGCACGTCGGATATTCAATCGCTGAACGATCTCGGCAGCGCGTTTCAGATGATCGTGACGACGCGGCTGTTCGTGTTCGGGATGCGGCCGCTGATCGGCCTGTGGGCCGCGACGATCGTGCCGATGGTGCCGCTGTTCGCGAGCGCGCTCTCGGTGGAGCACCTGCTCAAACGCATCGTGAGCACGGTCGTCGGCGGGCTGCCAATCTGAAGTGCGCAGCTTCGCCTACACCGTCTGCAACCCACCTTTTGTCGAGTCGGGTCTACGATAGAAGGATGGACGAGCGTAAGGCAGGGCTATCGACCGAGCCGGTGGAGCACGCGGTCCCATCGGCAGGGCGCGCGATGTTGGAAGAAGCGTTCGCGCGCGGATCGGGTCAGTTCAACGAGGAGGCGCCGGCGGTGCCCGAGCGCACGGAGAACAGCGTGATGGAGGGGCTGCCGCCGGCGAAGGTCGAGCGCATCGCCGCGATGCGCCGCGAGCTTGCGGACCTCCAGCGACAGCTGATCGAGGCGCAGCAACGCATCGCCACCGAGCTGCAAGGACGCGCCGAAGACGCGGAACGCTTCGAGGCCGTCGAGGCACGTCTGCACGCGCAGGAGCTCAAGACGCAAGAAGAGGCCACGCGCACCGAGGAGCAACTCGCGAGCCTGCGCTCGCAGCTCTCGATCGTCACCGCGACAGGCGAAGATCTCCGTCGAGACGTCACCTCGCGCGATACCCAGCTCGAAGAGGCGGGCCGGCAGCACCGCGCGGCGGCCGAGCAGCTCGAAGACGAGCGCAAGCAGCACCGCGCGGCGGCCGACCAGCTCGAAGAAGAGCGGAAGCAGCACCGCGCGGCGGCCGAGAAGCTCGAGGACGAGAAAAAGCAGCACGGCGCGGCGACGGAGCAGCTCGAAGAAGAGCGGAAGCAGCACCGCGCGGTCGCCGACAAGCTCGAGGACGAGCGCAAGCGCCACCACGACGCGACGACCGAGCTCGAGTCGCAGCTCGCCGCCGCGCGCGACACGACCAAGCACGACGCCGAGATTGCGGCGCTCGCATCCGAGCGCGATGCCGTTCGCGCGAAGATGCACAAGCTCGCGAGCGAGCTCGTGCGCATCGGCCAGGAGGCGCTGGGTGACCAGCCGGCTTCCGAGGTGACGTCGAACGTCGAGCGCCCGAAGCCTCCGCCGGTGCCGCCGGCGCCGCCGGTGCCGCCGGCTCGAGTCGCAGCTCCGGCCAAGCCGCAGGAGGTCGCGATCCTCGAGGTGACCGAGGAACCGAAATCGAAGCTGCGCACCGTGCTGGTGCTGATCGTCGGATTGATCCTGGGATCCGCGGCGACGCTGGCCGTGGCGTCGGGAAGCGCAGCGAAGAGCGAGCCGGCCGATGTCGTCGCCCCGCCGGCTCAGGCGCCCGTGGCCGAGCACGCCGCGCTGCCCGCGAGCCCCGAGCCCGTCGCGCTCTCGGCGATGACGCCGACGCAACCCGCGCCGGCCTCGGACGCGGTGGCCGGCGCAGCCAGCGACGGCGTGATCGTGCTCCCGAAGGAGGCAGCCGATCATCGCGTGTTCGTCGACGGCCGGGTCGTGCCGGTCAAGAGCTCGCGGGCCACGGTCACGTGTGGAGCCCACGAGATTCGAATCGGAAGCCACGGGACCCCGCAAAATGTCGATGTCGCGTGTGGCGGCGAGACGCCGGTCTCGCTGGATGCCCGTGATCGCTGACGGTGCGCCCCCTCGTTACGTAGCGAAGTAGTCGCCGAGGTGGAGCTCGCTCCACGTCCGATCAACAACCGACACCGCAGAACACTGCACTCGCTCCACCCCGGAGACTCCTTCCGCTTGGTAGTGGCGCGACCCCGTCATTCGTTCCGGAATGATTTCGGGTCTCGATTCACTATCCGGATAACGCGGTTAGGATGGCCATGAAGCGCGGGATGGTGACGCAGGAGCACGACGAGCTATCGACCGTGGACGACGGCATGGCTCAGCGGCCGAACAGCGATCCGATCGCGATGGAGCGCACGCGCGCCCGCGTCGAGCTCGCCATGTTCGGCGTGATGAAGCCGCCGCGGCTCAGTCGTTACGAGATCTTGGACCCGGTCGCTGGGGGCGGAATGGGCCTGGTCTACGCGGCCTTCGACCCCGAGCTCGAGCGCAAGGTCGCGCTCAAGGTCGTGTATCCCGAGGCCGGCGGCGACCCGCGCTCGCGCGATCGGCTGATGCGCGAAGCCCGTGCGCTGGCGCGACTCGACCACCCGCATGTCGTGAAAGTCCACGACGTGATCAGCCACGACGGCCAGATCGTCGTGGTGATGGCGCTGCTCGAAGGCGAGACGCTGTCGGCGTGGGAGCAGCGCGAGCGGCGCGACTGGCGATCGACCGTCAGCGCATACCTGCAAGCGGGCGAAGGGCTCGCCGCCGCACATTCGGTCGACGTCGTTCACCGCGACTTCAAGCCCGGCAACGCGATCATCGGCAGCGACGGCCACGTGCGCGTGCTCGATTTCGGGCTCGCGCGGCTCGTCTCCGAGCCAACCGGCGACGACCGGGCGACCGCGGGCATGGCGCCGAGCATGCCTTCGACGCACACCACGACCGGCGCGTTCGTCGGCACGCTCGCGTACGCGTCGCCCGAGCAGCTCGCGGGCACGGCGGTCACCGCGGCATCCGATCAGTTCAGCTTTTGCGTCGCGATGCATCGAGCGGTCGAGGGCGTCGCGCCGTTCGACGGAGCGACCATCGCCGAGCGCGCCCTCAGCATCGCCCGAGGCGAGCCACGCGTCGCCTCCGATGGCCGGCGCGTGCCCGCGTGGCTGCGGGCTGCCTTGCGCCGCGGCATGTCGGCAGATCCGGCGCAGCGTCACGCGTCGATGCGTGCGCTGCTCGACGAGCTCGGTCGCGCGCGCGGGCTCCGGCGCTGGCGGTGGCCGCTGGCGATGACCGCGGTCATGCTCGCCGCGGTGGGCATCGGCCTCGCCGGCTCGCAGCGCGCGCCGGTCTGCGACGACGCCGATGCCGTGGTCGCACGCGTGTGGGGCGCGCCCGAGCGCGTCGCGGTGACGAGCGCGTTCGCGGCGCTGCCGCTGGCGATCGCCGGCGATCTCGAGCGGCGCGTGCTCGGTGGCCTGGACGATCACGCGACGAGCTGGATCGCGACGCGTCACGGCGCGTGCCTCGCTCACCTCCACGCCGAGCAATCCGATGCGTTGTTCGATCGCAAGATGCTGTGCCTCGATCGCCAGCTCGGCGATCTCACGGCCGCGGTCGCGGTGCTCGAGCGCACCGACGTCGAGCGCGCGACCGATGCGACACAGGTCGTGGCCGGCATTCCGCGCGCCGACCGGTGCGACGACGCCGCGACCTTGATGGACGCGCCGGAGCCGCCGCGCACACCGATGGCGCAGGTCGAGGTCGAGCGGATTCGCGCCGAGCTCAGTCGCGCCGCGGCGCTCGATCACGGCGGCCAGAGCGAGGACGCGCTCGCGCTCGCGAAGCGCGCGACGAAGGCAGCCGAGGCGACCGGCTATTCGCCGATCGTGGCGGAAGCGGCGCTCGAGCTCGGGCGAGTGCTGATCGGCCGGCAGGATCCCGAGCACGCGGTGCCGAGCCTCTCCGAGGCGCGCGAGGCGGCGCTCGCGTCGGGGCGCCAGGCGCGCGTCGCGGTCGAGGCCGGTGCACGCCTCATCTATGCCGAGGGCGCGCTCAAGCCCGATCTCGATCGGCTCGCGCGCGATCTCGACTACCTCGACCCGATGAGCGCGGCGCTGCCGGGCGACCACTTCGTGCGCGCGCTGCTGTTCAACAACGCCGCCGAGGTCTACATCATGGCGAAGCATCCCGACGACGCGCGGGGTGCGCTCGAACAGGCGCGTCGCGCGGCCGGCGACTCGCCCGACGTCGAGCTCGCGGCGATCGATCGCAACCTGGCGATGCTGACCCGCGATCCGGTCGAGCGCGAGCGGCTCGCGCGAGCGGCATGGCAGCGCGTGCGAGGCGTGCTCGGCGACCATCATCCGCGCACGCTGTTCGCGCAGGGAGTCGCCGGCCTGTTCGAGACCGATCTCACCCGCGCCGACGAGCTGATCGCGCCGGTGTGCGACGACTATCGCCGGTTTCATCCAAAGCTGATGGCACTCCTGATCGACTGCGAGGCGGTGCACGCGTTCCTCGCCGCCGAGGTCGGTCATCCCGACGAGGCGATGCAGGCCTACGAAGCGGTGATCGCGACGCCGCCGTCGCCCGACAGCGAGGTCGATCGCGCGCTCGCGACCGGCGAGCTTGCCGCGCTGCGCGGCGACACGGGTCACGCGGCATCGGCGTTTCGCGACGTGATCGCGAAATGCGGCGCGAGCGAGTACTGGTGGGAACGCCAAAAGGCGGATCAAGCCGAGCTCGGGCTGGCGCGCATCGCGCTACTCGAGCATCGCCCCGGCGAAGCCGCGGGTGAGCTCGAGATCGCGGCGGCCGGTTACACCGACGTCGCGAGCACGAATCCAGCCATCATGTACGAGCGCCGCGCCGAGATCGCGAAACGACTCCTCGCGACACTCAGAGAATCTCCGGAACGGGAGAAGACCACGATTCACTAACGGGAGCATGACGAAGTCGAGATCGCGACTCCTCATCATGTTCGTCTTCACAGCTGAGTTGGCCTGTCACAAGCACTCGCCGACTCCACCACCCGCGCAGGGGTCCAGCGCCCCGCACGTCGTCTCACCGTGCATTTCGTTCGATGGGCCATGCATAGGCCTGCAATGCGGCACGGGCGGGAACTCGCCGTACATGAACACGTTCCCGGTCAACGGGCTCGACGCCGACGGCACGTGCAACGGCGATCGCATCCAGCTGATGCCGGGCACGCTCGCCGGCGGGCACTGCGGCAGCGGTGCGAGCCTGCGCTTCGACGGCCACAAGCTGGTCGGCACGAACGGGGCGCGCGAATGCCGCGACAAGGGCCTCGAAGGCGCGAGCTTCCAGGTTCGATCGGGCATGGCCGGCCTGCCCGTCGTCACCCTCACGATCACGAACGTCGATAACTTCAACGAAGAAGGTACCGAGTATCAGGGGTATCGAATCGCAAACGGCAGTGGCAGTAACACGCTGTGTGACTACGAGACAGCCACACAGGTGTTGACCGAGCTCGGATTTCCCGGGGGCTCCGGCTCGAGCTGTCCGCCGGCAGGCAGCTCGGTCGGCAGCGCGGAGCCGCACTCGGACCTCGTGGTCGCGCTACCCGGGCCGATCTACAGCGTGACGACGGGCGCGCAGACCGGCGACGGCAGCAACTTCTTCAACCTCGCATGCGTGGGCGACGCGCTCGCGAAGACAGCCTTCTATCAGATCGACGACACGCCCCAGGTGACGACCGCGGCGCTGCGCATGATCACCGCGCGCTACGGCGGCAGCGACCAGCCGTTCACGATCCGCGGCATTCCGATCACCGTGCAGCAAGACGGCAGTGCCGAGAAGCGCACCGCGAAGGACGATCCGGTGCCGGAAGCGCTGTGGGACGACAACGGCAAGGCGATGTGTCTGGCGACGCCGCGTCTGCTGACGATCGCGGGCGCGCCGCAGAGCATCCCCAGCTGCCTCCAGACGGAGGCGTGTGGCTCGGCCGGCTGTGCGAGCGGGTCGGCGTTCACGCAGGGGCTCGAGCAGCAGCTCGGCATCGGCAGCTGCGGCAGCAGCTTCGGCCCCGGCAGCGGCGTGCTGTTTCAGTCGTGGACCGGCGGTGACGGCAGGGCGGTGCTAGCGCGGCGCCACAAGTGACTAACCCACCTTGTCGTCGAGCGAGCGCGCCCACGTGTCGAGGTCGCCGGCCGCCGGCGCGATCGCGGCATTGGGCGCTTCGAGCAGGACCTTCATCGCCTGCCGCGCGCGGTGCAAGCGACTGCCGATCGTCGCGCTCTCGACCTCGAAGATCTCCGCGAGCTGGTCGCGATCGCATTCCTGCCAGTAGAACAGCTCGAGCAACAGCTGCTGATCGAGCGGCAGCGTGCGCAGCACGGCCGCGAGCCGCGCGCGCTCCGATTGCTTGGCCATGCGCGAGCCGACGCTCGTGCTCAGCGATTCGATCGAGACCTCGTCGAAGTCGAGCGTCGGGCGCGCCGATGCCTTGCGCCGCCAGTGCTGGAACAGCACGTGTCGCGCGATCGCGAACAGGTACGTGCGGAACGTGCTCTGTCGCTTGAACGAGTCGCGCGCGCGCACGCATTCGAGCAGCGTCTCCTGCACGAGGTCGTCGACCTCGCCCATCACCTTGTTCTCGAAGAACTTGTACAGCGTGGTGAAATGGCGATGGAACAGCTGATTACCGGCCGCCGGCTCACCCGCGCACCATCGATCGAGGAGCGAGAGATCGGTCTCGACGGTCAAACTGCCTTTCACGCTAACACGGTGTCTGTGTGGGTAACACGTGCAAACCGCATAGGAAACCGTCGTGTCATCGCGCCGCGACAACTCGCGACCAGAAAGTGCGACGCGTCTGGCGCGCTCGCACGTTGGACTCGCCATGACAGCCATTCGCTCCGCCATCCTCGCGATTGCTCTCGCCGCATGCGCCAAAGGTGGTGGGCATCCGGCGGCCGTGCAGGATGAGGTGGCAGCGGCGCCGTCGCCCGCCGCAGCGCCGTCGCCGGCTCCGGCCCCGACAGCCAAGGATCAGAAGGTCGGAATCGACGGCCAGCCGGTCGACCACCGCAAGGTGATCCGCACCGGCCGCGTCGAGCTGGTGGTCGCCGCCTACGACGACGCGCGCGGCAAGCTCGATGCGCTGATCAAGGCGAGCGGCGGCTACATCGACTCGACGCAGGTCGAACGTCACGAGGCCGCCGTGAGCGACGCCACGTTCGTGATCCGCATCCCATCGAACGCGTTCGAGAACCTGATGCCGAAGCTGCGCGAGATCGGCGAGGTCACGAGCGAGAGCTCGAACGCGGCCGATATCACCGACCAGTTCGTCGATACCGAGGCGCGGCTCGCGAGCGACCAGCAACTCGAGAAGCGGTTGCTCGAGCTCGCGACCGAGCGCAACGGCAACCTCGATCAGATCCTCGCGGTCGAGCGCGAGCTCGCGCGCGTGCGCGGCGAGATCGAGAGCTATCAGGGCCACCTCGAGCAGTGGAACG
>Ga0268266_10007043_pt1 | contig 10210 bp, 8 predicted proteins | sample KBSS13metaG_FD_190356 | JGI IMG/M metagenome (GOLD analysis project Ga0268266, IMG submission 190356) | Switchgrass rhizosphere microbial communities from Kellogg Biological Station, Michigan, USA - KBS S1-3 metaG (SPAdes) (version 2) | ecosystem: Host-associated > Plants > Roots > Rhizosphere >... | reverse complement strand
CGCCGACCCCGGCCCCGTCGCGCAGACCTTCTTCACCGACGACGACGTGAAGGCCCGCACCCGGCTCGACGCGATCGTCACCGTGGTCGATGCCAAGCACTTCCTCGGCCAGCTCAAGCAGGGCGACGAGGCGGAGGAGCAGGTCGCGTTCGCCGACGTGATCCTGCTCAACAAGACCGACCTCGTGAGCGCCGAAGATCTCGCCAAGGTCGAAGGCAAGATCAAGTCGATCAATCCCTACGCCCGCCTGCACCGCACGCAGAAGAGCCAGATCGAACTCGCCGCCATCCTCGACAAGGGCGCGTTCGACCTCAAGCGCATCCTCGAGTTCGAACCCGATTTCCTCGAGCACGGCCACGACCATGATCACGGCGACGAGGTCGCGAGCCTCAGCTTCACCGCCGACAAGCCGGTCGATCCCGACAAGTTCCAGAAGTGGATGGGGGCGCTGCTGCAGCTTCGCGGCGGCGACATCCTGCGCAGCAAGGGCATCCTGGCGATCGACGGCGCGCCCCGGCGCTACGTCTTCCAGGGCGTGCACATGATGATGGATGCCGACTGGGGCACGCCGTGGAAGGACGGCGAGAAGCGCGCGAGCAAGCTGGTCTTCATCGGCCGCAACCTCGACGCCGAGAACCTGAAGCGCGGCTTCGAAGACTGCCTGAAGTAAGCAAGTGAAGCTCGATCTCGGAAATCCGGCGTGGCGGACGACGCTGCCGCCGTCCCGTTCGGTTGCGTCGGATGCCCCGGTCGCCGCCTGCGCCTTCAGCCGCGACGGCAAGATCGCCGCCTTCGCGCTCGGCGACGGCCGCGTGCGGTTCCTGTCGGCGGATGTCAAGGACGCGCCGGCCGAGGCACAGGAGCCGTTGCACAAAGGCGCGGTGCTGTCGCTGATCGCCGATCCGCTCAATGACGGCTTCATCAGCGGCGGCGACGACGGCCGCCTGCTGCGTCTCGCCGCCGACGGCAGCGCGACGGAAATTGCCGACCACAAGGGCAAGTGGATCGACAAGCTTGCCGCCCACCGCGCCAACGGCACGGTGGCAGCGTCGGCCGGCAAGATGGCGCTCGTGGTCGACAAGGCGGGCGAGGTGCGCGAGTTCGGCCCGCACCAGAGCACGGTGACGGGGATCGATTTCAGCAAGGACGGCAGCCGGATCGCCTGCTCCCACTACGACGGCATCACGATCTGGAGCATCGGCCAGGTGGTCCTGCCGCCGCGCCGCTTCGCGTGGCGTGGCAGCCATGTCGCGCTGAAGTGGAGCACCGACGGCAAGTTCATCGCCACCGGCACGCAGGAGAACGACATTCATGTCTGGCGCATCGCCCAGGCGACCGACATGCGGATGGCGGGCTATCCCGCCAAGGTGAAGTCGCTGTCGTGGTCGGCCGACGCGCGCTGGCTCTACACCTCCTCGCAGCCGGTGTTCACCGCCTGGCCGTTCGCCGGCAAGGGACCCGAGGGCAAGCCGCCGCTGCAGTTCGGCGACGAAGGCGCGGGCCTGATCACCGTTGTCGCAGCGCATCCCACCGCCGAATTCGTGGCCGGCGGCTATGATTCGGGTGAGTTGCAGCTCGGCGACATCAAGATGCGCCGCTCGGTGGTGCTCAGGATGTCCGACGGCTCGCCGGTCAGCGCCGTGGCCTGGTCGCCCGACGGCTTCCGCCTCGCCGTCGGCAACGACAACGGCGACATGCTGGTGGTCGACCTCAGGCGCTGACCGTCAGCTCTTTTTTTTCAGCGAGGCGTAGGCCTTCAGGCGCTGCGCCCGGATATCGACCTTCAGCACGTCACCGGCGACCTTCCCGGTGATTTCGGCGGTGGAGGTCGAGCAACTGGCATCCTCGGGAAAGCGGATGCGGCCGGCGAACTCGCCGGTAGGCGCCAACGCCAGGGAGATCTTGAAGGTACCGCAGTGCCGCTCCCTGATTTCTCCGGCCACCTGCCCATTGGCGACCGTCAACGTCGCGTTGAACGACATCGACAGGAAGGGCCCCCCGCCAGTGGAAGCCGTCAGCGCGCCCGCGTAGCTACCGTCGATCGACGCAGTGGAGGCGGCCGGCTGCAAGGCGCTTGGCGTCAACGATGCCGCGGCAGGCACCTTCAACTCCGCGCTGGCCTTGCGCGCCATTTCCTCATCCGCCTTCTTTCTCTTCTCTTCCTCGAATCTCTGCACGGCGGCGGCGGCCTCGCGCAGCAGCTCGGGCTTCTGACTGTCCGTCAGGAATCCGGTCGGCGGCCGATTGCGGGCCTTTTGCCAGCCGGCGATCATCTCGCGGCTGCGCGATCCGAAAGTGCCGTCGACGCTGCCCGTGTCGAACCCGAGCGACGCTAGAGCGACCTGGACCAGCGCGCGGTCCGAGGGCATGAGGCGCAGGGCCGCCTCGGCGGCCTCCGCCTGCTTGCGGGCCTCGATCTCGGCCGACGGCCTCGGCTCGGCCTGCCTCCTCGCATCAGCTTCGGTGACGGCGTTTCCGCGGGTATCGTCTGCGACCTGGCGAGGACCGGCGCTCTCGATCGCGGTGCCTCTGCGTTCCTTCTCGTTGGATCGGTCGCCGAGGACGACCCAAGCGCCGCCGCCAAGTGCCGCAACAAGGACGACACCCAGCCCGACCTGAAGCAGCGAGCGCCCGGAACGCGGCGCCCGGCCTTGCGACGCCACGCCGAGCCTGGGCGACCCTGTCGATGGAAACATCGCCACCGTCGGCGCATCGCCAGCCTGCAGCTCGGCGGAAACGAGCACGTCCCCTCCCGGCGGCGACCGCGTTTGCAGAAGGAGATGGCGCCAGGCGGCAACAGATTGCGGACGCTCGGCAGGACGAAGGGCAAGACCCGCATCGATCGCGACCAGCAGCGCCGGCTCGAAGCCCGCGGGGCCCCGTCGCAGCATCGGTTGGTATTCGTCCTCGAGCAGGCGCTCGAAGCTGCTCGGCGGCAAGGTGCCGGTGATCGCCCGGTATAGCGTCGCTGCCAGAGCATAGATGTCGGTCCACGGCCCTTGCTTGGCCGAAGTGATCTGCTCGGGGGCGGAGTAGCCCGGCGTGAAGATCGCGGTCATGGCCGACGTCTTTCCGACCACCGCGGCGCGCGATGCGCCAAAGTCGATCAGCGTCGGCCTGCCATCGGGCCGCAGCAGGATGTTTGCCGGCTTGATGTCGCGATGCAGGAAGCCTGCAGCATGAACCCTCTCCAACCCGACCAGCAAGGGCTCGAGGAGGGTCGCGACCTCGACGGGTCCGAGCCGCGTACGCTCGGCCAGCACGTTCTCGAGCGTCCGACCCTGCACGCGCTCCATGACCATGTACGCGGTGCCGTTGGCCTCCAGGAAGTCGTGCACCCGCACGATACCGGGGGCGTCGTGCAACATGGCCAGGGTGCGGGCTTCGGCGACGAACCGCTCGCGGCCCCAGTTGAAATCATCGGCCATTTGAATCGACCGGGGCATCACGCTGGCCCGGTCGCGCCGGACGGCGAGAACCGACGGCAGGTACTCCTTGATCGCGACCTCGCGACCAAGCTGCTCGTCGAGCGCAAGATAGGTAATGCCGAAGCCGCCTTGGCCCAGCACTCCCGCGACCTTGTATCGGGCAATCCATGACCCGATCGGCAACGCGTCGAAATCCACGGGCGCCGCGGCCCCTGATCCCGGTACCGTCATGAGGGACCATCCCCCGATGCTGTACGGGAAATCTAGGCCCGCGTCCGTCGGTCGGCAACGAGAACGGCGACAGTCTGGCGGTTGATCTGCGGCGCTGAACGCCCGCACCTTCCGAGACGTCAGCTCCGGCCGCTGACCATCAGGCGGTTGCAGAGGAAGCACAGCATGCCGGCGACACCCATTGCGGCCGTCATCGGCACGATAGTGCCGTCGAAGGCCTGGCCGACGATCGCGCCGAACAGGGCGCCGATCCCGAACTGCATGACGCCCATCAGCGACGAGGCGGTGCCTGCCATGTGCGGGTAGCGCTGCAGCGCCATGGCGATGGCGTTGGCGCCGATGAAGCTGTTGGAGGCGATCTGCAGCACGAACAAGGGCAGGAACGGCCACAGGCCGATGGCGCCGGTACGGGCTTCGACGAGCCCCATCACCAGCACCGCCGGACCGACGATCGCGGGAATGACGACCGCGCCGCGCAACATCCGCTGCGCGCCCATCCTCGGCACGAAGCGGGCATTCATCAGGCTGCCCAGGGTCAGGAACATCACCTGGGCGCCGAAGATCAGGCCATAGGCCCGCGGCTCGATGCCGTAGCGTTCGATGAACACGAAGGGCGAGCCCGACAGGAAGGAGAACAGGGCGCCGAACTGGAAGGCGCCGGTCAGCGCGTAGCCCATGAAGGCGCGATGGCGGACCAGCTCGCCGTAGCGTTCCAGCACCGAGCCGAGATGGAGCGGCTGGCGATATTCCGGCCGCAGGGTTTCCGGCAGGCGCAGCCAGGCCGCGATCCAGGCGAACGCGCCGATGCCCGCGAGCACCCAGAAGATCGCGCGCCAGCCGAAGAACCACAGGACCTGCCCGCCGATCAGCGGCGCCAGCATCGGCGCGATCGAGGAGCAGGCGTGCATCAGCGACATCGCCCGCGCCGCCTGGTCCTTCTCCGCGAGGTCGCGCACCATGGTGCGCGCCAGCACCACCCCGCCGCAGGCCGCCAGCCCCTGCAGCAGGCGCAACAGCACGAGATGACCCGCTTCCGCGGCGAAGGCGCAGCCGATGCTGGCCACGATGTAGGCGGCCAACCCCGTCAGGATCACCGGCCGGCGACCGAACCGGTCGCCGGCCGGCCCGTAGAAGATCTGGCCGAAGCCGAAGGCGATCAGGAAGGCCGAAAGCGTGAGCTGGATGTCGCCCGCCGTGCCGCGGAGATCGGCGGCGATCACCGGCAGCGCCGGCAGATACATGTCGATCGACAGCGGCGTGAAGGCGGACAGCAGCGCCAACAGCACCAGCAGGAGCGGCTTCAGGGTCGGGCGGGTCTCGGTCGCGGGCATCGTCGGTTCCGCTGTAGCACGCCGGGACGGCCGACGCGGCACGTCAGCTTCGATGGCCGACGAGCACGCGGTTGGAGAGGAAGCAGAGGACGCCGGCAACGCCCATGGCCAGGGTCATCGGCGCGATCGTGCCGTCGTAGGTCTGGCCGACGATCGCCCCGAACAGCGCGCCGAGGCCGAACTGCATCACGCCCATCAGCGAGGACGCCGTGCCTGCCATGTGCGGATAGCGTTGCAGCGCCAGCGCCATCGCATTGGGGCCGATCAGGCTGATGGTGGCGATCTGCGGCGCGAAGCAGATCACGATCGGCCACATGCCGATGGTGCCGTAGCGCGCCTCGATCTGGCCCAGCACCATGGCCGAGAGTCCCGAAAGCAGCGGCGCGTAGACGGCATAGCGGAGGATCTTGTCGGGCCCCAGGATGCGCACGAAGCGGGCATTGAGCAGGCTGCCGATCGTCATGAACACGATCATGCTGCCGAAGATCAGGCCGTAGCTGCGCGGGGCGATGCCATACTTCTCGATGAAGACGAACGGCGAGCCCGAGATGAACGACAGCAGCGCCGAGAACATGAACGAGGTCGTGAAGGCGTAGCCCATGAAGGCGCGATGACGCAACAGCTCGCCGAAGCGCTTGAGGATCGACGACACGACCAGCGGCTGGCGATATTCCGGCCGCAGGGTCTCCGGCAGCCAGAACCAGGACGCGGTCAAGGCCAGCACGCCGATCAGGGCCAGCGTCCAGAACGCCGCACGCCAGCCGAAGAACCACAGGATCTGCCCGCCGATCAGTGGCGCCAGCATCGGCGCGATCGACGTGCAGGCCATCATCAGCGACATCGCGCGCGCGGCCTGGTCGCGCTCGGCGAGGTCGCGCACCATGGTGCGCGCCAGCACCACGCCGCCGCAGGCCGCCAGTCCCTGCAGGAAGCGCAGCAGGATCAGATGGCCCGCTTCGAGGGCAAAGGCGCAGCCGATGCTGGTCAGGACATAGACGGCGACGCCGCCCAGGATGACCGGCCGGCGGCCGAAGCGGTCGCCGGCCGGGCCGTAGAAGATCTGGCCGAACCCGAAGGCGATCATGAAGGCGGAAAGGGTGAGCTGGATGTCCCCTGCCGTGCCGTGCAAATCGACGGCAATCACCGGCAGGGCGGGCAGATAGAGGTCGATCGACAGCGGCGTGAAGGCTGACAGCAGCGCCAGCAACGCCAGCAGGATGGGCGTCAGCGTCGGTCGGGTCTTGGTCGGTGGGTCGGTAATGGTGGTCATCGGGGTCCCTAGCACCCATGCTATAAGCGGACCATGACGGCGCCCGACATGACGGAAATGCAGATCAGGCGGTACGCACGGCATATCGTGCTGGCCGAGATCGGCGGCGTGGGCCAATCGCGGCTGATCGCCGCCCGGGTGCTGGTGCTGGGTGCCGGCGGACTCGGCGCGCCCCTCCTGCAATATCTTGCCGCCGCCGGAGTCGGCACCCTGGGCGTGGTCGACGACGACGCGGTCGATCTCTCCAACCTGCAGCGCCAGATCATCCATCGCACGGCCGATATCGGTGTGCCGAAGGTCGTGAGCGCCGAACGGGCGCTGGCCGACATCAATCCCGAGGTCACCGTCCACGCGCACAGGGATCGGCTGACGGCGGAGAACGCCGAGCGGCTGATCGCCGGGTACGACATCGTGGCCGACGGCAGCGACAACTTCGCCACCCGCTACCTGCTCAACGACGTCTGCTTCCGTTTGAGGAAACCGCTGGTCGCCGCCGCGATCCTGCGGTTCGACGGCCAGGTCTCGACCTACAAGGCCTGGCAGGGTCCGGCCCATCCCTGCCTGCGCTGCATCTTTCCCGTGGCGCCGTCGGAGGACGCCGTGCCGAGCTGCGCACAGGCCGGCGTGCTGGGCTCACTCGCCGGCACCTTGGGCGCGCTGCAGGGCACCGAGGTGGTGAAGGAGATCCTCGGCGTCGGCCGCTCGCTCTCCGGCCGCCTGTTGACCTACGACGCGCTCGACGGCTCGTTCGAGGAACTCGCGGTCGAGAAACGGCCCGACTGTCCAACCTGCGGCGGTTCGGGCAGGCACGCATGAGCCAGGGCGGGCTGTCGATCATCGTGCGGTCCGGCAGGTACGAGGGCGCGCATTATGCGCTGGCGATGGCCAGCGCCGCGCTCGCGGTGAACCAGCCGGCCGTCCTGTTCTTCACCATGGGCGGCCTGCGGGCGCTAATGCCCCAGCCCGCGCTCGACGATTGGCCGCGCGATGCGCTCAACCGGCAACGCGGCGTCGGCGATTTCGAGACCTTGCTGCAGGCCTGCATCGAGCTTGGCGCGCGCTTCATCGTATGCGAGATGGGTTTGCGATCGCTCGCCATCGATCGCGCGTCGCTGCGCACCGACATTCCCTTCACGGTCGCCGGCATCGTGACCCTGCTCGAAGAAACCAAGCCCGGCATGCACCTCCTGGAGATTTCATGACATCTGCCGCTTTCGACGTGCTGGGCATCGGTAACGCCATCGTCGACGTCATCAGCCGGGCCGACGACTCGTTCCTCGTCAAGCACGCGCTCACCAAGGGCAGCATGACGCTGATCGACGAGGCACGCGCCGAGGCGCTCTACGCCGCAATGGGGCCGGGCATCGAGGTGTCAGGCGGCTCGTGCGGCAACACCATGGCCGGCGTCGCCTCGTTCGGCGGCAAGGGCGCCTATGTCGGCAAGGTGAAGCAGGACCAGCTCGGCAGCGTGTTCGGCCATGACCTGAAATCGATCGGCGTGTCGTTCGACACGCCGCAGGCGACCAGCGGCCCCTCGACCGCGCGCTGCCTGATCACGGTGACGCCCGACGCACAGCGCACCATGAACACCTATCTCGGCGCCTGCACCGGCCTCGGACCCGGCGATATCGACACCGGCGTCGTCGGCGCCGCGCAGGTGACCTACGTCGAAGGCTATCTGTGGGACGCGCCGGAGGCGAAGAAGGCGGTGCTCAAGGCGTTCGACGCGGCGCACGCCGCCGGCCGGCTGGTCTCGATCACCCTGTCTGATTCGTTCTGCGTCGGCCGCTATCGCAACGAGTTCCGCGCCCTGATCCGTGACAAGGTCGACATCCTGTTCGGCAACGAGTCGGAGATCACCTCGCTCTACGAGGTCGACTCCTTCGAGAAGGCGCTCGAGGCGACACGCAAGGAGGCGAAGATCGCCGCCCTCACCCGCAGCGAGAAAGGCTCCGTCGTGATCAAGGGAGGCGAGACCTATGCCGTGCCGGCTGCCCCCGTTTCCAAGGTCGTCGACACGACCGGCGCGGGCGACCTCTACGCGGCCGGCTTCCTATTCGGCTTCACCCACGGCAAGTCGCTCGCCGACTGCGCGCGGCTGGGCGGCATTGCGGCGGCAGAGATCATCTCCCACGTCGGCGCGCGGCCTGAGATGCCGCTCAAGGACCTGATTTGAGTCTCGGCCAGGCTGCGCAATCGACCTGGAGCCGCTGGGCCAAGGCGGCCGAAGTCTATCGCGACCGCCGGCAGCTCATCATCCTGCTGATGGGCTTCGCCAGCGGCATGCCTCTGCTGCTGACGCTCTCGGTGCTGACCTACTGGATGAGCAAGATCGGCGTCGATCTCAAGACGATCGGTTTCTTCGCCCTCGTCGGCACGCCTTACGCCTTCAAGTTCGCCTGGGCGCCGTTGGTCGACCAGATGCCCTTGCCGGTGCTCGACCGGCTGCTCGGCCGCCGCCGGAGCTGGATGCTCCTCGCCCAGGTCGGGATCTTCGTGTCGACGCTCGGCATGGCGTTCAGCGATCCGGTCAATGCACCGTGGACCACTGCTCTCGCAGCCGTGGCGGTCGCCTTCTTCTCGGCGACGCAGGACATTGCCGTCGACGCCTACCGCATCGAGATCCTGGGCGATGCCGAACAGGGCGCCGGATCGGCAACGACGCAGCTCGGCTACCGGATCGCGCTCTGGATCGTCGACGCCATGGCGCTGCTGCTGCCCACCATCCTGCCCTGGTCGGTCGTGCTCAGCCTGATCGCGACGCTGATCCTCGTCGGCGTCGCCACGACGCTCTATGCCGAGGAGCCGAAAGCGTTGCGTCCGCGACTGCAGTCGGCGGAGGCCTGGATCAAGGAAGCGATCGTGCGGCCGTTTGCCGAGTTCTTCGCCTATCGCGGCTGGGTGATCATCCTGCTGTTCGCCCTGCTCTACAAATACGGCGACGCGCTCGGCGGCACGATGGCGCGGCCGTTCTACAACGAGATCGGCTTCTCCGGTCCGGAGATCTTCGGGGTCACCAAGAGCTTCGGCGTCGCCGCGACCATCGTCGGCGGGCTGGCGGGCGGCGTGCTCGTCGCCCGCTACGGCCTGTTCAAATCCCTGCTGGTCGCCGGCATCCTGCAGGCCGTCACCAATCTCCTGTTCTCGTGGCAGGCCCAGGCCGGCCACGACATCGTCGTCCTGACGATCGCCATCAGCGCCGACAACTTCACCGGAGCGCTGGGGGGCGTTGCCTTCATCGGCTACCTGTCGAGCCTCTGCACCACGGGGATGGCCGGCACGCAATATGCCCTGCTGACCTCGCTGATGGCGTTCGGCCGTACGACCCTGTCGGCCGGCGGCGGCTGGATGGCGGCCCAGACCGGCTGGACCATGTTCTGGATGCTGACCACGTTGCTGGCGATCCCCGGCCTGCTGTTGCTGCTGTGGCTCTGGCGTGCCGCGCAAAAAGAAACCCCTCCTTCGGGGCTGAAGGAGGGGTAGTCGTAAATCGGCTACGGGGTAATCAGCCCCTGCCGGGGGAACCTGCCCGTTCCGATACGGGGCGTGGGGAGCCAGGACGGAACGAGCGAGTCCCGTGTAGAGGCAACCGGCTACAAAACCGTGACCGGCATGTGGAAAACTGCCGCCGCAACTATCCTGGCAGCTACCCCTGCGCGTCGAGCGCGTAGCCGGCGGCGCGGACGGTGCGGATCAGGTCGGCGTCGCTGTCGCCGTTGAGGGCGATGCGCAGGCGGCGGATGTGCACGTCGACCGTGCGCGCCTCGACGTAGACGTCCTTGCCCCACACTGAATCGAGCAGTTGCTCGCGCGAGAAGACGCGGCCGGGGTGCTCCATGAAATGGCGCAGCAGGCGGAACTCGGTCGGCCCGAGATGGACCGGCTTGCCGCCGCGCGTCACGCGATGCGCCACCAGGTCCATCACGATGTCGGAGTAGCTCAACGCCTCG
>Ga0268266_10007041_pt1 | contig 10210 bp, 7 predicted proteins | sample KBSS13metaG_FD_190356 | JGI IMG/M metagenome (GOLD analysis project Ga0268266, IMG submission 190356) | Switchgrass rhizosphere microbial communities from Kellogg Biological Station, Michigan, USA - KBS S1-3 metaG (SPAdes) (version 2) | ecosystem: Host-associated > Plants > Roots > Rhizosphere >... | reverse complement strand
CAAGGAAAACGGGTGCATCGAGATCGTGGAATCCTGGGAGGACTTCGTCCCCGACGGCAAACTGACCGATTTTCGCAAGGCAGTCGATGCCAAGCCCGGTGAGAAGATCGTCTTCTCGTGGCAGGTGTGGCCCGACAAGGCAACGCTGGACGCTGTCGAAGCCAAAATGCACGAAGACGCGCGCTTCGAGGCCTCCGGCGAGATTCCATTCGACGCCAAGCGCCTTATCTATGGCTGCTTCGCCCCAATCCATATAATGAAGAGCGCGTGACGTTCATTTTATCCTAACGGCCGGACCTCAAACTCAGGCGGCGCCGGAACAGCGTTCGCTTGACCCATCCTAGGCGCTCTGATATCGGCGCTTCATCTATTCTCTTAACGCGCAAAGGGCTGCCGCCAATCGCGGTCGTATAATGTTTTCGATGTCCGATTCGGAACTCTTTCGCGAAGTTGACGAGGATTATCGCCGCGACCGGATGGCGGCGTTCTGGCGGCGCTATGGCGGCGCCATCGCCGCCGCGGCCGTGGTGGTGGCGATCGTGGCCCTTGGCGCCAACTACTACCTCCAGCGCCAGCAGATGGAGCAGGAGGCCGAGACAGCCCGCTTCGAGGCGCTGCTCTCCGATATCCAGCCCGGCAACGAGCAGGAAGCGATCCAGAAGCTGGCCAATTACGCCGCCTCCGCCAAGCCGATTCAGGCAGCGCTCGCGATGCTGACCGAGGCGTCGCTGCGCCAGCGCACCGGCAACATCACCGCCGCTGCCCAGGTCTATCACCAGATCGCCGATGGCGATCAGGCCAGCCAGGACCTCAAGGACCTGGCGGTCGTCCGCCTTGGCTATATCGCCGCCGATTCCGATAAGCCGGAGCCGCTGATCCCGCGCCTGCAGGCCATCGCCGACAAGGCCAGCCCCTGGCGCTACAGCGCCAAGGAGGCGATCGCGCTCTTGACCGCCAAGGCCGGGCAGCGCGAGCAGGCGGCCAAGATGTTCGCAGACCTGGGGCAGGCCCCCGGCGCCCCTATCGACCTCGCCCAGCGCGCTCGTGCGCTGGCTGACCTCTACCGCGGGAAATGACCCATATGCGCAGCTCTCGCCCCTATCCTAGGCGCGTTGTCGGCCTGACTTTCCTCGGGTGCGTCATGCTGTCCCTCGCCGGCTGCGACACGATCAGCGGCATCTTCGACGACTCCGACAAGCCAAAGATGCCGGGCAAGCGCGTTTCGGTGCTGGCGGTCGAGCAGAAGCTGAAGGTCGACAAGACCCTGGCGAACACCAACGTCACCCTGCCGGAGCCGCAGACCAACAAGGACTGGGCGCAGGTCGGCGGCAACGCCTCGCACAATCTGGGCCATCTGGCGCTCGGCAACGAGCTGCATCAGGTCTGGGCCGTCGATGCCGGCGAGGGACCGCAGAGCCACCTGCTCTATACCGGCACGCCGGTCGTGGCCGATGGCAAGATCTTCGTCCTCGACACCCAGGCCGAGGTCACGGCGCTGGATGCAGCCACCGGCCAGAAGCTGTGGCGCGTGCGCGTCTCGCCCCAGGACGCTCGTACCGACACGCTGGGCGGCGGCATCGCCTATGGCGCCGGCAAGGTGTTCGTCACGGGCGGCTATCCTGAAATCCAGGCGCTGGATGCCTCCAACGGCGGCCTGGTCTGGCGCCGGCAGCTGACCGCGCCGCCGCGCTCGGCCGTGTCCTATGCCGCCAACCGCATCTATCTGACCACGCTGGACAACCAGACCCAGGTGATCAACGCCGATGACGGCCAGACCGTCTGGAGCCACGCCGGCCTGCCGCAGTCCGAAGGCGTGCTGGGCCAAGCGGTGCCGGCGGTCGACCCGACAATCACCGTCATCCCTTATTCGTCGGGCGAGATCTTCGCGCTGCGGCTTGAGACCGGCCGCATGGCTTGGCAGGACAATCTGGTGTCGATCCGCCACACCAACGCGCTGTGGAGCCTGACCGATATCTCGACCCCGCCGGTGATCGACCATGGCGGGGTCTATGCGGTGTCGCAGGGCGGCCGCTTCGTCGCCATCGATGAGCGCAGCGGCGCCCGCGTATGGCAGCACGAGGTCGGCTCCTCGAACATGCCCTGGGTCGCAGGCGACTATATCTTCCTGCTCGACAACAATAACGAGCTGGTCTGTGTCCAGCGCGAGAAGGGCGGCATTCGCTGGATCTCCCAGCTCCAGACCCATGAGGACATGGAGAAGCGCAAGCATCCGGTGTACTGGCAGGGCCCGGTGCTGGCTGGCGGCCGCCTGTTCCTGACCAATTCGCTGGGCCAGATCGTTGAGGCCTCGCCCCAGGATGGGCGAGTGCTCACCGTTACCGCGGCGTCGGATATCGTCGATGTGCCGCCCGTCATCGCTGATGGCACGCTGTACATTCTGGCGAATGACGGCGTCCTGACTGCCTATAAGTGACCGATCCGGAAACTCCTGAGACCGAGGACGCCAGGGGAGAGCTGCGCGATCTTCCGGTCGTCGCCATCATCGGCCGGCCCAATGTCGGTAAGTCGACCCTGTTCAACCGCTTGTCCGGCAAGCGGCTGGCGATCGTCGACGACATGCCGGGCGTGACACGCGACCGACGCGAGGCCGAGGCATCGCTGGCCGGCGCGCCATTCCGTGTCATCGATACGGCCGGGCTGGAGGATGTCCACGATTCCAGCATGGAAGCGCGCATGCGTCGGCAGACCGAACAGGCGGTCCGCGACGCGGATGTGGTCCTGTTCGTGGTCGATGCCCGCGAAGGCATCTCAGCCCTCGACACGCTGGTCGCGCGCGATATCCGCAAGCAGAAGACGCCGATCATCCTGGTCGCCAACAAGGCCGAGGGCCGCGCCGGCATTTCCGGCATCGGCGAGGCCTACAGCCTGGGCCTGGGCGACCCGATCGCCATCTCGGCCGAGCATGGCGAGGGCATGGGCGAGCTGTTCGATGCGCTGGCGCCCTATATCGATCAACCGCGCACCGAGGAAGACGAGGCTGGCGACGAGGAAGGCTCCGGCCGCATCCATGTCGCCATCGTCGGCCGCCCCAACGCCGGCAAGTCCACCCTGATGAACGCGATACTGGGCGAGGAGCGGGTGCTGACCGCGCCCGAGGCAGGGACCACGCGCGACGCGATCTCGGTCGATTTCGAGCATGCCGGACGGGGCCTGCGCCTGATCGACACCGCCGGCATGCGCCGCCGCGCCCGCGTGTCGGAGAAGGTCGAGCAGATGGCGGTCGACGACGCGCTGCGCGCCATCCGCCTCGCCCATGTCGCCGTCCTGGTGCTCGACGCCGACGCAGTGCTCGACAAGCAGGACCTCACCATCGCCCGCTGGGTGCTGGAGGAGGGCAGGGCGCTGATCATCGCCATCAACAAGTGGGATGCGGTCGCCGACCGCAAAGCCTCGCTCCAGCGCCTGTCCGACCGGCTGCAGACCTCGCTGCCCCAGGTTGTCGGCGTCCCGACGATCACGATCTCGGCCCTGCGCGGCCAGAAGGTCGATGCGCTGCTGGACGAGGTGCTCAAGATCTACGAGGTGTGGAACCGCCGCGTCTCGACCGGCCAGCTCAACCGCTGGCTGGAGGCGATGAGGGACGCCCACCAGCCGCCGTTGGCCCAGGGCCGCACCAACAAGATGCGCTACATGACCCAGGTGAAGGCCAGGCCGCCGACCTTCGCCCTGTTCCTGTCCCAGCCGGGCGAACTGCCCGACAGCTACCAGCGCTATCTGGTCAACGGCCTGCGCGGCCCCTTCAATCTGGAAGGCGTGCCGATCCGGCTGCTGCTGAGGGCGAGCAGTTCAAAGAATCCGTACGAGGACGAGTGAGCTTGTAGGATGGGTAGAGCGTAGCAAAACCCATCCTACAACGCACCGATGATGGGTTTCGCTACGCTCTACCCATCCTACGTCAGAATGAATTCCACTAGCCGCTTGGCCGCGTCTTCCGGCCCGGGCTGCGTGCCCGGCTTCTCCCCAGGGAAGGCCTTGCCGCGCAGTTTGGTCGACATTGGGCCGGGGTCGAAGGTGCGGATGCGGAGCGGCGGCACGACTTCCAGGGCCCAGGCGGCGGCCATTTGCGCCAGCGCGGCCTTGGTGGCGCCGTAGGCGGACCAATAGGCCTTGTGGCCGGTGGCGGCGCCGTCGGTGATGAAGATCGCTTGGCCGGCCGGCGCCTTGCGCAGCAGCGGGTCCAGGGTCGCGGCCAGGCGCTGGTTGGCGGTCAGGTTGACGGCCAGCGCCTTGTCCCAGTGCTTGGGATCGGCATGGGGCGTGGCTGAGAGCTGGCCCAGCTCGGCGGCGTTGGCGATGAAGATGTCCAGGCGGCCGAAACGCTCGAACAGCACCGGGCCCAGCGACACGAGCTTCGCCGGCTCGGAGAGGTCGACCGGCATCAGAATGGCCTCACCGCCGACGGCGCGGACCTTGTCGTCGGTTTCTTCCAGACCGCCGACTGTGCGGGCGAGCAGCACGACGGTGGCGCCCTGTTCGGCGAGCGCGACGGCGGTCGCCGCACCCAGGCCACGCGATGCGCCGGTAATGAGGGCCACTTGCCCCAAAAGCGGTTTGGTCATGCTCGGCTTTCGAACATCAAGGTCAGTTCGGGCTGCGAAGCCCGCTGGTCACGGTCCGTCAGCGTGATCGGGTAGTCGCCGGTGAAGCAGGCATCGCAGAATTGCGGATGCTTGGTGTCGCGCGATTTTTCGCCCATGGCGCGATAGAGGCCGTCGATCGAGATGAAGGCCAGGCTGTCGGCGCCGATGAATTTCGCCATCTCCTCGACCGAATAGCGATGGGCCAGCAGCTTTTCCTGCTCCGGCGTGTCGATGCCGTAGAAGCAGCTATGGCTGGTCGGCGGGCTGGAGATGCGCATATGCACCTCGGTCGCGCCGGCCTGCCGGACCATCTCGACGATCTTGGTCGAGGTCGTGCCACGCACGATCGAATCGTCGACCAGGATCACCCGCTTGCCCTTGAGGATCGAGGCGTTGGCGTTGTGCTTCAGCTTCACGCCCAGGTTGCGGATATGGTCGGTCGGCTCGATGAAGGTGCGGCCGACATAGTGGTTGCGGATGATGCCGAGGCCGAACGGCACGCCCGATTCCGCCGCATAGCCGATGGCGGCTGGCACGCCCGAATCCGGCACCGGCACGACGATGTCCGCCTCGACGCCAGCTTCGATCGCCAGCTCGCGGCCGATCTTTTCCCGCGCCTCATAGACCGAGCGGTTCTCAATCCGGCTGTCGGGACGGGCGAAATAGATATATTCGAAGATGCAGAAGCGCTTTTCGGAGGTGCCGAACGGGCGGATCGAATGAACGCCCGAGCTGTCGATCACCACCAGCTCGCCCGCCTCGATGTCGCGCATATAGGTGGCGCCGATGATGTCGAAGGCGCAGGTCTCGGATGCCAGCACGAAGCTGTCGCCCAGCTTGCCCAGGACCAGCGGCCGCACGCCGTGGGGGTCGCGCACGCCGATCAGCATCCCCTCGGCAAGGCAGACGAAGGAATAGGCGCCCTCGACCTGGCGCAGCGCCTCGACGATGCGGTCGAGCACGCTGCCGGAGCGGGCGGTCGCCATCAGGTGGAAGACGGTCTCGGTGTCGGTGGTGGACTGGAAGAGGGAGCCCCGGCGGATCAGCTGGCGGCGCAGTTGCAGGGCGTTGGTCAGGTTGCCGTTATGGCCGAGGGCGAAGCCGCCGAAATCGAATTCGAAATAGAGCGGTTGGACGTTGCGGAGCACCGTGTCGCCGGTGGTGGAATAGCGGTTGTGGCCGATGGCGGAGGTGCCCTTCAAGGTTCGCATCAGCGCCGGGTCGGCGAAGGTGTCGCCGACATGGCCCAGCGCCCGGTGGGCGTGGAAATGCTGGCCGTTGCAGGTGACGATGCCGCTCGCCTCCTGGCCGCGATGCTGCAGGGCGTGGAGGCCCAGAACGGTCATGGCGGCGGCGTCGGGATGGTCGTAGATGCCGAAGACGGCACACTCTTCCTTCAGGTGGTCGTCATCCTTATCGAATGGCATGGTCGTCAGCATCGCCTGGCCCTTCACTTTCCCGAGGTCGCGTCGATCAGACGCTGCATGTCGTCATTCTGCTTACGGTTGTAGGTCGGCTTCGCCGCCGCGTCGCGCTTGCCGTCATCCGCCGGCGGGGGCGGCAAATGCAGGTCGGCGGGCAGGTCATCGGCCAGTTCCTTTGGCGCCAGCCCGCGCAATATTTCCGCGCCGCGCGCCATCATCGGAGTGGTGCGAGCGCCGCGCAGCATGTTCGGGTCAGCCCAGAGCACCAGCATATAAGCCAATGAAACGAGAATCGCACCCCTCAGCAGCCCGAAAAGCAACCCGAGCGAGCGATCGACGGCGGTCAGCGCCGATCCGCGGACGAAACCGGCGATTACATGGGAGAGGATCGAGAAGACGACCAGGCTGACCAGGAACAGCGAGACGCCGCCAGCGATATCCGCGACCATCTTGTTAGAGATCATCTGCTCGAACTTCGGCTGGACCAGCCCGATGCCGTAGAGCGTGACCAGCGACGCGCCGAGCCAGGAACCGATCGTCAGCACCTCGCGCACGAAGCCGCGCAGGAAGGCGATCAGCGCCGACAGCGCGACGACGGCAATGACGATGATGTCGACTGTGTTCATGCCAAAAACTCTAACGTCATGCGCCCCGGCTCCCGGCGCGCAGCGGCTGGGCATTCCGGCTGTTGCCGAACAGCGGCACCAGCTTGCTTAAATGATCGATTTCGGTAACTGCCACGCCTTGCCCGCTCCTGCGGCCAGACCCCTGGCGGCCAGCCGGTACAATAGCACGAGTGAAGCCGAGTTTGGTGGCCTCCTTGAGGCGTAGCTCACTTTGGCCGACACTACGGACTTCGCCGGCCAGGCCGATCTCGCCGAAGATCACTGCCTCGGGCGGCACCGCCTCGCCCGATAGCGCGCTGATCAGCGCCGCCGCGACGGCCAGATCGGCCGCCGGCTCATTGATGCGCAGGCCGCCGGCGATGTTCAGATAGACGTCGTGGCTGCCGATAGTGACGCCGCAGCGCGCTTCCAGCACCGCCATCACCATGGCCAGCCGCGCTGAATCCCAGCCGACGACGGCGCGGCGCGCGGTGCCCAGGGCAGCGGGGCCGACCAGCGCCTGGATCTCGACCAGCACCGGGCGCGTGCCCTCGATGCCGGCGAAGACGGCCGTGCCCGACACGTCGCCGCGCCGTTCGGCCAGGAACAGCTCGGATGGATTGGAAACCTCGGTCAGGCCCTCGCCGGTCATGTCGAACACGCCGATCTCGTCCGTCGGCCCGAAACGGTTCTTCACCGAGCGCAGGATGCGGAACTGGTGGCCGCGCTCGCCTTCGAAGTAGAGCACGGTGTCGACCATGTGCTCCAGCACGCGCGGGCCGGCGATGACGCCTTCCTTGGTCACGTGGCCGACGATCAAGAGACTGATGCCGCGCCGCTTGGCGATCTTGATCAGCACCTGGGCGGAGGCGCGCACCTGCGCCACCGTGCCCGGGGCGCTGTCCAGCGTGTCGACATACATGGTCTGGATCGAATCGATCACGACGACCTGCGGCCCGTTCGCCTGGTCCATCGCCGCGGCGATGTCGCGAACCTCGGTCGCCGCAGCCAGCTCCACCGGCGCGCCGGCCAAGCCCAGCCGGTGGGCCCTGAGCCGCACTTGGTCGACCGATTCTTCACCCGAGATATAGGCGGTGCGGAAGGTGGTCGAGAGGCGGCCGACGAGCTGGAGGACGAGTGTCGATTTGCCGATGCCGGGATCGCCGCCGATCAGCGTGCAGCCGCCCGGTACCAGGCCGCCGCCGGTGGTGCGGTCGAACTCGGTGATGCCGGACAGGCGGCGCGGCAGGCCCTCAGCCTCTCCGGCCAGGGAAACGAATTCGATGGCGCGGCCCTTGCCCCGGCCCAGCCCGCCGGCGCTGGCCGGCACGGAAACCTGCGCGGCTTCCTCCATCATCGTGTTCCATTCGCCGCAGGATTCGCAGCGCCCGCTCCATTTCGGAGCCGACGCGCCGCAATTCTGGCAAACGTAATGGTGCTGGGGCCGCGCCAAGCTGATCCTCTGGCTGATCCGCGCGACTCCGGCCGCGCTGAAACCGCGTCTAGTATCGCACAACGCATAGTGTTGCTGCGCCGCAAAAAGATAGCAGGAATGCAGCGTGCGCGTGACCTTTGCGGGGTAGTCTACGGCAACGCGAAGACCACGATCGTCGACGATCCCGGCGCGGCGCGCCAGAAGCTGTTGGCGGCGCCGGAGGCAACTGCGACATACTGCTTGCCACCGACCATGTAGGTCGGCACACCGCCGGTGATCGGGCCGCCGACATTGAAGCTGTAGAGCTTCTTGCCGTCCTTGGCGTCGAAGGCGTCGAAATCGCCGGTCAGTTCACCCGTGAAGACGATACCGGACGAGGTCGGCGTCACCGCCGCCAGGATCGGACGGATGGTCGAGTTCTTCCAGGCGATCTTGCCGGTCGCGGCATCGATCGCGGTCAACCAGCCGGTCGATTTCTCGGTCGGGTCCTTGGTGATGGCGCAGAAGTCGGCGGCGTTCACATAGAGCATACCGGTCTGCGGGTTCCAGGCCGGGCCGTTCCACTGCACGCCGCCGATGGCGCCGGGGCACACGCGCTCCCCGCCCTTGGTCGTATCGATCGCGATCCAGGGCTTGTCGGTGTTCTGGCGCGTGGTCACCGGCACTTCATAAAGCTGCTTGTGCGTGTCGCGGTCCAGCACATGGACGGTGCCCTCCTTGCCGGCGGCGACCACCAGGTTGCGCATCTTGCCGTCGATGGTGGCGCTGAATTGCGGGCTCGCCTGCGTCAGGTCGTAGTCGTGCGTGTCGTGCGGCGTAACCTGGTAGTACCAGATCAGCTTGCCGGTCTTCATGTCGAGCACGACGATCGAGCAGGTATAGAGGTTGTTGCCTGGCCGCGCGTCGCCGTCGAAATCGGGCGTCGGGTTGGAGACGGGGACGAAGACCTGCCCCTTGGCGACGTCGAGCGTCAGGGTGCCCCAGACAGAGCCGCCGCCATGGGCGCGCGCCGCATGGCTGGGCCAGGTATCGGCGCCGGGCTCGTTGTCGTCGGGCACGGTGTTGAAGCGCCAGATCGGCTCTCCGGTCGCCAGCTTGAAGGCGCCGATCCAGCCTTTCACGTCCAGCTCGCTGCCGGCCGGGGCGATGACGATCATGTCCTCATAGACTATCGGCGCCATGGTGAAGCCGCCACCGCCATTCTGCGGGTCGCCCGACACGTCGCGGACCCAGATCTCCTTGCCGGTGCCGGCGTCGAGCACGACCAGGAAGCCGTCATGGGTGCCGAAGATCAGCTTGCCGTCCTTGATCGCCGCGCCGCGATTCATCTTGAGGCCGTAAGAGGCCGGCACACGCGACTTGCGGTCATAGCGCCAGTTCACCCTGCAGGTCGCCGCGTCGATCGAGACCGTCGCGTCGCGGCTGGTGATGAACATCTGCCCCTTATAGATCAGCGGGTTGTTCGGGAACGGGTTCATGTCACCCAGCTGGTACATGCAGACGGGCTTCAGGTTGCCGACATTGGTGGGCGTGATCTGGGTCAGGTCGACGAAGCGCTGGCCCTGATAGTCGTGGTTGGTGAATAGCCAGTCCGGCGTCTTGGGGCCGGCGGCGCTCAGCTCCTCCTGGGTCGGGCCGGCGCCGATGATGTCGCCGATCGCACGGATCGTCGTGGTTTTGGAGACTGGGCCGGCGTCAGCCTTGGCGGTTGCCGCACCGCCGCCCTGGACGACCTTCACCTTGGCCAGCGCCGTCGGCGCGGCGGGCAGATCGCCGGCGCCGGTGGCGGCGCCGTTCTTCGCCAGGATGAAGGCGGTCAGGTCGAGATATTGCCCCTCGTTCAGGCTGTTGGCCGCGCCATAAGGCATGGTGCGGACGCGGGCGAAGAGGTCCTTGGCGGTCTGCTCGGCCCATTTGCCCGAGAAGACCGGCCCGGTCAGCGGGGTCGAGGTCTTACCCTCCAGCTTGGTGCCGTGGCAGTTGGCGCATTTGCCGGCATAAAGCTCCTCGCCGCGGCGGACCTGGGCAATGGTCATCGGAGCCGAGGGATCGATTACGGGATCCGATGGGGCCGGATGGTTCTGCGCCGATGCCGGCAGGGCTATGCAAAGCCCGGCGGCGAACCTGATTGCGGCGTTCAAGACC
>Ga0268266_10007039_pt1 | contig 10211 bp, 10 predicted proteins | sample KBSS13metaG_FD_190356 | JGI IMG/M metagenome (GOLD analysis project Ga0268266, IMG submission 190356) | Switchgrass rhizosphere microbial communities from Kellogg Biological Station, Michigan, USA - KBS S1-3 metaG (SPAdes) (version 2) | ecosystem: Host-associated > Plants > Roots > Rhizosphere... | reverse complement strand
CGCCGCAGGGGCGCGTCGGACTCGCTTCGAACACCACCACCGTCTCAGGCCAAGGCGGCTGCGGGTCCGGGGCGGCGCGCCTTGTATGGTTCGGCTCGAGGGTTCTTTCATGGTGGTGGGAGGCTGTGGAGCTTGTGGGCGAAGGTGGGTGCGGTGGGCAACGCGAAGCGTTGTCCACGGCAAGCCCGCTGGTGCGCCGCCAGGCGCATCGTCCACAAATCCACAGCCTTTTGCCGCTCGTGGTGCGGCAGCTCGATCGCGCCTGGGGACGAGCTTTGCCTCGATCCCGTCACAGAGCAATGAGCGCCGCGCCACCCCTCTCGCAGGTAACCCGAACGGTTGCTTTGGCGCGCACAGCCCTGGGCTGCGCGCAGTCCGCATGATCTACAAGGATGGGTATGAGCGAGAACATGACCGAACGCTTCGTGGGCATCGATGTGGCCAAGGCCACGCTGGACATGTATGTCGATCCTGCTGCGCCTCAAGTGCCTGCGCACTTGGCATATGACGACCAGGGCGTCAAGGCCTTGTGCGCGGCGCTGGCCGAGGTCGCGCCGACGTTGATCGTGATGGAGGCCACCGGTGGGCTGGAGACCCGCCTGGCGTGCGAGTTGGCCGCGCACGGCTTGCCAGTGGCTGTGGTGAACCCGCGCCAGGCGCGCGACTTCGCCCGCGCCACGGGCGAACTCAGCAAGACCGATCGCATCGACGCGCGCATGCTGTGCGCATTTGCACGCGCTGTCCGGCCCCAGGCACGGCCCATCAAGGACGCCGCCACACGTGAGCTGTCGCAGTTGCTGGGGCGACGCCGCCAGTTGGTGGACATGCGCGCGCAAGAGGCCACACGTCTTGCCGGCGCGTCCTCCAAGCCGATGCGCAAGAGCCTGACTCAGCATGTTGCCTGGCTCGACAAGCGCATTGCCCAATTCGATGCCGAACTGGCAACTCGCCTGCGCAACTCCACGGTCTGGGCGGCCCAGGATGAGCTGCTGCAGAGCGCGCCGGGAGTAGGCAAGGTGCTGAGCCTGACGATGTTGGCGCTGTGCCCCGAGTTGGGTCAACTCAACCGGCGCCAAACTGCCAAGCTGATCGGCGTGGCCCCTCTGGCCAACGACAGTGGCAAGTACAAGGGCAAGCGTCGCATTTGGGGCGGGCGTGCCGATGTGCGCAGCGTTCTGTACATGGGTGCCGTCTCTGCCATGCAGCACAACCCTGCGGTGCGTGAGTTGGCCACCCGGCTCAAGGCCGCGGGCAAGCCGCCCAAAGTCGTCATCACGGCATGCATGCGAAAGCTGCTGACGATCATGAATGCCATCTTGAAGAACAACACCCCATGGAATCCCGATCACCAAGCCCAAACCGCTTGACAACCGACACGGTTGCTCTGTGGCGCCGAGGAGCGCAGTGGAGCCGGCCACGCGTGTGCCGAAGGACACACGCGATTCGTGAACTGACTTGCCGAAGCTGTTTGAGCAGAGTGAACGCAGTGAACGTCGCGAGTTCTTCGGCAGGCCGGTTTCGCGAGCACCGGAGGGCAGTCAGCGTCGCAGACGCTGACCGTCACAGTTGAAGCGCCGCACCGGACCTGCAGCCGCCTTGGCCCGCCCGCAACGTTGGCACGGCCGGACGTGCCGGGCGGCACGCGTGCCGCGTGCTCAGCGCTTTTCTCGAGGCAGCCGACCCATCAGATAGAACTCGGGATTGGGTTGCATGCCGCTGAAGCTCGCCATGCGGTTGGAGAGGCCGAAGAAGGCGGTGATGGCGGCGATGTCCCAGATGTCTTCGTCATCGAAGCCATGCGCTTGCAGGGGAGGGAAGTCGGTCTCATCGATTTCGTGCGATCGATCGCATACCTTCATCGCGAACTCGAGCATCGCGCGCTGGCGCGGCGTGATGTCGGCCTTGCGCCAGTTCACAGCCACCTGGTCCGCCACCAGGGGCTTCTTCTCGTAGATGCGCAGCAGCGCGCCGTGCGCCACCACGCAGTACAGGCACTGGTTGGCAGCGCTGGTCGTCGTGACGATCATCTCGCGATCGCCCTTGGTGAGCGAGCCGGTCTCCTTCAGCATCAACGCGTCGTGGTAGGCGAAGAAGGCGCGCCATTCGGTCGGACGCCGCGCCAGGCCGAGGAATACGTTGGGCACGAAGCCGGCCTTCTCCTGCACCTCGAGGATGGTCTTTCGGATGTCGTCGGGCAGGTCGGCCAGCTCGGCCAGCGGGTAGCGGGTGGTCATGCGAAAGATGATAGTCAGGCGACTTCGCCCTGCACACCGCGCGGTCGCATGACAAGATGGCACCAGGACTCCAACACGACGACGAAAGCATGGACCCGGAAACCGTCAAGCAACTTCGAATCACCGGAATCGGCATCGTGGCGGCGGCGCTGTTGACGACCTGTGTCTTCGGGCGAAAAGCCGTGTCACCGCCGTCGGATGCGACGCCGCCATCGGCCACCACGGCGACGTCACCGGCAGCTGCGCCGGCGAGCGCGCCGACGCCCTCAGGCCGATGAGCCGAGGGCGGGCGCGCCTGACCCGTCTTCCAGCACTGCGAGGTCGCTCTCGTCCTTCAGGCCGACGCCGGTCAGGCCGCGCCGCAAGGCTTCGCGCATCAGCCATGCAAGCTTGAATGCGGCCAGGTCGTAGGGCAGGCCTTCGGGCCGCACGTTCGAGATGCAGTTGCGCTCGGCATCGTGCCGACCGCGCCCGGGCGAATGCGTGAGGTAGATGCCGAGGCTGTCGGGCGAACTGAGCCCCGGACGCTCGCCGATCAGCATCACCGATATGCGTGCGCCGAACACCTCGCCGGGCTCGTCGGCCAGCGCGACACGGGCCTGCGACGCGATGACGACCGGGGTGAAGCGCGTGTCAGGCGGCAAGTGCTTGCGCAGCGCGCTCAGCAGCGGCACGGCGTGACGCTCGACGGCCAGCGACGAAAGCCCGTCGCCGATGACGACGCAGATTTCGGGACGCTGCGCGCTGTCGATTGCCGCCGCGTCGGCGCGCAGCTTTGCGGCATCGTCCGCATCGAGCTGCCTTCCGAGGTCGGGCCGTCGCAGGTACGTGGTGCGATCGGGCGCGCGGCTGCGCACGCGCTCGACCTGCCAGCCATCGGCGCGCAGTTCGGCCTCGAGTCTGTCGAGGTCGAGCGCGGCATGAATCGCATCGCGCGCCATCGCATGCGCCCAGCCGAAGCGCAGGGTCTCGTCGGTCGGCATGCCGGCGCCTGCGCGGCCCAGGGCGAGGCGCGCCGGCGTCGACTTGCGCCACTCCTGCCACGGGTTGGGCGTGACGGCGTCGATCGATGGGTCGCTGGGCGCGGCGCTGTCGCTCATGACATGCCCAATGCGCCGAGGTTTCCCATGCCGGACAGCAGGCGGTTCGACGTGGCGGAAGAGGGCGCTGCGATGCGTCCGGCATCGTCGGTGATCTGCATGCGCTGCAGCCAGGCCTCGAACTCCGGAGCGCGCTTCAGGCCCAGCGTCTCGCGCAGGAACAGCGCATCGTGGAACGAGGTGCTCTGGTAGTTGAGCATCACGTCGTCGGCACCCGGCACGCCCATGATGAAGTTGATGCCTGCGGTGCCAAGCAGCACCAGCAGCGTGTCCATGTCGTCCTGGTCGGCCTCGGCGTGGTTCGTGTAGCAGATGTCGCAACCGATGGGCAGGCCGAGCAGCTTGCCGCAGCAATGGTCTTCGAGGCCCGCGCGAATGATCTGCTTGCCGTCGAACAAATACTCGGGCCCGATGAAGCCGACCACCGTGTTGATCAGAAATGGCTTGTAGCGCCGCGCCAGCGCATAGGCGCGTACTTCGCAGGTCTGCTGGTCGACGCCGAAGTTGGCGTTGGCCGACAGCGCGCTGCCCTGGCCGGTTTCGAAGTACATGACGTTGTCGCCGATGGTGCCGCGCTTCAACGAGAGCGCCGCCGCATAGGCTTCGTCGAGCAGTGCGGGCGTCACGCCGAACGACAGGTTGGCTTTTTCCGTTCCGGCGATCGACTGGAACACGAGGTCGATCGGCGCGCCGGTTTCCGCGAGCTTGAGCGTGTTGGTGACGTGGGTCAGCACGCAACTCTGCGTCGGTATCTCGAATCGCTCGATCACCTCGTCCAGCATGCGCAGCAGCTTGCCGAGCACCGGCATGCTGTCGGACGCGGGGTTGAGGCCGATCACCGCATCGCCCGCGCCGTACAGCAAGCCATCGAGCGTCGAGGCCGCAACGCCGCGCAAGTCGTCGGTCGGGTGATTCGGCTGCAGGCGCACCGACAGGTGGCCGGGCAGGCCGACTGTGTCGCGAAAGCGCGTGACCACGCTGCACTTCCGGGCCACCGACACCAGGTCCTGGTTGCGCATGAGCTTGGACACGGCCGCCACCATTTCGGGCGTGAGCCCGGGCGCCAGCGCGGTCAGCGATGCGGTGGTGGCGCGGTCCGACAACAGCCAGTTGCGAAAGTCGCCGACCGTCAGATGCGACACCGGCGCGAAGGCGGCGGCATCGTGCGTGTCCATGATGAGCCGCGTGATGTCGTCGTCCTCGTACGGGATCAGCGCTTCGGTCAGGAACTGCTTGAGCGGCGTGTCGGCCAGCACGTGCCGCGCGGCCATGCGCTGTTGCGCAGTCGCTGCGCCGACGCCGGCCAGGTAGTCGCCCGAGCGCGCGGGGCTGGCCATCGCCATGACTTGCTTGAGGTCGTCGAATTCGAAAACCTGGGATGCGATGGTGGTGCGGTAGCGCATCTCAGTATTTCTGCTTGCGTGATCTGCATTCGGGGCGCGTGCCGAGGCCACGGGGTGGCCGGGTGACATTCGCGGAGGGGAGTACGCCGTCGGCGCGATCCCTCCTCGGACCTTGCGTCCCGTATCCCTCGAGCAGTAAAACAGTACAGGTCATGCCGAACGGTAAGGCGCTGCGCTCTCAACCCCCGACGGACAACAGCGCATCGTGCGCTGCGGCGTTGCGCCGTCCGGCCGTCGTCCGGAAGTAGCCGTACGCCAGTGCCATCAGCACCGCGAACAGCAAGCTCAGCATCGTGTTGAACCACACCATCGCCACCAGGCACACCACGCCCAGCGCCAGCGCGATGGCCGGAAACACGGGGTAAAAAGGCGCGCGGTACGTGCGCACCAGATTCGGCTCGGTGCGGCGCAGCTTGAACAGCGCAGCCATCGAGATCAGGTACATCGTGATCGCACCCAGCACCGACATCGTGACGATGTTGGCGGTGAGCGTCTGGCCGCCGAAGGTGACCCACTCGTCGCTGAAGATCGCGAGCACGCCGACCACCCCGCCGGCCACCAGCGCGCGGTGCGGCGTGTTGAACCGCGGGCTCAGCGCGGCGAAGGTCGCGGGCAGATAGCCGGCACGGGCCAGCGCGAAGATCTGCCGCGAGTAGCCCATGATGATCCCGTGGAACGACGCGATCAGCCCGAACAGGCCGATCCACACCAGCATGTGCAGCCATCCGCTGTTTTCGCCGACCACCACCTTCATCGCCTGCGGCAACGGGTCGTTGATGTTGGCCAGCTTGCGCCAGTCGCCCACGCCGCCGGCCATGATCATCACGCCGAAGGCCAACACCAGCAGCGTGAGGATGCCGGTGACGTAGGCGATCGGGATGGTGCGGTGCGGGTCGCGCGCCTCTTCGGCGGCCATCGCCGCGCCCTCGATCGCCAGGAAGAACCAGATCGCGAACGGGATCGACGCGAAGATGCCCGAGATGGCCGCGCCGTTCAGCACGCTGCCGCCGGCCCAGCCGTTGGCCGTGAACTGGGCCCACGACCAGCCGGGTGTGACCACGCCCATGAACATCAGCAACTCGCCGATCGCCAGGATGGTGACGAACAGCTCGAACGCCGCCGCGATGCCCACGCCGACCCAATTGAGCGTGATGAAGACGGCGTAGGCGCCCAGCGCGATGTACTTGGCGTTGACCGCCGGAAACTGCACGTTGAGGTACGCGCCGATGGCCAGCGCAATGGCCGGCGGCGCGAACACGAACTCGATCAGGGTCGCAAAGCCGGCGATGAAACCGCCGGTCGGCCCGAAGGCGCGACGTGCGTACGCGAATGGGCCGCCAGCGTGCGGGATCGCGGTCGACAGCTCGGTGAAGCTGAAGATGAAGGTCGTGTACATCGTGGCGACCAGCACCGTGGCGACCAGAAAACCCAGCGTGCCGGCGGTGTTCCAGCCGTAGCTCCAGCCGAAGTATTCGCCCGAGATCACGAGCCCGACCGCGATGCCCCAAAGCTGGACGGGGCCGAGGACTTTTTGGAGGCCGGGTGCGGACATGGGCGATTTCCTTCCTGTTGCAGAGGGTTGCGTCGCTGCAAGAGCGGTGCCACCCGCATGGCAAATAATGAACCGTTTCAATCCCAGAAGGAAATCCCCGTGCGAATCACAACCCTGTCGCAACTGAGCCTGGCCCTCGTCTCGCTGTGCATCGCCGCGTCGGCCGGTGCCCAAGGCAAGCCGGTTACCACCCCGAGCGGCCTCGTCTACGAATCGCTGAAAGAGGGCAGCGGCGCATCGCCGGCCGCCACCGACACCGTCAAGGTGCATTACCGCGGCACCTTCCCGGCCGACGGCAAGGAATTCGACAGCAGCTACAAGCGCAACGAGCCGTCGGAATTTCCGCTCAACCGCGTGATTCCGTGCTGGACCGAAGGCGTGCAGAAGATGAAGGTCGGCGGCAAGGCCAAGCTGGTTTGCCCGCCGGCGATTGCCTACGGCGCGAGCGGCGCCGGCACCGCGATCCCGCCGAACGCGACGCTCAATTTCGAGATCGAACTGCTGGCCGTCAAGGGCAAGTAGGCGCGCCGTCAGGCGTCGAAGCGCAGGGCGCGAATGGCGCTGGTGAAGGGTATGTCGGCCAGCTCGGCCATCGTTTCCATCCAGACGTTCAGCGCCTCTTCCTCGACCTCGTTGGCCGGCTGCGGACATCGGAAAACGCTCGGTGCCCTGCCGCCGGATTTTTCGAGATCCACGCGGTACAGCGCCCCGCAGCGTTGCAGGTAGGTGTCGAGTTGAGACCCGATCGGGTCGCTCATGCCTTCGCTCACGATGACCTCCATCCCAATGACGTTGAGACTCATTGTGAGGTCTAAAGTATTCAGTTGCAAAGCCCCTTTCGGCGATCGGGGCGCGACGCCCCTGAACTTCAGGCCGCCAGACCGCCGTCGACGTTCAGCGAGATGCCGGTGATGAACGACGCATCCGGGCGAGCCAGGAAGGCGACCGCAGCGGCAATTTCTTCGGGTCTGGCGAAGCGGCCGAGCGGGATGCCGGCTTTTTGCACGGCGGCGAAATCGCTGCTTGCAGGGTTCATCTCGGTGTCGGTCGAGCCCGGCTGCACGGTGTTGACGGTGATGCCGCGCGGCGCCAGGTCGCGCGCCCAGCCGCGGCTGTAGGCCGCCACTGCCGCCTTGGTCGCCGAGTAGTCGGCGATGCCCGGCCAGGGCGAATGGTCGCCGGCGCTCGAGCCGATGGTGATGATCCGGCCGTAGTCACTGATCAGCGGCACGGCAGCGCGAACGGCCGCCGCCACGCTGCCGACGTTGATCGCGTGCTGGCGATCGATCGCAGCCAGATCGGGCGCGGCATCGCCGACACCGCCGGTCACGAACACACCGGCGTTGTTGACCAGGATGTCCAGCTTGCCGAAGTGCTCGGCCACGTGCCTGACCAGCGATGCGACTTGTGCCGGCATCGCCAGATCGGCCTGGAAGGCGGCGGCGCGTACGCCCAGGCCTTGCAGCTCGGTCGCCAGCGCCTGGGCGCGTTCGGCAGAACTGCCGTAGCCGATGGCGACGTCGGCCCCGTCTTGCGCCAGGCGGCGCGCGATGGCGGCGCCGATGCCGCGCGAGCCGCCGGTGACGAGGGCGACGTGATTCGAAAGGGGTTTTGCGGTGGTCATGTGGGGGTCCGATGCGTGGTGAATACGATGGGACGAGTCTGAGCTTCGCGCCATGCGGTGGCTTGCGCGCAAAGACGGATGTCTGTTTCCTGGCGGTGAACAATCGTTGGGCGCAAAGTCGACACCGAATTCGAAAGCAAGACACGGAGTGCCGCGGCCGCCCTCGATCCCTAGAGTCGACGCATCGATTCAAAAAGGACCGAAAGGAAGACACCGTGAACATGACGATGAACAAGACCGACCAACTCGCAGCAGCCACCGTGAACGACCCGCGCTGGGCTGCGGTGGCGGCGCGCGACGCAGGCGCGGACGGCCGCTTCTTCTATTCCGTGAAGACCACCGGCGTGTATTGCAGGCCCTCGTGCGGCGCGCGCTTGCCGCGACCCGAGAACGTGGCGTTCCACCCTTCGACACAAGCGGCAGAGGCGGCAGGTTTTCGCGCCTGCCAGCGCTGCAGGCCCGACCAGCCGCCGCTTTCGCAACAGCACGCGCAAACCGTGGCGGCGCTGTGTCGCTTCATCGAATCGGCCGAAGCGGTGACTACGCTCGAGGCGTTGTCGGAGCGTGCCGGCCTCAGCCCGCACCACCTGCACCGCGTGTTCAAGGCCGTCACGGGCCTGACGCCCAAGGCCTACGCGGCGGCGCATCGTGCAAGGCGCCTGCGCGGCGAACTCGACCGCAGCGACAACACCGTGACCGAGGCGATCTACGACGCGGGCTACAACGCCAACAGCCGCTTCTACGAAGAGTCGGGCCGCGTGCTGGGCATGACGCCGAGCGCCTGGCGCGCCGGCGGCGCCGACACCGAGATCCGCTTCGCGATCGGCCAGTGCTCGCTGGGCGCGATCCTGGTGGCGCGCAGTGCGCGTGGCGTGTGCGCGATCGCGCTCGGTGACGATCCCGAGCAATTGGCGCGGGATCTGCAAGACCGCTTTCCGCAAGCGCGGCTGATCGGCGGCGATGACGACTTCGAACGTCTGGTCGCACAAGTGGTCGGCCTGATCGAGGCACCGCAGCGCGGCCTCGATCTGCCGCTCGACGTGCGCGGCACCGCTTTCCAGCAGCGCGTGTGGCAGGCACTGCAGGACATCGCACCGGGCCGCACCGCCAGCTACAGCGAGATCGCCGAGCGCATCGGCGCGCCGGCTTCGGTGCGCGCCGTGGCGCAAGCGTGCGGCGCCAACCCGATTGCCGTCGCGATCCCGTGCCATCGCGTGGTGCGGCGCGACGGTGCGTTGTCGGGCTACCGCTGGGGCGTCGAACGCAAGCGTGCGCTGCTGCAGCGGGAATCGGCGGCGTGATCGAGCGCATCACGAAGCAGATCGACGCATTCGACTGGCCGGCCATCGAGCGCGGTCTCGATGCACAGGGCAGTGCCGTCATAGAGCGCATGTTGACGCCACGGCAGTGCGCCGACATCGCCGACCTGTACGCGCAGCCCGAGCGTTTCCGCAGCCGCGTCGTGATGGCGCGCCACGGCTTCGGCCGCGGCGAGTACCAGTACTTCGCACATCCCTTGCCGAGCGATGTGGCCGCGATGCGCAGTGCCTTCTATCCCCGGCTGATGCCCATCGCCAACCGGTGGAACGAGACGATGGGCATCGACGTGCGCTACCCGCCGCTGCACGCCGACTTCATCGCGCGCTGCCACGCTGCCGGTCAGTCGCGCCCGACGCCGTTGCTGCTGCAGTACGGCGAAGGCGACTACAACTGTCTGCACCAGGATTTGTACGGCGAGCACGTCTTCCCGTTGCAGGTCGTGCTGCTGCTGTCCGAGCCCGAGCGCGATTTCACGGGCGGCGAGTTCGTCATGACCGAGCAACGTCCGCGCATGCAGTCACGGCCGATGGTGCTGCCTTTGAGGCAGGGCGACGCGGCGCTGATCGCCGTGCACCACCGCCCGGTTCAGGGCACGCGCGGCAGCTATCGCGTGAATCTGCGGCATGGTGTCAGTCGGTTGCGTTCGGGGCAGAGGCGCACATTGGGGTTGATCTTTCACGACGCGGCTTGATGTGCGGGGCAATGCCTTTCGGGGCGGGGCCGCGGGCGATGGGTAACTCCTTCCGCGAATGTCCCTCCGCCGCTCCGCGGCTCCTTCCTTTATTTCGCTCCAGGAGTCACCCATCACCCGCGGCCTCGGACGCGCTCGGTGTTGTTCGACCGTCGAACAACCATCCCTTACCGAGATCAGGCCGGTGGGGTGTACTGCGCAGCGAAATAAAGGAAGGAGCGGCGGAGCCGCGGAGGGACATTCGCGGAGCAGTGCACCCCGGCGGCCTGATCCCGCCGCACCCGGCA
>Ga0268266_10007035_pt1 | contig 10214 bp, 8 predicted proteins | sample KBSS13metaG_FD_190356 | JGI IMG/M metagenome (GOLD analysis project Ga0268266, IMG submission 190356) | Switchgrass rhizosphere microbial communities from Kellogg Biological Station, Michigan, USA - KBS S1-3 metaG (SPAdes) (version 2) | ecosystem: Host-associated > Plants > Roots > Rhizosphere >... | reverse complement strand
TATGACACCGCTTCAATTTCAAAAACAGCTTCGCTTGCTGGAAGCACGCCGGCTTATGGCAACTCAAGCTGCGAATGTCACGGAGGCCGCCTACAAAGTCGGCTACGAGAGTGCATCCCAATTCAGCCGAGAATATTCACGAACTTTTGGAGTGGCGCCCAAACAGGATGCTTTGAACCAACAGCGCCTCCACAACGAGTACGCCAGCCGCACCGTTCGATCCGCATAATCCGAAATGCGCTCAGGTGGAAGTAGAACAAGCCCAACGTGAACCGCCGAAATCTGGTTATCGGTTGCGGAGATCCCGTAACTGATAACCAGCCGCTCTCGGTTGGTTTTAGTCGAGACCGCAAGTCACACTGTGGCAATTTTTCCGGTCGACACTGGGCCTTCGACAATGCGCAGGCTTTGCAGCGTCGGTAGTTCGATTTTCAGGAACCGTTCAGCCATTTTTCTGAGCTCGGCGATATTCTCGCTATCAGATTCGATTTTCTTCCCCTGCTTCACTAGGCGTTCGCCAACTTCCCCCAAGAAGTCCCAGACGTGGGTCGCCAGTTCGTCTGCATTTTTCAAGCCGTCATCGAGCGCCAATATGAACAACTGGGTTATTTGTGACACGCCGATTGCGCATCCCGTCACAGGAGAAACGAGATGGTGCAAATCCATGCTAACGCGCGCCCGTTGAACGATGTAATGGTTGAGCGCGCGGCATTTATCGAGCGCTGTATCTGTCGGCTCTTGCGCAGGCTGAAGGAAGCCAGCACCTGTCAACACAACAAGGCTCTCGACAAGTCGGTGAAAATCTATTCCGCCGAGCTTCGGATGTTTCGCAAGCTCCCGGACGCGCTTAATCTGACCGAGGTCGTTGCTCAATACTTCGATAACGGGATCATACAGCTCTGCGGGCAGCTCTACCTCGCCTTGTCCGGATGGAATTTTCTTTGGAATCTCGTCGGCTGGGATGGAGAGCAAGAAGGTTTGAGAATACCATGCCTCTCTTTGTTCGATATTGGAGAGGTTTCGCGGACCTTTCACAAAGATATCGCTACGGAAACGGCGGTTCACTAAATGGTCACGCACCGTTTCGCGCATGAGGGGACTGTTGAACTTGGAAATATGAGCTTGGCCTTCCGGGTTCAACTGAAGGGCGTCGATATCATCGAGGAGCCGAGCCGAACCGACAAATGTCAGCTTTGCTTCCGCAAGGCTTTCGGCGACATCAGAGAAATGATCGACATGCCAATCGGCATTCAAATATTCGTGGGCAATGTAGTTGGGATCTTGCCGAACCAGCTGGCCGAAATGATGTCCCGCGAACGGGTTCTGCCTGAAGAACATCGATCCCGCATCAGCGATTTCCTTGGTGAACCGGAGTGCCTCTTCAATGACCTGGGTAGGTCCAGACATGTCCCCACTTTGACGCTTATATAAAGACATCAGGTGTCGGATCGGAACAAGAGGCGCCCAGCCGGGCAAACAATTGTAATTCACATAAACAACACCGCCAGGGCGAAGTTGCTGTCTGATGATCTGTTTTATCACTGCCCGGTTCGCCGCAGAGACCCAACTCCAGACACCATGCAGCGCGATGATGTCAAACTGCGGAAGGTCGCTTCGAGCCGCAAGCTCTTCAAAAAAATCATCGGAAATCTGAACGTCGGCCCCAGAGGCTTCAGCGAGCTTGCGTGCTTCCACAGTTTGAGCGGGATTGAAGTCGCATCCCCAGTATGACCCGCTGGAGCCTGCTGCATGAATGTTGAGCGACACGCCCTGCCCGGAGCCGAGCTCCAGATAGTTCGGAGCATCCCCAAACCCGGTCTCGACGCCCCGGCACAGGCAGGCAAGGCGCAGCATCGCGGGGCTCAATTCCCGATAATACCCAAAAGTGTATCCTAGTTCGGTAAAATAGCCCTGCGACCAATCCATGTATTGACCTTGTGTCTGTGCTTTTTCTCGTGCGGGCACCGCGAATTCTAGCGATGGCCACATCGATCAAAATGCCGTCTTCTCGACGAAATACCATGCCGAAACCGCCAGAAAACATGCCTAATCCTTTAATCTGCTATCGCACAAAAAATGAGCGACCAGCGCCGGATCCGGTGTAATACGTCGGGTTGCGCGAGAAGCCGGAAGGAGACACACTCACGGCGCCGCTTGGGCCAGTGCACGTGCCACGAAGATCGTTGATCCCTGTCCTTTGTCCCAGTCATTGGTAAGAATCAGCAATTCATTGGTGCCGGGACGAATGACCATCGAGGTGGAGCGCAGGTTATGCCCCTCATCGCGACCCGGCAAAAGATACTGCCCTATCGGGAAACCTGCGGGGTTGAACACCATGATCCGGCCCCGGCCGTAGATGGCGACATATATGTTGCCGTCGGCGTCGATCCGGAGCGAATCCGGTCCACCGCCTACGAAACTGTAAACCACCGACGATCCAAAAGGCGCTATTGCCGTCGGGTTTGACAATGAGATCTTGTGCAGACGCCCTCCAGCCAGTTCCGTCACCCAGAGCGTCTTCCCGTCCGGACTAAGACCGACTCCATTTGCTATTCTGAGATTTGGTACAACGAGGACCGGCTTGCCGCCCTGCGGCGCGACATAGTACACGCCGCCGGTCGGCGTACTCGACCCACCCTTAAAGTCGGTGTAGTAGAAGCCGCCGTCGCGGTCGAAGACGAGGTCATCCGGCAAAAAGCCGTCTTCCCGAGGCACGATCTGCTGAAGGTCTGTGCCATCCGGCGCCATGCTTATCACCGATCCCCGTGACGCGAAGTCGCCGAGCTCTGCCATATAGATTCGGCCGCTTTTGTGGACGGCGAGCCCCGCCGGCCGAAGTTCGGGATCCGGCACGACGCTGGAAAGTTCCTTGTCTGGCGTCAGGCGAAACACGGTCCCGCCAAACACCTCGCAAAAGATCAGGTCTCCCTGCTTGTCGAACGTTGGGCATTCGAGTTGCAGCGCCTTCTCGGAGACTTTGAAATATTCTCGCGCCACAACCGAAGGCAGATCGGCTTCCGCCATCGGCAACGGCACCGCGCTTTCCAACCTTTCCGGAATTTTGAGTGCGGGAAGCTCGCCGGTTGCGTTCCCCGCATTCGCGACACCATTCGTGAACGCAAATGCCGCAGTCAAAACCAAGCCACACAGCAATCTGTTCATGGTCTTTTCCCTATTCTCTTAAAACGAAATTGGGGACGTAGATCAGCCGACGAGCTTCATGATCGCCGGCACGCTCAGGATGGCCGCGTAGTAGCCCATAAACTGGACACCGGTGTTCATGCCCAGCACACGGTAAAGAATGCCTCCAACAAGGCCCACCGTCACAATGACGAGAAGGGCGAGAATTCCACCTTCCCAGAGGCCGATAACCAGCACCAGGCCCACGAACGTCGCGATGATCGCTTCGTGGCTAATATATCTGGCCACGAAAGCGGCAGCGCTGCGCGCGTGGTTCATGGCGAACGGATAGGCAATGGCAGTGGCGATCCCGACGGAAAGCAGGCCCCAGATAAGAAACTCCGGCACTGACATCATCGTATGCAGGTTGTTGACAGCGCCGGTTGCTGTGTCGACGGTAAAACGCGGCGGCGCGTTGAACAGAGGTGCCGCAGGCCCGGCGGCAACCGGGCTGAGGGGCAGACCGAAAGCGATCAGTGGGATAAGCGCCTCGGCAATGTAGGTTGATTCCGTCACTCCGTTGCGCACCGCAAGAACCGAAGTCAGGCGGTGGTAGGCGTGCTTGATGCGCGCGCCGACAATCTCCCCGGCGATAACCGTCACGGCAACGGGGCTGAAGACGAACGTCGCACTGGTCACTGCGGCGGCAGCCGCTGTCGTCGTGACCTGGCTTCGGTCGAGGACGCGGAACGGATTAGGAAAATAGCCGCCCCAGCTTCTGACGTCCGGAGCCAGTGTGGTCTGACGTAGTTCGCTACGGTTCATACGTTTCTTCTCGAGCGGAGAGACCGCCGAGACAAGTTCGGCAACCAGCGGTCCAACGGCGATCCCGAGAAAGTAACTGACACCAAGCTTGACGTTGTTGGCGGCCGTAAAGCCCTGAAGAGCAACGATCATCAGCGTGAAAGGTACGAGTGCAATCACCGATGCCCAGCGACCGGCAGAGAAATAAGCGATGATGATCGCTGCACCGATAAACAGCCAGGGAGCTGACGCAGTGATGTAGGTGCCGAACGGTGCGAGGATCACCGCGAAGAGAATAGCCAGAGGGACTGCGATAAAGGCGGAAATTACCGACCCGGCCAGCATCTTGCGCAAGGCCACGTGCGGTGCGCCCAAATTGCGAAGCGCCGTCGCCTGCTGGAGCAGGGGCAATGCCATCGTGTCTCCTGGGATGCCAAGAAGAGCAGTCGGAACGGCATGCGTCATATGCTTGGAAATGGCAGCGCACATCCAGAAGGTAAATATCGCTGCCGGCGGAGCGCCAAGGAGGACGACAAGCAGCGTAACCGGGGCAATTGTCGTGGTTTCGTCGGTTCCGGAGATCAGCCCTATCGCGGAAAACAGGATCGCGCCGAGAAGGCCGAGACCGATGGCGAGGATGACTTCATACAGCATACCGTCCATGGTCAAGCCCCCTTCTGTCCGGCGCGGCGGCTTTGCTCGAAGGTCTGGAAGACCTCGTATAGGCCAACCTGCCGCATCTCCTCGACCACGGCAGGCGGGAGATCACGCGTCTCGCCGATGGCGCCGCCCTCCTGTTCCAACTGCTCAAGGACTTCCGACTGCCAGGCGCTGGCCCCGGCAACATGCTCGGACACCACGCGCTTCGGCGGAAAGATCCGCGCGCACATCGCTCCACTTGCGACGGAACCGATGATCCCGGCCAGCATGGCGAGCGCCTTACCGACCGCCGGGGTGGTGGCCAGCGGCGCGATGGTATGCAGGGCGATGAAGTAAACGGCAACGCTTATTATCGCCCCGATGGTCATAGCCTTGCCGAGTTGGGGGCGTGAGACCACGTCCCCCCATATCTCGGCGAGCTGTCCCTGCGCGGTTGCGTCCCGCAACATGGATGGTTCTGTCATCATGTCCTCCCAGATGTGACAGGCCGGCAACGCTCCTCGTATGCCGGTCCCAATTAGCTCCTACGCGCGCAATTCGGCCAGGATCTCCTCCGCCCTGGTCGTGCGCACATCATGGTCGGCCGCGAGCCTGCGCGCGACCGCATCGATCTCATCGCCTTCGGCGCCTGCGCCTATGGCAATGTTCCGTGCATGCAACGCCATGTGGCCGCGTTGAATGCCCTCGGTGGCCAGCGCTCTCAGCGCGGCCATGTTCTGCGCCAGACCGACGGCCACGGTGACTTCGGCCAGTTCGACGGCGGTTTCGACATTGAGGACCTGAAGCGCAGCTTGTGCGGCGGGATGCGTTTTCGTCGCACCGCCCACAAGCCCAAGCGCCATCGGCATTTCGATCGTGCCGACAAGCGTTCTTTTCGCGCTGATCTCCCAAGTCGTTAAAGAGGTGTAGCGTCCCGAACGCGCGGCATAGGCGTGGGCTCCAGCTTCGATCGCCCGCCAGTCGTTGCCGGTCGCGACGACGACTGGATCGATGCCGTTCATGATGCCTTTGTTGTGTGTCGCGGCACGGTAGGGATCCACCGCCGCAAACTCGTAGGCATCAACGATACCCTCCATCATCCGGAGGCCGGAAAACTCCTTTGTCGCCAAAGCCTCTTCGGTCACCTCAATACGGGCGCGCGCAAGCCGCAGGTCTGCAAGATTCGAGAGGATGCGAAGCCGGACTTCGCCACCGGTTATCCGCTCGACGATGGACGCGACCGTCTCCGCCATTGTATTGACCGTGTTGGCGCCCATGGCATCGCGTACGTCCACGAGGAGATGCAGCACGACCATGGCGCCGCGAGAGGTCGACGGGAAGACGTGGACTTCGATATCCCGGCAACCACCGCCGAATTTAACGAGCACCGGATCCTTTTGGTTGGCCGCGGCGACGATCTCATCACGTGCCGCAAGGATTGCCAGGCGGGCGCCGAACGGGTCGGACATGCCAAGGACCTGAACCTGGGCGCGCATGATTGGCGCCGTCGACGATGTCTGGAACCCACCGCACCCGCGCACGATGCGTGCCATATAAGAAGCCGCGGCCACAACGGAGGGCTCTTCAACTGCCATCGGAACAAGATAGTCTTTTCCGTTGACCAGGAAATTCGTGGCGACGCCGAGTGGCAGCTGGAACGTGCCGATGACGTTTTCGATCATCCCGTTGGCGCGCGAAACCGGCAACGCATCTGTCGAGCCGAGGACAGCGCGTGCGGCTTCATCGAGTGAAGTCGCCGCTGCCACTTGCGCCAGTCGTTCCGCCGGAGACAAATTACGCATGTTCTCGATACGCGACGTGGCGGTCTTTTTTGTCATGGCTCTCTCCCAAACCAATGAATGCCTGCTTGCAGTTGCCGCAAACTGTCCTAAAATGACCGTGAGATTCAAGGGACAGTTGTCTGAAATATTCGAGGCACTGTCCCAAACGAAGAGCGGGACAATTGACGCGCGTCGATAAGGTCGTTGCACATCTGAGTTCGCAGATCGCCTCCGGACTTTACCGGCCGGGGCAAAAGCTGCCATCCGTCAGAGGTGGCGCCGAGCAGTTCGGCGTTTCAAAGAACACCATGGCCGAGGCGTTTGATCGACTTGTTGCGCGTGGCCTCGTTCTCTCGCGGCAGGGCTCTGGTTATTACGTCTCCGAGAACCGGCCAACGGGAGTGCCGAAGGTCAAGCCCGACGTCACCGAGGCGATGAGCATCATGTCGCTGTTACGCGAGCAGCTTGACCAGAACTACCAGACGCGGCCGGGCGACGGTCGTCCGCCAGCGAGCTGGACGGAAGATGCGGACATGCGGCGCATATTGCGCACAAGCCGCAATACAACGGCCGAGGTCGATTTCGGCTACGGCAGCAGCTGGGGCCTTGGCCCGCTGCGCGAATGGCTTCGCATGTCGCTTGCGGAGCGCTCCATAACCGCCGAGGCGGATGGCGTGATGCTCACGAGCGGCGTCAATCATGGCCTCGATCTCATCATTCGTCAGTTCCTGGAGCCGGGTGATACCGTCTTCGTTGACAGCCCGGGTTACTACCCGCTCTTTGCCAAGCTGCGTCTTGCCAAGGCAAATGTCATCCCCATCCGGCGGCTGGAGGACGGGCCGGACCTCGACGATATGCGCCAGAAACTGATGGTGCATCATCCAAAGCTCTTTTTCACGCAGAGCCAGGCGCACAATCCGACGGGCGGGACGCTGTCTCCCGCCCATGCGTTTAGCTTGCTGCAGATGGCGGAAGTGCATGATTTCCGGCTGGTTGAGGATGACATATTTGCCGACCTGATCCCCCCGACATTGCCGCGCCTGGCGGCCTTCGGCCAGCAGCAGCGTGTTCTCTATGTCGGCTCGTTTTCCAAGACGCTGTCGGCCAGCTTGCGTTGCGGCTATATCGCAGGCGCCGCGGACACGATCCGCAGCCTGGTCGATCTCAAGATGATCACCATGGTTGCCACGTCGCTACATGTCGAACGGGTGGTGCTGGAGATGATCGAGAGCGGCCAGTATCTGAAAAATCTGCGGCGACTGCGCGGCTGGATAGAAGAGGGGGCAAAGGCGACCGCGCATGCGCTTGGCGAGGTCGGCCTCGACATCTCCCTTCCGAAAGCGCAGGGCTTTTACCTGTGGGTTCCGCTTCCGTCCGGGATCGATGAAGCCGCCTTCTGTCGTCGTGCTGCGAAGGCCAATATTTTCGTCGCACCGGCGAGTGTCTTCCATGTCGACCGTGATGTTCCGGTGAGGCCTGCAATGCGTGTCAATGTCGCCTATGGCTCGGACCCCAGGTTTTGCGCCTTTCTGCGCGACGAAGTGAGGAACAGCAGGAATATTGGAGAGAAGAATGGATAGTATTCGCCTGGTCGAAGTCGGGCCTCGTGACGGATTGCAGAACGAGACGCGCGCCCTTGGCGTCGCCCAGCGGGTGCAGATGATCGAAGGTCTTATCGACGCCGGACTGAAGACAATCGAGGTCGGCAGCTTCGTCTCACCCAGATGGGTGCCGCAGATGGCGGGTTCAGCCGAGGTTCTCACGGCGCTCGGGCGGCGTGAGGGCGTGACATTCCAGATGCTGGTTCCGAACATGAAGGGTTTCGAGGCGGCGCGCGATGCGGGGACGGAGGAGATCGCGATTTTTGCCTCTGCATCCGAGAGCTTTTCCCAGAAGAATATCAATTGCTCTATTGAGGAAAGTTTCGGTCGCTTTGCGCCGGTTCTGGAAGGCGCCGGAGAAGCAGGTATGCGCGTGCGCGGCTACGTGTCCTGTGTTCTCGGCTGTCCCTATGAAGGCAGGGTATCGCTTCATGCGGTGGTCTCTGTCGCCCGAAGGCTCCATGATCTTGGTTGCTACGAGGTCTCGCTTGGCGACACGATCGGGACGGGAACACCAAAGGCCGCCGCCGAAATGGTTCGTGCCGTGGCCGAGGAAATGCCGATTACAGCCATCGCTCTCCACGAGCATAACACCTACGGGCAGGCACTTGCCAATATCCTCGCATGCCTTGAAGCGGGGGTGACCACGTTTGACGCGTCCGTCGGTGGCTTGGGGGGGTGTCCCTATGCCAAGGGAGCGACGGGAAATGTTGCGAGCGAGGAACTCGTCTATATGCTTGAGGGTCTGGGTTTGTCGACGGGTGTCGATCTTCCAAAACTGTCGAAGGTCGCAGCCTCGGTCTCAAGCCAACTGGGCCGCGATCATCCGATCTCATTTGATTTCTTACCCTCGAAATGGACAGGAATGAGTCAATCCGCCTGAGATGCTCATCTGCGTTCCAGGCAGAAACGAGTCGCGGGCAGTAGAAATTGTCTCATTCTGTACGTCACAGGGCGCTGCTATCAATGCGCACAATGGAGATGATGACATGACAGGTTCTGTCAGTGGAGCACCCAAAGCGCTTCTTCGCCTTGAGGGGCTAGGAGTATTTGTTGCCGCCACGGTTTTTTATGCGAAGCTCGACGCGGCCTGGTGGCTATTTGCCGCTGTAATCATTGCCCCCGACCTATCAATGATCGGCTACCTCGCCAACAAAAGAGTTGGTGCCGCACTTTATAATGCAGCTCACTGGTACGTCCCGCCGCTCGCATTGATCGCGGGGGGAATTGTTGGGCATGAAACTCTGTTGGTGAAATTTGGGCTGGTGTGGGCAGCCCATATCGGCTTGGACCGAGCGCTCGGCTACGGGCTTAAATACGGAGAAGGATTTGGGGTGACACATCTAGAGACAATGCGGGGAAGATTGTCGCAGGTGGTTGAAAAGTCCCGTTTCGATTAGGCTTGTCCCTGAGAGTCGTGATCGCGGTGCGGGCTTTACGTCGTCACGGGAAAATCCATATGCTCGCCATGCGAAAGCTGTGGACCGGATCGAAAGGGGCCGATTTTTCGGTGAAAGGAGGTTGTCGGGAATACATTTGTTGCGCCACCCCGCTCGCGGCATATTTTCCCGGCACGGGCGTGTTAACGCTGGTTCGATGATCATTCCCTGACAGCTTGATGATGCCGACCGAGATCGCGTTTGGCTGAATTCATGGGATATATGAAACCTCGTGGAACAGCCCCAGCCATCCCTGTTCAGGATCTCTTGATGACCACATCCCGAATAGCTACGTGCAGGGTTCGCTCAGTTGCCATCGACCCCGCAAGGATACAGCCGGGACCCCGGCTTTTGATAACCAGGAACATGGAATGACCACAGGATCCGAGTTGTTTTTAGGGGTGCTTAGCGGCGCCGGCGTTAAGTACATATTCGGTAACCCCGGAACGACCGAAATGCCGATCATGCACGCGCTCCGGCAATTTCCGGAAGTCCAATACATTCTCGGTCTCCAAGAAACATCTGTTGTTGCAATGGCAGATGGCTACGCCAAAGCCAGTCGGAGGCCCGCTGTCGTCAACCTTCACACGGCTGGCGGTTTGGGGCATGCTATGGGAGCACTGCTGCACTCCAAAATCGCCAAGACGCCCATGCTGGTCACCGTGGGTCAGCAAGACACGCGGCACAGTTTTAGTGACCCGCTACTTTATGGTGACGCGCTCGGGATGGCTGAGCCGGCGGTCAAGTGGGCGAGGGAAGCTCTCCATCCCGATCAAATTGCCCCCCTTGCGAGGCGAGCGCTTCAAGCTACGATGACGCCGCCCCTTGGC
>Ga0268266_10007034_pt1 | contig 10215 bp, 9 predicted proteins | sample KBSS13metaG_FD_190356 | JGI IMG/M metagenome (GOLD analysis project Ga0268266, IMG submission 190356) | Switchgrass rhizosphere microbial communities from Kellogg Biological Station, Michigan, USA - KBS S1-3 metaG (SPAdes) (version 2) | ecosystem: Host-associated > Plants > Roots > Rhizosphere >... | reverse complement strand
TCATGCGCATGATCGCCTGGAAACCGAAGTCGCTCACCACCTCGGCTTTGGCGCCCGACTTGGCATCGATCAGCGACAGGATGTCAGCCGGGACGCGCTCCAGATAATCGACCTCTCCATTGATGAGAGCACTGACCTGGGTCTGTGCATCGGGCATGCCCAGCATCTCGATGCGGTCGATCTTCGCGATCTTGCCGCCCGACGCCCAGACCGGCGGTTCGGGCCGCGGCTGATAGTCGGCGAATTTCTCGAGCACGATCTTCACGCCCGGTTCGTGCAGGTCGGCGCGGAACTTGTAGGGACCAGAGCCGATGATCTCCTTCACCTGTTCGCTGCCCGGTGTCTTCGCGATGCGCTCGGGCATCATGAACGGCACCGGCGCGCCGATCTTGGCGAGGCTGTCGAGCACCAGCCCGTAAGGCTCCTTCAGCACCAGCTTGATGGTGCTTGCGTCGGGTGCTTCGAGCGAGGACGTGAACTTCGTGAGCGTCTGGCCCATCGGATCGCGCGAGGCCCAGCGGCGGAGCGAGGCGACGCAGTCGGCCGCCGTCACCGGCTGGCCGTCATGCCATTTCAGGCCGGGCCGCAGCACGAAGCTGTAGGTGAGCCTGTCGTCGCTGAGCGTGTAGCGCTCGACCATCTGCGGCCTGGGCTCGAAATGGTCGTCGACCGCGAACAGCGTGTCGAACACCAGGTAGCCGAGATCGCGCGTCGTGAACGAGGTGGTGAAATGCGGATCGAGGATGCGCGACAGCGTCTCGGGCGCCACGCGCAGCACCGATTGCGCCTCTGCCGTCCCCGCCAGGAAAAGGCCCAGCGCGGCGACGACCCCTGCGCATGCCCGACGACCGATCATTCCGCTCTCCCTGCAGCCCCGCGCGCATGGTGTGCGATTCGCGTGCCAAAGGAAAGCAATCAGGCCGTGGCGCTCCAGATGGTCCAGCGATCCTTCTCGATGATCGGCGCTGCGCCGATCCGCTCGCGGATGAAGGCGATGAGATCGCGCAGCTCACCGTCGTCCAGCGCGTGCAGGATCGAGCGGCCGGTGCGCGCGGCGAGGTCGACTTCGAGCTCGTCGACGGTCGCGTAGGTCCGGCGCACCTCCCACAGGTTCCGGGTCTGGATGGCGCTGAAGCCGGCCGCCCGCATCGCCTGCTTGACCGTGTCGGAGGTCGGACGCCGGCCCGCCTCGATGTCCAGCAGCTTGGGAAAGCGCTCGAAGAACCAGCCGCGCAGATGCCGGGGACTGCCGGGCAGTGCCACGTCGCTGGGCGTGCGGTCCTGCACGATCAGCCGGCCGCCGGCCGCGAGCACGCGACGTGCCTCGGCGAATGCCGGTTCGTAGCTCGCGAGATGATGGATCAGCGCGCGCTCGAAGACGATATCGCGGCTCGCCGGTGCGAGGCCGGTGTCGGCCGCGTCGCCCTGCCGGAACGCGACGCCGGCCAGGCCCGCCGTCCGTTCGCGTGCGTCGGCCACCATCCGGGCCGAGAAATCGACGCCGATGACGTTCGACGCGCCGAGCGTGTGCCAGGCCTGCGAATAGATCCCGCCGCCGCAACCGACATCGGCGACGCGCTTGCCGATGGGATTGACGATCGTGGTCATGGCATCGGCCCAGCCGGTGTCGGCGTCGCGTCCGGCATAGGTGCCGCGATTGGCTTCGGAATGGAAATCGATGGTGGTCATGGCGAGGATGGTACGCGCCTGCACCATGCTTGTTGAATATATCGTTGGTAGCGTCGGCAGACGAATGACGTATGATTCCGGCGTGCTGTCGCTCTCCCTCGAACCCGAGCAGCTTTCCATCGTCCATGCCGGCGCCGAGCTGCCGGTGACCTTCCTGCGCAGTGCGCGGGCGCGGCGAGTCTCGCTGCGTGTCGATTCGGCGCGGCGGCGGATCGTCCTCACCGCACCCGTGCGCCTGTCGCGCGCCATGGCCGTGGGATTTGCCGAATCGCACGCCGGCTGGATCGCGGCGCGCCTCAATCGCCTGCCGCCGGCGCATCCGTTCACGGATGGCGCGGAAGTGCCGCTGTTCGGCGTGGCCCATCGCATCCGCCACCGGCCGGAGGCGCGCGGCACGGTCTGGCTCGAAGGGCAGGAGATCCATGTCGCCGGCCGGGCCGAGCATCTGCCGCGCCGCCTGCGTGACTGGCTGACGGCCGAGCTGCGGCGGCGGCTGGTGCCGCTGGTCCTCGCCAAGGCCGAACGGGTGCAGCGCCCGGTGAAGAAGATCGGCGTGCGCGACGGCCGCTCGCGCTGGGGAAGCTGCGGCCCCGGCGGCAGCCTGTCCTTCTCCTGGCGGCTGGTGTTCGCGCCGCCCGAGGTGCTCGACTATCTCGTGGCGCACGAGGTCGCACACCTCGTCCACATGAACCACAGCGCCCGCTTCTGGGCGCAGGCCCGTGCCCTGTGCGATGGGCCGATGGAGTTGCCGCAGGCCTGGCTCAAGAGGAACGGCGAGATGCTGCAGCAGTACGGCGCATAATTGCTGAGAATCCTCTGCTAAAGGTTGTGCGCGACTGGCTTCCCGAGATCGACTTCGTGGTGCTTGAGCATGGTCTGCTCGCCCATGGGCGAGACTACCGGTTCGTTCTACAGGCGCCGGCTGGTACGTACGAGTTGGTTCTCACGCATGTCGTCGAGATGCACTACCGAACGCGTGTTCACGACGAAGTCTGGCCGAGTTCCTGGGACGATTGCTTTACGGACTATGCGGCATGGGAGGCCGCGGGTATGCCTGATGGCTATGTCTGGGGTTCGAACTGGTCGATGGCTTACCCGGGACTCGACTTGCCTGACGGCGATCCCACCGCTTCAAAATGGTCGGAGCGCCTGGGCAGGCCAATGCACGCGATGACCATCGAAACCGATCGCTTCAGCTTCTCGACGATCTTCCATGATGTTCGCACCAGGAAACTTTCGGACGACGACTCGGTTCTCCGGCAGGTAACTTTGCCCTTAGCCTGACTACTCAGCAGCGGCGCGGACCGGCGCGGTACCGTTCAGCACCGCCGCGGCCTCCTTCGCGACTCGGGTACCCTCGAAGAGCTGCGGCTTCTGCGTGCCCCACAGCCGCACGGCGCTCGACTATCTCGTGGCGCACGAGGTCGCGCACCTCGTCCACATGAACCACAGCGTTCGCTTCTGGGCGCAGGCCCGTGCCCTGTGCGACGGGCCGATGGAGTTGCCGCAGGTCTGGCTCAAGAGGAACGGGGAGGCGCTGCTGCAGTACGGCGGCTGAGGCGCGCCGTTATTCCTGGCCCGCCGAGGCTTTCCACCGCGGGCTGGCAGCGGTTTCGGCGAAGTTCTTGAACATCAGATTGAACGAGATGCTGATGCGCTCGCTCTTGCCCTCGTTGGACGGGACATGGTGCCGGAGCCAGGACGGGAACAGCACCATGCGGCCCGGCACCGCCTGTTCGGCCGAGGCATTGGCAGTGAGAGGGCTGAGCTTGCCGGTCCAGGGCGCAATCGAGACTGGCCGCGGATCCTGGAAGATGATGTCCGGGCCTGCCTCGGGCACGGCGACGTAATAGACGCCGCTCAGGTAGTTATTCGGGTGATTGTGCGTCGGGTGATAGGCGTGGGGCGGATTGATGTTGGCCCAGCAGCCGGTGATCATCATCGGATACCGCTCGAGATGCAGGAACTCTGCTACGCTGCGCGCCGAGATCTCGACCAGTTGCGTGAAGTCTGCAAAGGCCGGCCGCGTGTGCAGATCGTGCGGCGTCTGCCAATTGCTGCCGCTCGGCACGTTGGGGCGCGGCGAGATGATCTTCTCGATCTCGTTCCTGAGCTTTGCGTTGAAGGGTGCAGCATCCGTCGGAAGGATATCGAGCACCCACAGCGGTGTGGGAAAGAGTTCCCGGACTTGCTGCTTCACCTTCATGCCGTGCAGGATAACAGAGCGTCCGAAATCCCGCACATCAGATGTTGCATGCCGTCAGTCGGCGGCTGCCCGCACGGGCGCGGTGGCGGCCAGGACGGCGGCGGCTTCCCGGGCGACGCGAGTCCCCTCGAAGAAGCGCGGATTCTGCTGGCCCCACAGCCGCACTGCATTGGCGAAAGTGAAGTCGCGGAAGTCGTCGTCGGTGATCAACCCGTCCTCGACCAGCTCGTGGGCCTTGGGCACGGGGCTCAGCATGTCCGGCACGTCGAAATGGCCGATATCGGAGCTGAACACCGCATTGATGCGCGCGCCGAACGGATTGGCGCGGCCGAAGGCGGTGACGTTCATGCGATCGTCGGCCTCGCAGCCGAAGAAGTAGGGCCGGGCATAGAGGTCGACCCAATCTTCCTTGCGCCTGATGTTGCAGGCGGCGAAGTCGTCCAGCACCGGCACGCCGCCGGTCGGCTCGTCCTCGTCGCGCGCCGGCCAGCCGTCGCGCTTGTCGAGCTCTGCCGCCATGTCGGCGTGACCGTACTTTTCGACCAGGCTGCGCAGCAGTTTGCGGTCGAGCTTTTTCGGATCCATGTAGGCGATGCCCTTGGCGCCGCGCCTCTCCCAATGCTCGATCAGGTCGGCGAAGAGCTGGCACCCCCAGCCCACCCCGCCTTCGAGAAAGGCGAAGTTGACGTCGGGGAAGCGCCGCGTGACGCCGCCCAGGAACAGGCCCTTGGCGATGGCATGGCCGGCGGCGGCGAAGTGGCCGATGTGGTTGTAGGTGAAGTTGCTGGGCGAATTGCGCAGGCCGAAGCCGCGCCCGCCGGCATGGAAGGTAGGCGCAATACCGAGCTCACGGCACTTCTGCCAGACCGCGTCGTAGTCGTAGTCGCTGTCGATGCCGAACCGCTCGTAGGTCACCGTGTGGCGGGTCAGGTCGGAGTCGATGTCCTTCGCCTTTGCCATGCGGCGGGCGGCGTTGCCGAACATGGCGACCTTGGCGCCGAGCTGCTTGACGCAGAACTCGAGCTCCTCGATCGCCTCCTCGGGCGTGAACATCGGGATGACCGCGGCCGGCGTCAGGCGATCGCCGAGCTTGTCGAAGTACTCGGCCGTGACGAGGTTGAAGCCCCGGCAGACAGCGCGACGCGTCGCGTCGTCCGGGATGCGCGGTACGCTCAATCCAGCGGTCGGATAGATGATGCCGAAATCGATGCCGAGCTCATCGAGCCGGTCATAAAGCAGGCGCGGCAGCATGGCGGTGGCGCGGTCGCGGGTGTTGGTGGTCTGCCGCGTCCAGTAACCTTCCATGGCGATGCCGCGCTGCTTGCGCTCGGCGATCGAGAGCTTCAGCGCGTCGGGAATGCGCCGCTGCGAGGCGAGGAAGCCGTCGGCCGCCTTGTCGCCGGCGAGCTTGCGCATGCGTTCGGCGAACACCGGATTGTATTCGGTCCAGTGACCGTCAGCGTCGATGATGGGATGCTTCAGACCTGCGCGTACTTCTGAAGGACTGCGATGAGAACTCATGCTCGCCTCCGAGGTCAGGACGTGCGAGCGTAATCCTCCCGCCCGGCGTGTGCAATCAGCCGGTCAAGGTCATCGTCATTGGACCGCGGGCCTCCAGGCCCGCTCAAGCCCATGAACATGAGCGGGCCTGGAGGCCCGCGGTCCAATGATCCTGATCTTCAGCCGCTGACCACCGGCGCCACGCTGCGCGCCATGCCCAGGACGCGCTTGTCGGCCATCGCCTCGCCCATCAGCATGAAGCCGACGGGCAGCTCGCCGGCAGCGTGGCAGGGCAGGCTGATGGCGCAGCGGTCGAGGAAGTTGCCGACGGTGGTGTTGCGCAGCAGCAGCATGTTCTTCTTCGTGAAGCCTTCGGGCGTCGAGACCTCGTCCAGCGTCGGCGCGACGATGGCGCAGGTCGGCATGATGACGGCATCGTAGTTCGCCGTGACCGCCGAGATGCGCTTGATCAGGTCGGCGCGGGCGGCCAGCAGGTCGATGTAATCGGCCGCGCTCATCTCCTTGCCGCGCATGATGCGAGGATAGACGAGCTGATCGTAGTCCTTGCCACGTCGGGCGATCAGCTTCTGGTGCCACGCAAAGGCCTCGGACGCGGCGAAGCCGCCCTTCGCATTGATCGCGGGCAATTCGTTGAGTTGCGGCAGGTCGACGTACTCAACCGTAACGCCCTTGGCGACGAGGGCCCGGCAGGCGCGCTCGAAGGCGGTCTCGACCACCGGGTCGAGCTCATCCATCACGAACTGCCGGGGCACGCCGAAGCGCAGGCCGGCCAGCGGCACGGGCTCGGGCACGGCGATCGGCTCGGCCGCGAACACCGCATCGACGATGGCGCAGCATTCGACCGAGTTGGCGAGCGGGCCGATCGAATCGAGCGAGGTCGAGAGCGGCACCACGCCGTCGATCGGCACGCGCCGCGCCGTCGGCTTGAAGCCGATGATGCCGCAGACCGCGGCCGGGATACGGACCGAGCCGCCGGTGTCGGTACCGAGGGCAGCCACGGCCATGCGATCCGCCACCGAAACCGCTGCACCCGCCGAGGAGCCACCCGGCACGCGCGTGCGGTCGGCCGGATTGCCCGGCGTGCCGTAGTGCGGATTGAAGCCCACGCCCGAGAAGGCGAACTCGCTCATGTTGGTGCTGCCGACGATCACCGCGCCGGCGGCGCGGAGCCGCGCCACGACGGGTGCGTCCTGCAGGGCAGGCTGGGCGTCGTCGAGCGCGCGGGAGCCGGACAGGGTCGTCTCGCCGGCGACATCGCACAGGTTCTTGATCGACACCGGAATGCCGGCGAGCGGGCCCGGCACCATCCCCGCCTTGCGCAGCGTATCGCTGGCATCGGCCGCCGCGAGCGCCTGCTCCCGGTAGACCTTGACGAAGGTCCGCGAGCCTTCGCCCGTCGGGGCCTCGATGCGGCCGAACGCCTCTTCGGCGAGCTTGCGCGAGGAGGTGCGGCCGGCCGCGAGGTCGGCCGCAAGCTGCTGGATGGTCGGGTTCATTGGCCTCTGTGCTTCACGAGATCGTCGACGACGGCGGGATCGGCGAGCGTCGACGTATCGCCGAGGTTGCTGAAATCGTTCTCGGCGATCTTGCGCAGGATGCGGCGCATGATCTTGCCCGAACGCGTCTTGGGCAGGCCGGGCGCCCACTGGATCACGTCCGGCGTGGCGATCGGGCCGATCTCCTTGCGCACCCAGCCGTTGAGCTCCTTGCGCAGTTCCTCGGACGGCGTCTGTCCGGCCTTGAGCGTGACATAGGCGTAGATGCCCTGTCCCTTGATGTCGTGCGGGTAGCCGACGACTGCCGCTTCGGCGACCTTGGTGTTGCCGACCAGGGCGCTCTCGACCTCGGCGGTGCCGATGCGATGGCCCGAGACATTGATCACGTCGTCGACCCGGCCGGTGATCCAGTAGTAACCGTCCTCGTCGCGGCGAGCGCCGTCGCCGGTGAAGTACTTGCCGGGGTAGGTCTTGAAATAGGTGTCGATGAAGCGCTGGTGGTCGCCGTAGACCGAGCGCATCTGGCCGGGCCAGGAATCGACCAGGCAGAGATTGCCGGAGCAGGCGCCCGAAAGCTCCTTGCCCTCGGCGTCGACCATCACCGGCGTCACCCCGAAGAACGGCCGCGTCGCCGAACCGGGCTTGAGCGCCGTCGCGCCGGGCAGCGGCGTGATCAGGATGCCGCCGGTCTCGGTCTGCCACCAGGTATCGACGATCGGGCAGCGGTGGTCGCCGACCACGCGGTGATACCACAGCCAGGCCTCGGGATTGATCGGCTCGCCGACCGAGCCGAGCAGCCGCAGGCTCTTGCGGCTGGCCTTCTTCACCGGCGCCTCGCCGTCGCGCATCAGGGCACGGATCGCCGTCGGCGCGGTGTAGAAGATATTGACCTGGTGCTTGTCGACGACCTGCCAGAAGCGGCTGGTGTCGGGGTAGTTGGGCACGCCCTCGAACATCAACGTCGTCGCGCCGTTGGCGAGCGGTCCGTAGAGGATGTAGCTGTGGCCAGTCACCCAGCCCACGTCGGCGGTGCACCAGTAGATGTCGCCGTCGTGATAATCGAAGACGTATTGATGCGTCATCGAGGCGAAGACGATGTAGCCGCCCGTCGTATGCAGCACGCCCTTGGGCTTTCCCGTCGAGCCGGAGGTATAGAGGATGAACAGCGGGTCTTCCGCGCCCATCGGCTCGGGCGGGCAATCGGCCGACACCTTCTCCCTGATCTCGTGCCACCACACGTCGCGGCCGGCGTCCCAGGCGACCTTGCCGCCGGTGTGCTTGACCACCAGCACCTTCTTGACGCCCGGCGCCTTCTTGACCGCCTCGTCGTTGTTGGCCTTGAGCGGCACCGGCTTGCCGCCGCGCAGGCCCTCGTCGGCGGTGATGACGATCTCGCTCTCGCAATCGACGATCCGGTTGGCCAGCGAATCGGGCGAGAAGCCGCCGAACACCACCGAGTGGACCGCGCCGATGCGCGTGCAGGCGAGCATCGCGTAGGCCGCTTCCGGAATCATCGGCAGGTAGATCGTGATGCGATCGCCCTTCTTCGCGCCGAGCTCCTTCAGCGCGTTGGCCATGCGGCTCACCTCCGCGTGCAGCTCGCGATAGGTGATCTTCTTGCTCTTCGCCGGGTCGTCGCCTTCCCAGATGATCGCGACCTGGTCGGCGCGCCTGGCGAGATGGCGATCGACGCAATTCGCCGAGACATTCAGCACGCCGTCGTGGAACCAGCGGATGCGGACATCGCCGGTATAGTCGACGTCGCGCACCGCACCGGCGCTGTAGGGCTTGATCCAGTCGACCCGCTTGCCGTGCTCGCCCCAGAACTTGACGGGGTCCTTCACCGAGGCCTCGTACATCTTCTTGTACTTGGCGTCGTCGACATAGGCGCGCTTGGCCCAATCGGCGCTGACCGCGATCATTTCGTCGCTCATGGAGTCCTCCCGGAAAGCCTTATCGGCGCGAATTGCACCGAGTCTTAGCGCGCGCCGCCCGGCCCCCGCAATTCGACTTTGGCCGCACCCCCCTACTCGCTGAACCACTTGGTGAAATCCCCGATCGGCGCGCGTTCGGTGATCAGGTTGTTGGGCACCGCGTCGGGGTCGGCATAGCCCAGCGCCAGGCCGCAGATCACGATCTGGTCGTCCGGAATCCCGAGCTCGCGCCGCACGACGTGCTGGTAGCGGCTGAAGGCCGCCTGCGGGCAGGTATGCAGTCCCTTCTCGCGGGCGAGCAGCATGAGCTGGTCGAGGAAGATGCCGCTGTCGATCCATTGGCCGTTGCCCATGCGCCGCTCGACGCACAGGATCATGCCGACCGGCGCATCGAAGAAGTCGAAATTCTTGCGGAACTGCTTCTGCATGCCCGCCGCGTCGCCGCGCGGCACCTCGAGCAGCGTGTAGAGCTGCTTGCCGACCAGCTTGCGGCGCGCGTCGTAGACCGGCGTGAATTCCTTCGGATAGACGTCGTATTCGCCGCCCGGCCCGTGGTCGTTGGCGTCGATCGCCCCGAGGATCGCCGCCGACAGCCGCTTCCGCGCCGCGCCCATGGTGACGTAGAGCTGCCACGGCTGCAGGTTGCCGTTCGACGCCGCGCGCGTGGCGTTGGCGATGATCCATTCGATGTCCGCCTTGGCCACCGGATCCGGCTTGAAGACCCGCATCGAACGGCGGCTGTTGATCGCTTCGGACACTTTCATCGAACGCACGTCCTCTGATTCATTTCGGCCCGGACGGTATCAGTTTTCCTCCCCTTGGCGGAACCCGCCAAGGGGAGGCCGCGTGGCGAGATTCATGACCCCATCGTCGGCGCGGGACGCCGACAGCTTCCTCTTCGCGGACTCCGCGAAGGGGAAGATTTATGAGGAGAAGTGATTCTGTTGCTATCGACGTCATGCTGCTGGGAGCGCGGCTCTCCAGAGCCGCTCATGGGCTGTGGCAAATCGAAGAGCGGCTCTGGAGAGCCGCGCTCCCAGCGTAACGCCCTCTGAAATCAAAAACCCTCAAACTCTCAGGACGACAGGTATGAGGATCGCCTGCGAAGCTAACCCCGATTGAGATGCCGGCGCAGGAAGTCGAACATCCGGCGGCGGGCGTCGGCGTTCTGCGGCTCGGTGAAATAGTGGGTGGCGCCGGGCACGATGAAGGTCTCGACGTCCTTGCCATGCTTTCGCAAGGAGTCGGCCATGGCGATGGTCTGCTGCACCGAGACGTTCTCGTCGTTGTCGCCGTGGATCAGCAGCACCGGCGCATCGATCTGCGCCACGCGCAGGATCGGCGACCGTACCGGCAGGCCCTCGGGTCC
>Ga0268266_10007032_pt1 | contig 10216 bp, 9 predicted proteins | sample KBSS13metaG_FD_190356 | JGI IMG/M metagenome (GOLD analysis project Ga0268266, IMG submission 190356) | Switchgrass rhizosphere microbial communities from Kellogg Biological Station, Michigan, USA - KBS S1-3 metaG (SPAdes) (version 2) | ecosystem: Host-associated > Plants > Roots > Rhizosphere >... | reverse complement strand
CGAGCCGACCGCGGCCCTCGACGAGTGGGAGGCGCAACGACTCCTGCAGGTCGTGGACGGACTCCGCCGCGAGGGTGTCGCGATCCTCTACGTCTCCCATCGCCTGCACGAGGTGATGGCCGTCTCCGACGAGGTCTCCGTGCTCCGCGACGGGGAGCTCGTGCGTTCCGCTCCGGTCGCCGACTTCGACCAGGACACCCTCGTGGAGCACATGCTGGGCCGCGAGGTCATGGCCCGCGAGCGCACCGAGTCCCGCGCCACCGACCGTGTCGTTCTCGCCACCCGCGACCTGAGCCGCGCGGCCGAGTTCAGGGACGTCTCGCTCGAGGTCCACCTCGGCGAGGTCGTCGGCCTGGCGGGAATCGTCGGGGCGGGTCGCAGCCAGCTCGGTCAGGCCATCTGCGGGATCACGCGACCGACGAGCGGTCGGGTCGAGGTCGGCGGGGAGGACGTCCGACTGACCGGCGCCCGCGACGCGAGCCGACACGGGATCGCGTACGTCCCCGAGGAGCGCTCGACGCAGGGTCTGTTCCTCGACTTCACCGTCGAGGACAACATCGCGATGTCGTCACTCAGACGTCTGGGCCCGCGTGGCACCGTGCTGCCGGCCCGGGTCCGCACGCTCGCCGGCACGGCACTTCGGGGCCTGGCGCTCCGCGGACGGCTGACCGACCGCGTCAGCGCCCTGTCCGGCGGCAACCAGCAGAAGGTGCTCCTCGCCAAGTGGCTCGCGACCGAGCCGACAGTCCTGGTGCTGGACGAGCCCACGCGCGGCATCGACGTGGGGGCCCGCTCGGAGATCTACGCGATCGTCGATCAGCTCTCCGCGTCCGGCTGCGGCGTCCTGCTTATCTCCTCCGACCTCCAGGAGCTCCTCCTGCTGTCCGACCGCATCCTGGTGATGCGCGAGGGTGAGCTGGTCGCGGAGTTCAGCGGCGACGAGATGACCGAGAACGCCGTGGGTCGTGCTGCTCTCGGGGTCGAGGGTCGTGAGGGCACCCTCGCCGCCGAGTCCGGCCAGGTGACGTTGTGAGCGCCCTCGCGACCCGCACCCCTCCCCGGGCGGAGGATCGGACACCTCCCCTGCTGCGGGCTCGCTGGATCACCGGCGTCGATGCGGGTGCCTTGGCCGCCCTCGTCGTGCTGATCCTGGTCTTCTCCGTGACCGCCCACGGGTTCGCGACCATCGACAACGCCCGCAGCATCGCGATCTCGATCGCCGTCGTCGCCTGCCTCGGGCTGGGCCAGAACCTGGTGATCATGACCGGGGAGATCGACGTCTCGGTCGGCTCGATCGTCGCCCTCGCCGGCTTCGCCGCCGGCCCCGTCGGTGTCCGCACCGACAGCCTGTTCTGGACCATCGTCATCTCGCTCGCTGTCGGCGCCGGGTGTGGACTGCTCAACGGCATCCTGGTGGCCTGGACGCCGGTTCCCTCGATCGTGGTCACGCTCGGCACGCTCTACGTCTTCCAGGGCGTCGCGCTGATCGTGTCCGACAGCCACAACATCGTGTCCTTCCCCCTCCACGCGAGCGCCTTCGGGACGGGTTTCGTGTTCGGTGTCCCCCGGGCGCTCCTCGTGGTGCTCGTCGCGTTCGCCGCTCTCGCGCTCGTACGCCGCCACACCAACTGGGGCCGTGACCTGCTCCCGACCGGCGAGCATCGCGCCGCGGCCCGCACCATGGGCGTCCCGGTCAGGGTGGAGCTGGTCGGCGCCTACCTGCTGAGCGGCCTGGCGGCCGGTCTCGGCACAGTGATCTATCTCGGCTCCGTCGGCGGGATGCAGACGTCGATCGTCGACAGCAACCTCGCGCTCCAGGTCATCGCGGCCTGCGCCATCGGCGGCACCTCGATCGAGGGCGGACGCGGGACCGACCTCGCACCCCTCACCGGAGCGGCGATCGTCGGGGTCATCACCGCAGGGGTCGTGATCATGGGCGTCCCCGGCGTCTGGATCTCGGTGGCCTACGGCGTGTGCCTGCTGGTCGCCGTCGCGCGCGACCGGGTCCGCGAGCTCGTCGGCGCGAGGAGGAGGACCCGTGGCTGAGACCCTGACGTTCCGCGAGCTCCGTGGCGAGCGGGTCCGGGAGATCGTCTCCCGTTCCTTCGGGCTGATGCTGCTCCTCGTCGCCTGCGTCGTGTTCTTCTCGGCGTCCTCGCCTTACTTCCTGACCAGCTCCAACGCCTTCACCCTCTTCCGGATCGCGTCGGAGTCCGGCCTGATCGCCATCGGCATGGCGGTCGTGATCGCCTCGGGCGGCATCGACCTGTCCGTCGGCGCGATCTTCAGCCTGTCGTCGGTGATGGTCGGCGTGCTCTACACGCACGGGGTCAACATCTGGGTGAGCGTGGTGCTGGCGGTCCTCGTGGGTCTGGTCTGCGGGCTCTTCAACGGGCTGGTCGTCGTGGCGCTCCGGATCCACCCCCTGCTGGTGACGCTCGGGACCCTGGCCTTGTTCCGGGGCCTGGCTCTCGGCATCTCCAACGGGTCCGGCATCGCCGGCTTCCCGACGTCCTTCGAGTTCGTCGGCCAGGCCTACGTCGGGCTCGTCCCGGAGCAGTGCCTGTTCTGGCTCGGCGCGATCGTCATCGCCGTCCTCGTCACGAGCCGTACGGCGGCCGGCCGCAGCCTGGTTGCGGTCGGCGCCAACGAGACCGCCGCCCGGTTCAGCGGCGTCAGGGTCCCGCTGGTGCGCCTCAGCGTGTACGGGCTCTCCGGCCTGCTGAGCGGTGTCGCGGCGGTCATCTACACCTCACGGGTGCTCTCGTCGCGGGCCGACGCCGGCAACGGCCTCGAGCTCCTGGCGATCGCGGCCGTGGTCGTGGGCGGGGCCTCGATCCAAGGCGGGCAGATCTCGATCGTGCGGACCACTCTCGCCGTGATCGCGATCGCGATGATCCCCAACGGGTTCGTGCTCTCCGACTACTCCACGAGCTGGCAGTACGTCGCCATCGGCGTCCTGATGATCGTCGCCGTCGTCTTCAACGAGGGCCTTGCCTCCCGCCTCTGGCGGCTCGTCGTACGTCCCCGCCGGGGCCGTACCGGAACCTCTCGGAACTGAACAACAGGAGGAACACATGTGGAGAACGAGCTTCAGGCGTCGCGGGACGTTGGTGGCGGCGTCCGTCGTCGCCACATGCACCCTGGTGACGGCGTGCAGCACCAACACACCCAAGGCCGCGGAAGGGGGCAGCAGCAGCGGCGCTTCGGCGTCGAAGACGATCGTGCTGGTGCCCAAGCAGACCAGCGACCCGTTCTTCACCGCCGCCGAGAGCGGGGCGAAGGAGGCCGCCAAGGCACTGGGCTACACCATCGACTACGTCGGGCCCACCACGGCTGACGCGGCCGGCCAGGTCACCACCCTGGAGTCGGCGCTCCAGCAGAAGCCGGCGGCGATCACCATCGCGCCCAACGACCCCGACGCGGTCGCGCCGGTGCTCAAGAAGGCGATGGACCAGGGTGTCGTGGTGTCGTCGTTCAATGCCGACGCCGCCAAGGACGCACGACAGTTCTTCGTGAGCCAGGCCTCCGACGAAGGCATCGCCGACGCGATCGTCGACACGATGGCCGAGCAGACCAACGGCGAGGGCACCTTCCTGCTGGTGACCTCGACCGCCACCGCGGCCAACCAGAAGACCTGGCTGGCGATGATGCGGCCCTACATCGCCCAGAAGTACCCGAAGATGAAGATCGCCCAGGTGATCCCCGGGAACGACGACCCGGCGACGGTTCTCCAGGTGACGTCGAGCTACCTGTCGGCCCACAAGAGCGACACCACCGGCGTCTGGGTGATCGGCGGCGGCATGTCGGGTGCGGTCAAAGCCCAGCAGCAGCTCGGGATCGACCCGAAGAAGATGCCGGTTGCGGGCCTCTGCATCCCCTCCGACGTCCGCGCCGACGTGCATGCCGGGCTGATCAAGAACTGCGTTCTCTGGAGCCCGGCCGACACGGCCTACGCCGACATCTACGCCATCGACGCCATGATCAAGGGGACCTACCCCAGCACCGGCACCGGCACTCTGGACGCCGGCAAGCTCGGGACCCTGAAGATCAAGGACAACGTGGTGGAGGTCGGCGACCCGATCACGTTCACCGACGCCAACATCGACCAGTACCAGTTCTGACCAGGTCCGGCCCCGAACGTCTCCTCGTGGGCTCGCCCCTGGATCGGGTCGCCTGAGGGCGACACCCTCGGCCCCCGGTGCGGCAGGTCATCCCCCGCCGCACCGGGGGCCGTTCCATGCCACGGGGGCGTCCTTCGGCCGCCGGCGCCGGTCGCGACGCCTGCACATCGCCGAGCGAATGAGTCTCCTCAAGGTCGTTTCGTGTAGTACTCGGTGAACTCCCGGCAACGGCCCTCGTCGTCGAAGCGCATCACGAAGCAGTTGTCGAAGACCTGGGTGACCGGACCGCCGGGCGTCTCGCTGTACGACGAGGTGCCGGTCGCGACGACCACGTCACCGTCGACGGCGACCGGCACGTAGGAGGCGTCGTAGGTGCCCGGCTCGTCGCGGGTCGAGGCGCCGGCGTGGGTGACCTCGCCGGTCCAGCTGCGGACGACGGCGTCGCGGCCGACGACCCAGTCGGCGTACGGGTAGTAGCGGTAGCGCACGTCCTCGCTGAAGAGCCCGGCGATGTCGTCGAGGTCGTACGACTTCCAGGCAGCGAGGTAGCGGTCGAGCCAGTCCTGAGCAGCGTCGTGGTCCACGCCGCCACCGTACGACGAGCCCTCAGTCGATCAGCCACTCCGGGCGCTCGAGCAGCGCCACGAGCACCGCCAGCCAGCGCGAGGCCTGCACGTCGTCGACCCGACCCGCGCGCACCGAGAGGGTCAGCGTCATCACCTTGCCGGGGATCACGGCGCCGGCGTCGATCACCGGCTCGTCCCGCACCGCGCCGACCGCAAGCACGGCGGCCTGGCCCTGGGGCACGACCGCTGCGGCCTCCTCGACGCCGAACCGGCCCGGGTAGGTGATCGGGATCCCGACGGGCGCTCCCTTGTCGTGCGCGATCCGGGCGACGCCGAGCTGGGGCACCTGACGATGGGCTGCGATCACGGAGCGGCCGACCAGGTCGATCACGCTGGACTCGGGCCGGTCGCGCTCCAGCCGGGCCGACAGCGCCACCAGGCGGTCCACGCGCACCCGGGCTCGGAGGTAGTGGTGCTGCTGCTCGGGCCCGGCGTCCGGCTCGTCCTCCGGCTCGAGGGCAGGCTCGGACGCGGCCGCGTGCCTCGCCGCGCGTCCCTCGTTCTCGGCGACGACCGCCAAGGGCTGCGGGCCGTCGAACAGGATCGACGCGTCCGGTTCGGACCGGTGACCCGACACCGACGGCTCGAGCGAGGCCGCGCCCACGCGTTCGCGGCGTACGACGCCCAGCTCGGCCAGGACCGCCTCGATGTCCGTGACCTGCTCCCAGGGCTCACCCAGGAGCCCGATCGGAGTGCCCGGCTCGACCTGGGTGCCGGGCTCGACCAGGGTCCTCAGCAGCAGCCCGGGGCGCCCCGCCTCCACGCTGAACAGCTCGTCCTCGGTCTCGACGTACGCGATCGTCTGCGCAGCGTCGAACCTCGCCGACTCCTCGACGAGCCACGCGGCGAGCACGCCCGCGTCGGAGTCTCCGGCCACGTCAGGCATGCGGAGTACCCGTGGCACCAGCGTCAGCCCCCAAGAGATCCCGGCCGCACCACGCTCGGCGCTGCGTGGTGCTCGAAGTCCGTGCCCAGGCTAGGGGACCCCAACGGGTGAGGCCACCCCGGGTCGGACAAACCTCCGAGCAGGAATGCCACCTTCGGGTCGCCCTCGGGTCGTCCGCCTCAGCGGGTGCTCTAGCAGCCGTTCGCGCGGACGACCCCTACCGCCCTCGGGTCGTCCGCCTCAGCGGGTGCTCTAGCAGCCGTTCGCGCGGACGACCCCTGCCACCCTCGGGTCGTCCGCCTCAGCGGGTGCTCTAGCAGCCGTTCGCGCGGACGACCCCTGCCACCCTCGGGTCGTCCGCCTCAGCGGGTGCTCTAGCAGCCGTTCGGGCGGACGACCCGAACCCCCAGCGGTGGCATCCGCCCGACGCATCCGGGTACGAGCCGTCATGAGCCGCACCCAGCACGACGTCGCAGCCACCCCGGACGAGGTCTGGCGGGTCCTGGCCGACGGCTGGCTCTACCCGCTGTGGGTCGTCGGCGCGACCCGGATGCGCGACGTCGACGACGCCTGGCCGGCCCCGGGCTCACGGATCCATCACTCGGTCGGCGTCTGGCCCGTGGTCATCGACGACGACACCGAGGTGCTGGAGTCCGTCGAGGGCCGCATGCTGCGGCTCCGGGCCAAGGCGTGGCCCACCGGTGAGGCGGAAGTCGTCATCCGGGTCGAGGACCGGGGGGCGCAGTCGACGGTGACCATCGAGGAGGACCTGGTGGCCGGGCCGGGCCGCTTCGTGCCCGCTCCGGCTCGGGCCCTGGCCATCCGGGTCCGCAACCGGGAGACCCTGCGCCGGCTGGGCTGGCTCGCCGAGCGGCGAGTCTGAGCGATGGACCCGTCGTACGACGCGGTGGTGATCGGAGCGGGCCCCAACGGCCTGGTCGCCGCGAACCGCTTGGTGGACGCGGGCTGGTCCGTGCTCGTGCTCGAGAGCCGGCCGCACCTGGGCGGCGCGGTGCACAGCGACCGTGCTCTCGACCCGGAGTTCGAGCACGACACCTTCAGCTCGTTCTACCCGCTCGCCGCCGCCTCACCGGCACTGGCGTCGTTCCACCTCGAGGACCACGGCCTGGTCTGGCGCCACGCGCCGGCGGTCCTCGGACACCCGCTCCCCGACGGCTCGTGGGCGATGCTGCACCGTGACCGGTCGGAAACCGCCGGCCACCTCGACGAGCAGCACTCCGGTGACGGCGACGCCTGGATGTCGTTGTGCGACCGGTGGGACCGGATCGGCGACGCGCTCGTCGAGGCGCTGCTCACCCCCTTCCCGCCGGTGCGTGCGACCGCGCGCGGACTCACGCGCGTGCTGTCGGCCGGCGGCATGGACCTGGTCCGGATGCTGCTGACGCCCGCCATGGACGACACGTTGTGGCGTTTCGGCGGCGACAGCCCGCGCCTCCTCCTCGCCGGCAACGCCGCCCACGCCGACATCCCCCTCGACGCCCCTGGCTCGGGACTCATGGGACTGCTGCTGACCATGCTCGGCCAGACCGTGGGCTTCCCGGTGCCCGAGGGTGGCAGCTCGCGCCTCACCGACGCCTTGGCCGCCCGCTTCACGCAACGCGGCGGCGAGATCCGCTGTGACGCAGCGGCCACGCGACTCGAGGTCGACCGCGGTCGGGTCGTGGCCGTCCGCACCGACGGCACCCGCATCGTCGTACGCCGGGCGGTCGTCGCCGCGGTCGTGGCGCCGATCCTCTACGAGCGGCTGCTCCGGCCCGACGACCTGCCCGCTCGCGTGCGCCGGGGCATGCGCCGCTTCCAGCTCGACCCGGCCACGCTCAAGGTCGACTGGGCTCTCGACTCCCCTGTCCCCTGGGCCCAGGCGCCGCCGGTCGCGCCCGGCACCGTCCATGTCGCAGACTCCCTGGCCGAGCTCAGCGAGGCCAACGGCCAGGTCTCCGGGGGCCTCGTCCCGGAACGACCCTTCCTCCTGGTCGGGCAGATGACCACGGCCGACCCCACCCGCTCCCCCGCCGGCACGGAGGCTCTCTGGGCCTACACCCACGTCCCCCAGCACGTGCGCGGCGACGCCGGCGACGCCGGGATCACGGGCGCCTGGGACCACGACGAGACCGAGCGCTTCGCCGACCGGATCCAGGATCGGATGGAGGAGCGGGCTCCCGGTTTCACCTCGCGGATCCGTGCCCGGCGCGTCCTCGGGCCCCGCGAGCTCGAGGAGGCCAACCCGAACCTGATCGGGGGCTCCGTCAACGGCGGCACGTCCCAGCTCCACCAGCAGCTCGTCCTGCGCCCGGTGCCCGGCTCCGGGCGCGCCGAGACCGGGATCCGCGGGCTCTACCTCGGGTCCGCCTCGGCGCACCCCGGCGGCGCCGTGCACGGGGCGCCCGGCATGAACGCCGCCCGCGCCGCGATCGCCCACGCCCGGTGGACCCCGCGGCGTCGGCGCTGAACCTCAGTCCTCCGACGTACGCCGCAGCGCCCGCGTCGCCGGTCCCTCCAGGACCTCACCGTCGGCGGCGAACCGCGACCCGTGCAGCGGACAGTCCCAGGACCGTTCGGCGTCGTTCCAGGTCAGGGTGCCGCCGAGGTGCGTGCACAGCGCGACCACCGAACATCCTCGCCCGTCGACTCGGGACCGGCCGACCGGCAGCGCGCCGCGACGCCCGACGACGCCTTCGCCCTCCTCCGGGTCGCGCAGGGTGCTCGCCTCCGCGCGGGCCAGGTCGCCGACCAGGTGCATCGCCACCGACGCGTTGAGCCGGGCGATCTCGAGAGCACCGCTCGGGCGGGTGATCCGGTGCGCGATCGGCGTCTGCCACGACGGGCGGTTCCCGTGAATCTGCTGGGTCAGCGACAGCGCCGCAGCGACCCCGTTGGTCAGGCCCCACTTGCCGTAGCCGGTCGCCACGAAGAGGTGTCCGCGGCCGCGCGGCAACGTGCCGACCGCCGGCAGGCCGTCGTGCGAGCTGTAGTCCTGCGCCGACCAGGCGTGCGTCTCCTCGGCGCCCGGGAACCACTCCGCCGTCCACTCACGCAGCGCGTCCAGGTGGGCCATCGTCGAGCGGGCACGGCCCACGACGTGACCCTCGCCGCCGACGAGCAGCAGCGGCCCGGCGGTCGACGTGGCATCACGCACCGACCGGGTGCGCGAGCCGGCCGACAGCAGCATCTGCTCCGGGGGCGAGGGATGCCGGAACGCCAGTGCGTAGGAGCGGTCCGGCTCCACCTTGGCGAAGTACAGGCCGCGGTCGAGGACCGGCACACCCGTGGCCAGCACGACGTTCTCGGCGTCGATCCTGCGGCGGTCGTCGAGGGTCACCGCGGTCGGGCCGGAGAGCGGCGCGCCGACCACGCGGCGCCCCGTCACCACGGTCCCGCCCGCACGCCGTACCTCTCGGACGAGGGCCGCCAGGACGTCCATCGCGTCCAGCTGGGCCTGGTCGGCGAGCGTGACCCCGCCGACATGAGGGAAGGGAACCTCGAGGTCGTTCCGCCAGCTGACGTCCAGGTCGAGGCGCAGGGCGGCCTCGTGCTCGGCTCGCGCGGCACCGAGCGACTCCTGGTCGGCGGCGTACGTCACCGCGGTGCGCCGCTGGTACGGCACGTCGTGGTCGTCGCAGAAGCGCAGCAGCCAGGCCTGGCCCTCCCGGTTCGCCTCGACGTACGCGCGGGCGACGCGCTCGCTCTGCCGTTCCAGGATGCGGGTGAGCCGGGTCCCCTGCAGCAGCGACACCTTGCCCGTCGTGTTGCCGGTGGTGACGGCTCCCACCTCGCGAGCCTCGACCACAGCCACGTGGCGTCCGGACCGGGCCAGCAGGAGCGCCGTGACCAGCCCCGTGATCCCGGCGCCGACGACGAGATCGTCGTAGCGGTCGGCCAGGTCGGCGTCGGTCTCGATGGGCGCGCGGTCGCGCCACAGCGAGGTGAGGCCACGGCGGTCGGGATCCTCCATGCCTTCCGGTACCCCACCGGGGGTGCCCGCACGCACTCCGGACGAGAGGGTCTCAACACTCGATAGACCACCCATGGGGGCGAGGACGAGGGCCGGTGCTCCCACCTAGGCTCCGGCCATGCCTCCAGCGGAACCTCTGCGCGTGTTCGCCTCCGGCGCCATGGAGCTGTGGGCGGACGGCGTCCGGAGCGGTCATCGGATGGGAAGCCTCGGCGAGGCCGCCCTCGAGGCCGAGCAGCCGCTCCACGCGGCAGTCGACGGCGCGGACGTCACCCTGTGCGGGACGCCACTGCTGGACCTGCGTGAGTACCCCGTCGACTTCACGTCCCAGAAGTCACGGATCCGGTGTCCCCGGTGCGACGACGAAGTCGCTCTCCGGCGGGCCCCGGAGTCTCGCTGAGTCGACCGACCGGTCAGGGGGCGCTGGCGGTCTCGGGCGCTCCTTCGGAGTCCTGGGTCACGGTGAAGAACGAGATCTTGCCGTCGTTCTCGAGGATGGCGAGGTCGACGTCGCCCAGGTCGCGAATGCCCTGCTGACGGGCGGCCGCCATCAGGTCGGACGTCGACATGCGTTGCTGCCGCACGGCCGTCGGCAGGATCCGGCCGT
>Ga0268266_10007031_pt1 | contig 10216 bp, 8 predicted proteins | sample KBSS13metaG_FD_190356 | JGI IMG/M metagenome (GOLD analysis project Ga0268266, IMG submission 190356) | Switchgrass rhizosphere microbial communities from Kellogg Biological Station, Michigan, USA - KBS S1-3 metaG (SPAdes) (version 2) | ecosystem: Host-associated > Plants > Roots > Rhizosphere >... | reverse complement strand
CTACGAGCAGCCCAAGCAGCTGCTCGACTACGCGCTCACGCATCCGCTCGACCGCGTGATGTACACGCCGCTCTCGCCGACCAAACCCGACTTCGATCTGATCGTGCAGCTGATGGTCAAGGCAGGCCTGCTCGACAAGCCGATCGCGTTCGACGAGTACGTCGACACGAGCTTCGCCGAGAAGACCGCCGGGCTTCAGGCGTGGCACTTCGAGCCCGCGGAATAGCTACGCCCGGTGACGCGTTCGTGCGCGGTGGTCGACGCCGTCCTGATCCTCGCGGGCGCCGCGCTGCTCGCGGTCGTGCTGCTGGCGCTGTCGCACGCGGCGCTGGGCCGGCCCACGCGTCGTCGCATCGCCGCGGCGGCCTGCGTCGCGCTCGTCGGCTCGCTGGTGATCGCATGGCGGATCAGCAAGTCGACCTCGTTCCAGCTAATCGGCGAGCCGATCACGCGCGTGGCCACGTCGAGCCGCGTCGTCGCGCTGACGTTCGACGACGGCCCCGATCCGCGGTACCTCGATGGCATCCTCGACACGCTGCGCGCCGCGAACGTGCACGCGACGTTCTTCGCGATCGGCGACGAGCTCGAGCAGCATCCCGAGCTCGGCCCGAAGATCGTCGCGGCGGGCCACGAGCTGGGCAATCACTCGTTCACGCACCCGCGCATGGTGCTGCGCTCGCTCGCGTTCATGCGCGACGAGATCCAGCGCACCGACGACGCGATCCGGCGTGCCGGCTACGGCGGCGCGATCCAGTTTCGCCCGCCGAACGGCAAGCGCTTGCTCGGGCTGCCGTGGGTCCTGCGCGAGCTGGGCCGCAGCGCCGTGTTGTGGGACGTCGCGCCTGACAGCGAGGATCCATCGACGAGCGCGGCGCAGATCGTCGAGCGTGTTCGCGCCGAGGTACAGCCTGGCTCGATCGTGCTCATGCACCTCATGGGCAGCCAGCGCGGGACGTCGCGCGCGGCCTTGCCGCAGGTGATTCACGAGCTCGCGGAGCAGGGCTACCGATTCGTGACGGTCTCCGAGCTGCTGTCACTCCGTCCGTAGCCCGGCGGCGATGGCGCGCCACTCGGACGCGTCGCGCTGGTGGCCCAACGCTTCGGCGGCATCGGCGCACAGCCGCAGGCACGTCGCATCGCCCGGGTGGCCTTCGAACCACGCGAAGCCATCCCGGAGCGCCGCCGCGGCATCGCCGCTGGCAAGCAGCGCGCGCACCAGCTGATGAACGATCGCCGCTTGGCCGGGAAAGCACTGGCGTGTGGCGCGCGCGAGCTCGACCGCACGCGTGGCCTCGCCGTCCGCGAGGTAGAGATCGATCAACGCCGTGCTCGCCATGCGCTCGATCGCGAGCGGGTCGACGTGAAACTCGTGAGCGGCCGGCGGTCGCGCGCGTGCCTCGATCAGCAGCTCGCGCGCCTCGCGGGTGTTGCCCTGCGCGAGCAGCGTACGACCGAGCACCGCGAGCGTCGCAGGGTGACGGCCGAGCACGAGCGCGATTCGACAGGCCTGTTCGGCTTCAGCGAGCTCGCCGGCTTCGAGCCACGCGAACGCCGCACCGGTGAGGATCTCGTCGGCGACGCCCGCGCGGTGGAGCTCCGGCTCGGGCATGTCGCGCAGCAGGCGAGCCGAGCGCAGCAGCCGATCGCGATCGCCGCGCGCTTGATACAGCTTGTAGTGCAGATAGTAGTCGTCGGGCGCGCGCTCGAGCTCGAGCTCGAGAATCCGCGCGTTGCGCTCGCCCTTGCCGCGCGCGCTCGCGATCTCCGGCACGTATCCCGCGTGCGCGAGCGCGACGCCATCGAGGCGACCGACGCGCCACGTCGCATCGCGCGTCACGAGCTCGGCGATGCCATCACCGACGTGCTCGTGAACGCGGCCGACGTAGCGCAGCTCGGGAAGTCGCCGGAACAGCCGCGTGATGAACACGGTGCCGGTCGCGCCGTTGCCGAGGTCGTTGCGCTGCTCGAGCTGGTACGCGAGCGCGTGTGGATCGGCGAGGCTCTGGCGCAGGCGATCGCGATCGCCGATCAGCTGCTCGTCGGCGTCGATCACGAGGATCCACTCACCCAGAGCGAGATCGAGCGACGCGTTGCGCGCCGCCGCGAAGTCATCGGTCCACGCGCGGCGAGCAAACCGCGTCGCGCGCCGCTCGACCAGCTCGAGCGTGCCGTCGGTCGAGCCGGTATCGACGATGACGATCTCGTCGGCGATCGCCGCGACGGAATCGAGGCAGCTCCCCAGCGACGTGATCTCGTCGCGAACGATCATGCATACGCTGAGGAGGGTCATCGTGCCGTCTGATTTTACCGTCCAACGCTCTGACGGTACGCTGTGCAGGTGCTGAACTGGCTCAGCGAACGTCGCCGCCGCCACCTGCTCGAGCAGCCATTTTCGGCGGCGTGGCTCGAGATCCTCGAGCGCAACGTCGCCGCGTACCCGCTGCTCGATGCCGACGAGCAGCACCGCCTGCGCGAGCTCGCGCAGGTGTTTATCGCCGAGAAGCACTGGGAAGGCGCCGGTGGGCTCGACCTCACCGACGAGATCCGCGTGACGATCGCGGGCACCGGCTGCCAGCTGCTGCTCAACCGCGAGCACGATCTGTTCGCCGACGTGCGTTCGATCGTCGTCTATCCGAGCGCCGTCGTTTTGCCCGAGCGCCCGCGCAGCTTCTGGGATCCCGGGCTCGAGGTCGTGCAAGGCGACACGCCGATACTCGGGCTCGCGGGGCGCATCGATGCGCTCGTGCTCGCGTGGGATGCGGCGCTGCACGGCGCGCGCGATCCGAGCGATGGCAGCAACGTCGTGATCCACGAGCTCGCGCACAAGATCGACGTGCTCGACGGCCGGGCCGACGGTACGCCGCCGCTGCCGAGCCGCGATGCCCGACGCGCCTGGGCGAAGGCATTCGAGCCCGCGTTCCTGGCGCATCGCGAGCGCGCCGAGCGCGGCGAGCCGAGCTTGCTGAGCGATTACGCGATCACCAACGAGGCGGAGTATTTCGCCGTCGCGACCGAGATGTTCTTCGAGCGGCCGCGCGCGCTCGCCGACGAGCTGCCGGAGGTCTACGACCAGCTCAAAGACTTCTTCCGACTCGATCTCGCGGCGCGCGTGCGATGATCCTGTGTATCGTGCGTGGATGTTTGCACGCCTCTGCGGACTCGCTGCTGTCGTCGTCGTCGCGCTCGGGCCCTCGGCGGATGCGCATCCCCAACCGAGCGCGATCGTCGACGAGCTCTCGACGATGCATTACTTCGAAGAGGTCGCGATCTCGCCCGACGGTCAGCGCGTCGCGTGGGTCGAGAAGATCTTCGACAAGGGACGCGATACCGGCCGCGCCGCCGTGTTCGCATCGACGGTCGACGCCGGCGCGGCACCGCGCAAGCTCGGCGAGGGTCGCCAGATCGCGTGGTCGCACGACGGCAAGCGGCTCGCGTGGATCGACAAGCAGCTGACCGTCGCGACGATCGGCGCGGGCGCGGTCACGCTGACCAAGCTCGACGGCACGCTCGCGTCGCCGGCGTGGTCGCCCGACGACACGCGGATCGCGATCTTGTTCGCCGAGCATGGCGTCGGCGGTGGGCCGCTGAACGCCACGCCGGCCGAGACGGGGGTGATCGGCGGTGCCGTGCACAACCAGCGCATCACGCTCGTCGACGTCAAGACGCGCACGGCCACGCCGATCTCGCCACCCGAGCTTCACGTGTACGAGGCGACGTGGTCGCCCGACGGCAAGACGTTCGCGCTCACCGCGGCAGCCGGTCCCGGCGACAACAACTGGTGGATCGCGCAGCTCTACACGATGCCGGCCACCGGCGGCGCCGTCGCGCCGATCTACAAGCCCGAGCTCCAGATCGCGCAGCCGGTGTGGTCGCCCGACGGCACGACGATCGCGTTCATCGGCGGCCTCATGAGCGACGAGGGCTTCACCGGCGGCGACGTCTACACGATCCCGGCCGGCGGCGGGCGCGCGGTGAACCACACGGCAGGACGCAAATCGTCGCCGAACACGGTCGTGTGGACGTCGCCGGCGCAGCTCTTGCTCGTCGAGTACGTCGGCGGCTCGACGGCGCTCGCGACATTAGATCTCACCAGCCAGAACATCGATCGGCTGTGGCAGGGCGACGAAGGAGTCCACACCGGCACGTGGGGAAACTTCTCGGCGGCGCGCGACGGCAAGACGGTCGCGCTCATCCGCTCGGACTTCCAGCACCCGCCGGAGATCTGGGCAGGCGCCGTCGGCGCGTGGAAGCAGCTCACGCGTCTCAACGCGAGCCATCACGCCGCGTGGGGCGACGCCAAGAACCTCACGTGGAAGAGCGAGGGTCGCGACGTGCAGGGCTGGCTCCTGTATCCGTCGGACTTCGATCCGGCGAAGCGCTATCCGATGATCGTGATGCCGCACGGCGGGCCGGCCGGCATCGCGCAGCCGCGGTGGCCGGAGCCCAGCTTCAACGATGCCACGCTCGCGGCGCTCGGCTACTTCGTGTTGCTCCCCAACGCGCGCGGCAGCTTCGGTCAGGGCGAGGCGTTCGTGCGCGCGAACGTCAAGGACTTCGGCGGCGGCGACCTGCGCGACGTGATGGCCGGCGTCGACACGGCGCTCAAGCTCGCGCCGATCGATCCGAATCGGCTCGGCATCGCCGGCTGGAGCTACGGCGGCTACATGACGATGTGGGCGATCACCCAGACCAATCGCTTCAAGGCCGCGCTCGCCGGCGCCGGCATCGCCGACTGGCAGAGCTACTACGGCGAGAACTCGATCGATCAGTGGATGATCCCGTACTTCGGCGCGTCGGTGTACGACGACCCGGCCGTCTACGCGAAGAGCTCGCCGATCACGTTCGTGAAAAAAGTCCGCACGCCGACGCTGATCACCGTCGGTGAGCGCGACGGCGAATGCCCGGCGCCGCAATCGTACGAGCTGTGGCACGCACTCGACGCGCTTCGCATTCCGACCGAGCTCGTCGTCTATGCGGGCGAGGGCCACTGGTTCGTCGATCCGAAGCACAAGCGCGACCTGCTCGATCGAGCCGGCGCGTGGTTCGACAAGTACCTGCGCTAGGTCTCGTCGCGCGATCCGAAGAGCCGGCGCGTCAACCGCGTCAGCCGCGACCGCGTCGTCGGCGCCTCGCGCTGGCCGGGTGGCGTCGGCGGCGCGACGATCGAGCGGAGCTTCGACATGCCGCTCGCTTCGGTGCCGGGCTGCTGCGCGTACAGCCACTGCACCCATTCGGCGACGTGCTGGGCCTCGGCCTTGTCGCCGCGCTGGACCGCGCGACCTCGCAGCGCATCCGACAGCATCTTGGCAGTCTGCCAGCGCCGCCCGGGATCGCGCTCGAGCGCGGTCATCACGATGTCGTCGAGCTCGGGCGAGACCTGCGGATTGGCCCGCGACGGCCGCGGGATCGGCAGCTTCTGCACGCGCGAGATCGTCTGGTAGTTGTCGGGCGCGTCGAACAGCCGCCGGCTCGTGAGCAGCTCGTACATGACGACGCCGAGCGCCCACAGATCGGCACGCTCGTCGAAGTTGCCGCTCGCGATGTACTCGGGCGCGACGTAGTTGAACTTGCCCTTGAGCTGGCCCTTGCCGGTGTCCTCGTTGACGCCCTTGACCTTCGCGAGGCCGAAGTCGATGACCTTCACGACGCCGTCCTCGCGCAACAGGATGTTGGCCGGGCAGATGTCGCGGTGCACGACGTGGAGAAAGCGGCCGTGCTCGTCGCGACACATGTGCGCGTGATCGAGCGCATCGCAGACCTGCGACGCGATCGTCAGCGTGACCGGGACCGGCAGCGTGCCGATCGTTCGCGACGTTTGCTCGACGAGCTGCTTCAGCGTGGGCCCGCGGACGTACTCCATCGCGATGAAGTTGATGCCGCGCACGCTGCCGTTGTCGTAGGTCTCGGCGATGTTCGGATGCCGGAGGTGGCGCATGAGCGCGCCCTCGCGCGTGAACCACTGCCGGAGCTCTTTGTTCGTCGCGGTCTTCGCGAGCAGGCGCTTGAGCGCGACGGTCGTGCGCGTGCCGTCCTTGTTCACGCGCTCGGCGCGATGCACCTCGGCCATGCCGCCTGCGCCGAGCCGTTCGTGGACGATGTACGCACCGAAGCGATCGGGCTCACCCACGCTCTCCACTATAACAGAGGCTGCGGTTCAGCGATCTGTGTCGTGTACGCTCACCGCCGCGCCCGCCGCATGTGGGTGGCGCGCCGCCAGCTCTGCGAGTTGCTCGCGGACCCGCTGCGCGGCGCGGCGGGCGGCGTCGACGCGCGTCGTGCGTGCGGCAAGGGCGTCTCGCCGCAGCGCGAACTCGGCGTGCTCGGCCGCGATCGCGGACTCGAGCCACACGCGCTGGCGATCGAGCGCCGCGGCGAGCTCGTCGGCGAGCGCGTTCTCGATCGCTTTACGCAGCTTCGGCTCGGCGTCGCGCATCTCGGCGACCGCGAGCTGCTCGAGCCGCGCGACATGGTGCTCGACCTTGTCGCGGATGTCGGTGCGCCGCGCGTCGAGCGAGCGGAACAGCGCGCCGAACCAGCCGGCGCTGCCGACGTGCATCGCGCTCGGCGACGCGAGCGAGGGCAGCACGGGCACCGTCGGCAACGGCGGCGCCGGCAACCGCGCCTGGAGGAGCGGCTCGGGGAGCCCGTGCTTGCGCAGCGGTGCGGCGACCTCGGGGAACAGGTCGCGCACGCAGCCGGCGATGCCGCCCATCACGAGCAGCCGCGCGTCTTCCGCGATCTGCCGCACCGAGGCAGCCGACGTCTCGTTGATCTTCGCGACCGCATCGCTGAGCTCGCCGCTCGTCGAGCCGCGCTCGATCGCGGTCCGCCACTCGCGGCCGAGCTGCGCGACGTCGGCGCCGAGGTGCGCCGCGGCGTGCTCCATGACCGTCGCGACGCTCGGCAGGATCTGCGGGCCGATGCGTTCGATCTGACGGCGCGCGAACTCCGCCGGATCATCGACGCGCAGATCTTCGAGATCGGCGACGCGCCCGGCGAAGTCGGCGGCGGCGGCGCGATCCTCGGCGTCGACCGCCGCGACGATGCGCGCGGATGCGTCGACTGCCGAGCCGGCGAGCCGCAGCGCGCGCGCGATCTCGAGCAGCTGCGGCAGCGTAGCGATCGCGCGCGAGGCCTCGCCGACCGACGCGCGCGCGGGCGTGCACAGCTGCGTTCCGGCGACGACGAGGACCGCGTCGAGGTGCGCCGTATCGCTCGCTTCGCCGAGCTCGAGCACCTCGATGTTACGGGCGAGCGGGCTGTTCGCGACGTGGAGCGCGATCTCGACGACGCCTGCGACGGATCCCGACGACAGCTCGCGGAGCCGCACGGTGAACTTGTCGGGCTCGCCGGCTGGCAGCTGCGGCCGCCGAAACATCCGGGCGAAGAGCCGGCGGAACCACGCGAGCACGCGTCCGCCCCAGGCATTCTCGCGCGGCCGCATGTGGCGCTCCTCGGTACGCAACCTGGTCAGGCGCGCGCGAACCGCGCCGAGCAGCGTCGCCATCGAGAGCTCCTCGGGCGGGCCCTGATCGCGGAGCGCGACGAAGCCGGTCCGGTCCGCGTGACGCAAGCGGATCCGCGCGCACCCCGGCGCGCGCGCGTCGAGCAGCCCGCCACCCGCCAGGAAATCGAACAGCGCCGTCCGATCGGCAATCGCCTCGCCGCGGATGCCGACCCGCCACGGCCAGCGCTGGAACGCCTGCTCGATCTCGCGCGATAGCTGGATTTCCGACGACGGCTTCGACGCAGCCGGCGCGACCTCGCGCAGGATCGCGACAGCCTCCTCTACCAGCGATGAGGGCGTCATCGGCACACTATCGTATCGCGTTGTTTGGCTGAGACGTTGGCGACTCGGTGATAGTGTGCGGCGGATGCCCAACCTGTGGAGACGCAAACCGCTCGCAGAGTTGCTCGCGGCGAGCGAGAGCGACGAGCACGCACTCAAGAAGACGCTCGGTGCAGGCAGTCTGATCGCACTCGGTATCGGCGCGATCATCGGCGCCGGCCTGTTCGTGCGAACCGCATCGGCGGCCGCCTACAACGCCGGCCCGGCCGTCACGCTCGCGTTCATGATCGCGGCGGTCGGCTGTGCGTTTGCCGGCCTGTGCTACGCGGAGTTCGCCTCGATGATCCCGATCGCGGGCAGCGCGTACACGTATTCGTACGCGACGCTCGGCGAGCTGGTCGCGTGGATCATCGGCTGGGACCTCGTGCTCGAATACGCGATCGGCGCCGCGACCGTCGCGATCTCGTGGAGCGAGTACCTCAACAAGCTGCTCGAGATCGAGTTTGGCACCCGCATCCCATATCAGTTCTGTCACTCGCCATTCGAGGTGATGCGCGACGCGTCGGGGACCATCGTCGCGCACGGCGTCGTCAACATCCCGGCGATCGCGATCATCTTCGCGCTGAGCATGCTGCTGATCCGCGGCATCCGCGAGTCGGCGTTCGTCAACACGCTGATCGTGCTCCTCAAGGTCGCGATCGTCGTGCTGTTCATCGCGTTCGGCTGGAGCTTCGTCAACCCGGCGAATCACACGCCGTACATTCCCGACGCCACGACGGTGCAGGACGCGCAGGGCGTGAGCCATCACTTCGGCGGCATCATGGGCATCCTCGGCGCCGCGGGCGTCGTGTTCTTCGCGTTCATCGGCTTCGACGCGGTGTCGACGACGGCGCAGGAATCGGTCAACCCCAAGCGCGACATGCCGGTCGGCATCCTCGGCTCGCTCGCGATCTGCACCGTGCTCTACATCTTGTTCGCGCACGTGCTCACCGGCATCGCGACGGTCGACGACTTCCGCACGAGCGGCAAAGAGGCGTCGGTGACGTACGCGATCCTGCATCACATGCCGGGCCACGACTGGCTCGCCACGCTCGTCACCGTCGCGATCCTGTTCGGCTTCACGTCGGTGATCCTCGTGATGTTGATCGGCCAGTCGCGCGTGTTCTTCTCGATGTCACGCGACGGCCTGGTGCCGCCGATGTTCTCCGACGTCCATCCGAAGTACAGGACGCCGTGGAAGGCAAATCTCGTGTTCTTCGGCTTCGTGTCGGCGTTTGCCGGCTTCGTGCCCGAAGACGTCGCCGGCGACATGTCGACGATCGGCACGCTGTTCGCGTTCGTGCTGGTCTGCATCGGCGTGTGGGTGCTGCGCGTGCGCGATCCGAACGCGCCGCGCCAGTTCCGCACGCCGCTCGTGCCGCTCGTGCCGATCCTGGGCGTGCTCGTGAACGCGGCGATGATCTTCGGCCTGGGCTGGCCCAACTGGACGCGCCTGGGCATCTGGCTCGTGATCGGCCTCGTCATCTACTTCACGTACGGCCGCCACCACTCGAAGCTTGCAGCGTCGCGCTAGCCGTCGAGCACGAACGCGTCGTGAATGACGCCGCCGTCGGGATCGAAGCCGCCGGCGTCGTTGCCCACGGGAACGCCGCTGTCGTGATCGACCGGCGCGTCGGAGCCGTGGTGGGCGTCCTGGAACATGGCGTCCGGCGTGTCGATGACGACCGGCGTGAGGTCGACGATGCGACGGCACGCGTTCGCGGCCAGGCCCGCGACGATCGACAGGGCGAGCACGAAGGCGCGGCGGTTCATCGGCATTTGGTGCTCCAGCTCGTCGCGATCGGGCTCGTCGGATAGCGCGCGACGAGCTCGGCGACGTGTGGCTTCGCGCGCTCGCAACCGCCGGCGTGGAAGGCGAGCTCGACGATCGCCGCGAGCGCTTCGCGATCGTGCGGCGAGCTCGGGTAGTGCGTGCGGTACGCCGCGAAGCAGTCGGCCGCGGCACCGTCGTTCGCGGCGACCGCGATGCGGCAGCCGAGGTAAGCGCCGGGCTCGGCGAGCGGGCTTTGCGGCAGCTGCGCGAGCTTGTCGAGATCGCGCTGCGCCGCCGACCAGGCGCCGCGATCGAACGCGATGCGCGCGCGCTCGTAATACGCCTGGTCGAGCAGGCTCGATGCGGGAAACTGCGCGACCAGCTGTGCGAGATCGCGGTCGGCTGCGGCGGGATCGCGGGCCGCGAGCGCGCGCTCGGCGGCGGCGTAGAGCGCGTCGGCGTCGGGGGGCGGAGCTTTGACCACGCGCGCGGCCGGCGCGGGCGCTGGTGGTGGCGTCGGAGCCGGCGCAGCGGTGACGGTCGCAGCGTGCGTCGGAGCAGCCGCGGGCTCGTCGATCGCAAACGTCGGCGCCGGCCTCGGTGTCTCGGGCGCT
>Ga0268266_10007026_pt1 | contig 10218 bp, 6 predicted proteins | sample KBSS13metaG_FD_190356 | JGI IMG/M metagenome (GOLD analysis project Ga0268266, IMG submission 190356) | Switchgrass rhizosphere microbial communities from Kellogg Biological Station, Michigan, USA - KBS S1-3 metaG (SPAdes) (version 2) | ecosystem: Host-associated > Plants > Roots > Rhizosphere >... | reverse complement strand
ACTACAAGGAGGCCAAGACCAAGGTAAAATAATGCCCCGACTTTATGATGACCCAACAACTCGGAGAAGAAATTGTTTACAAAGCTGGCGGCCAAAAGCATGGCAATGCCAATAGTAACTTTTTTATAAAACCTGTCGTGAAAACGGTGATAAGTCTTTTGCGCTTGGGCAAACATTACCATCAATAAAATAGCATAAAGTATCATAGCAGGCCAGCCCTGCTCTACCAGCATGTACAAAAAGTAATTGTGCGTTGTAGAATGCTCAGTGTTGCGACTTACATAGGTGCGGAAAGAAGTTACCGCATATGGTTTGTAATAGTAATAAAAAGCATTAGGGCCTACACCTACCAAGGGATGATCAGTACTCATGCGCACGCCCGCTATCCAGCGATAAATCCTTTCCATAGAAGACATGTCGGTGCCACGCAGAGTGGCAATCATGTGCTCTGCAAAAGTTTTGTGCATGTAAGTATTATTATAGTTAGGCCGGTAATCCAGGTATTTTTTGTCACTTATCATGTACACAAGCAGCACCGCCATAAGCCCATAAATAGCCGGCATTAGCCACTTTACTATTTTCATCCTTATCATTACATATACTACCAGGGAAAAGACCACGGCAAGCATAGCTGCGCGTGCATAGGTGAGGTATATAGCAACCAGGAAGAAGGCAATAAGAACCAATATAATATTACGTAAAAGCCATTTGCCCCTACAAAGCGAATAAGCTATAAGCAGCAAAGGAAAGAACATAGACATAACTGTGGAATAGTCCACATGATTGTCATAGATAATGCCTATGGCGAATTTTAGTTTGTAGAAGCTATAGCCTATAGCCCGATGCTTAATCATGATGACCATCATGGTAAGCAGCAAAGGCACCAGCACTATGAGAAAAGCGCGCTTAAAATCTTTCTTAGTAGTAAAAATCCAGATTGGGAATATAAAGAATACCACCTCGAGCCATGTGCGGCTTATGAGATATTTTATAGACAAGAACAACTCCTGAGAAAATGCCGTGGCAACTATGAGCCACATAAACTGCAGCACTAATACAAACACGATAGAATTGCGCCACCACCAACGAGGCAGGCTATCTGGCCTGCGCGCCCATAGTATAGGGAATAACAAAAAGAAAAGCCACATAATAGGCTCATCCGGCAAAGCAGCCGAGAGAGCATTGCCCATAAACTCCAACTGCATAGAGATGGGAATGGTAAATAATAATACCCACCATGCCAGCTTCCAGTTGAGCCCCATGAGCAATACAAACAGATAGGCGAATGGAAAGACGAGCCAGAGGTAAGTACCAGTGTAGGCAAATACCGCCACTACGCCAAGCAGGAAGGCTATACTCCCTGCCCTGAACCATTTGGCCTCTGCCAGTGTTGCGGGTGCCTGCATCTTAGCGCTCTACCATGTTTAGCATTCTGTAATATGCCATAAGCACAATGTAAATGACACTGAAGAAGAAGCCAAGCAATGCAGCTATAACCGCTGTGAGCAAAAGTCCGGGACCATTAGGATTAAGCGGTGGCTCTGCAGTAGTAATAGTTTTAAGGAAACGCATAGAACTATTTGTGCTTGCTGCAAATTCATTCAGCTCAGATATATAACGAGCCCTGTCTGTTACATACTGATCTTTAATAGACTCTATATTCTGTATTTCTTCAATGGCTTTACCATAGCCAGCTCCGCCGCCACCTTTTATTTCACCGCTTATTATATTTTCCCTTGATGGGCTAATGATATCGTATATCTTATACTTATCCCTCATTGTGGCCAAGGTATCAGTAAGTGCCTCTATAGAGCTATCAAGCTGAGTGACTTTACCGGTAATTGACTTCTCTACGCTTTGCTTTATGTTGGTGTAATAGCTGCGGTACATCTCCTCGATCACTTGTACTGACATATTTGCAACATTAGCAGCTGTTTGGGCATCATAGGCTATGTAAGACACTTCCATGTCTTTGTATTCCGTACGCTTAATATTGAAATTTTTATTGAAGATGGTCATGAGGTAGGCATGCCCTTTAGGATCATTGATATCTGACTTGTACACCTCCTGAAATTGACAATTCCTTATAATGCGATCGCGCACTGTGTCTGAACCGGCAAGCGCCGTTACTTTGTCCAGGTCGTCATCACCGCCAAAGAAATCGATAAAGCGGGTATCGCGGTTGCGGAAAAGGTAGTTACGATCTCCGTAAAGAGGATTTGTAACAAGAAATTTAGCCTCAGCCTTATATTTCTTTTTCCTGACAGCAAAGAACAGTGCACCAAGTATAGCTGCAACAATGGTAACTATAATGATAAAGCGCCTGTGCTTTTGGATTGCCCGGATGATATCAACCAGGTCGAAATAAGGAGTTGTCATTTTTTAATACTGTATAATTAATTTATAAAAACAAAAAATCAGCGCAGATATTGTGTTAAGACTATATTACCGTTTCACCAGCCTGCATTTTTTCTGCATTTTCAGCAAACTGCAGTGCTTCAATCATTTCCTGAATATTGCCATTCATAAAATCATCAAGGTTATAGATGGTCATATTTATACGGTGATCGGTAACCCTGCCCTGCGGATAGTTATACGTACGTATCTTGGCAGAGCGGTCACCAGTGCTTACAAGACTTTTACGTCTTCGGGATATTTCCTCTTCATGCTTACGTACCTGCTCTTCATATAGCTTGGTGCGCATCATCTGCGTTGCCTTTTCCCTGTTGCCGAGCTGTGTACGTTCTGTCTGGCAAGTGATAACGGTACCTGTGGGTACGTGGGTAAGTATAACCTTAGTTTCAACCTTGTTCACGTTCTGTCCACCCGCACCACCACTTCGGGCAGTTTCCATTTTCAGATCGCTTTCCTTCAGCTCAAAATCTATTTCTTCAGCTTCCGGCATTACGGCCACTGTAGCAGCAGAAGTATGTACGCGGCCACTGGCTTCGGTATCAGGTACACGCTGTACGCGGTGCACACCACTTTCAAATTTCAACGTGCCATATACATCTTCACCTTCTACCTCAAGTTGCACTTCCTTATAACCACCTACAGTACCTTCAGTTTCTGTAATTACAGATACCTTCCAACCTCTTCTTTCACAATAACGCATATACATTCGCAATAAGTCACCGGCAAATAGACTTGCTTCATCGCCACCGGTACCTGCACGTATTTCAAGCACTGCATTCTTTTCATCCTGAGGGTCTTTGGGTATCAGCAGTTGTTTTAGTTCGTTTTCCAGCGTTTCCTTCTCCTCCTCCTGCTTTACGATATCTTCTTTTGCCATATCGCGCAGCTCTGGATCACTCTCTGTTTCTATAACTTCTTTAGCAAATTCAAGACTATCGAGACAAGCCCTGTAACGTCTATATACCTCTACTATAGCTTCCAGCTTTCTATACTCACGGCTTAAGTGCGAGAACTTCTTATTGTCGCTGACAATCTCAGGATTGGTAAGAGCGACCCCAAGATCATCAAAACGCGCCTTTATAGCCTCCAGTTTTTCAACTATTGAACTCATGTATTATTATGGAAAAATTTAAAATAAATTATAAGTGTGCGAAGTTATTAAATAATCGATGCATAATCTAAAATGCCGCGTTTAAATGGCCTATTTTAATTATTTCCAGTATTTTTAAGCCTCTGCCGTATAATCAAATACGCCGGGTGACGAAAGCAAACAATAATGAGAAAAAGTGCGATAACTCTATCTTTAGTAATACTTATAGTACTTGAGGATCTTTTTTTATTTATATTTTTTAAAAAGGGGATTACCAGCCAAGCTACCAATGCCTGGGGATTATTCCTCTCTTCCTTGCTGATAGGAATAATTATCTTCTTTAAATTTTATAATAAAGCTGTTGAAGAAAATGTCCCTGCAGCTACCGTAGTCACCAAACGAAAGAATTTCGCACGTTGGTTTCTTACCTTTGCAGCCCTTGTATGGGCTGGTTGTGTTACTAATAATGTAATATCAGAGAAGCCAATTGATGTACACTTTTCTGATATCATACCCAGCATTCAGCTGATCATCCATCAGTTACTGACAGGACAGCATCCCTATAGTTATAGAACACTTTCTTCTATAGGGTTTCACTCGCCACCCGGTTATTTACCTATGCATTGGCTTCCTTATACAATTGCTCAGATTGGACATTTTGACTATCGGTGGATAACCTATTCAATATGGAGCATAGCTGTAATAGTACTAATCATGCGCTGCAGGAAGATACAGAGTACATGGGTACAAATGTCCATCCCCATACTACTTGGCTGCAGCTTTTATGTCATTACGCAGCTTGCTGATTCCATTCTCGCGCATACAGTAGAAATTATGGTATCAGGCTACTATATGCTATTAATAGTTGGTCTTAACCAAAGAAGTGCTTTTTTGCAAGGCATGTTTATCACCTTTTGCCTGTTATCCCGCTATAGTGTGGCGTTGTGGTTACCGTTATGGGCCTTTATTTTATTCGTATCTAATCATCGAAAGGAGCTAATAATATCCGCTATTACCATTGCAATACTAATATGCGTCATATATATTATACCTTTTCTAAGCCCGGACTGGAGTACCTTTTATGCAGCTCATCTGGCCAACTACGAAGTAAATGCTATGGGCGAATGGTATCACAATAATGAACATGGTCTGCCTTATCATTTATTTTCGGGACATGGGCTCGCCTATATGTTTTATGAAAAATACATTAGCACTGACCTGAAATATGGATATGAGCTACTGAAAAAGACATTGTTTATATCCCTGATTAGCTCAAGTTTTTTAATGGGGCTTTGGTATTGGTTTAATAAAGAGAAAATACACTATCGCATATTTATGTTGGTCACTTTTAAAATATATCTTTCAATATTCCTTGCATTAATATTGATACCATATCAATATCTTATGGTAACCGGCAACTTTGTTTCCATTGCTCTCTTTGCCGAGCAGGCAAGATATAGATTGACCGGGAAGGCATAAAGCATAGTATACATAATAAAACAAAGACCTGCTTATGTTTTACCATAAGCAGGTCTTTGTTTTATTTTATGAACTTGTTTTATAATGTTCTCTTCACTTCCACTTCGTCAAAGCCTTCTATGATATCGCCTACACGCACATCGTTATAGTTCTTCACCATAAGACCACATTCGTAACCGGCATTCACTTCTTTAACGTCATCTTTGAAACGCTTGAGTGATGACAATTCGCCTGTATAGATTACGATACCATCGCGTACTAAGTTGAGCTTCGTATTGCGGGTCATCTTACCATCAAGCACGTAACAACCTGCAATAGTACCTACGCCACCAATCTTAAATACTTCACGTACTTCAATGTTAGCCACCGTCTTTTTCTCAATCTTAGGTTCCAACATACCCTCCATGGCGCTCTTAATTTCTTCGATTGCGTCGTAGATGATAGAGTATGTACGGATTTCAATATTTTCCTGTTCAGCCAGTTTAGCTGCCTGCATAGATGGACGAACCTGGAAGCCGATGATGATAGCGTCTGATGCGGTAGCCAACAATACGTCACTTTCCGTAATCTGACCAACACCCTTGTGAACTATATTGATAGCAACTTCCTGTATAGACAGTTTCTGCAACGAATCACTCAGAGCTTCTACAGAACCGTCAAAGTCACCTTTTATGATAATACCCAGTTCCTTAAAGTTACCAAGGGCAAGACGACGACCGATTTCATCGAGCGTAATGTGCTTACGTGTCCTGATACCCTGCTCGCGCATGATCTGTGAACGGTGTGTAGCTACTTCTTTAGCTTCATTTTCATCTTCATACACCTTGAACTTTTCACCCGCCTGTGGTGCACCATTCAAACCAAGTATCTGTACCGGTGTAGATGGCCCTGCAATTTCAACACGCTGACCGCGTTCGTTGAACATTGCTTTTATTTTACCATAATACTGACCACAGACAAGCATATCGCCCTGCTCTAATGTACCGCTTTGCACCAGTATAGTAGATTGGTAACCGCGGCCTTTATCAAGCGATGCTTCAATAACACTACCAACGGCATCTTTATCAGGATTAGCTTTCAGTTCAAGCAATTCTGCTTCAAGGCCAATCTTTTCCAGCAACAAATCGATATTTAAACCCTTCTTGGCAGATATTTCCTGGCTTTGGAATTTACCACCCCAGTCTTCCACAAGAATGTTCATCTGTGCAAGCTGTTCTTTTATTTTTTCAGGATTAGCTCCTTCTTTATCTATTTTGTTAATAGCAAATATCATTGGAAGGTTTGCAGCCTGCGCATGTGATATTGCTTCTTTTGTCTGCGGCATGATGGCATCATCTGCAGCAACTACAATTACGGCAACGTCGGCCACCTTAGCACCGCGGGCACGCATGGCCGTAAACGCTTCGTGACCAGGTGTATCAAGGAATGTGATCTTCTTGCCATTAGCTGTAGTAACCTGGTATGCACCTATGTGCTGGGTGATGCCACCTGCTTCACCTGCCACCACATTGGCACTACGTATGTAATCCAGCAATGATGTTTTACCGTGATCGACGTGACCCATGATGGTAACAATCGGTGCACGTGGTATCATATCTTCCGGATCATCTACTTCCTCTTCTTCATCTTCAGCAGTCTGCTCCAGATTAATGAATTCAACATCAAAGCCAAATTCACTTGATACCAGCTCTATTACTTCGGCATCAAGGCGCTGATTGATAGACACCATAATACCAAGGCTCATACATTTGCTGATAACATCTGCAAAGCTTACATCAAGTAGGTTTGCCAGCTCACTTACTGAGATAAACTCTGTAACCTGTATTACATTGCCTTGATCTGCCTGCTCTGCAGCTGCACGCTTTTCAGCCATTTCTTCGCGCTTGCTACGGCGATATTTGGCCTTAAGGTTTTTGCTACGGGTAGAGCCGGAAAGCTTCGCTTGCGTTTCGCGTATTTTTTCCTGTATTGCTTTTGTATCAATTTCCTGCTGCTGAGGTGTGCCTTGTGGTGCACGAGGTCCACCACGACGATCGCCTCCGCCACCTCTTCTATCATGACCGCCCGGATGACCATGTCCGCCGCCGCCAAATGGAGGCCTTTGACCTTGCCCTCCGCCGGGGCCACGATTGCCACCATGACCCGCATTGCGATTATCACCGCCACCACGATTTGGCTGACCGTGACCACCAGCACCTGCCGGACCACGATTATCTCTATTCTGGTTCTGATTTTGCTGATCGGGTTTAAAGGTTTCCGGTTTCTTTTCTACCGGTATGCGCTTACGTTTACGCTTTTCCTTACTGCTTTCTGACCTTGAACCTGAACCCGTATTAGCAACAGGTAAAACAATCTTACCAATGATTTTAGGGCCTTCCAACCTCGGAGCTTTCATTTCTATATGCTCCGGCTTATTATCTTCAGGCTCCTCTGCTGGTTTTTCTTCTACTTTGGGTGTTGGCTGTGCTACCGGCTCAACAGCTTTAGGCTTTGCCTTAGGCTGCTCTCCAACCGGCTTTTCAGCTTTCACTTCTGTAGCTTTAGGAGCAACAGTTTTTTCTTTTGATGTCTCCTCTTTTGTTTCTGCCTTCTTCTTAGTTGTACCTTTTTTAGGACGAGAAGAAAGATTCAGTTCATCGAGGTTTATTTTGCCAAGAATGTTTGGTCCTTCAATCTTGGTCTTTTTAGTATCTATATGTTCCGGCTCAGCTTCTTCTTTTGCACTTTCTACTGCCGGAGCTATTTCTTCTTTCTGTGCCGCAACTACCGGAGCTGGCTCTTCTGCAACTACTTCCTGCTTAGGCTCAGCAGGGACTTCTGCTTTTTCTACTACTTCTGGTATCTGCGGTTCCGGAGCTTTCTCTTTTGGTTTTTCCGGTTCTTTAGCTGGTTCTTCTTTTTTCTTTTCAGGGGCAGGTGTTGCTACTGCTTCCTCTTTCTTATCACGCACACCCAGGTCCAGAGAATCTTTAGGTTTCTTAAGATTATCTAACAAGGACCCTTTAGGCAATGCTATCTCCTCGCTCTTGCGTTTTGCAGCTTTATCCTGCGCAAACTCCGCCTGCAGAGCGTCATACATCACCTCGGTAAGCTTAGTGTTAGGATTACTAGCATTAATCTCAAAGCCTTTACCCACCAGATATTCGACCAGGGTCTCCTTTCCGATGTTAAATTCTTTGGCTGCTGCCAGTAATCTTGGTGTTTTTGTTGTTGTAGCCATTCGTTGCTTTAGTCAAAAAAATTTTAGTCGCTAAACTCTTATTTAGCATAATCCTAATCTACAAACCTACGCCATTTTGGTGAAAAGCGGCGTGTTTTCGTAATCTTAGGCCTGTATTTAACAGGGCTTTCGGCTGATAACACCTAAGTCCTATTGTTCACTCTGAAATTCTGCTTCCAGTATGCGACGCACATCACGAACTGTCTCTTCCTCAAGGTCGGTGCGGCGCACTAACTCTTCGATAGAAAGTTCCAGGACACTTAATGCAGTATCGCAACCCACACGCTTAAACTCGTCTATAACCCAACTTTCAATTTCATCAGAGAATTCATCAAGATCAATATCGTATTCAAGATCCTGTTTCACATCGCGATACACATCTATGCTATAGCCGGTAAGTTCTTGTGCCAACTTGATGTTAACACCTTTTTTACCAATAGCCAGAGATACCTGATCCGGCTCCAGATAAACATCTGTATGGTTTGTAGTACTGTTTACATCCATACGATTTATGCGTGCCGGTGTTAAAGAGCGCTGTATAAGTAGTTGCGTGTTATTCGTATAATTTATAATATCAATATTCTCATTGCGCAGTTCACGTACTATACCGTGAATACGACTACCCTTCATACCTACGCAAGCGCCTACCGGATCTATACGGTCGTCATAGCTTTCTACAGCTACTTTAGCACGTTCGCCCGGCTCGCGTACTATTTTCTTAATAACAATGAGACCATCCATTATTTCCGGTACTTCTATTTCCAAAAGTTTTTCCAGGAATGACGGATGCGTGCGGCTAAGAATGATGATAGGCGTGTTATTACGCATTTCTACCTTCTTCACTACTGCACGTACCGCTTCACCTTTCTTAAAGAAATCGGTAGGTATCTGTTCAGATTTAGGTAGTATCAGTTCATTACCTTCATCATCCAGCAACAAAATTTCTTTTTTCCATATCTGGTACACTTCGCCGCTTATTATTTCACCTACGCGCTCTGCGTATTTTTTAAGCAGTTGATTTTTCTTCAGGTCGCCAATACGTGCAGCAAGCGTTTGCTTTGCAGCCAGTATAGCACGGCGGCCAAAATCCATTACATCAACTTCTTCATACACCTCTTCACCTACATTATAATCCGGTTCTATTTTCACAGCTTCGGAATAAGGTATCTGCAGGTTTTCATCTTCTATCAGTTCATCTTCCACAATCTCGCGACGGCGGAAGATTTCAAGGTCACCAGTTTGGTCATTCACGATAACGTCAAAGTTCTCATCACTCGTGTATTTCTTTCTGAGTAAGGTTTTGAATACGTCTTCAATTACCTTCATCAAGGTAGGCCGGTCAATATTTTCGGCATCTTTAAACTCCTGAAATGAGTCGATAAGATTAATACTTGCCATAATTTCACTTTTTGTTGCCTGCTACGGCTGAGATTATTAAAAACTGATTTGTACTACTGTTGTTTTTATATCAGAAAATGGTATTTCTACTATTGTTGTTTCTTTCTTTTTAGGAACCGTCATTTCCAGCATCAGCTTTTCTTCATTTACATCCTTCAATAAGCCAAGCTTGTCTGAAGCATCTGTAAGCGTTACGAGCACTTTGCGGCCAATATTCTTTTTATATTGGCGCCATTCGTGTAGTGGCTCATCTACACCGGGGCTTGAAACCTCCAGCGAGAAATCACCATCCGGAAAGAGTTGACTTTCCTCTATTAATGCATATAGCTTACGGTTGACTTTTATACTTTTTTCCACTGAAAAACCTGTATCTGAGTCCAGATATATCTTTATATTGTTTATCGGTTTTATTTTCATATTAACGATAAACATATCGGTTTCTTCCAGTAAAGGCTGCAGTAAACCCTTTATTTCATCTAAAATCTCTGCCATATAGTTTAGAAACAGCAAGGGGACCACGAATGTGTCCCCTTCTAATTAGCTTTAATCCAATGCAAAAGTAAGAATAAATTTATTTATTGCCAAAATATAATAGCAAAACATAATTATGTTTTCA
>Ga0268266_10007022_pt1 | contig 10223 bp, 8 predicted proteins | sample KBSS13metaG_FD_190356 | JGI IMG/M metagenome (GOLD analysis project Ga0268266, IMG submission 190356) | Switchgrass rhizosphere microbial communities from Kellogg Biological Station, Michigan, USA - KBS S1-3 metaG (SPAdes) (version 2) | ecosystem: Host-associated > Plants > Roots > Rhizosphere >... | reverse complement strand
AGCTCGGCGCGATCGACGTGTTCAAGAAGCCGTTCGACCCGATGACGCTCAGTGACCAGCTTCGCGCGACGCTCGCCAAGGCGGGCTGCTAACCGCTGAGCGCATAAGAAAAGGGCGCCGCGGTTTTCCCGCAGCGCCCTTCTTTCGCTTCCCCTGGCTTACCAGAAGAAGCTGTAGATCACGTCCACGACCTGGCCGCTCCACATGTCGACGAGGATCGCGTCGTCATAGTAGCGGACCCAGCGTGTGCCCGGCGGCGCGTAGGGCAGGCGATACTGCCACGGATCGTTGATCCAGTAGCGGCTGCCGTAATAGCTCGGCCACAGGCGCCACCCGATCTGGTAGGGATTGTAGCCCCAGCCGAACGGATCGAAGTAGAAGCCGAGGTGGAACAGCGACCGGTGATGGCGCCGGTGATTGTGCCAATCGTACCTGCTGTTGTTGCGCCAGCTGGTGCTCCACTGCGGCGCGGCCGTAGGGCGAACCGCCGCGGGCGGCGGCGGCTGGGTGCCAGCGCGCGGAACGTTGCTCACCACCGGCGTGCCGCCGCGATGAACGCGCGGGAGGTCGCGGTTCGCCTGCCGGGTTTGCCGGTTGTCGCGAATCTGGTCGACGACCTGCTGGCGCTGGTCGAGCCGCTGCTGGCGAGCCGCATCGGCCGAGTCGCGCCGCGCGTCGCGGGCGTCGTTGCGATCCTGCAGGCGGGCCTGCCGGTCGAACTGCTGCTGCTGTTGCTGCTGCGGGACCTGGACCTGCCGCTCGGGACGCTCGGGACGGGCAGCCGCCTGCCGCTCGGCATTGTTGTTCGACCGCTCCTCGCGGGTCTGCTGCCGTGCCTGCTGGCGCTCTTCGCGGGTCTGGGCTCGCTCCTCGCGCTGCTGCTGGCGGTCGGTGTCGTCATTGGGCTGCGCAAACGCCGGGCTCGCCGCGGCGCCTGCCAGCAAAACGGATATCAGGAACTTACGCATGACAGTGACCTTTCAAGTTCATTACCCGGTCAAATGCGCTTCCTCGGCTGACACGAAGCTTAACCGTTTCGGCGCCGTATATTCATGTTTGTAAGTTAGCCGACGGTGTTGGTTCTTGGCCCGGTCTCGACTGCGCCGCGCGGCGGATCGCCTTGCGAATGCGCGCGTACGCACCGCAGCGGCAAATGTTGAGCAGCGCGTTGACCTGTTCGTCGCTGGGGTTCGGGCTCGAATCGAGCAAAGCGGCAATCGCCATGATGAACCCCGGTTCGCAATAGCCGCACATGGTGACCTGCTCGGCGAGCCACGCCTGCTGCACCGGATGCCGTCCGCCAAGCCCTTCTATCGTGGTCACCCGCGCGCCCTCGAGGTCCTTGAGCGCAACCGCGCAGCTCAGGGTCGCTCGGCCGTCGACGATGACGGTGCACGCGCCGCAATCCTTGCTGTCGCAGCCATATTTGGTGCCCGTCAGGTTCGACGCATCGCGCAGCGCCCACAGCAGCGGCATTTCGGGGTCGAGCTTATACTCAAGCGGCTCGCCGTTGACGGTCATCCTTGCCATTCGGCAAGGCTAGCGCGCCGCCCGCCGCGCTGCCAAGGGGAGCTTATGGCTCGAGTCCGAACAAATGCTGGCTATGACATCGGCTATGCCGAATCGGGCGGCGGCGAGAAGATGCCGATCGTGTTCCTGCACGGCGTCGGCTCGGACAAATCGGTGTGGCGCCCGCAGCTCGATCATTTCGGGCAGGAGCGGCGCACGATCGCCTTCGACTATCCGGGATATGGCGACAGCGACCCCGCACCCGAAGGCACGACGCGCGACGATTATGCCGGGGCGATTGTCTCGGCGCTTGGCGCGCTCGGCGTATCGAAAGCGCATATCTGTGGCCTGTCGCTCGGCGGCGTCGTCGCGATCGCCATCCACCATGCCGCGCCCGACCTGTGCGCCTCGCTGATCCTCGCCGACACCTTCGCGTCGCACCCGGATGGGCAGGCGATTTACGACCGCTCGATCGCCGCCAGCGAACAGATGCGCATGCTGGCCGAGGGCCGCGTCGATGTTCTGCTCGCCCAACCTGCCGATCCGGCGGTTCGGCTCGACGTTATCGAAACCATGGCGCAGATCAACCCAGCGGCGTTCCGCATCGGGGCGGAGGCGGTGTGGCTAGCCGAGCAGGCCGAGCGCGCCGACGCGATCCGAGTGCCGACGCTCGTCGTGTGCGGGACCGAGGACAAGGTCACGCCGCCGGCGCTGTCGACCTCGCTGACGCGGATGATCCCCGGCGCGCATTATGAGCCGATCGAGGGCGCGGGGCACATCTCCAATCTCGAGCGGGCGGACACGTTCAACACGATTGTCGGCGCCTTCATCCGCGGGGTGGATTCGCACAGCTGAGCGTCTACTTTCGACCCATTGCGGGTCTTACGCCCACGACCCCAAGTGTGCGATATGGCGTTCAAGATGGAGCACTCATGACGCGGGCGGACGTGGCGGTTGAGCTGCAATACTTCCTTTGGATGGTCGCTGTCGTGTTCGTCGCTGCGATCATTTTCGGCGTTGTAACAAGCGGCGCAAGAAGGAACTCACTCGCATTAGTGCTCGCGACTGCTTTCACCGCGGTTGGGATCCTGGCGACTATCCGACCCAGCCAGGTCGATGGACAGACTGGCCTCGGCATCCCGATTATGTGGATACCTTTCTTCTTAGTGTCCTGGCTTGGCTTGACCATCGGCGCGAAGATTGCGCCAAAGAACTCAGCCTGAGGCCAACGTCTGCTTTCCACCCCGCGGAGACATTCCTTCTGTCCTACAGGCGCGCTGCTGTGCCATGTTGCGAAGATGGAGCCGATCAACTTCGCCGTGAAGCTGGGTCTTTTGGCTTGGAAGCATGCCGCGCGGACGCGATTCCCGGTGGGACGTAGCCTAAACTTCCTAAACTTCCGCGGAAGCTCGAGATGAAAATCGCCTGTGTCGGCGGCGGGCCAGCCGGGCTCTATTTCGCGATCTCAATGAAGCTTCGCGACCCGGCCCACGAGGTCGAGGTATTTGAACGCAACGCGCCTGGTGTCACCTTCGGCTGGGGCGTCGTCTTCTCCGACCAGACGGTCGAGAACATCAGCCGGAACGACCCGGTCTCGGCCAAAACCATCACCGATGAGTTAGCGCACTGGGACGACATCGACGTCCATATCCACGGGGCAACCATCACCTCGGGCGGCCACGGCTTTATCGGCATCGGCCGCAAGCGCCTGCTCCAGATTCTGCAGGATCGTGCGCGCGAGCTCGGCGTGGTTCTTCATTTCGAGGCGGAGTGCGATCCGGCCGATCAAAGGTGGAAGAACTACGACCTGGTCATCGCCTCAGACGGCCTCAACTCGCGCTTTCGCAACGCGAAACCCGAAGCGTTCGGGGTCGACACCGACATCCGCAAGAACAAGTTCATCTGGCTCGGTACGAGCAAGGCGTTTGAGGCCTTCACCTTCGCGTTCGAAGAGACCGAGCATGGCTGGATCTGGGCGCACGCCTATCGCTTCGCGCCCGACTGCTCGACCTTCATCGTCGAATGTTCGGAGGAAACCTGGCGCGCGTTCGGCTTCGATCGAATCGAGCAGTCGGAAACGATCGCGATCTGCGAGCAACTGTTCGCCAAATATCTTGACGGCCATTCACTGATGTCGAACGCGGCGCACCTGCGCGGCTCGGCCGCCTGGCTCAACTTCCCGCGCATCAAGTGCGAGCGCTGGGCGAGCGGCAACGTCATCCTGCTGGGCGACGCCGCGCATACCGCGCATTTTTCGATCGGGTCAGGGACCAAGCTCGCGCTCGAAGATGCGATCAAGCTAGCCGAGGTGTTGAACCGCCCCGGCCTCAGCCTCGAAGCCGCGCTCGACGAATATCAGGCCGAGCGGAACCTGGAGGTGCTAAAGCTCCAGAACAGCGCGCGCAATTCGACCGAATGGTTCGAGACGCTCGACCGCTACCTCCATTTCGAACCGCTGCAATTCGCTTATTCTTTGCTCACGCGAAGCCAGCGCATCAGCCACGAAAATCTCCGGCTGCGTGACCGCGAATGGCTCGAGACGGTCGAGCGCTGGTTCTGGAAGCGCGCCACCAACGGCAAGTCGAACAAGACCGCGCCGCCGATGTTCGCGCCGCTGAAGCTCCGTGAGATGCAGGTCGAGAACCGCATCACCGTCTCGCCGATGGCGATGTATTCGGCGGTCGACGGCACGCCGAACGACTTCCACCTCGTCCACCTCGGCGAGCGCGCGCTCGGCGGCGCGGGGCTCGTTTTCACCGAGATGACCTGCGTTTCGCCGGAGGCGCGGATCAGCCCCGGCTGCACGGGCATGTGGAACGAAGAGCATGTCGCCGCGTGGAAGAAGATCGTCGACTTCTGCCACGCCAACTCAAAGGCGAAAATCTGCCTGCAGCTCGGACATTCGGGGGCGAAGGGCTCGACCAAGCTCGGCTGGGAAGGGAATGACGTTCCCTTGGAACACGGCAGCTGGCCGGTGATGTCGGCCAGCGACGTGCCCTGGTCCCCGGTCAACCAGGCGCCGACGCCCATGACCCGCGCCGACATGGATGCGGTTCGCGACCAGTTCGTCGCCGCGACACGAATGGCAATCGTCTGCGGGTTCGACATGGTCGAGCTTCACGCCGCGCATGGCTATTTGCTCTCCAGCTTCGTCACGCCGCTGCAGAACAAGCGTACCGACGAATATGGCGGCAGCCTCGAGAATCGCCTGCGCTACCCGCTCGAAGTCTTCGCCGCGATGCGGGCGGCCTGGCCCAAGGACAGGCCGATGTCGGTGCGCATTTCAGCCAATGATTGGGCGGGCGAGGATGGCATCACGCCCGGGGACGCCGTGCTGATTGGCGAAGCCTTTGCGCGCGAAGGTGCCGACCTGATCGATGTTTCGGCTGGGCAGACCTGGGCTGACCAACAGCCGGTCTATGGGCGCATGTTCCAGACGCCGTTCAGCGACCGCATTCGCAACGAAGGGCGACTCGCGACGATGGCGGTTGGCAACATCTACGAGCCCGACCATGCGAATTCGATTCTCGCTGCGGGCCGGGCCGACCTGGTCGCGCTGGCCCGGCCGCATCTCGTCGATCCGATGTGGACGCTGCGCGCCGCGGCGCAGCTCGACTACCGCGACATCTACATTCCACCGCAATATCTGAATGGAATGAGCCAGCTCGCGCGCAACCTGAAGCGCGAAGCGGAAGCCGCTGCGGCGCTCCGCGTTTAGAGGATCACCGGGTCGACGAACGCGCCGCCGCATTCGCCGCCGCGTACCCAGCGGATCACCGCGGCAACGGCGGGCAGTTTGTCGACCTTCAGCGTCACGCGCGACCCGACTTCGAGGCCGGTATCGCAACGGAGGCGAAAACCCATCGCCGACAGGTTGACGATTTGCGCCTCGAACGCATGGCCCTCGCAATCCACCTGGACGTCATAAGTGACGTCCGTTCGCGCCGGCCGGATTTCGCTGCCTTCCAATCGTCCTTCGAATTTCATGCCCTGGTCCCACTCTTTCACAGGACGCGCGAAAGCACACCGTTACGGCGGCCGCTCGTCAGATTTGATGGGATGGCGTCCACTCCATCCGCATCGGTTCCACATTGCTTGAATTTGCCCGGGATTAATTAATCAGCCGTCCAACAAAGGAGGTTGCCGCGTGGTTTACCTTGTTGTCACTGCCCAAGCGCTTCGGCGATCAGCTTGCGGCTGTTGTCGATCCCGTACAGGGCGATGAAACTGCCCATGCGCGGTCCCTGGCTCGACCCGAGCAGGGTTTCGTAGAGCGCCTGGAACCAGCCGCGCAGGCTCTCGAACGGATGGCGCTTGCCGACTTCGAACACCTGCGTTTGGATGTCTTCCGCCGACGCATCCGCCGGAAGCTTGGCGAGCTCCGCATCGAGATCGCGCAGCGCTTCCGCTTCCATCTCCGTGGGTGCGCGGCGCTTCAGCGTCGGCACGACGAAATCTCGCGCATAATTGACCGCAAGGCCGATCAGCGCGTCGAGCTCTTCATCCTTCTCGGGCGACGTATCCGGCGCGTAGCGCTGCACGAACTTCCAGGCGATGTCCTTGTCCTGCACGCCTGGCAGCGAGACGAGGTTGAGTAGCAGGCCATAGGTCAGCGGCAGCTCGCCCGCGGGGACGTCGCCGCCATGGATGTGATGCGCCGGGTTACCGAGCTTCTGCTCGATCGGCTGGCCGGGGTAATTGCCGCGGAACTGGTGATATTCGTCGACCGCGCGCGGCACGAGGCCGAGATGGAGGTTCTTCGCCTTCTTGGGCTCGCGGTAAAGATAGAAGGCTAGGCTGTTGTCGGAGCCGTAGGTCAGCCAGTCTTCGATGCCGAGGCCGTTGCCCTTCGACTTGGATATTTTCTCGCCCTTCTCGTCCAAGAACATCTCGTAGATCAGGCCTTCTGGCTTGCGGCCGCCGAGCACCGCCGCGATCCGTCCGGACTGGACGCCGCTATCGGTCAGGTCCTTCCCGTACATTTCATAGTCGACGCCAAGCGCGACCCAGCGCATCGCCCAGTCGACCTTCCACTGGCACTTGGACTGTCCGCCTAGCGCCGATTGCTCGACCCGGCCGCCGTCCTCGTCGGTGAACGAGATCATTCCCGCGTCGGCATCGACGACTTCGACCGGCACCTGGAGGACGCGGCCCGAAGTGGGCGATACCGGCAGGATCGGCGAATAGGTCTGGCGCCTTTCCTCCCGCAGCGTCGGCAGCATGATGTCGAGGATTTCGTCCCAGCGGCGCAGCACGTTGCGGATCGCATCGTCGAATCCACCTGAATTGTAGCGGTCCGACGCCGACACGAACTCGTAATCGAAGCCGTACTGGTCGAGGAAACGGCGCAGCATCGCATTGTTGTGACCCGCGAAACTTTCTTCCCCAGTGCCGAAAGGATTGGGAATCCGGCTCAGCGGTTCGCCGAGATGCTTGGCCAGCATTTCCTGGTTGGGGACATTGTCAGGGACCTTACGCAGGCCGTCCATGTCGTCGCTGAAGGCAATCAGCCTCGTCGGGTTGCCGGTCAGCTCTTCATAGGCGCGGCGGACCATGGTCGAGCGCAGCACTTCGGTGAAGGTGCCGATGTGCGGCAGTCCCGACGGCCCGTAGCCGGTTTCGAAGATCATCGGAGCGCCGCCGGGCTTTCCGTCGGGCCAGCGCTTCAAGAGCTTGCGCGCCTCCTCGTAGGGCCAGGCCTTGGACGTCAGTGCTGCGGATCGGAGATCGGTCATTTGGCAGCGCTCCTAGCGAAGGGGCGGCTGCGCTGCTAGCCGACAGGGGTCATGCGGCCGATCGCCGAACATGGACCGATGGATCGGGCGCGCTTCGAGCGCGAGATCGTCCCCAAGGGCGAGCCCGCGGTATTTCGCGGGCTCGTCGATGACTGGCCGCCGGTCCGGGCCTCCAAGGACGGCGCCGAAGAGATCGCTGGGATGCTTCGGTTTGCCGCGAATGATGAGCCGTTCCAGGCATGGATCGCCCCGCCGGAGGTCGAAGGACGGTTCAATTACAACGCCGACTTCAGCGGCTTCAATTTCGAGCGGCGGCTGGCGACGGTCGACCAGCTGTTGGAGTTGCTGCTGAACGAGCGCGGTGCCGAGAAGCCGCGTTCGATGTACGCCGGCGGGATTCCAATCCGTAAGCATTTGCCGGAGCTTGTTCCGAACATCCCCGTGCCGATGCTGGATATGACTCGGGACACGATCATCTCCCTGTGGCTTGGCAACCGGACCCACACCGCGACCCACTGGGACCAGTCGTCGAACCTTGCCTGCGTCGTAGCCGGCCGCCGGCGGTTGACCCTGTTCCCGCCGGATCAGCTCAAGAATCTGTATGTCGGGCCGCTAGAATTCACACTCGCCGGCCAGCCGATCAGCACGGTCGACATCGACGCGCCCGACCTGGGCGCCCACCCTCGCTTCGCCGAGGCGTTGAACGAGGCGCGGCGGGCGGAACTCGGCCCGGGCGATGCAATCTATATCCCCGCCATGTGGTGGCACGATGTCCTGTCGCTCGAGGATTTCGGATGCCTGATCAATTTCTGGTGGCATGAAAGCGAAGTGCCGCAGCTGTCGCCGCTCGAGGCACTCTACCATTCCGTGATAGCCCTGAAGCATTTGCCGCCGAACGAGCGGGCGGCATGGCGCGCGCACTTCGATCATTACGTATTTGGCGAGCACGGGGACCCGGCCGCCCATCTCCCCGAACAGGCGCGGGGCATCCTCGGCGCCCGCACCCCGGATCTTGTTGAGCGCGTGAAAAAGCTGCTGATCAAAGCTCTTAGCTGACGATTTCGCGTTCCATTTTCGTTCCGCTCTGGCTTAAGGTCCGGCGATGCCCTCGCTGACCCTTCCGACGTTGCATGCGACCCACGCGGGAATCTGGCTGGCTAGCGGCGATGGGGAGGTTCGCGAGGCCACGCGAGGGGAGGCGATCGCACGTGCCGCGGAAACGCCGCACATCCTCCTTAACGCGCCATTGGTGGGCCAAAGGCTCGGTTATCCCGAGTTGAGCGGCCTCGATCTACTCGAGTTATTCGCGTTTCTCCATCCAGCCCGATTCGCGGTGCCGACGGTGGCCGGGTTGTGCAGAGCGCTGGCATTGGCCCCGCCCGCGGCGGAAATCGATGCCGCCGGGCGCCTGCGCGAGATCGCAGAGCGCCTGCTGGCTGTGTTGGGCGATGGCGAATGGGGCGAGCGCGAAGGCGCATGGACGTCGAACGCGACCTTGCACCGCTTGGGCTGGGGTTGGGCGAGCCTGGTCGGCGCGCGGCTTGAGCGGCCGGAGCGGGGCGAGCGCATGCTGTTTTCCCGCCTGCAACAATGGGAGGAAGCCGGCGAACGGCCGCCTCCGCGAACGGTGCTCGTCGACCCGGCAGACGCGAGAACCACGCTTGACCGGCTGACCGGTCGGGTCGAGCCCCGCGAGGGCCAAAAGGCGATGGCGGAAGCCGTCACCCAGGTCTTCCATCCGAAGCCCGCAAAGGCCGTCCCCAACCTGCTGCTTGCGGAAGCTGGAACCGGGATTGGCAAGACGCTCGCCTACCTCGCGCCGGCATCGCTCTGGGCCGACCAGTCGGGCGGAACCGTCTGGGTTTCCACCTTTACCAAGGCGCTCCAGCGGCAGCTCGATGCGGAAGGGCCAAAGCTTTTTGCCGACCCGCAAGAGCGCGCCCGCCGGATCGTCGTTCGCAAGGGACGCGAAAACTATCTGTGTCTGCTCAATCTTGAGGATGCGCTGCAGGGCGCATTCGCCGGGCGCGCAGCGATATTGGCCCAGCTGGTCGGGCGCTGGGCGGCGTACACTAAGGATGGCGACATGGTCGGCGGAGATCTCCCCGGCTGGCTGCCGAGCCTGTTCCGGAGAGCCGGTGCAGCCGCGCTCAGCGACCGTCGCGGCGAGTGCGTCTACGCGGGTTGTCCCCATTACAGGCGCTGCTTCATCGAACGCGCCGAGCGAGCGAGCCGGGATGCCGATATTGTCATCGCCAATCACGCGCTCGTGATGGTCAATGCCGCCCGCGCCCGCGACGATGCGCCCGGCCGGATCCTGTTCGACGAGGGCCATCACCTGTTTGACGCGGCCGATTCGACCTTTGCTGTCGCGTTCGGCGGGCAAGAAGCGATCGAGATGCGGCGCTGGATCGTCGGGCCCGAGGGCCGATCGCGCGGCCGCCGGCGCGGTCTCGCCGCGCGCCTCATGGATGTTGCGTCCTACGACGAAGAAGGCGCCTTTGCGCTCGACGCGGCGGTCGAGGCGGCGAAAGCACTTTCGTCGGACGGCTGGCTGCAGCGGCTGGTCGAAGGATCGCCCTTCGGGCCGGTCGAAGCCTTGCTCGCGGAGGTTCGGGGCACAGTCTACGCGCGGGCCAAGGCGCAGGAAGCCGGCTATGGGCTTGAGACCGAGCTTGCCGAGCCCGACGGCGCATTGGTGTCTTCCGCCGCAGCCGCCGCTGAGATTCTGGAAAGCCTGCACAAGCCGCTCTCAGCGCTCGCGCGCCGGCTCGAGGCGGTTCTCGAGGGCGCGCCCGACTGGCTCGATTCGCAGGCTCGGGCGCGGGTCGAAGGCGCGATTCGCGGGCTGACCTGGCGGCGCGAAACGCTCGCTGCATGGATCGCGTTGCTCGGAAGGATAGGCGGCGAGGCGGACCCCGAATTCGTCGACTGGCTTGCGGTGGCTCGGATCGACGGGCGCGAATATGATATCGCCAT
>Ga0268266_10007021_pt1 | contig 10223 bp, 12 predicted proteins | sample KBSS13metaG_FD_190356 | JGI IMG/M metagenome (GOLD analysis project Ga0268266, IMG submission 190356) | Switchgrass rhizosphere microbial communities from Kellogg Biological Station, Michigan, USA - KBS S1-3 metaG (SPAdes) (version 2) | ecosystem: Host-associated > Plants > Roots > Rhizosphere... | reverse complement strand
ATGGCTTGGCAGCACTTATTCGACCCTGGTGCGTGGCGTCCCGGAATTGCTCTGGGTGCTGTTGATCTACTTCGGTACGGTCAACCTGATGCGCGCCCTCGGTGAGTTCTTCGGCAACCCCGACCTGCAACTCAACGCCTTCGCCGCCGGTGTGATCGCACTCGGACTGTGCTTCGGCGCCTACGCCACGGAAGTGTTCCGTGGTGCGATCCTCGCCATTCCCAAAGGCCACCGTGAGGCCGGCCAGGCCCTGGGTCTATCGAAATGGCGGATCTTCACCCGGTTGATCATGCCGCAGATGTGGCGCATCGCCCTGCCCGGCCTGGGCAATCTGTTCATGATCCTGATGAAAGACACCGCACTGGTCTCGGTGATCGGCCTGGAAGAAATCATGCGTCACGCGCAAATCGGCGTGACCGTGTCGAAACAACCGTTCACCTTCTACATGGTCGCCGCGATCATGTACCTGGGCCTGACCGTGCTGGCGATGACCGGCATGCACTTCCTGGAAAAACGCGCCGCTCGCGGCTTTGCGAGGAGCGCTTAATGAACTGGGAAGTCATCATCAAGTGGCTGCCGAAACTGGCGCAGGGCGCGACCCTGACCCTGGAACTGGTGGCCATCGCCGTGATTGCCGGTCTGTTGCTGGCAATTCCACTGGGCATCGCCCGCTCTTCGAAGCTGTGGTACGTACGCTCGCTGCCTTACGCTTACATCTTCTTTTTCCGTGGCACGCCGTTGCTGGTTCAGCTGTTCCTGGTCTACTACGGCCTGGCGCAGTTCGACGCGGTGCGCGAAAGCGCCTTGTGGCCGTACCTGCGCGATCCGTTCTGGTGTGCGACCGTGACCATGACCCTGCACACGGCGGCGTACATCGCCGAGATTCTGCGCGGGGCGATTCAGGCGATTCCACCCGGCGAAATCGAAGCGGCGCGGGCTTTGGGCATGTCCAAGCCCAAAGCGATGTTCTACATCATCCTCCCGCGTGCCGCGCGCATCGGCCTGCCGGCCTACAGCAACGAAGTGATCCTGATGCTCAAGGCCAGTGCGCTGGCCAGCACCGTGACTTTGCTGGAGCTGACCGGCATGGCACGCACAATCATCGCCCGCACCTATCTGCCGGTAGAGATCTTCTTCGCTGCTGGCGTGTTCTATCTGCTGATGGCTTACGTTCTCGTACGCGGCTTCAAGCTGCTGGAGCGCTGGCTGCGCGTCGATGCCTGCCAAGGGCGCTGACATTTCCCACGTGCTGACGGGCGAGGACTTACTCGCCCGTTTCACGGCGCTGGATGATTTTCTCACAGCCCATCAAGCGCTGTGGAAACCTCGACCGTTCACTCATCTTTCGCTTGCCTGGGAAGCGTCCTACCCGGAGCTGGCCTTGTGGCTACGCGGACGGTCGCTGGAAGACGCAGAAAACGCTCACAACCAACCTGCTGATCTTGCTGATGCGCCGGAGCCGTTCGCCTCATTGGCGGCGTTGTCGGCTGAGTTGAGCGCGGTGGGTGAGTTGCCGGGCCACGCGCTGAAAGCCGCCGGCCATCGATTGAATGTCGATGTGCCGGGACGCAAGTGGCTGCAGATCGAGGCGTTTGCCAGTCGTTTGTCTTTCGCCTCGCAGCCGACGCATTGGCTGGACTGGTGTTCGGGCAAGGGGCATTTGGGGCGACGCTTGTTGGGCGCGGGGCAGCAACTGACTTGCGTTGAATACGATCCTTTATTGGTCGCCAGCGGTCAGGCGTTAAGTCAGCGTCATCACTTGCACGCTTTGCATGTGGAGCAAGACGTACTGGCGACTGCTGCCTCTGCCGTATTGAGCTCAACTCACACGCCCGTCGCTCTCCACGCCTGCGGCGATTTGCATGTACGTCTGATGCAACTGGCCAGCGCTGCCGGTTGCCAGCAAATGGCTATCGCACCCTGCTGCTACAACCGCATCGAACGCAGCGAATATCAGGCATTGTCCCGCGCCGGATCACGATCGCTCCTACAACTCTCGTTGGAGGATCTGGCGCTGCCGATGAGCGAAACCGTCACCGCCGGTACGCGCGTCCGACGCCAGCGTGACACCTCGATGGCCCGTCGTTTGGCATTCGATCTGCTGCAACGCCAAGTGCGCGGCGCCGACGAATACCTGCCGACGCCATCTCTGCCCAGTGCCTGGCTGGATAAACCGTTCGCCGATTACTGTCGCGATCTGGCCGCGCTCAAAGAGTTATCCACAATCGGCTCGCCAGATTGGTCAGCATTGGAAGCGGCCGGTTGGCAGCGGTTGGCCGAAGTTCGCAACCTGGAGTTGCTCCGAGGATTGTTCCGACGGCCACTGGAGCTTTGGCTGAATCTGGACCGAGCCGTTTTTCTGGAAGAACAAGGCTACGCTGTACGTCTCGGCACTTTTTGCGCAGCCTCACTCACACCCCGTAATTTGCTGCTATTGGCCGAACGCGCTTAAACGCTCAAACCTGTGGATAACTCTGTTGATGAATTTCTCATGGATCCAATATCCACGCCTGTTACGAGCCATTAACAGCGCTGGTCATTTTTTGTTCATATCAATAAAAAACCTGTAAAACAGGGATTTGCGAACAAAACGAGAACGCGTCCACAAAATCCCCCGCAGGCGCCCCGGTGCAGCTTCCCGTTGTGCATAAAGCTTCAGATCGAAATGACATAACCGCCGAATGACGGACTGTTTCAGGAGTAAATTGCGCCCACCCTCCGCCCTTGCTATACAAGCTCACACCGGGCAGGCAGCACTGCAACCAATAAGAACAAACCACTGACAGGGAGCGACCGTGACGTTCATTTCATATGCACAGAATTTCGAAGACATCCGCCTGTGGCGCGCACTCAAATTCTTTGAAAACGGCTTCTACATCGACGTCGGCGCCAACGATCCAATCCATGATTCAGTGACGAAGGCCTTTTATGATCGCGGCTGGAGCGGCATCAACATCGAACCGATGCAAAGCTTCCACGACGCCCTGGTCCAGCAACGCCCACGCGATACCATTCTGCAATGCATCGCCAGCGATGCGCCCGGGGAAATCACCTTCTACGGCATTCCCGGTACCGGCCTGTCCACCGCCGACCCGGTGATCGCTCAAGAGCGCAAGGAGCGTGGCCTGGAGGTGCAGAGCCTGACCGTAAAGGCCCGCACGTTGACCTCGATCTGCGAAGAACACGCCGCCGACCGCCCCATCCATTTCCTCAAAATAGACGTCGAAGGCCACGAAGAAACCGTGCTGCGCGGCATGGACTTCAGTCGCTTCCGCCCGTGGCTTATCCTTATCGAAACCCCGTTCGAACGTGACCACACCTGGGAACACCTGGTCACCGACGCCGGCTACCAGAACGTCTGCTTCGACGGCCTCAATAGCTATTTTCTCGCCGACGAACACCTGAACCTCAAACCGGCCTTCGACATGCCACCCTGCCAGCTCGACAACTTCCAGCTGTGCCTGGGGCACCCTTTCGCCCACCCCGTCAGCCCCAGCGAAGCCGACGCCCTGGCCCAAATCAGCGCCGCCACACAACGCGCTGAACGCGCCGAAGCGCAACTCCACGCCATGCAGAACAATCGCGCCTGGCGTGCTCTGCAGAAACTGCATAACGTGCTGCGCCGGGCATGATCCGGCCTCCCGCAAAAATAGTCTGAATTCAGGGGTTTACAGAAACCACCCAATCGCTATAATCGTCGCCCACAACGCCGGTATAGCTCAGATGGTAGAGCAACTGACTTGTAATCAGTAGGTCCCGGGTTCGATTCCTGGTGCCGGCACCATACAAAACGAAGGCTCGCAGAAATGCGGGCCTTTTGTTTTTGCGCTATACGTTACGCCGCGCGGAACAAGAGTCTTTGTCGAGACGGCGCTAGGGTTGACAACAGGTAACGCTATGAAAGGGCGAGTTTTCGACTGGAAGTTTATCCTCACTCTCACCGTGGCGATTCTGGGTATTGTGGTGCCATTAGTTTGGCAGTCCGATCTGTCCTCTAAGAGTATGGAGCTTCGACTGAGCTCAAGTACCTCACTTGAACCACCGTCGAAAATCTTGGACTTGCAAGTCGTTTTAGATGGGAAAAAGCTGGAAACTCCTTACTCATCGTCTCTAGAGCTGGTTAATACAGGATCCAAGACTGTCTTGAGCTCCGATTTCGACAAGCCTATTGAAATCCTCATTGGTGATGGCGCGAAGCTCGTTACAGCGCGAATAACAGACACCACTCCGAATGACATCCCCGCAGAGATATCCCTATCAGGGAATGTGATACGAATTGCACCGCACCTTTCTAACCCTAAGGACGCTATCTCCCTTAGCATTATCACCTCAGGTGAGAAGCCCGTTTACAGCACTCGGGGGCGGATAGCGGGAATTCAACATATTCCCTATACAGACCTGACTCTCCCCAAACCGATCTACATTCGATACCTGAAGTCAGTTATAAACGGAGTGGCCGGGTGGGGACTTTTGTGCGTGACCGTACTGTTTTCCTTCGTCCATTTCGACCGGCCAGAGTTCGGAGTACCCAAAGTCGTATCCCTTTTCATAGGTCTGGTTTCGTATGTAGGCGCAGTCCAACTGGTCGGCAGCGCTCTAAGCGGGTTGGTCTTGCGGAATCAATGGGGAATCTTTATTCCAATCGCGGTTATTTCAACCACAACGGCAATAGCAGCCTGCCTGTTTTTACTCCGGCGCTGGAATCGACAAGCTCACTGAATAAGAGTTGGCAGGCTCAAACCGACGACCTGATGAACGATAATTTAGGCTTGGAGGTGAGGCTTGATTAGTGGCAATAGCGCGGTGTGACAGACCAATTTCTCAAAGGCTTTGCTATGTTTGCGTATGACTAAACGCCCCTGGTGGAAGTAAAGGTACGAAGTAAAGAGACAGACCCGCTTATAACCTGGCTCCACCTTCGCTGCTCGCACCATGCAAAGCAAAGCCCCTGCATAAATGCAGGGGCTTTGCTATTTCTAGGGTGGTAAATGCTTCTGAGCCCGAAGCTTGCTCCCCTCTATGTAAGCAAGCTCATGCAGGGTACAAATCCCGCAACGCTTCAGGATGCTGACTGGCAACCCTCAGGAGAGTTTGGGCTGCACCCGTCGGCTGCCGGCGACCCTGCTCCCAATCCTGCAAAGTCCGCAGACTCACACCGATCAGTTTGGCAAACGCACTTTGAGAAACGCCCACTTTGGCACGCGCTTCTGCTGCCGCAGAGAGCGGCACCTGAGTCACGCGCGCAGCCTTTCCAGCCTTCATCTGACGTACAGATTCCAGCAAGTCCTGCTGGAATTGCTCCAGTTCATCGACCATCGCTGATTTCCTCCTTCAGTTGCTTAAGGAAGGCTAAGGGCAAATCGTCAAACTTTGCCTTGGTGTAGGCAATGAGTAACCAGATCGAGCCTTCAGAAAGCGTATTGTAATAGATGACCCGTGTACCGCCTCGTTTACCCATGCCGCTACGAGTCCAGCGCACCTTGCGCATACCACCACTGCCAGGCACGACATCACCATCCAACGGATTTGCAGCAAGCCAATTTATGAATTCATCGCGCTCATCCTCATCCCATATGGCTTCGGCATAGCGCTTGAAAATGTCCGTTTCGATAATTGTATACATGAACCGCAGTATACGGCCATGCCGTATAAACAAACGATAAACGTTTTCCAGGAAAATGCGACGAAACGTGTAGCGGGAAATGCTGAGAAATTTGCTGTAACGAGAAGCCACACAAAGCCACTACTGGCCACGATTGTGCATCGGCTCTTCCTCAAGCTACCGTCAAACCCGTCGCTGCCAATTCAGCGACCGGGCCTGATAACCCGGGTAAGATAAAGGCGCACCAGCGCCCCAACTCACGTTTGCCGGCGCATTTTTTGTGTCTGCATTACTGTGCAATGGCGGCTGTGCGTGGGAGACCTTCGGGTCTGCCGGGTTCCTGTATCTCCGGTTTATCAGCCCACGCATAGCTGCCACCCATTCGTCTGATAACGAATTGGCAGCTCTCATTTGATACAGGGAGTTAACAAATGAAAGCCATTGATCCGTCAGCAACACCGCTCACTTCACGCCCGCTCATCTCAACGGCAGGTGAAGCGAAATGACCAACTCTCAAGATCTGAAAACCCTCGGCCTCACCCACTTTTCCTTCCACTCCAATCAAGCGATGTTTCGCACCAATCGTGGTGTGCCGGTAATCGCCGCCCTTTCCCACGCCTCACACTTGCTTCACATCTCTCGACTACTCACTGCGGACACTTCAGTCTCGCGCGATCCTGATCTTCACGCTTATGCCTCGCAGTATTTGCAGGAATTGAGCAAAGCGCTGATCGATGATGTCGTGAAAGTGATGGATGCGCCGCCGGACAAGCCGTTGATGTGAACGCCGGTGTCAGGCCTTCGCCGATGCGAGGGCTTTTGCGTTTCAGACCTGACTGATCTCAAGCACAAACGAAATCTTCTGCTGACTCGCACTCCACACATACCGCAAATGCTTGCCCTGCTTCGGAATCGATACTGCTGGAGGTCGAAACGCGGCGACACATTCATGGCCCGGTAGGCGAACGCTGTTGTAGAGCAGTCCCCACGACTCGGTTTCGCGCAGTTGACGGGCGAATAGCTGAGACGGCCCATAAGCCTTCGGATCCGGATTGTGCAGCTCGGGGTGATCGTGACGAATGTCGTGTAACGGTTTAACCACCCGATTAACGTAAGTCCGCATGGTCAACTCAAGATCCGCTTCCTGAGTCGCCGCAAGAAATCGTTCCTGGTGATAACAGGTTTCGGAGATGGCCGCGGCTTGGCTGCTCGCAGCATAGTAAACGCCGAAGGTGCCATCGCAGAAACGACTGCGTTTGCCGATGTGGGTAAACGCAGCCATCACCGGAGTCGAGCCGGGGCCGGAGAGTCGGTCTTCGGTTCTCACACGGGCGAGAACCCCGGCCTGTTCGATCAGGCGATCATTGGTCAGCGCTTCAATCGCGTAGGCAACTTCCAGGTCTTCGGGATCGAGCACATCTTCGAACAGCGCAATCGGCGGGAAGCTGCTGTTGACGATCCGGTAGGCTCGCGTCCACGCCACATCAACCAAATCGGGCGCCTTCAACCGCGTACCCCATCGAGATAGCGACGCACATCGGCGATGTCGATCACTCTCCCCGCCAGCATGTAATCCAATGCAGTTTGCCCGTTGAACGGCGCCGCTGTGTTTGGACTGCTGACCCACGTGTAGGCGCGGTCGCGACTGTTGCTGAAGATGATACTCAGCGCCTTGTGAATGCCCATCAGGTAGGAGATGCGCTCAAGCGTGTCATTGGGCAGACGTATGTTCGGCAGGTGTTTATATTTGTAGAACGTAGTGTTGCCGACGCCGCCCAGCAATGTGCGTTGCTGCTCGGCGCTGCAGCCCCAGCGCTCCATGAGGTTGAAGAAGAACGTCAGCGCGACGCGACCGGCTTCGGGGGCGTCGAGTTGTTCGCGTGGTGTAATGACCTGGGATGAGGTTGGCATGCAGCCGCCTCCTTAAAGAAACATCTGCACTGAGCCTAGTACAGATACGGACAAAAATTAATCTTCAATACATAAATGAATAATAATTTCGGCAGAAGTCGGCGACAAAAAACCCTCTCACGCACCAAAACCACGCACTTTTTTTGACCTTCATCACCCCCACGTCACCAAAAACCCCGATCCTGTGTCAGCCTCCAGCCATCGGCGGGGACATCGATTCGCTACTAAACCCGCGACAACTATGCTCAGGTACAGGAATATAGCCAGCATATGGCGCCTGACCGGCAGTCTCGTAAACAACAATACCCAGCCCACTTCAGAGGGCATTACCCATGGATAGCAGAACCTTACGCAACCTCATGCGCATCGTGCAGACCGGCTCTTTGTCGGCCGCAGCCGAGCATTCGTGCCTGACTGTGCAGGCGTTGGCCGCGCAGTTGAACAAGGTCGAAGAGCAGTTCGGTTTCCGCTTGTTTCGACGTTCCAACAAGGGGCTGACGCTGACGCCGCAAGGCACTGAGCTGACGCCGTATATGGACAAAGTGCTGATTGCCACGCGACAGATGGAAGAGAAAGTCGAGGCATTGAAAGTGCCGGGCCAGCGCACGTTGAAGGTTGCGTTGAACAACACCCTGTCGCCGGACTTCAACCGGCGAATGATCGGACGCCTGATCGAGGTGTTTCCCGATTATCAGATGGAATTCAGCTACGCCGAGTCGATGGAAAACCTCAGCAAGCTGAAGAACGAAGACTTTGACCTCGCGGTGCTGATCGGCCCGCAGCGGCCGGGTTTGCCGAGCATTGTCTTACCCGATGTGCAGGTGCAGGTGGTCGGCGCGCATTGCGGTCAGGAGAATGATCCACTGACCTTGCTGGGCAACAAGTTTCAGGTACGTCCTGCGGAAGATTGTCCGTATTCCCACAGCTTTTTGCGTTTTCTCGACGCCGGGCTGGGCAATCACGAGAACGGCCAGCGCATGGTCTATTCGTGCAGTGAAACGTTGACGCTGTCGCTGATCACGCAGATGGATGCGGTCGGCATGGTCTCCCGTGAGGCCGCGCAAAAGAACGGTCTGACGATTTTCCCCGGGTTCGAGGATTTCCTCGAAGTTCGCCTGGCGGTGAACAATCCGGAGTTGTCGAGCCAGGCGCTGAGCGACGTCGTCGATCTGCCGCTACATGAACGAGCCGAGCGCAATGTACGCAGCCGTCCCAACCGCCACACTGAGAAAGAGGTTTTTGCTGAAATACGCACATAACAACGTCGGAATTGCGGCATAGAATTCCGGGCGATCGACCTGTATGTGCTGATCCTTGATCAACAAGGGAGTCAGGCTGATCGCAGCGACGATCGCCACCGGCAGGTATTCCAGCGCCCGCGCAACGAACGGCGGCCAGTGCTCGGTATTGACTTGCAGTGGCAGGGCGCGTGGCAGGAAGGTCACGGCCATCATCAGCGCGACCACCAGAATCAGGAACGTTTGGTCAGGCATACACCCACTCCGCAGCCCACAAACGTGGCGATAAACACATTGAACGGCGAGCTGCCGACCAGACTCAACGCGCCCATGCACAGCACAGCGGCCGCAGCGGCGATGAGTTTGTTGCGGGTGTTGCACAGCGACACCAGCACGTAGAGCATCATCGCCGTCAGGGCGTAGTCGAGCTGATACTTGATCAGGTGCGCCGCGTACTGCGCGCAGACCGCGCCGAGCAAACCGCCAAGCACCCACGAGGTGTGGCAGAACAGGTTGAAGCCGATCAGATAGCGCACGTTGACCGGCGCGCCAGTGCCGAGTTTAACGCTGTGGAAAGCGAAGGATTCGTCAGTCAGGCCGCCGGCATAAGCCCAGCGTTCCATGCGGCTCAAACCGAGGGCGCGCAGGGCTTTGGCCATGTACACCGACATCAACATGTGCCGCGCGTTGATCAAGAACGTGGTCAGCACAATGGTGGTCAGCGACGCGCCGCTGGAGATCAGCGCCAGTGCAGCGAATTGCGAAGCGCCGGCGTAAACGAACAAACACATCGCCACCGGCAACCACATCGGCAGGCCTGCGTTGACGGCCATCAACCCGAACACGAATGACACCGTGAAATAACCGGCGACCACCGGGCTGGCTTCGGCAAACGTGCGCGACGGCTGATGGTTGACCATCAGCGGCGCACTGCCGGACGTTTCATTCATAGATCCCTCTCAAATGTCCGTTCGCCATGAGGCTCGCAAAAACCCTGGGCGGTCCAAAAACGCTTGCCCGCGAGGTTAGCATCGTCAACGAACAGAAACATCCGCAACACACCGACCCGTTTCATATCGGAAGACGCTGCTTCAACCAGACGCTGACCGACGCCCTGGCTGCGATAGCGCGGGCTGACCGCCAAATGATTGATGGTGCCGCGACTGCCGAGCATGCCACCGAGCACCGCGCCGACGATTTCGCCAGCGACGTCGAAGGCGAGATAGGACGTGGTGGTTTTCTGGATCAGCACGCCGCGCAGGCACTTGGCGTCCTGCCATTCGCAGAAGGACACTTCGTCGAACTGGCGGAAGAAGCGCTCCATGCGCTGCGCATCCTTGGCCGTGGCGCGTCGCAGCACCACCGGCGTCGAGCACTCGACGCCGTCGATTGGGGTGATCTGATTAGCGAACAATGTCGAAAGCGGTCCCGGGCCGCGAGAAGGAAATCGCCAGAATCTGCCGATACGCCAT
>Ga0268266_10007016_pt1 | contig 10227 bp, 8 predicted proteins | sample KBSS13metaG_FD_190356 | JGI IMG/M metagenome (GOLD analysis project Ga0268266, IMG submission 190356) | Switchgrass rhizosphere microbial communities from Kellogg Biological Station, Michigan, USA - KBS S1-3 metaG (SPAdes) (version 2) | ecosystem: Host-associated > Plants > Roots > Rhizosphere >... | reverse complement strand
CCCATCGCCCGGCGCTGCCGGGAGAAGGGTGTGGAATTTTCCTGCACGCCTTTTTACCTGGAAGCGGTGAAGGAGCTTGAGCCCTATGCCGCCTTCTACAAGGTGGCGTCCTATGAGCTGTTGTGGAACGACCTGCTCAAGGCCTGTGCAGCAACCGGAAAGCCCGTGATCATTTCCACCGGCATGGCGATCATGCCGGAGATCAAGGCCGCCGTGGCCACGCTGGAAAAGGCGGGCGCCAGCGACATCACCGTGCTGCATTGCGTCTCGGCTTATCCGTCACCGCCGGAGCAGTCCAACCTGTCGGCGATTGAAGCCATAGCCAAGGAGACCGGCGCCAAGGTGGGCTGGTCGGATCATTCGCGCTCACCGGCCGTCATCGAGCGGGCGGTGCATCATTGGAATGCCAGCACCATCGAATTGCATCTGGATCTCGACGGCACGGGCGAGGAGTATCACACCGGCCATTGCTGGCTGCCTGAAGAAATAGCCCCTGTCATCTGCCGCATCCGCCAGGCCTTTACCGCCGATGGCAATGGCTTCAAGGAGCCGGCGGCGGCCGAATTGCCGGACCGCGAATGGCGTGCCGATCCGTCTGACGGCCTGCGCCCCTTCAAGCATGTGCGCGAAAGCTGGACACCCGCCTGATGTCCCGTCCTGTCGTTGCGGTTATCCAGGCGCGTATGGGCTCTTCCCGCCTGCCCGGCAAGGTATTGATGCCGGTAGCGGGAAAGCCGCTGCTCTGGCACATCCTGCATCGTCTGAGACAGTGCCGTACCGTGGACAATGTCGCGGTCGCCACCTCGACCGATCCGTTGGACGACGCGATCGCGCATTTCTGCACCGAACACGGCGTGACCTGCATTCGCGGGCCGCTGCAGAATGTGCTGGAGCGCTACCGGCTGGCCGCGCTTGAGACCGGTGCCCAGACGCTTTTGCGCGTCACCGGCGATGCGCCGCTGATCGATCCCGGCCTGATCGACTATCTGGTCTATACCATGGTCAGGGCCGGCGGGGACTATGTGCAGTTCGAGACCGGCACCTTGTGTGCGCATGAAGGCGTGGACGTGTTTTCCCGCCGCGCGCTGGATTGGCTGACGGAGCATGCCGCCGACGATGAAATCGCCCGCGAGCATGTGACCAGCTATTTCAAGAAATTCCCCGACAAGGTGCAAACGGTCTACCTTCCCGCCTATGGACCCTTGGTCCACGAGACCGCCCGCCTCAGCGTGGATACGCCGGAAGACCTGAATTTCCTGCGCGCCGTCTATGACCGGCTCCAGGCACCCGCTGGTGAGGCGCTGCTGGTTGATGTGCTCGCCCTGCTGGACACGGATCCGCAGATCCGCGCCATCAACGCCCATATTCGCCAGAAGCCGGTGACCGAAGTCGAACGGCCGCAGGCCGCGCGCCGCCTGGGGCTGGGCACGGTGCAGTTCGGCCAAGCTTACGGCATTTCCAACGGGCGCGGTCAGGTGCCCGCGGCGGATGTACGCGTCATCCTGGCCCGCGCCGCCCGCGCCGGTATCGGCCTGTTGGACACCGCCGCCAATTACGGCGAGGCGGAACAGGTTCTGTCCGAGATGGATACCGCCGGCTTTCGTATTGTCAGCAAGACTGTCAGCGTGCAGCACGGTATCGATCGCGTGGTGGCACGCGCGCGCCGGTCCGCGCGGACCCTGGGCCGTCTGAATCTGCTTCTGGTTCATGCGGCCAGCGAGTTATCGGGACCGCAAGGCGAAGCCTTGTGGCAGGCACTGCGGGCGCTGAAGGAAGAAGGTGTTATCGACGGCATCGGCATCTCGGCCTATGTGGCGGACGATCCGGTCCGGCTGGCGGAACGTTTTCGTCCCGACGCCATGCAGATTCCCTTCAGCCTGCTGGATCAGCGCCTGTTGCGCGACGGCTCGCTGGCGCGCCTCAAAGAATTGGGCGTGGAGGTGCATGCCCGTTCGCTTTTCCTGCAGGGGTTGCTTTTCATGGATAGCCTTCCGGAAAAGCTGGCATATGCCACCCCCGCGCTGGACGCGGTGAAGGCGCGCATTGCAGCCGCCGGCAGCACGCCGCTCGCTGCGGCGCTGGGCTTTGTCCTGTCGCGGCCCGAAGTGGATGTGGCGGTGGTTGGTGTGGCCGCGCTCAGGCAGCTTGATGAAATCATGGCATCGCTGGCGCCCCCGCCTGACGTGGATTGGGCCGCTTGCGCGCTGGACGATGCGCGGGTGCTGACGCCGCCGCTTTGGTGACCTAGACCGGCTGGGCCTGCCAGATGGGCAGCTCCCCGGCGGCTGGCAGGCTCGTCCCAATGCCGGCCATGGAACAGGCTTGCTGCTGCGGTATTTCCTATCGGCCTCAACGCGATTGCCGGATGAAACATCGCGCCGTCCTGTTTGTGCTTTTCGGCCTCCTGCTGCCGGTGCTGGGCTGGGCGGCGCCGCAGGCGCCGTCCATCACCTATGGCGAATTGTACCGCGCAGTAGAGATGAGCGGGCTGTTTTCCGACCAGAAGACTTTCGCCGATGCCCGGCCGGCCGAGCCGCCGCGGCAGATTTTGGCGGATTATGAGCGCGACAGGGCGAAGCCGAACTTTTCCTTGCAGGCGTTTGTCGGGCGCCACTTTATCCCGCCGCAAACGGCCGCCGTCACACACCATCCTTATCGGCAGGATGTGCGTGCTTATATCCGCCAGATGTGGACAGTGCTTCGCCGTCCGCCGGATAAGGCCGAGCCGCATTCGTCCCTGCTGCCGCTGTCGCAGCCCTATATCGTGCCGGGAGGGCGCTTCCGTGAGATCTATTACTGGGACAGCTATTTCACCATGCAGGGGCTGATTCAGGACGGGCAGGCCGGGCTGGCCCGTGACATGCTGGCCAACATCGCCAGCCTGATCGGCCGCTACGGCCATATGCCCAATGGCAATCGCAGCTACTATCTTTCCCGCTCGCAGCCGCCTTTCTTCGCCGCCATGGTGGAGCTGGTGGCGAGCCGCGACGGGGACAAGGTCTTTCGCCAATATTTGCCGCAGCTTCAGACGGAATATGACTATTGGATGCAAGGCGCGCCCGCGCCCAGGGGCGCGGACCGTCATCTGGTGCGGCTTTCTGACGGCACATTGCTCAATCGCTATTGGGATGAACGTGCCGCGCCACGCGATGAATCCTTCCGCCAGGATGTGGAGACGGCGCACCGGTCCGGCCGGCCGGATGCCGAGGTTTATCGCGAGTTGCGCGCCGGCGCGGAGTCGGGATGGGATTACAGCTCGCGCTGGCTGGCCGATGGCCGCAGCCTGACGACCATCCGCACCACTTCCATCGCGCCGGTTGACCTGAATTGCCTGATGCAGCATCTGGAGCAGGTGCTGGCGCGGGCCTATCGTCTATCGGGCGAGGCTGAGGAAGCGCAAGCCTATGCCGAAAAGGCCGCGGCGCGCACCGCCGCCATCCGCCGCGTTATGTGGCAGCAAAAAGAGGGACTGTACGCCGACTATCTGTGGCGCGAGCAGCAGCAGAGCCCGGTATTATCGGCGGCCACGGTCTATCCGCTGTATTTCGGCATCGCGACACAAGAGCAGGCGCACGCCATCGCGGCGGCCTTGCGGCGGCGCTTCCTGATGCCGGGCGGATTGGCGACGACCCCGAACCGGACCGGTCAGCAGTGGGACCGGCCCAATGGATGGGCGCCTTTGCAGTATCTGGCGGTGGAGGGGCTGAAACGCTATGGCGAAAACCGGCTGGCTGCCGAGATTGCGCGGCACTGGATCCGCACCAATCTCAATTCCTATGCCCGGATTGGAGTCCTGCAGGAGAAATACGATATCGAGACACCTCACCCCAAAGAGGCGGGCGGCGGCGAATATGCGGTGCAGGACGGCTTCGGTTGGACCAATGGCGTGTTGGTCAAGCTGATGACGGAATATCCATAGCGATCACTGATCCAGCAACGCCGTCACATGCTCGGCAATGGCCAGTGATGCGGTAAGGCCGGGCGATTCAATCCCGAACAGGTTGACCAGCCCTGGCAAGCCGTGGACTTGCGGGCCATCGATCCGGAAATCGGCATTGGCCTCACCGGGGCCGGACAATTTCGGCCGCACACCGGCATAGTCCGGCGCCAGCATCTCTGGCTTCACCCCGGACCAATAGGAAGCAATCACGGCTGCAAAGCGGGCGGCGACGTCGGGCGACACGGTGTAGTCGATCTGCGCGGGGTCGCGGCTTGCCAGCCATTCGACATTGGGACCGAAGCGTGCCCGCCCTCCCATGTCCAACGTCACATGCACGCCCAGCCCGCCCGGTTCGGGCACGGGATAGACCAGGTGGCGGAACGGGCTCTTGATGGAAAGGCTGGCATAATTGCCTTTGGCCAGGAAAAGGGGAGGAATATCGCTCAATCCTTCGATGCGCGACGCCAGTGATTGCGCCCAAAGGCCGGCGGCATTGACGACCAGCCGTGCCTGAAGCGCGATCTCATCGCCTTCGCTCGCAACCGAAAGCGACCAGCCGCCATCTTTCGGTCGGATGGCCATCACCTGCGCGCCGCGCACCAAGGTCCGGTCGCCCAGCAGGGCCAGCATATATTGATGACTGTCGATGATGCCAGTGGACGGTGAGAACAAGCCTATGTCGGCTCTGACCTCCGGCTCCAGCGCCGCGATCTCCTGTTTGCCCAGCGGCCTGAGATCGTCCACGCCATTGTCCAATGCCAGCTTGGCGATGGCCGCGATCTGGGCCTCCTGGCCGGCATGGCCGACGACCAGCTTGCCCAGCCTTTTGTGCGGCACGCCATGGCTGGCGCAAAAGTCATACAGCAGGCGGTTGCCTTCGAGGCACAACCGCGCTTTCCATGAACCTTGGGGATAATAGATGCCAGCATGAATCACCTCGCTGTTGCGGGCGCTGGTCTCCATGCCGATATGGTCGTTCTTTTCCAGAAGGATGGTGTCCAGTCCGTCCAGCGCCAACCGGCGCGCCACCGCCAGGCCCACCACGCCCGCGCCGATCACCACTGCGTCTGCTTCGAAACTTTCCATAACAAGCTTCTTGCCGCGAAAGCGCGAGGCCGGCAACCCGCTCCTGGTAGGCGACAGATGCCCCCGTTGCCATCCCCCGTTGCCTGGGCCGGACTTTTATGACGCTATGCGGCATGTTTTTCGCAGTGTCGAAGTTATTCTGGATACTGGCCGCGCCCAGCCATTGGCTGGCCTTATTGGTTGTGGCGATCGCGCTCAGCCTGTTGCTGCGCTGGCATCGGGCGGCCAAGATATTTTCCTTGATGGCGGTGGCGCTTCTGTTAGTGGCATGGTTGGCGGCTGTGCCCCTGGTACAGGCCTGGGAAGGCCAGTATCGCCGTCCACCCTGGCCTTCGCATGTCGACGGCATTCTGGTCCTTGGATCGGGGTTTGACAGCGCGCTGTTGCGCCAGCGCCATGCGCCTCAAACCAACGCGGGCGTTTACCGCCTGGTGGAGGGATTGGCCGCCGCGCGCCGTTATCCGGACGCCAAGCTGGTCTTCACCGGCGGCTCAGGCCAGTTGGGTGGTTCGCTGTTTCCGGAATCGGATACTGCGCGCTATGTCTTTGCCGAACTTGGCCAGGATCTGAAGCGCACCATATTGGAGTCCCGCTCCCGTAACACTTACGAGAACATCCAGTTCTCCAAGACGATCGTCAAACCCAAGCGGGGCGAAGTGTGGTTGCTGGCCACTTCGGCCATGCACATGCCGCGCGCCTTGGCGATCGCGCGCAAACTCGATTGGCCCATGACGCCCTGGCCCACCGATTTCATGACCGGACCTCAAACGGGCCGTGACATTTGGGAGATATCGGGGAATTTCTCTTTTCTCGACTATGTGGTCCATGAATGGATTGGGCTTGCGGCCTATCGCCTCAGTGGCAAGGCACAATAATGCACTTCAACTCTTTGTAACGTCGTTCGATTTCTCGCGGAACCGCGCAACCTCTTTGCGGGCGCCTTGTTCTCACCGCAGGCAACCCCAAAAGGAGAATGTGATGAAACTTGCAGCAATCGCTGTTACGGCAATGTTTATCGCGGCACCTGCATTGGCACAGGGATATGGCGGTGCGCCCGACGCCAGCAGCAATCCGTCCGCGGCTGTGCCTGCAACGCCGGCGACCCCCAGTGCCAACAGCAATGACGACACCCGCGTGGCGTCCAATCAGGCGAAACATCGCCAGCACAAAAAGTCATCCACCAGCACGCAGGATCAGATGAGCACGAGTCCGCAAGCCAGTCCGGCGACCCCCGACGCAAGTTCATCGCCATCCACACCAACCCCTCAACAGTAAGTAAATAGGGCTGAAAGGCCGGCCGCACGCGGCCGGCCTTTCTTTCTTTTCGTTCATGCTTCCATTTCGAGTGCAACCCCTTGGTTGCACGCGCGGCACTGTTGCCCGCGCCCACATCGTTACGGTTCCCTCTGCAACTCCCGCAACTTCTTTAGGGTCGCCTTGTTCTCATTTCGCAATTATGCAGGGAGAGCAGGATGAAGTTCCTCACCATCGCAGCCGTGGCGGCTTTGACAATCACACCGGCATTGGCGCAGTCGATCGAACGTGAACAGGCACGCGCGGATTATCACCAGGCCAATGCGGATGCCGCCAGGGCCCAGATGCAGAAGGAAGATGCCCAGGCGCAGGCCAATGCCGCGCAGCTCGATGCGGTTGACGCCCAGGCTCAGGCCAATGTGGCGCAGACCGATGCCAACACCTTGAAGGACGCGGCCGACACAAGACAGGCGCAGGCCAACTCCAACCAGGCGAAGGCCAGCATTGCTCAATCCCAGGCCGACAGCGCCCAGGCCCAGGCCGATCAGGCCGCCGCCAATCGTGACGCCGCCCTGGACCGCGCAGACGCTGCCCGCGATGCGGCCCGGAACAATTAGGGAAGATGGAGAAGCCCGCTTCGGCGGGCTTCTCGTTATTCGTCATCCGGTGCGCAAATAGCGCACCGCTTCGTCGCGTCCGAACAGATAAAGCAATATCCTGAGCGCTTCGCCGCGCGGTGATTTGAGTTCGGGATCGCGGCTGAGGACCAGGCGCGCATCGTCATGTGCCACGGCCAACAGATCGGCATGGGCGGACGGATCGGCAATGCGGAATTCCTCCATTCCGCTTTGGCGCTTGCCCAGCATCTCGCCGGGGCCGCGCAGGCGCAAATCTTCTTCGGCGATGACAAAGCCGTCATCGGTCTCGCGCATGATCTTCAGCCGCGCCTTGGCGGTTTCGCCCAAGGGTTCGTGCCAGAGCAGGATGCAACTGGATTTTCCGCTGCCCCGGCCCACCCGCCCGCGCAATTGGTGCAGCTGGGACAGGCCGAAACGTTCGGCATGCTCCACCACCATGATGGTGGCTTCCGGCACATCCACCCCCACCTCGATCACCGTGGTGGCGACCAGAAGCTGGGTCTCGCCTGCTTTGAATGCCGCCATCGCGGCGTCGCGGTCGGTGGCTTTCATCTTGCCGTGAACCAGGCCGACATTCAGGCCCAAGGCCTGGCGCAGCATCACGGCGCGGTCCTGGGCAGCGGCCAGGTCGATCTTTTCGGATTCTTCCACCAACGGGCAGACCCAATAGGCGCGGGCCCCGCGATTCAATGCCGTGCGCAGATGGCTTATCAATTCATCCATCCGCTCCCCATTCATCACTCGTGTCTCCACCGGTTTTCGACCCGGCGGGCGGCCGGTAATGCGGGAGACATCCATATCGCCATAGGCGGTCAGGGCTAGGGTACGCGGAATGGGGGTCGCGGTCATCACCAGCACGTCGGCGGAGCTTTGTTTGTTTTTTTGGCCCTTGGATTGCAATTGCATGCGCTGATGCACGCCAAAACGGTGCTGCTCGTCCACTACCGCAAGCCCCAGGTCCTTGAAGGCAACGTCTTCCGAAAACAAAGCGTGGGTGCCGACCAATATGTCGATCTCGCCTGCCGCCAGTTTCGCTAGAGTTGTTTCACGCCCCGGTCCTTTTTCGCGTCCGGTCAGGCAGGCGAGCCGCACGCCGGCTGCTTGCGCATAAGGCTCCAACGAACCCAGATGCTGGCGCACCAGAAGTTCGGTGGGTGCCATAAGGGCTGCCTGCAGGCCTGCTTCCACCGCATCCAGCATGGCCAGCATGGCCACAATGGTCTTGCCCGAACCGACATCGCCCTGCAGCAGCCGCAGCATGCGTTTCTCGCTGGCCATGTCCTGTTCGATCTCGGCCAGAGCGCCGAGTTGTCCGTCGGTAAGGGCGAAGGGCAGGGCGGCCACTGCTTTGGCTTTCAAGCTGCCGGTGCCGAAAATGGCGCGGCCCTCTTGGCCCTCGCGCATATGGCTGCGGATCAGCAGCAATGCCAGTTGATTGGCCAGTAATTCGTCATAGGCCAGACGCTGGCGCGCTTGTGTCGTGGGCTCAAGATCGCTGTCATGAACGGGATTGTGCGCCGCCGCCAGCGCCGTGTTGAAGTCTTGCCATTTGCGTTGTCGGACGAAGGCCGCGTCCTGCCATTCCGGCATCGCCGGCATTTTGTCCAGGCTGCTGCGCACCGCCTTGGCCATGGGCCGCGCGGTCAGCCCTTCCGTCAGGCCATAGACCGGTTCGTGCAGGGGGAAAGACGTGATCTCCTCCGGCGCCACCACATAATCAGGATGAGCCATCTGCAGCCGGTCCTTGAACCGCTCGATCCGGCCGGACAGCACGCGGCGCGCTCCCGCCGGCAAGAGGCTCGCCAGGTAATCGGCGTGAGCGCGGAAGAACACCAGTTCCATCAGCGAGGTGTCATCCGACACCAGCACTTTATAAGGCTGCGCCTTGACCCGGTTGGGCTTGTGCTCCAGCACCATCACCTCCACCGTGGCGATGCGCCCGGCCTCTGCGGACGCGAGCTTGGGGCGATAGCTGCGGTCCACCACCCCCGCCGGCAGGTCGAACACCAGATCCACCAGCCGTGGCCCGGCCACCTTGGCGATCAATTTTTCCAGCTTGGGACCCACCCCGGGCAGGGTGCGGATGTCGGCAAAGAGGGGAAACAGAATCGCTGGCCGCATGTGCCGGAAACATTATGGCCCGTTCCTGTTGTTCTCAACGCACCCACTGGCTATATCCCGCCCCATGATGGACCTCGGACAGGGTGGCTCTTCGGAGAACCGCCGGAAACGCCTTTTGTTTCGTGCCCAAAGACGCGGCTTCAAGGAGGTCGATCTGATCTTTGGCGCCTATGCGGACGCCCATCTGGCAGGGCTGGACGAGGCCGGCCTGGACCAGTTCGAAGCGTTGCTGACCGCGCCCGACCAGGAGGTCTATGCCTGGCTGCGCGGGGCGGCAGCGGTGCCGGCGGAATATGACAATCCGGTCTTCGCCGGACTGAAACAGATGTGCGCGCAGGCCTCGCCGCACTGGAAGACATAAGTGGATCGTCTCGACTACATCGCCAAGCAGCAGGGGCGGCTCACGCTTTCGGGTGCGCCGCAAGGCTATGACGCCTATGTGGCGGCGGAAGCGGCGCGGCGGCGCAGCGCCCCGGTGCTGTTCGTTGCGCCCGACGATGTGCAGGCCGATGCAGCGGAACGCGCCATCCGCTTTTTCGCGCCCCAGATGACGGTGCTGCCGTTTCCGGCCTGGGACTGTCTGCCCTATGACCGCGTCTCGCCCAAGCCCGATATCGAAAGCAGGCGGCTGGCGACTTTGGCGGCGTTGGCACGCGACAGCGAAAAGCCCGCCGTCATTGTCACAACCATCAATGCCCTGTTGCAGCGGGTGCCGCCGAAAGACGTCATCAAGGGCGCAAGCTTTGCGGCGAAGAACGGCGCAGAGGTGGACCGCGAAGCCCTGGTCGCCTTCCTGTCCGGCAATGGCTATGTCCGCGCCGGCACCGTGCGCGAGCCGGGCGATTTTGCGCTGCGCGGCGGCATTGTCGATCTATGGCCGCCCGGCGAAGAACAGCCGCTGCGGCTGGATTTCTTCGGTTCGACCCTGGATGCCATCCGGCGCTTTGACGCCGAAACCCAGCTTTCCGACAAGACGGCGGTGAATCAGATCGCACTTCTGCCCGCCAGCGAGGCGCCGCTGAATGCGCAGGCGATCAGCCGGTTTCGCAGCGGCTATGTCGCCGCCTTCGGCGCGGCGGGCGACGATCCGCTCTATGAAAGCGTCAGCGCCGGCCGCAAGACCCAGGGCATGGAGCATTGGCTGCCGCTGTTCTATGAGCGGCTGGACACGCTGTTCGACTATCTGCC